>Ga0214472_10005567_pt1 | contig 13237 bp, 9 predicted proteins | sample RVTome_6_FD_207662 | JGI IMG/M metagenome (GOLD analysis project Ga0214472, IMG submission 207662) | Soil microbial communities from uranium-contaminated site in the Upper Colorado River Basin, Wyoming, United States - RVT140D175 | ecosystem: Environmental > Terrestrial > Soil > Contaminated >... | reverse complement strand
TACTGCTGGTTGATAAAGGCGCCGAGCGCTTCGACGTCGATGCGGGTGTCGTCGACGTAGGGTGTGAGCAGAATCTGCGACTCATTGAGCACGTCTCGTTTGGTGACGCGGTAGCGCGAGCCTTCGAGAGTCAATTCCAGCCGCGAAAAAACCAGGTGCGAGGTCGAGGAGCCGATATCGACGCCGACGCTGGTCAGGCGAAGATTTTCTTCTTCCTGCATGTGGCGGTTGGCATTGGAAAACGACCCTCTGGGTGTGGTGGCCATGGTAATCCTTAATCGGGAAATTTGTTTAAAGTCGGGCGTCTAGAGTCTGGCGTTCATAAGGAACCCTAGACTCCAGACGCTCGACGCGAGATGGATTTAGTAGGAGTTCTTGTAAAGATCCGGCTCCATGCGCGATTGTGCGCCAACCTTCGCCAGCGTTTCTTCAAACTCTTTGCGCAGGTACGGATCTTCTTCGTTGTATGGGATCGCCGTGCCGCCGTCTTTCATATCAATGGCGCCGTAATCGATGCCCTTTTCACCGGGCTTGCCGCGATCGCGCCCCGGCGCGTTGGGACCGAACCAAGCGGTGAGACGCAGCGGCTCTTTGCTGGCGCCAAAGTGAGCGTGGAACCAATTGCCGCTCATCGGCGCAGCGCTCACCATACCTACGGGTTCATAGTCCTGGCGCCTGATTGGTTCCGTCGTGCCTTTTTCCCAGGGATGGGTGCCTAATTCTGACGGCCAGGTGTAGGTATATCCTTTGCCGCTCAGGCAAATCAGCACGGCGGCGGAGCCATGCGCATGTGCCTTGGAGTAACGACCGGTTTCATGCTGGCCGATCCACATGTAGAATTGCTGGCCAGCCATGTGCGGTTCGATGCGCCGGTAACCCGGTGAGCGGCGGTTATCCATGGGCAACTCGCAGGACATCACGTCGGGAATGATGTTGGTCTGGCGCATGGCGAGACCGCGCAGCGGATCGGGTGTGACTTCTTCTTTGTATTTGTAGTAGTCGTCGCTAGGATCGAAACGATCTTTGAAATGATAGGGGCAATTGAAGATAAAATCGTCATTGCCAAAATTATTCATAACGTTGGGCGCCGTGGTGCCGCCCAGCAGAAGCGCCGGGCTCGACGTCGCGTTGACGATGCGATGGGTGGCATTCATTGGGATGGCAAACATCGAACCTTTTTGCCATTCGAAGGTGATCTTCTTCGGATTGCCGTCGATCCAAACTTCCGTGGTGCCGCGACCGTCGACGACCAAGTATTGTTCTTCGTATAAATGCTTTTCAGGATTCAACGCTCCGGCGCCGGGAACCTCAACAACGTAGCAGCCCCACAAACCTTCGGTGCCCAGAAGCTGAATGAATGTGCCGTTCCCGCCCAAGCGCTTCCACGGCTTGCGCGGCAAATCCTGCACCCGGCGCACGCCGATGTCACGATAGATCGGAATACCCTGCGACTCCATGAAGTTGTCGTACGGCGTGTTTGGCCGGAGAAATTTTCCGTAGCCGGCCCGGGTCTTTTTATCTGTCGGTTCCTTAAATGATTGCTCAGCGGGATGATCCATAGTACCTCCTAAAAAATCTCTACTTGAATTGACCGGTTTCGTTTGCGCTCTGAATCTGCGGACTCGGCAAAAGATGAAATTGCCCAAGACCAGCGGATTTATTGGAGTAATTTATAGTCTGAGAGATGTGGAGTCAAACGACGGGGGTGTCTATTTGGCTATTGCTGCACGGCAAGTGAAGCCGTCACTTCAACAGGTTGATGGGCGCGGTGGCGCGCGGTGTGTGCACAAAGTGCGGGGCGCGAGGTTGGCGCGAATTCTCACGTCGATTTCGACAGTTCGAGAAATGCGGAGACTCGTCGAACGACATCCTCGATCTCCTCCCTGGACCACGAAGAAACTGACTTAAATGTATTTCCATATGGCATCTGAGTCAGTTCTAACGCCCGGCGTTAACCGTGCCTTCTCGAGGGCGGCGGCTGCACGCCGTAGTTGGGTGGCGTGCATCGGTTCGTGTAAACGTCATTCCACGATCCGGAAAATCTCCCACCGCGGTGTACCGGAGACGATATAGGGCTCGATTTGCTTGCTCCATTCCTTGTGGGCAGGTATCGAGCCGAGCTTGTTCCACGACGCGTTGAGTTCTGTTAAATCCTCAACCAGAACATCCATTTCAACGGTGGATTCGAGGGCGCCGATCGAGCCTGATGCGATCCGAAGCTTATCTTTGGTCCAGCCGATCTGGCTCGCAATGTCCTGAGACCAATTTTTCAAAGAATCGATTACGGTCTGCTTATGACCAAAGCGAGCGTCAATATGCCAACGTGCGATCATCATGGTATGTCTCCCGATATTCCAAAGTGTTTCAAGCAATTGCTGCCTAGCCATTACGTAAGCAGCCCTAGGCTCCGACTACGATCAGTTGGCTTTTCGCCAGCGACCGCCCTGACAATAAAGTGCAAATCGATTACAATATCGACTAGCTATCCCAACTTGTCAACTTTAAAGCTCCGGGAAAAGTCGACCGGCGCGGCGGCGTATCTCCCTAACGATCGGAGGATTATTTCGGCCCGGCATCGAGGTGCTAGAGTGGATCGGCCGGGCGGTTCATCGCTCTAGCGCCTCGGTTCAAAACGTGTCTAAAGAGTAGGTCTTAGCTTTTGGCAAATGTCAGCCGGCGGTAAACGTGGCGCACGGATTCGACGTCGCGTTTGCAGTATTCGATGATCTCGGGCAGTTTGCCGGCGCGGTAGTAGGGGTAGACTTTGGAGCCGTCGAGGTTTTCTTTCGGTGACGGAATGCCGAGGGCTTTTGACAAATTGTCGAGGCTCACATGTTCACGGCCCCATTTGCTCCACTCTTGCATGGTGTCGTAGATCGGCGCGTTGCGGAATCTTGTGAAGGGGATGTCGCGGGACGGCTTGATCTGGTGGATGACTGAGCGCTGGTAGATGAAGCGGAGATCGAAGTCGAGAATATTGTGGCCGACGAAGAGATTGCAATCGACCGCGACCTTCCAGAAGTTTTTGATGATGTCGCTTTCTTCCCCCTGCAAGACTTCGATGCTGTTGGTCAACGAAGGCTCGAAGGCGTAACACAGGCAAATGATCTTTGCGGTTGCGGCCGAGAGGCTTAGTTTTTTGATCAGCTCCGGCTCGTCGAGTTTGATTTGCGCATCGAGCAGACCGTTATCCTGCAAGGCTTTATCAGTCGGCACGGTTTCGATGTCGAAGAAAAAGATTTTCATGGGTTAGATCCTATGGCTCGCCCGCGAGCTTAAAACAGAGTCAACTCTTGATTCGACTCGGTTCCAACATCGATGGCTTCGCCCAAGCGCAGAAAGATCAACTTGAACGCCGCCACTTGGCGGCCCAGGCTCGTTTCTGCCGCCTGAACGTAGATTTCCGCCTGCTGGCGATAGCGCTCGGCCCCTGCGCGTAATTCATTTCGTTTAATCCTATCTGTCTTATAGTCGGCCAGATAAAGCAAGCCGTCTTTCTCATAGATCAAATCAATGACGCCTTCCATGATCTGACCATCCCAGGGCATCAGCAGCGGCACTTCGCGGCCGAGAATTTTCGCGGCGGCGAGTTCGGCGTAGGCCTTCGAGCGAAAATAATTTTCTAAAATCTCGTGCAGCTCGGATTCGATCTCGGCACGGTGTGGAACGAATTCCGGCGGCAATCTGCCGTCGATGAAACTGCGCAATTGCGCGGCGAGTTGGCTTGTCTCGCCGCCAAACTGCCAGGTCTGCAAAAATTGATGGGTCAGATCGCCGACCATGAGCGCCGGAGTTTTTCGCGGTGCTTGTTGGCTAATTTTGTCGCCGACTTCAGTGCTCGCTTCTTCCTGACGTTTGAGCAGCGTTGGCGTCAGAAACGGAGTTGTTTGTTGGGCCTTCTCATAGATTGCCGTCCGGCGCGCCCAGCCGTCGACATAGGTTTTCCAGTTGGGTCTTTTCTTCGAGCGCTTGGCTCTGGCTGATGTCTGACTGGGCGCGCTGAGGCTTTGATTGACTACCTCGACCTCGAGCTTGCCGTCGCCAACGGCGGCGCGGGTGGACGATTTGGCGCCGGCGATGGCGTCGTTGAGTGTCGTGTCGAGCATGGCGAGGAAGCTGCCGCGGGAGCGCCGGCTGCTGGCGACGCAGGAGATCACAAGATGGTCTCTCGCTCTAGTCATGGCGACGTAAAGAAGGCGCTTTTGTTCTTCGCTGTTTCTGAGCCGATTTTTCTCGGCGATGAAGAGTCCGGCGAGATCGGCTGTCTGGCCGATGCGTAGACCGGTGAGTCCCGTCGACCAGTCGAAGGTCGACTCCGCTTCAGAGCTGCGCCGCCCTTCGGTGCCGGTTTGGCAGCCGGCGAGGATGACGATGGGGAACTCCAAGCCTTTGGCTTTGTGAATGCTCATGATGCGCACGGCGTCCAGGTTTTCTTCGGCGAGCACGCTTTCGCCTTCGTCCTTGACGTCGAGGACGCGCTGTTCGAGCTGGCGGATCGCTTCTTTGAGCGTGGTCGATCCCGCGCGGCCAAGTTGTTCGGCCTGTTGGCGCAACTTGGCCAAGTTGGCCACCGCCTGTTCGCCGTGAAAATGACATGCCGCCAGCAGTTCCACCGGTAGAGTTGAAAATACTCGATCGACGGCGGCGCCGATGGGTAGCGCGCGGGTTTCCGCATTGAGTCTTGTCAGCGCCTGATAAAGCTGCGCCAGCGTTACTGGGAACTCGTCGGCGTCGAGCTTAGCGCTGTCGCGGTAGTCGAGCAGGTTCTGGCGGTGCAATTGGTAAATCTGCAGGTCGGTAAGCCCTCCCAAGGGCGAACGCAGCACGCCGACCAGGGCCAGCCGGTCATAGGGGTTCTCCACCGCACGCAATAAGTTCACCGCGTCGATGATTTCTTTAGCGGCGTAGAAATGGCGTTCGCCTTCGACCACGTAGCGTATGCCGTGGCGCCGGAACGGTTCCAAATAATCGTGGATGTCGGTCAACTTGCGCATCAGGATGGCGACATCCTTGGGTTTGGCGGGGCCGGTCTCACCGCGCGGGTTGAGAATTTGCGCTTTGCCCAACACCGACTCTTGCAACCAGTGGGCTAAACTCTCGCCTTCGATGCGGCGCGCGGTTTCGGCGTCGGTCTGGTCGTCGGGAGCAATGATTTTTCTAACCGAAAGTCTCGGCAGCGGCCCCGTGACGCTTGGGCGTGCCGGCGCCGGCTGGATCGCGATGTAGGCCGGCTGTAAACCTTCTTGAGCTCGGATCAGCCCTGCAAACGCGCCGTTGACGACGTCGAGGATCGCTCCGTCGCTACGGAAGTTGGTGGTGAGCCGGCATTCTATACCGTCTTGCGCCAGGACGATTTTCTCGACCACTTCCAAATAGGCTTCGATGTCGGCGCGGCGAAAAGCGTAGATCGATTGTTTCGGGTCGCCGACCACGAACAGTTTGCCAGGCTCGACCTTGACTTTTCGCCATTCCGATACACTCTGATTAGCCTGTTCGGCCAAATAGAGCATAATCTCATACTGGATCGGGTCGGTGTCCTGAAACTCGTCGATCAAGGTCGTCCGGTAGCGCTGCTTCAGTTCAGCGCGCACACGCTTGTGATCGCGTACTAGGTTGCGTGCGCGCACGAGCAGGCCGTCGAACGAGATATGCCCGTCGCGCAGGAAGCGCTCGCGAAAGGCGGTTGCGTAGGGAGTGAGCAGACCCCAGACGAGCGCGGTGAACTCGCCGTCGACGCCGGCCAAACCTTTGGCTGCGCGTACCAGTTCTTGCGCCGCCGCGATGTCCTCCGCAGACCAACCCTTGAGGCTCCGGCTGACGGGCTTTCCCGCCAGCAGCGCGTAGGACGCGGCCAAGTCTGCTGAGCGCCGACCGGACCTCGCAAAATCGTCGATCACCGCATGGGCGGCGCGCACTAACTTTTCGTTGAGCCGGTCTTCGGGATGGCGCGCGTCCAAGGCCGCTGCTTGGGCAGCCAATTTGCCCAGCCAATCGCGCAGCGGCACGGCTATGTCCTTGGTTGGGCCTTGATTGAGATCGACGGTTTCGGCGGTGAGCGATCTGGCGAGGGCTTTGATTTGGTCGAGCTGGCAGCGGGCGAGAACCTTGCGCCAATCCTCGGCGCGTGGGCTGTGTAGCGCGAGCTCCTGATCGAGCCAAGCATTCCACTCCTCGTCGAACTGGCGGTCGAATTCCGTGCCATCGTCCTCGTCAAACTGCGGATCGACGCCAGCTTCAATGGGATAGAGCCGCAACAGATTGGCGGCGAAGCTATGGATCGTGCCGATGTCGCTGCGCTCCAAATTCCGCAGCGCTTCGCCGATGCGCCCGTCCATTTCGTCTTTGGAGAGCCGGTAGAGCGCGATCAGCTCGGCGACCGACTGAAAGGTTTTTTTATCTGCATCGCTCGCGGGTTGGCGGTCAAGCTCGACGGCCAGGTAAGCCTGCAAGCGCTGGCGTAGTCGCAACTTCATTTCATCGGCGGCTTTGTTGGTAAAGGTCAAGGCGACGATCTGGTTAATCTTGAGCGGCTCAGGATTGCGCAAAATTAAATGGGCTAGCCGATCCACCAGCAAGGTGGTCTTGCCGGTGCCGGCGCCGGCGGTAACGACCAGATTGCGGTCGAAGGTGCCGACCGCGACTTGACGGTCGCGGGCATCGGGCAGGTTGACGTTTTCAGTTGCGGGACTCATAGTTTTTTCGGATCTTTGGCGCGCAAAGCAGAATGCGCTTCGGTCAGCGGATCGTTCTCGGCGCGCCATAAACTTGGCGGATGATTCTTGCGGCAGATGGTGGCAACATCGCAGCGGCCACAGTACTCGCCACGTTGAATGAAAAAACGGCCCTGGCGCACGCCGTTGACTAGATACGCGATGGTCTCCTTGGTGGCGAAGCCGAGCTTGTCGCTCAAGCCTTGGCGATCGTAAGGCGCCCGGACCAGCGGGCCGTCGGCCCAACGCTGGGCGATATAATAAAAATCCGCTTCGATGGCCGCAGCGGATTTTCCACCCTGTCGTTCGGACCAAGCCTGTGCCAGCAAATAATAGAAAGGCGGCTGCAACCTTTCCCCGCGCAGGGCGGCGCGTTCAAGGTTCTTGTCTTGGGCCGTCGCTGTGGCGCCGAATTTGAACTTGTAGTCAATCACCCGCAGCGCGTCACCGGCAGGCTCGCTGCGATCGATGCGATCCATGCGGCCGCGAATGGTGAGGCCTTTCAAGCCATCGGGCCAATCGTCCGGCAAAATTAGCGCCATATCGGTCTCCAGACCCACCGGGGCGAAGCCCGAGTTCGAAAGTTCTTTGAGATCGTTGGCCGTCACTTGGCGCAGCAGTTCGGTCAACCCCAGTTTCAGCGTCTCCCACGCCAGCGGGTAGCCCACCGGACTTTTCGCTTCGTACCCGGTGAATGCCTGAGTGGCGACGGCTAGGAGCGTGTTCTCGATATTCATGAGTGAGGCCTTGCCGGTGAAATAGCCGCCATCCATCAACGCCGCGTAAAAGCCCTTAAGAATCTCATGGCCCAACTCGCCGAGCTCGGCGGCATTGGGACCTAGGACGTCTTCGGGACGTTCGAGGGGCTGCAAGCCCAACACATGGCGCGCAAAAAATTGATACGGACAGCGCGCGTAGCTTTCCAGCGCCGTTGGCGATAAGCCGCGCCCGGCAAAATGTTTCCAGTAGTCGTCAAGCTCGCCGACTACACCATCGTAGCCTGACAAGCGATCACCCACCCGATCGAGTTCGCCGACAATCTTGCGTCCCTGCCGGTAGATAGCGGGCAGCTCGCCGGTGGCTTCGATCAACGATGTCGGATCTTGATTGTTTAAAGTGAGCCGCACCGCGAGTTCGTTGGGCGGCAGCAGCTCGTGGCGGTCGAAGGGCGCGACCGCGGCTTTTTCGATCAGGCTACGCGGAATGGTGACGATTTCATAGGGCTGGCCTTGGCCGGAGATCGCTTGCTTCAGTTCGTCGATGTACCAGGACGGCGCCAGCGCGCGGCCATTGTCGTCCGAGCGTTGGTAAGAGCAATAGAGCCGTTCACGGGCGGCGCCCACGAGCAGGGTGAAGAGCAGTTTTTCCTCGTCGAAGCCCGTGAGTTTCTGATTGACCTTGTAACCCAAGTCGGCTTCCAAGACTTCGCGGTCACGGTCACGCAGAAAGGCGTCCTCGTAAATGACTCGCGGAAACACGCCTTCGTTCATGCCGAGCACAAACAAAGCGCGGAACGATAAGCCGCGGGCGGCGCTGGCGCTCAGGACCATGACGCCGTCGCGGTTGCGCCGGTCTTCGGTCACCGCGGTGCGTTCGAGCCAGTGCTGAAAAGTATGGCTAAAATCGCCGAGGCTAACGGTGTCATCGATCTTGTCGAGGCCGGCGAGGCGGTCGAGAACTTCACGGATTGCATGGTTCGGCGAATTTTCTGCGGTTCCGGCCTCATCGGTGGGCGAGATGGCAAAGTATTTTTCCAGCAGGGCTTTCCATCGGTTGCTGTATTCCTGCCACGACGCCTGGCTTGGCAGACCGGCGAGATCGGCCACCAACGCGTCGACGATTTCCGCCAGCGCACTTAGCTGCGCCGCCGCGATGCGGATCACCCGCGCTTCGTCATCGTCGGAAATTTGCCGCAGCAACAAATCACGCTGGGTGAAGCGGTGCAACCGGCGCCATTCGGCAACCCCTTTGCAAATTGCCAGCTCACGGGTCGCTAAGTCCCAAAGATCCGGGCGCGCAACGGCGGGATCGGCGGCGATTTTCTGGAGCTGCAAGTCAGGCGAGGACAGCAGGTCGATGACTTGGCTGCGCAAAAAATCTCTTGTCGGTAGTTTGAGCAAAAGGATGACCGCCTTGGTGAGAGGAAACATGACCAACGGTTCTTCAAGGCGGCCGGCGAGGGGGATTCGGTGTCGGGCAAAGCAGTCCCGAATGACCGTACCGTAGGACTCCAAACTACGCACGACCACACCGATCTCTTGAAATCCCAACTTGTCATCGTCGACCAACCGCAGCATTTCTTTTGCCGTCGTCGCGACTTCGTCGTGCATGCCGGAGGTGTTAAAGATTTTGCAGTGCCACTTCTTGTCGGGGTTTAGATAAATTCTGCTCTTTTCGCTGTCGAACAGGCGGGCGCTGGCCGGCGCCGCACTAGTCCATTCTGAAGCGCCAAGCGATGCGCTTGCGTGTCCCTGAATGTAACGCTCGTAGAAGCGCGCGGCGAAGCTCCAAGCGTCATGGCCTGGCTTGGTGGCCAGCAACGGAAAGAACAACTTGGTTGGATAGCGGCTCGCGACCGCGCGAAAAAAGTCGAGTTGAATCTGGGTGAGATCATAAAAGCCATAATAAAAGATCTCCGCGAACTGTTGGAGAAACGGCGAAGCGGGCGCTTGCGCAGTGGCGCGGCGATCCAGATCGGAGTGATCTGTAATGCCTTGCCCATCACAGAAATGCTGTAAAGTTTGCAGCAGGGCGAGCAGCTGCGCCGTGCGCTCTCGGGTGCGCTGGTTGAAATGTCCCTCGCTGAGCGCGGCCAGCGCCAGCGCCGGATCGACCAGACCGTCGCGCAAGTCGCGCAAGGTTTGCCACAGCGCGGCGCAGCCGCTGGCGCGATCTTCGATGGTGGCAAAGGGCTCGGCACCAGGCTGGCCTGTGCGGATGATCTGGCGCACGGCTTCTTCGAGAAAAAGATCGCTGTGCAACTCCATCGGCGTGCCGCTGCATTCGGCGTTGAGGCGTAACGACAATTGGTGAAACGTCAACCACTGTACGTTGAGTAGCGAAAGATTGCGCTCCTGGGCGAGCAAGGTCTTCAAGCGGCGGCGTAAAGCATCGGCGGGAACGATAATCAGAATCGGCGTCAGCCGGTCGTCGCTCTTGTGGCGCGAAATTTCCTCGGCCAAGGCGTCTTCCAGACAGGGATGAAATGGACCGACTATGGATTGCATGATGGGTGTTAATCGCTGACGGCACCGTGTAAACCACTATTAAATAGCCGCTAGCGATTGGCAAGGGAAGGGAAAGGCTGCCTGGAAAGAAGTTTCGAAGGCGGACGCTTAGCCGCAAACAACCCAAAGCAAGCGAGCGGAGAATGAGTGTCACATGAAGATATGCCCGTGTTTACGCTGAAGCACATACCATCGATTACCGAGCGAAGGACTCTCAGCGGAGGAAAGTTCATATTGCAAATGCGAGGGCAAACAACTAAACGATCTATTATGTCTTCATTGCGAAAACTTACAGTCTTGGTTGGTGTGTTTTTCTTTATTGGTTTTGTTCCGGCGCCCACCATTGCTCGGACCGAGCAAGCCAAATCCGGTCTGGTGGTCGCCGATAGCGAGCTGGCGAGTCGAGCGGGCATGAATATTTTACAGCGCGGCGGCAACGCTGTCGACGCGGCGATCGCCACGGCGTTGGCGTTGTCGGTGGTTGATCAGGCGTCGTCGGGACTCGGTGGCGGTGGTTTTATGGTGATCTACCGCGCTAAAGACAAGAAATCGTTCGCGTTGGACTTTCGTGAAACCGCGCCTGCGGCGGCGCGCCGAGAGCTTTACATGAAGGATAGTAGGGCGGTGCCGGGGCTGAGCCTTACCGGCGCATTGGCCGTCGGTGTGCCGGGCGAAGTCGCCGGTTTGATCGAGGCGCACAAAAAGTTCGGTACTCTACCGTTGGTAGTTCTGGCCGCGCCGGCGATCCAACTCGCTAGCGATGGATTTCCCGTCGATGGAGCGCTCGGCGTGGCCATTAAAAGACAGTTCACCAACATGAAGCGCTTTCCCGATCTCGGCCGGATTTTTACCCCGAACGGTGAAGTGCCGAAGCAAGGTGCGCGGATTCGCCAAACAGAGTTGGCGGAAACTCTCAAGGCGATCGTGCGACAGGGAGCCGGAGTCTTCTATCGGGGCTGGGTCGGTGCGGCGATTGTCGAGACGGTAAAAAAAGCCGGCGGCGTGATGACCCTCGACGATTTGAAAAATTATCGAGCGGTGTGGCGTGAGCCGCTGATTGGTTGGTACCGCGGCCGCACGGTGATCACCATGCCGCCGCCCAGTTCAGGCGGGGTGGCATTGCTCGAGATGCTCAACGTGCTGGAGGGCTACAAACTGACCGAGTTCAAGCACAATTCCACTGATTACTTACATTTATTGAGTGAAACGATGAAGCACGCTTTCGCAGATCGGGCGGCTCATCTGGGCGATCCCGATTTCGTCCATGTGCCGATTCGCAAGCTGACTGCCAAGCAATACGCTGCTTGGATTCGTAACCGGATCGCTCCCGATAAAACCCGGCCGGTGAGTTTTTACGGCTATTACAACTATGATGCGGAAAAAGGCGGAACCACCCATTTCAGCGTCATCGACCGTTTTGGCAACGCGGTCTCTTGCACCCAATCGGTCAACACGCGCTTCGGCTCCAAGCTGCTCTCGGTGCCGACCGGCATCGTGCTCAACAACGAGATGGACGATTTTGCGATCCATCCGGAAACCGGCAACACCTATGGCTTGATCGGCAACCAGGCAAATTCACTGGAGCCGAAGAAGCGCCCGCTCTCTAGTATGTCGCCGACGATAATTCTGCGTGGCGGCCGACCGGAGCTGGTGGTTGGGGCCGCCGGCGGACCGAGGATTATTAACGCGACGCTCCAGACGATTGTCAACCGGCTCGACTTCAACATGCCGGTGAAACAGGCGGTGGGCTCGGCGCGGATCCATCATCAATGGATCCCTGAACGATTGCGCGTGGAAACAGGCATCGAATCTGAGGTCAAGAAGGCCTTGGAGCAGCGCGGACATGCCATTCGCGAGCAAGACGCACTGGGAGTGGTGCAAGCAATAACTTGGGACGGTTCGACAATGAACGGCGTAGCCGACCCGAGGAAAGCCGAACGGGCGAGAACGGATTAGAAGGCGGAAACGATTAAAGGTTCAGGCGTGAAGACCTACGTGTTCCAGGTATCCTGACTACTTACCCTTCAGCTCTTGCGTCTTCTCCGCCACCAAGCCCAGAACGGGCGCGCTAAACGCCAGAAAATGAAGATCTTGCCGCTGGATTTCACAAGCTTGCTGATATAGCCGCTGGCCAGGAAACTCGAAAGGCCGGCGGCGAGGATGGGGTAAGTTTTGAGTCTCCGGGTAATGCCGACCAAGAACGAAGTCACGTCGAAGGGCGCGTAGATTTTGTTCCAGGCCGACGCCAGTTCGGCGCGTTCACGCCCGGCCTTTTCGACCAACGCTTGTTTACGCCGGGCGATTTCTTCGAGCCGCTTACTCACGCGACGAAGCCCTCAAACGGTCGCGGTCCTTGCCGAGTTCGGCCAAGGTAGCGGGAAACAAGCCGGGGCGGGTCAGTATGGCGCTACGCAGTTTCATTGCCGCTACGATGCCGACAGCGAAATAAACCGCGCTTAGACAGCCAATGGCGGCGATCCAGCCTTGGTCCCAGAACAGGGCGACGACAAAGATCGTAAACAATATGAAGCCGAAGCTGCAGCCGAAGAACAGTAGCAGCGTCAACACCAGGGTATGCTTGAGCCGCTCGCGCTCTTCTTCCAGCTCGGTGACGAATAGATCGAGCCGGGTATGCAGCAGCGAGGTCAAAACCGCGAAGGCGGATTTGACCCCTTGCAACATCCCCGGCGCACTTTCTGGCCCGGTTGCGCGATCTCGATCGGACATCGCGAAGAGACTATTTGCCGCGAATTAAAAGTCCGAACACTAAGCCGACGCTGGCGGCGATGCCAACCGCGCTCCACGGATTCTCGCGCACGTAATCGTCGGCGATCTCGGCGCATTCTTTGGACTTTTTGAGCAGGTTCTTCTCGGCGTCAGCCAGCGCCTTTTTCCCTTCGATTAAGCTCTGCTCGATCTTCTGGCGCGCCACGCCGATCTTATCGCCGGCTTGGCTGGCCGTGGCCTTCAATAACTCCTCAGCGTCCGTAACCAGGTTCCTCAGGTCACCAACGAGTTTGTCTTTGCTAGTAGTTTCGCCTTCCATAATGCCCTCCCGTAGTAAAAGCTCCTAATGCTCGACATGATAAACAGCCCCACGGGGGGATTCAAGGTCACCAACGAATTATCGCGAAAAAGATCTGACGCGAGAGCTTAAGGGTAAAGGGGACTAGCCGTCACGAGTATGGAAAATGGAAATGTTCGAACCCCACAATTTCCAACCCCCCCCTAACTTCTTGCTTACCCTTCACCCCGTTCCATGGTGCCGGTTTACCTAATCAAAGGGATTTTTTAGCAAGA
>Ga0214472_10005566_pt1 | contig 13238 bp, 13 predicted proteins | sample RVTome_6_FD_207662 | JGI IMG/M metagenome (GOLD analysis project Ga0214472, IMG submission 207662) | Soil microbial communities from uranium-contaminated site in the Upper Colorado River Basin, Wyoming, United States - RVT140D175 | ecosystem: Environmental > Terrestrial > Soil > Contaminated >... | reverse complement strand
TACCAACCACGAGAACGTCGCCCGCCGGATGAAGCTGGCGGACGGCGCGTTCGTTGGGTCCTGTCTTGAGAAGGGCAGCTGGGGTTCGGCAATTGATGTAGACAAAGTGAAAGCGTACGTCGAGATCGTGCGTTCGCTTGAATAATTCCGGAGGATTGAATGGACCCCATGAAACCCGACGTGATGGTCCGGCAGGTCAGCGATCTGCCCGTGATGACCCGCGAGCAGACCAATCGCTTCGACGAGCACGTCCGTTCCGCCCTGAGCGCCGACGATTTGAAATCGGTCGTCCGTGTCTTCGTGACCGGGGATGGCGACTCCTACCACGCAGCCCGCGCCCAGGAGATGGTCTTCGAGAGCATTGCCGGCGTGCCCTGCCACCCGATGAGCGCGCAGCGCTTCCTCGATTACGGCGCCGAGTGGATGACCCTCGAACAAGGCCGCGCCCTCGTGATCGCTATCTCCGCCTCCGGGCGGACGGAGCGCGGTCTCCAGTCCCTGGCGCGCGCCCAGGTCTTCGGTGCGTTGACCGTCGCCTTGACCGGCACCCCGGGCAGCCCGTTCACCGAGGCCGGGGAGCGCGTCGTGCTGGCGGACCTGCCGGACTTCGGCCGCTCCCCGGGCATCCGGACCTACAACGCCAGCCTGATGGGTCTGACTTCCATCGCTCTGCGGCTGGGGGAAGCCCACGGTAATATCGACGCCGCATTCGTGGAAGCAATGCATGCCGAGATGGCCGGCCTGTCCGACGTGATGACCGCTACCTTGCAGGCCGTCGAAGCGCCCGCACGGGCGGCTGCAGACGCCTGGCAGGATGCCCCGATGGAGGCCTGGCTGGGCAGCGGGCCGAGCTATGGGACGGCCCTGTTCTCTGCCGCAAAGGTGGTAGAGGCCGCCGGGATCTTCGCGATCGGGCAGGACCTGGAGGAATGGGCTCACGTCGAGCGGTTTGCCTACCCGGACGATATGCCGGTGGTGATTATTGCCCCGCCCGGGCGCAGCCACTGGCGCGCCGTCAAGCTGGCCGAACAGGTCAAGAAGCTCGGCCGGCGGCTGGCCGTCGTTGTGCAGGACGGGGATGACGAGGTCGCCACACACGCCGACTTCGTGTTTCCGGTGATGGGTGAAGTCCGTGAGGAACTCACTCCGCTGGTCTACCACATCCCGTCGAATTTCTTCGCCTCCCGGATCACCGAGAACCTCGGCCGGATGCTTTTTCAATCCGACCGCCCCCGGGCCGCCTGACCGGACGAAACCATGGAACCGATGAGTCCGGATGTCCTGATCAGGCAGGCGGAGAGCCTGCCGGCGCTGGCGCGCGAAGCCACTTCCGCCTTCGACGAGGCCGTACGCAGCGCATTCGATCCCGGCGAGTTGGTCGGCGTCAACCGGGTCTATTTGACCGGGGACGGCGATTCCTACCACGCGGCCGAGGCTGCCGCCCTGGCCTTCGAAGAGCTCGCCGGGGTCACCTGCGAGCCGCTCAGCGGGCAGCGCTTCCTCGACTACGGGGCCGATTTCATGCCGATCTATTCCCCGACCAGTACGCTGGTGGTCGGGATCTCGGCCAGCGGACGGACCGAGCGCGGGGTGCAGGCGCTTGAACGGGCCCGGGAGCGCGGCGCGCTGACCGCGGCCGTCACCGGGAAAGCCGGCAGCGCGTTCACACAGACCGCCCAACGCTCGATCATCGTGGATATCGAGGACTATGGTCCCTCCCCGGGTATCCGGACGTATCACGCCAGCCTTTCCGGTCTGTTGCTGCTCGCCGCCCGCCTGGGCGAGGCGAAAAAACGGGTTTCCGAAGCCGACGCGGCCGCGCTGGTGGCCGAGATCGAAAACCTGGAAGGCGTCATGACGGCCACCCTTGAGGCGGGCCGGGCAACGGCCGCCGAGCTGGTGGACGCCTGGAAGGATGCGGACCGGATGATCTTCGCCGGGAGCGGGCCGAGCTACGGGACCGCCATGTTTGCCGCTGCGAAGGTCGTGGAGGCGTCCGGCGTCTTCGCCGTGGGGCAGGACCTGGAAGAGTGGTCCCACGTGGAACGCTTCGCGCATCCCCGGGATCTGCCGGACATGCCCCTGGTCGTTATCGCGCCGCCCGGGCGCAGCCGCTGGCGCGCCGCCTCGCTCGCCGAGCTAGGATGCCGGCTGGGCCGCCGGGTCGCCGTGGCTGCAGCCGACGGCGACGAAGAGATGTTCGCCCACGCCGACTTCGTTTTCCAGGTGATGGGGGAGGTCCGGGAGGCGTTTTCGCCCCTCGTCTACCATCTCATCTTCAATCACTTTGCCTCCTACCTGACCACAGCCCTCGGCCGGATGTGCTTCCGCACCGACCGGCCGCGTCGATAGCCATGGAACCCCTCGACCCGGATATCCTATTTAAACAGATTCACGATCTGCCCACGGTGATGCGCGAACAGGTCCGGCCGATCGACCGCCAGGTCCGCGTCGTCCTGTCCCCGCTGGAGTTCCTTTCCATCCGGCGGGTCCACCTCACCGGCGACGGTGATTCGTATCATGCGGTCCGCGCCGCCGAGCTGGCTTTCGAGGAGATCGCCGGGATGGTCTGCGAGCCGCTCAGCGCACAGAGGTTCCTGGATTACCGTGCGCCGTTCCTCAAATCCTGGGCGCCCCACGATAACCTCCTGCTGGCCGTCTCCGCCGGTGGGCGCACCGAGCGCGGGGTGCAGGCCATCGAACGGGCCCGCACGAACGGCGCGACCACCGTGGCGATCACGGGGACCCCGGAAAGCCCGTTCGTTCAGACGGCGGACCGGGCCGTGCTGGTCGATCTGCCGGATTTCGGTCATTCCCCGGGCATCCGAACATATAACGCCAGCCTGATCGGGCTGCTGCTGATGGCGATCCGGATCGGGGAAATCAAAGACCGCTACCACCAGACAGCAGCCAACGCGATGCGCGAGGAACTGATCGCACTGGGCAGCGTCATGCAGGCGACGATCGCAGCCTGTGATGCCCCGGCGCGCGAAGCCGCTGCGGCCTTCAAAGACGCTCCGACCCATCTCTACCTTGGGAGCGGCCCCAGCTACGGGACCGCCCTCTTCTCAGCAGCCAAGGTGGTGGAGGCGGCCAGCGAATTCGCCTTCGGGCAGGATCTCGAAGAATGGGCTCACGTTGAGAACCTGGCCTACCCCGATGACATGCCGACCTTCGTCATCGCCCCCCCCGGCAGAAGCCATTGGCGGGCCGTTAAGCTGGCCGAGACGGCCAAACAGCGCGGCCGGCGCGTGGTTGCCGTGGTCCGCCAGGGCGACGACGAGATCGCCCAACACGCCGATTTCCTCCTCCCGGTCGTGGGTGACGTGCGGGAAGCCTTCACTCCCCTCGTCTACCACATCGGTCCGGACCTCTACGCCGCCCATCTGACCGCTGCCCTCGGTCGCAAGGTGTACCAGATGGACAATCCGGCTTTTGCCTACCTGGCAGCTGACCGGCCCGGAGCGTAAGAGGTAGCAATAACGCTTGATACGCACCATGGATAAAGGTGGGAAAAATTGAATATCAAAGCGTGGCGGAGCCACGCTTTGATATTCAATTTTTCTAAACCTCTTTAATGATTTGGTGCATAACGTGAGTGATAATTCAAGATGCAATAATTGGAGGAAACGCAGCAAATGCAAAAAATCTCATTCCGCACCACCCAGCGCCAGGAGCTGGTCAACGTCGCTGAGGAAGTCCAGGCGGTGGTGACCGAGAGCGGCGAGAAATCCGGGGTGTGCTACGTGTACTGCCCGCACACCACCGGCGGCATCGTCGTCAACTCGTACCGCGACCCGAATACGCCGAAGGACATCACACACGAGCTCGACCGCCTCGTGCCCACCCGGGTCGATTTCTTCCATATCAACGACACGCCCTCGGACGCGGCGGCCCACGTCAAGTCGAGCCTGGTCGGAATCAGCCAGGTCTTCATCATCGACCAGGGCAGGCTGGTCCTCGGCCATTCGCAGGGAATCCTGTTCTCCGAATTCGACGGTCCGCGTGATCGGCATGTCTTTGTCAAGGTAGTGGCAGGGTGAGGGGGAAAATTTGAAGGGTGATGCGGGGCATAGCCCCGCATCACCCTTCAAATTTCTAAATCCTGCGCAAGGATTCCGGCTATGAAATCTGAGGCGAGCCATTCGTCTTATCCAAAACCCGTGGATTTCGTCGTCTACGGCAAGATCATCATCGATGACATCCGCCTGAAATCCGGTGAGATCGCCCGCGGCGTGCTCGGCGGCGGAGGCCCCCAGGGTGCTTTCGGCGTCCGCTTGTGGGCGGACCGGGTCGGCTTCATGTCGCGCTCGGGCACAGATATCGAGCCTCGCTTCGTCGAGGACCTGCAGAAACTCGACATCGACCTTTCGGGCTACGTCCAATACGAGCGCATCCGCACGCCCCGCAGCTCCATGTTCTACGACGAGAATGAGTACATCGATCATAGCCGCCGCGAAGGCCCTGTGATGGTCGTCACACGGGAGGAATTCCTCGAGCTGCTCCACCAGCGGTTGACCCTGCCGCGTCATTTCCAGACCCCGCGCGCCGTCCACCTGATCACGGAGTTCGCCCAGGAGCCGATGGTGCTCGACGCGCTTGAGCTGCGCGCGGAAGGCGCCGTGTTCTCGCTCGAGCCGATCATCGATTTCCGGACCTGGAGCAACAAGGACGAGATGAGGGACCTGTTCCCGAGCTGCGATATCGCCACCCCAGATTGGCCTGCCGCCAGCGGCTGGGCCGAAAGCGACGACCCGCTGACCGTGATGAAATTCTGGAGCAAGCTTGGGGCGCGCATGGTCGCCGTCCGGCACGGCGAACATGGCTCATACGCCTGGGACCGCGACCACGACCGGATCTACCATATCCCGCCCACCCCGGTGGACGTCGTCGACGTGACCGGGGCCGGGAATTCCTACGGAGGCGGTCTGTGCTATGGCTGGGTCGAGACCAGCGATGCGCTCCGGGCCGCCTGTCACGGCGCCGTTTCGGCCCGGTTCCTGGTCGGACGGGTCGGTCTGCCTGAGATGGAACCTTACCTGCGGGAAGAGGCGAAAAAGCTCCTCGAGCAAACCCTGGAGAGCGCCCGCGAGCTCTGACCCATGATCGAGACCCGCAACTTGACCAGGCGATTCGGCCGTTTCAAGGCGGTCGATGACCTCAGTCTCCGCCTCGAACCCGGTGAGATCTACGCCTTGCTCGGACCAAACGGTGCTGGCAAGACCACGACGATCTCGATGATCCTCGGCACGCTCACACCCACCAGCGGGGAGGTCCTGATCTTTGGAAAGCGCCTGGCCGAAGACCCGTTTGCAATCAAGCGCCGCATCGGTGTCGTCGCCGAGAGCCAGGCTTTTTATCCCAGGATGACGGCCTGGGAGTACCTGATTTTCTTCGCTGAGCTGTACCGGGCTGAGGACGGCGCCGAGCGGGCCGAACACCTGTTGAAACAGGTCGAATTATGGGATTGGCGGCAGGGCCTGATCGGGCAGTTCTCCGCCGGGATGCGCCGCAAGCTGGGTTTTGTGCGCGGACTGCTGCATTCTCCGGAAGTCCTGATCCTGGACGAACCGGTCGCCAACCTCGACCCATACGGCATTCTCCAGGTCCGGGCGATCTTGCAGGAGGAGCGCGCCCTGGGGCGGGCGATCCTCATCTCCTCGCATATCCTGTCCGAGGTCGAGCAGACCGTCGACCGGGTCGGGATCATTTCCAAGGGCCGGCTGATCATCGAGGACAATATGAAAAATCTGCGACAGCTCGTCGGCGGACAGCGGCGGATCGAGGTCGAACTGGTCGAGCTGGCCGACGGGCTCGTCGATTTTCTCGAGGATCTCCCCTTCGTCACCGAAGTGCATGCGGACCGGACGAATCTGACCGTGTTCACCCTCGAGGACAGGGATTACCGGAGCGACCTCGGCCGCGTCCTGTCCGAGCAGGGCGCCATCGTCCAGGGTATGCGGGCGCACGAGGCCAGCCTCGAGGAGGCTTTCGTCACGATCACCGAGCAGCATATCCGCCAGTGGGCGGGGGAGATGGGCCATGACGCCGGCTAGGCCCTGGCTCCGCCACTGGCGCGACCGATGGCATGCCGCCAACAGTATTCAGCGGCGGGCCAGCCAATCGGCGTTTTTCGGCTGGGGGATCTATCTTGCGATGACCGTCTCCCTGCTGATCGCCGCGATTTCGGTGAACAACACCCTCAACTTTACCGAGCAGAACGTCCTCTTCGTATCCCGCCAGCCGATCTTTCTGCCAATCCTGATCAACACGATCATCACATCGGTCTACCTGGCGATGGTCTCCACCCTCGCCGTTTCCAGCGAACGGGACCAGGGCACGCTGGAGACCCTCCTGCAGGGGCCGGTGGACGGCTTTGCCTTCATCCTGGGGAATTTCATGGCCCAGATCAAGGTCTATGCTGCGCTGGCGCTGGTCGCTTTCGTCTGGTCCAACGTGCTGACCTACCTGCTGCACCTGCGGTATTCGATCGGCGTTGCGGTCGTGCTGGTCGTCTCCCTGGCTGCGGTATCGGTCGTCATCGCCTTCGGGATGTTCGTGGCGATGTGGGGTGGGCGCTCGCGCACGGCACTGATCTATTTCACCCTGATCACCCTGCTCGTTGTTGGGATCCAGCTGGCCGATCAGATCGTGGTCGGGGTCGTCATTTCGCAGAATCCTTCAGTGAACGATCCGCTGGTCACGGTTCGAAACGTTCTCGGTGTCGCCAATGGGATCGTTAAGTGGATCTCGCCTTATTCCCAGCTCGATCTCGCCATGAACGCCCAGGTGGACCGCGCTTACCCGGCCTTCTTCACCCATATTGGAGTCATGCTGGGGCAGGCGGTCGTCTTCCTGCTCGGCAGCGTCTGGCTGCTCGAGCGGAAAGGGGTGCGAGACTGATGCGCCCGCCCCAGCGCCTCGCCCTGCTGCTCTCAATCCTGATCTCCGGCCTGGCGACTGCCGTCGTCGGGCATGCCCAAACGGAGCCGCGCGAGGATGTCTTCGTCTACGCGACGACCGTTTTCGACGGGCTGGCTTATTCCAGCGCGATGACCCCGCCGGACGTGGACACGATCTACATGATCGCCGACCGCCAGAACATCATCGCCCCACGGCGGACGATGATCTACTACTGGCCGATCACGAATCGCTACCTGGCGGACTGGGCGCTGCTCAACGAGGTGGTCGATGGGGAGCTCGAGATCTACCAGGGTTCGGAGCTGGCGCGGTCCGTCCCGCTCACGGATTACGTCATCCAGTACGACGGCGCCAACCCCCTGGAGACGCTCAACATCGGCATCGGAGAGGAGGCGCTGCGGATGCGCGCCGCCTTCGACGAACTCTTCGAGGCCTACCGGCAGGCGCTGTTCGAATACTATGACGCCGAGCAAGCTTACCGGGCCGCCCTCGACGAGATCATCTCCAACAGCGAACCGGGCACGGTCGACCCGGAGGACCTGCCGGTGCGGCCGGAACCGGTCGGCGACTTCAGCCTGCAGAGCACCGAGCCGAACAAGGCGTATCCGGTCAGCCTGCCGGAGGGTCGGTACGAAATCCTGATGCGGGATTCGAACGGGATCGTCGTCCCCGATAGCCGCCGGGAGCTCGTCGTGTTCGCCCGGCTGCAGTCCGGGATCGCCTACTCCATCGTTCCGCAGAGCCGTTGGACCCAGCCGGAAGACTCCGTCTTCCCGGAAGGCGTCGTCTATGTCGAGCCTGGCGCCACGCTTTATCTCCAGCCTTCGCGCGAGAGCCTTTTCAACGAACTCTACTACACCCGCATGCTGGACCCTCAGGACCAGACCGCCCGGGAGGATCGCACTCGCTGGGTTCTGCACGATCCTTTCCCCAACACCCGGCTGCGCGTGACCGGGTTCGACGGGACCGTGCGGGAAGTCTCGCTCAAGGGCTATTTTGTCCAGCAAACCGCCGGGAGTGGGTTGGGCTACGAGGTCCTGGAGTTCAATCCCGAATCCATGGACCGCTCATCGTTCGAGGGCTTCGCCGTACAGCTGGACGGGCAGAATCCATTTTACCGGGTCGAACTCCTCGACGAGGCCGGCCGGCTGCTGTTGGGGAGCCGCCGGGAGATCCGCATCCTGAACACCGACCGGGGCGCGCAGGTCTACGCCCTGGGCCTGCTCCCACTGGTGATCGGTGCGGTCGTCGCCGCCGTCCGCCGCCGGCAGATCCGCCAGGTCGACACCCGCACCGCGGGCTAGGAGAACCCCCCTACCATGCAAAATGCCGGCACGCGCCAGCGCCTGATCGCGATCTTTTCGCTCGTCCTGATCCTGCTCAGCATGTCCTTTGGCACCATCCTGATGAAAATGGTGCTGTTCGAAGTTAAACCGCTCACCTTGACGTGGCTCTCCGTGCTGGTCGGGATGATCGTGATGACCCTGTACACATTCGTAATCAGGCGCGAAAAAGTGCCGCATGGCCTGGAGGCGCGGATCTGGGGATACATCATCGTGATAGGGCTGTGTAACTTCGTCATCAGCCGCATCTCGCGCCCATTCGCCCTGGAGCGCCTACCGGCGATCACGACCACCTTCCTCGGCAATTTCATCGGCTTCATCACGATGGGGATGAGCGTCTTTATCCTGAAGGAGAAGCCCTCGGTGTACCAGCTGCTGGGCGCCGTTGTGGCGGTCACCGGGCTGACGATCTATTTCGAGCAGATCCCGACCGACTACGAACTCGTCGGGGTGGCGCTGATCCTCGTCGGAATCATCGCCGTGGCATACACGAACAATATCGCCCGCAAGTTCGCCATCATCACCGACTTCAAGTTCAGCAACAGCATGCTGTCCACCCTGGCGCTGCTGATCGGCGGCGTGATCACGGTCGGGATAGGCCTGGCCCTGGACTGGCCGCCCCAGGTGGGGAGCCTGCGCAACTGGGGGATCATCTTTTACGTCGGCATCGTGATGATCGGCGTTGGTCTGACCGGGTGGAACTATTTCCTGCGGGTGCTGCGGTCCTATGAAGCCAGCATCCTGGGGGCGACCTCCGTCATCTGGACCGCCATCCTGGCCTGGATCTTCCTGGGCGAGGCGCTGAGCTGGTTCCAGATCGGCGGGATCGCGCTGCTTCTCGTCGGGCTGATGCTCGTCCAGGTGCGCGGGGGTTGGCAGATTCGCAGCCTGAACCAGGCCGGAGACCCGGTTCAAGCCGCGAATCTGCCGTTAATCATTGAAGAAGAATTGAGAGAGGAATCTTGAAAAACGAACGCCTTGTCGCCATCGCCCAGACCCTGACGATCCTCATTTTTATGTCCCTGGGGACCGTCATCACCAAGATCACCCTCGAAGACGTCGCCCCGATCACCTTCGCCTGGCTATCGGTCGCGCTCGGGATGGTGATCCTCACGTTTTACACGTTCGTGATCCGCGGGGAGCGGATCCCGAAAGGCCTCAGCCGCCAGATCTGGACATACATCATCATCATCGGCCTGTTCAACTTCGTTGTTGGCCGGATCACGATGACGATCTCCCTGGAGCGGCTCCCGGCCACGACGAATACCTACCTGGTCAACTTCATCGGTTTCATCACGATGGGGATGAGCATCTTCATGCTGAAGGAGTCGCCGACCATCTTCCAGGTCCTCGGGGCACTCGTGGCGATCGTCGGGCTGCGGGTCTTCTTCGACGAACCCCCGACCGGCTATGAGTTCGTCGGGATCCTGCTGATCCTGGTCGGGATCACGGCGGTGGCCTATACCAACAACATCGCCCGCAAGCTGGGGATCATCACCGAAAACAAATTGTCGAACAACATCGTCTCCACGCTGGCCCTGCTGATCGGCGGGAGCCTGCTGGTCATCATCGGCCTGGCGGTCGACGGCGTGCCGCGCGTCTCGGGCTGGGGTAACTGGTTCGCCATCGTCTACTCCGGGGCGTTCATGGTGGCCTTCGGCCTGACCGTCTGGAACCATATCCTGCGGGTGCTTCGATCGTACGAGGCCAGCATCCTGGGAGCCTCGACCGTGATCTGGACCGCCCTGCTTGCGATCCCGATCCTGGGCGAGCAGCTCGGCGTGAACGAGATCGCCGGGATGATCCTGATGCTGGCCGGCCTGGCGCTTGTGCAGGTGCGGCGCGGGAATTTCAACACGCTCTGGCGGCGGCTGGGGATCAGGCCGGGGTTATAAATGATGAAACCATAGACGTGACTGCGGGGCGCACGCAGTCACGTCTATGGTTTCACTTCCCTTTGTCGATGGAGAAAAATTACAAGCTTGACCCCATGAGCGTCATCACCCTCAGCTTCCGCCAGACGCTGAAGCGGGTCCTGTTCTGGGCGCGTCTGGCGGTGTGGCGGATCGTGTTCTCGATCCCGCTCGTGACGTGGCCGGCGGCCAAGGCGGCCTTTTTTCAGGCCGTCGCCGAGGGGCTGCGGGATCCGTTCGACCAGGACGTCAACCCGCGCGAGGCGTTCGTACGCGGGTTCTTCGACCAGCTCGGCCGCGGGACGGCGGTCGCCGCGATCAACCTGCTGTCGCTGGCCGTGATCGTGTTCGGGATGGTCTTCTGGGCCGCTCAGGAGCCGGTCTGGCTCAACCTGCTGGCCGGGCTGGCGATCCCGTTCCTGATCCTATGGTGGATGAGCCAGCCTTATCTTTACCCGGTCCTGGTCGAGCATCCCGATCTGCCGGTCCCGCAGGTCATCCGGGAGGTGATCCGGCTTGCGATCGCGCACCCGGGGTACAGCTTCGTGACCACGTTCTCGCTCACCTGGCTGTTCTTGCTGTCCCTGCCCCTCATCGGCCCGCTCAGCCTGATGACCATCCCCTTTCTGGCCCTGATCGGTACGCAATCCTACTGGATTACGGCCGGGATCACCGTTCCGGACCTGGTGAACCCGATCCGATACGCCGAGCAGCGCGAGATGAAGAAACGGTCCGAAACGGACGGCACATGAACTTCGATCCGCAGCTCTCGACGGCCGCCGCCGTCGGGATGGCCATGCTGGCCGCATCCATGTGGGGAACCTGGGCGCTCTCGCTGAAATACCTCGGCGATCATACCCTCGACGGCTATTTTCTGACCATCTTCGTCACTTCGTGGGTATTCGTCTGGGGGCTCGGCTTCATCCTCGACGGCCCGGCGCTGTTCGGGAACCTGCGTGAAGTCTGGGCTGCGGACCGCTGGCGGATCCTGCTGACTTTGCTGGGCGGGGTGGTTTATGTGAACGGGATCCGGATCCAGCTGCAGGTCCAGCGGGCGATCGGGCTGTCGCTGGCGCAGCCGATCCAATCTTCGATCAGCATCCTGATCGGAGTACTGATCGCCATGACTTTCGGAGGCGTGCCCCGGGACGTCTCGCTGCCGGCGGTCTTCATTGCCGTCATCTTCCTGGTTGCCGCGGTCACCGCGGGGATGCTGGCCGGGATCTACCGCAGCCGCCGGACGACGCTGGAGGATGAACTGGAGATCACGGCCGGCACCCTGCGGTCCTCGCTCGGGAAGATCATCCTCGTCACCTTGCTGATCCCGGGCTACACATTCGCGATCTCATATGGCCTGAAATCGACCACCCAGCCGGCCGGGATGGCGGTGATGCCGTTCATGGCGATGCTGGCGTCCGGTGCATTCCTGGGGGCATTGGCGAGCAGCGGGATCAGCCTGGCGAGACGGGGAAAGCTGCGGGAGGCGTTCCAGGCCCCACTCCGCATCCATGCCCTCGGGGTGTTCTCAGGGCTGTTCCATTACGGCGGCAACATCATCCACACTTTTGCGACAGCCTTCCTGAGTGCGGTGATCTCCTGGCCGCTGGGGTTGACCGGCAGCCTCTGGACCCAGATGTGGGGCCTGGTCTACGGAGAGTTCCGGGGCGCCTCCCGCCGGGCGTACACGGCGCTGGCGCTCTCGATCGTCCTGTACCTGGTCGGAGCGGCGATCGTCGTCAATACACTGTATCGTTGAAGATGAAAAGCTCGACGCCGAGGGCACAGATGGTTCGGGTCGGACTGATCGGCACAGGCGTCGCTCTGCGGACGCACCTGCCGGGGTTCCGGCGGACCGGCCGGGCGGATGTTGCCGGGTTGGTCGGGAGCTCCCGAGTGCGGGCGGAGATGTTTGCCGCACAGCACGGGATCCCGCGCGTCTATGATGATTACCGGGCGATGTGCGAAGACGACGAGCTCGATCTCGTCGTCGTCGCCGGGCCCAATGACCGGCACCACGCCGAGATCCAATACGCCCTGGCGTGCGGCCGTCACGTTCTGGCCGAGAAGCCGCTGGCGATGACGATGGCGGAGGTCGACGACCTGGTCCGCCTCGCCGCAGCAACGGACCGCCTGGCGCTGATCGATCACCAGCTCCGCTTCGATCCGCATATTCGGGCCGTGCAGGCTTCTATCCGGAACGGTGTCCTCGGCCGGCTGTATTTCATCCGCTTCCATTTCCAGGGCGGCTCGCCCAATCCCGACAGGCCGTTCAGCTGGCATTATGACGAAAAGCAGGGCGGTGGGGTGCGGCTGGCGATGGCCTCGCACCTGTCAGACCTGCTCTGGTTCTGGCTCGGCGCGATCCGGGTGCACAACGTCCACGGCCGGATGGATGCGGTCGTCCCGGATCGAAGGGATCCGCAGGGGGGTTCGCGCCCGGTCCGGACGGCCGGTTTTTTCACCGCCCATCTCTCGCTTGCCGGCGGCCTGGAGGTCCAGATGACGGACACGCCGACGTTCGGCGAGGGGTCCTTCACGATCGACTTCTACGGCACGCGGGGCGAACTGCGCTATGACGCAAGCAGCGGTCTCCAGGCAGCCTTCCAGGGCGGCAGCGGCCTCCAGCCGGTGGCGATCGACCCGGATTTGTTCAAACCGGCTCGTCCGGAAGGCTCGGTCTTCCGCAAAAGTTTCGACCTGTTCGCCCCCCGCCTGGTCGCCGCGATCCGGACCGGCGATGCGAGCCACGTGAAAGACGCCGCCCGGTTTGCGGATGCGGTCCCGACCCAGCGGGTGCTGGATGCGATCCGGGAGTCGGCAGTGTCAGGGGAGACGGTTGAGTTGGGGGAAGGATATTCGCCGGGTGCCCGGTTCTAGAAAAGGTTGATTTCTCATGCCGTCCACCCCTATCGCTATCTTCCTGTGTTTCCTTTTGCTTATCCCGCTGCTAGGAGCGCTTTTTTTCGGTCATAGGATCGGAAACTGGTACGTAAAATCCCTTAACAATTCCTCAAGAGATATGCTTTCCAATTACGCAGCCGATGCCTGAAAAGTCAGAGAA
>Ga0214472_10005565_pt1 | contig 13239 bp, 9 predicted proteins | sample RVTome_6_FD_207662 | JGI IMG/M metagenome (GOLD analysis project Ga0214472, IMG submission 207662) | Soil microbial communities from uranium-contaminated site in the Upper Colorado River Basin, Wyoming, United States - RVT140D175 | ecosystem: Environmental > Terrestrial > Soil > Contaminated >... | reverse complement strand
TCGAGGGGTCCAGCCGCGGCCGGAGCAGCTCCGCCCGACCGCTGCGAACGGCGACCTCCGCCGGGACCGGGTGCGACAGGAAGAACGGCATCGACTCGGTGAACCCGTAGGCACCGACGTCGAGGACGGCGACGAGGTCGCCCGGCTCCGGAGCCTGGAGCATCGCCTCCGTGGCGAGCACGTCGAGCCCGGAGCAGAGCGGCCCGGCGACGGTGACCGGGGTGAACCGGGCGGCGGTCTCCGGCGCGCCACCGACCCGGCGGACACGGTGCTCCTGGCCGACGAGGGCCGGCCGCAGGACGTGGTGGATGCCGCCGTCGAGGACGACGACCTCCCGCCCGTCGACGGACTTGCGGTCGACCACCCGGGCCACGTACGCGCCGGCCGGCCCCACGAGGAACCGCCCGGGCTCGAGGAGGACCCGAACGTCGCGGGTCACCGGGTCCTTCGTCCACCCGTCGGCGAGCGCGGCGAGCCGATGGCCGAACCCGGCGAGGTCGAACGATTCCTCGTGGACCTCGTACGGGATCCCGAGTCCCCCGCCCGCGTCGACGACCCGGAGCGGAAACCCGGCCGCGGCCGCGAGGCTGCGCGCGGCGACCATCGTCGCCGCGACGTGCTCGGCGAGCGCGGCGGCATCGAGCACATTTGATGCCCCGAAGGCATGCAACCCGAGGGGTTCCAGGTGGGCGGACCGGACGGCGATCCGGGCCGCCTCGAGAAGGTCCTCGCGGCCCATCCCGAACTTGCCGGCCCCGTCGTCGCCGACGAGCCGGACCCGCTCGAGGCGCGCCTCCGGACTGACCGCCGCGCGGAGAAGGATCGGCACACGCCGGCCGGCGTCTGCGGCAAAGCGCTCGAGCCGGAGCAACTCCCGGCGCGACTCGACCGTCACGACGCCGACCCCGACCTCCACCGCCCGGGTCAGCTCCGCGTCCCGCTTGCCGGGCCCGGTGAACACGACCCGCTCCGCGGGGATGCCCGCCCGGAGGACCGTCTCGAGCTCGCCGCCGGACGCGACGTCCGCACCGAGGCCGAGCGACGCCAGGTGCGCTACCACGCCGAGTGACGGGTTCGCCTTGACCGCGTAGGCCAGCTCGAACGACGACGGCAGGACCGCCCGAAGGGCCGACACCTGGCGCGACACGACGTCGAGGTCGTAGACGTAGAACGGGGTGCCGTAGCGGTCGGCGAGATCCTCCGGGGCAAGGCCGCCGAGGCGACCCGCCCGGAGGATCTCGTTGCGGGCGGGGGGACGCCCGCGCCGGGGCCGCTCCGCGAGGTCGGCCGGGGAGGCGGCGCGACCGGGGGGCGGCGGGAGACGTACGAGGCTCATCGGAGCACCGCCTCGAGCGCGACGCGGGCGTCGGTGCCGGGGTCGCGGCGCTTGACGATGATCGCGGTCGCGGCGGCGAGGCGGTGCGCCGCGGCAAACGAGCCGTGCAGGGCCCGGGTGCCGGGGATGACGACCGCCCCGTCCGGCACGACGAGCGGCCGGTCGACGGTGCCCTCGAGGACGCGCTCCTCGACGAGGTCGTACAGGCGCGACGTCCCGGTCAGGGTCACGCCGGCGGCAATCACGGCGCCGTGCCGGACGAGCACGCCATCGAGCAGTGCGGAGCCTGCGCCGACGAACGCGTCGTCCTCGACGATGACCGGCCGTGCCCCGGGCGGTTCGAGGACGCCGCCGAGCTGGACGGCGGCCGACAGGTGGACCCGCGCGCCGACCTGCGCGCACGAGCCGACGAGGACATGGGAGTCGACCATCGTGTCGGCCCCGATCCACGCCCCGACATTGACGTACGACGGCGGCATGATCACGACGCCCGGCTCGAGATGCGCGCCGGAGCGCACGGATGTCCCGCCCGGCACGATCCGCCACGGTCCGCCGGCGAGGGTCCGCGGCGCGAGCGCTGCGCGGTCACGGAACTCGAACGGGCCGACAGACCAGTCCTCCGTCGTCCGATCGGCGAACCGGGCGAGGATCGCCGACTTGACCGCCGGCTCGACACGCCAGCCGTCCGGCGCCTCCGAGTCCGGGCGGGCGGCGCGGACGCGGCCGGACTCGAGATCGGCAAGGATCCCGGCGGGATCGACGGTGGCGACTCCTTCGCGCGCCGCCGCCAGCGGGTCCGACTCGGCGATCATGCGACCGCCCCCGCGGCGCTGGCAACCGCGGCCGTGGCGATCCGGCCGCCGGCCGGCTCCACCAGGCCGAGGGTCCGCAGCACGTCGGCGAGGGCCGACCGCGGCCCGTCGTCGAGCGGCAGGAGCGGCGGGCGAACCAAGTCCGTTTCGAGGATGCCCATCGCGACGAGGGCGGCCTTGGCCGGAACGGGATTGGGCCCGCCGCGGAAGTTGGCGAGGAAGAGCGGCAGCCAGCGCTCGTGGGCGCGTCGCGCTGCGTCCCAGTCCCCCGCCCGCGCGGCCGCGCACAGGGCGGCCATCTCGCCCGGGATCTCGTTCGACGCGACGGACACGACGCCGTCGCCGCCAAGCGCGAGCACCGGCAGCGTCCACGCGTCGTCGCCGGCCAGAACGGCCACGTCGCGCGGGCGTTCCCGACAGATGCGGGCGATCTGCTCGAGGTTCCCGGACGCCTCCTTGACGGCCACGACGCGCGGATGCTCCGCCAGCCGGAGGAAGGTGTCGGCCTCGACGTTCGCACCCGTCCGCGACGGGACGTTGTAGACGACGATCGGCAGGTCGCCCTCGTCGGCCACGGCCCGGAAGTGGGCGGCGAGCATGCGCTGGTCCGGACGGTTGTAGTACGGCGTCACGACGAGCGCGGCGTCGGCCCCGAGCGCGGCCGCGCGCCGGGTCGCGGCGATCGTGGCGGCGGTGTCGTTCGTGCCGGTCCCCGCGACGACGGCGACGCGGTCCCGGGACGGGCGCTCCGCGACCGTCTCGACGGCGATGGCGATGAGCCGGTCGCGTTCGTCGGCCGAGAGGGTCGGCGCCTCGCCGGTCGTGCCGCACGGGACGACCCCGTCGATCCCGGCCAGCACCTGCCAGCGGACGATGCGGCGCCAGGCGGCCTCGTCGATCCGGCCGCCGGCGTCGAACGGGGTGACGAGGGCGGTCAGGGCGCCGCGCAGGGCCGGGCGGGTGGTCCGTGCGGTTCGGGTGAGCGTGGTCATGGCGATGGCTCCTTCGTGCGTCGTGGGTGGCGTGGTCCGGGAGTCAGGCGAGTGCCGGGACGGGCGGCCGAAGCAGCTCGTCGACAACGGGGTCGAACGGGTGGAGGCCGGCCGGGCGTGGCCCCCGCAGGAGCCACTCGGCGGCGGCGAGGGCGCCGGCCGCGTAGGCCGACCGGTCGCGTGCGGTCAGCCGCAGCTCGACCGTCTCGCCGGGGGCGTCGAAGCCGACGAGATGCATCCCGGGAGACGAACCGGCCCGGATCACCGCCACCTCGAGGTCGTCCGGCGTCGCGGCGGGATGGGCGGCGGCGATCCGGCGGACGAGCTCGCGGGCCGTGCCGGACGGCCGATCCCGCTTGGTGCGGCGATGCCACTCGACGACGAACGGGTCGAACGCATCCACCGCCCCGTAGAGGGCCGTCGCCGTTTCGACGAGGCGGAAGAACAGGGCGGCGCCGAGACTCAGGTTCGGGGCGACGACGGCGGCCGCGCCGGCGTCGCGGACGAGCGTCTCGACCCAGCTGCGTTCGTCGTCCCAGCCGGTCGTGCCGATGACGAACCGGCGAACGCCGGCCGCGAGCGCGGCCTCGACGTTGGCGGCCACCGCCTCGCCGCGCGACGCCTCGAAGACGACGTCGGCCGACCCGAGCGCGGCGACGGCGTGGCGGCCCGTCGCCGGGCGACCGATCAGCCGGGCGGAGTCGCCGCGGGCGCGCAGGGCGCCTTCGATGGCGCGGCCCAGGCCTCCGTCGCCGAAGATGATCGCGTCCATGTCGGTTCCTCCGGTTCGTCGGGATCGGCCACCGAGGCCGGAGGAATCGCGAAGGCCGCGGTCACCGTCGTGGTGTCCGCGGCCCCTCGAGCCTCCGGTCCCGGAGGCTCCAGTCGGTCGTCAGTCGTGCGCCGTCAGAGCCCCTGGGCCCGTGTCTCGCGACAGGGCCGCATGAGCTTCTTCTTCGGCTCGAAGGCGAAGATGCGACGCATGGCGGAAGTCTTGCGCATAACGATCGGTTGTTGCAACCATTTCCTGGTTGCGCTTCGGAATCGAATGCGCGTCAACCCTTCCGTTCGAGGATCGGGCGCGCCACGTCCGGCCGATCGACGACGAACGCGAACATCGCCCGGTCGCCCCAGCGTCCCAGGAACAGGTGGCCATAGATGTTCACACCCGCATCGGCCAGCTGGCGCGCCAGCGCCGCCATCCCGCCCGGCCGATCGTCGACCTCGGCGAGGATCGACTCGCCCTCGATGTACGTGTAGCCGCCCTCGTCGAGCACCTGGCGAGTCGTGTCGTCGTCCGCGGTCGTCATGATCACGTGTCCCGCGTCACCGATCCCGCCGCCGCCGATCGCCCGCAGGTCCACGCCCCGTGCGGCGAGCGTCTCGGCGAGCGTCGCCATCGATCCGGGCTCGTTCTTCAGTTGGACGACGAACTGGTTGGCCATCGCTGCCTCCGGTCGGTGGGTGAGGCCCGATTCTAGTCGCTCCGCCCGTGGTACGGTCGGGCGTCCGATGACGCTCACGCTCCCGTCGCCGATCGCGGCGACTGCCCTCGACCTGCCGGAGGCGGTCGCCGCTGCGCTGGCGGATCCGCCGCCGGGCGAACGCGCGGTGAGCGAGGCGTCCGGGATCCCGTTCGCCGTCACGACCTGGGGGGACGCGACCAACCCACCACTCCTGCTCGTCCACGGGGTCACGTCCTCGTCCGGCATCTGGTGGCGGACCGGTCCCGCGCTGGCGGCCGCCGGGCGACGCGTGTACGCCCCGGACCTGCCCGGGCACGGCCGGACCGGCTCGTGGACCGGCCGGCACCGCTTCGCCGAGACAGCGGCGGACATCGCGGCGCTCGTCGCGGCGCTCGGCATCGACGTCCCGGAGCTCGCCCTCGTCGGTCACAGCTGGGGCGCGATGATCGTCGCCCACCTGCCGGCGGCCGGCATCCGGCCACGCGCGCTGATCCAGCTCGATGCGCCCGTCCTGCCGCTCGATCGGATGGCCGAGCTGACGCTCGACCCGGTCGAGCGCCGGTACGCCGATCTCGACGTGGCGATCCGGGTCATCGGGTCGACATACCCGTCGTGGTCATACGGCGACGTCGTGGCCAAGGCAACCTCGCTGACCCAGGTCGACGAACAGGCGGCGCGCGCGGTCCTGCTCGACAACGGTGACTGGGACGGCGGCCTCGCCGCACTCGCCGGCGCGGCTGCCCGCGACCTCGATCGGTGGCTCGTCCGGGGCGAGCCGGCCACGGGCTCCTTCGTCCCGGACGACGCGGTCCCGGCGTTCGCGGCGACGATCGGGCCGGAACATGTCCTGACGATCGCGCGCGGGCCCCACTCGCCCCAGCGCACGCACCCGGAGGCGACGATGGTGGCGTTCCTGCGAGCACTCGAAGGTCCGGTCAGCGCTCCGCTGCCCTGATCGCGATCGCCCGCCGGTAGGCCTCGACGTAGCGCCGCGCCGATCCGCCGGACCAGCTGAAGTCGGCGGCCATCGCCCGGTCGACGATGCCCCGCCAGCGGTCCCGGTCGCCGAACGCGACGAGCGCCTCGCCGCACGCCCAGAGCAACCCGTCCGCCGTGGCATGGTCGAACGCGAAACCGGTCCCGCGCCCAGGATTGAGGAACTCGTCGACGACCGTATCGCGCAGGCCACCGGTCCGCCGGACGATCGGCGGCGTCCCGTATCGCAGGGCAATGAGCTGGCCGAGCCCGGACGGCTCGAACCTCGATGGCATGACGAACAGGTCCGCGCCGGCGTACATCCGCCGGGCGAGACCGCGATCGAACGACTCGATCAGGGCGACCCTCCCCGGCCGCGCCGCGACGAGCGCGCGGAGGTCGTCGGCGAGCTCGCGATCACCGTCGCCGAGGACGATGAGCCGGGCCCCACGATCCACGAGCGACGGTGCTGCGCCGGCGAGCAGGTCGAACCCCTTCTGCGGGTCGAGCCGCCCGATCATCGCGAGGACCGGCCCGCCATCGGCAGGATCGAACCCGACGCGTCGGAGGAGGTCGGCCCGGCAGGCGGCCTTGCCGGCCAGGTCGTCTCGCGCGTACCCCGCCGCGATGTCCGGGTCCGTCGCCGGATCCCAGTCGGCCGTGTCGAGCCCGTTCTGGATCCCGAAGAACCGATCGCCGCGCGCCCGGAGGAGCGTATCGAGGCCGTTGCCGAACTCCGGCGTGAGCGCCTCCGCGGCGAAGCCCGGGCTGACCGTGTTGACGAGATCAGCCCGCGCGACTCCGGCGGCGAGGAGATCGAGGCCCGGCGCTCCGTCGGGCACGACTCCGTCACCGGGCGCGACATCGAGCCCGGCCAGGCGATCGGCCGGCGTCCAGCCGTGGTAGGCCAGGTTGTGCACGGTGAGCAGCACGGCCGCCGTCCGCACGACCGGATCCGCTGCATACCGCCCGTCGCGGGACAGGAGCGCCGGCACGGCATGCCAGTCGTGGAGGTGGAGGACGTCGACGCGGGCCCGTTCCGCGCGCACCGTCTCGAGGGCGGCCCGGCAGAGCAGGCCGAAGCGCCACGCGTTGTCCGGGTAGTCCCGGCCGTTCTCGCCGTAGATGGCGGCCCGATCGAAGGCCGGGGGATGATCGACGAGCCGGATTCGGTACCCGTTCCCGGCCACGTCGAGGATGCCGACGTCGGTCGTCCCGCCCGGCGCGGTGAGGTCCGGGACGCGGATCGGTCGGGCCGGACCCCGCGCTCCGACTCCCAGTCCGGCGTAGCGGGGCAGGAACACGTCGACCGGGGCGACCGGGTCGCCGTCGAGATCGCCGACTGCCCGGGCCAGCGCATCGACGACGTCGGCCAGCCCGCCGGTCTTGGCCCACGGCTCGCACTCGGCGGCGACGAACACGACCCGGATCGGCATCCGCACCATCGTAGCCGGGTGGCCGGCACGTTCGGCGAGTGGGTATCATGCGCCGAGCATGAATCCCACCGTATCCGTTCCGACCTCACCGCCGGCGTGGTTCCGGCTGCCACCGCAGCTCGAGGGACTGCGCCGGCTCTCGTACAACCTCTACTGGAGTTGGCACCCGCGGGTGAAGTTCCTGTGGAACCGGATCGACGCCGTCGCCTGGGCCCGCCATCGCAACCCGATCCCCGTCATCAGCGGCCCGGTGGCCTGGACGGAAATCCTCGAGGACTCCGCGTTCATGGCGGAGTACGAGGACATCATGTCGGAGTTCGAGCGGTACATGGTCAACGGCTCCGACCACTGGTTCCAGCGCCGTCACGGCACGGACCTCGACGGACCGATCGCGTACTTCTGCGCGGAGTACGGCTTCTACGAGTCGCTCGGGATCTACTCGGGCGGCCTCGGCGTGCTGGCCGGCGACCACATGAAGACCGCGTCGGACATGGCGCTGCCGCTCATCGGGGTCGGTCTGTTGTACCGCAAGGGGTACTTCCGCCAGACGATCGACGCGGACGGCCACCAGGAGCACGCCTACCCCGATTACGACGTGACGCGCCTGCCGATCAGCCGCGTCCTGGGCCCGGACGGGGAGCCCCTCCACGTCAGCGTGGAGCTGCCCGGCCGGGACCTCCACATCGCCGTGTGGTGCGCCCAGATCGGCCGGGTGCCGGTGCTCCTGCTCGATACCGACATCCCGCACAACGACGTCTCGGACCGGCCGATCACCCACATCCTCTACGTCCGCGGCCGCGAGATGCGGCTCCACCAGGAGCTCGTCCTCGGCGTCGGCGGCGTCCGGGCGATCCGTGCCCTCGGCATCGCGCCGCAGGTCTGGCACCTCAACGAAGGGCACTCGGCGTTTCTCCTGGCGGAACGTGCGCGCGAACTCATCGAGGCCGGCGTGTCGCTCGACGACGCCTGGTCGCAGGTTCGCCGCACCAGCGTGTTCACGATCCACACACCGGTCGCCGCGGGCAATGAGCGGTTCGACGTGGGACTCGTGCGCCGTGTCGCCGGGCCGCTGCTCGACGGCGACGCGCGCCCGCGGACCGGCGGCGTGCCGGTGGATCGAGTACTCGACCTGGGCCGCGGCGTCGACGATGATCTCGGCCAGTTCGACATGACCGCGTTCTCGCTCCGGCTGACCCACGGTGCGAACGCGGTGAGCGAGCTCCACGGGCGGACGGCGAACGCGACGTGGTCGGCGATCACCGGTTCCGACGAGCACATCCTGGGGCTAACCAACGGCGTCCACGTCCCGAGCTGGATCGGGGCCGCCGTGCGCGACCTGCTCGAGCGATACCTCGATGCCGACTTCGACGACCTCGACGACCAGACCCAGGCCCGCCGCTTCTGGGAGCGGATGTCGCGGGTGCCGCTGGCGGAGCTGTGGGAGGCGCATCGACGCCAGAAGCGCGAGCTCGCGATGTTCACCCGCGGCCGGCTGCGCAACCAATTCGCCCGGCATGGCGAGGCGCCGTCCGTCCTCGAGGAACTCGAGCACAGCCTCGACCCGGAGGCGCTGACGATCGGCTTCGCCCGGCGCTTCGCGACATACAAGCGGGCCGGGATGATCTTCTCCGACATCGACCGGCTGGCCCGGCTCGTGTGGGACGAGGACCGCCCCGTCCAGATCGTCTTCGCCGGCAAGGCCCACCCGGCCGACCGGCCCGGCCAGCGGGTGATCGAGGACATCTTCGCCCGGACACGATCGGACAAGCTGCGCGGGCGGGTGTTCATCGTCGAGGACTACGACATGCGCATCGCGCGCTTCCTCGTCCAGGGCGTCGACATCTGGCTCAATAACCCGCGCCGGCCCCTCGAGGCGTCCGGGACGAGCGGCATGAAGGCGGCTCTCAACGGCGTCGTCAACGTCAGCGTGCTCGACGGCTGGTGGGACGAGGGCTGGGTGGGCGACAACGGCTGGGCGATCGGCGGGCGCGAGACGAACCCTGACGAGGGGGCGCAGGACTGGGCGGACGCGATGGATCTCTATCGAATCCTCGAGACGGATATCGTGCCGCGCTACTACGAGCGCGACCGGAACGGGCTGCCGAAGGCCTGGGTGGAGCTCATGCGCCGCTCGATCGCGTCGACGATCTGGCGCTTCTCGACCACGCGGATGCTGCACGAGTACGCCGAGCGCCTGTATCTCCCGGCGGCCGGCGTTGACGTCCCGGCGCCGGGCGGCGCGGCGATCGGCACAGAGACCAGCTGACCGGGACAGCGCAGGCGTGGCCCCCCGCATCTCCCTCGCCCTCGCGATTCACAACCATCAGCCGGTCGGCAACTTCGGCTGGGTCTTCGGCGAGGTCTTCGAGCAGGCCTACCGGCCGATGGTCGACGCGCTCGACCGCCATCCGTCGGTCCGGCTCGCGCTCCACTACACCGGCGCGCTGCTCGAGTGGCTGCGCGCGGAGCAGCCCGGGTTCGTCGAGCGGTTGCGCGTCCTCGTCGAGCGCGGCCAGGTCGAGATGATGGGCGGCGGGCTGTACGAGCCCGTGCTGGCCTCGCTCCCGGAGCGCGATCGGCTCGCCCAGCTGGGCCGGATGGGCGACACGATCGAGGGATTGTTCGGCCGGCGGCCGGTCGGGGCGTGGTTGGCCGAGCGCGTCTGGGAGCCGGACCTGCCGACCTGCCTGGTCGATGCCGGCTACGGCTGGACGATCCTCGACGATGCCCACTTCCGAGCGGCGGCGATCCCCGAGGAGGCGCTCTGGGGTCCCTACACGACCGACGACCAGGGCCGCCTGCTGACCGTCTTCGGCACCGAGCAGGGCCTCCGCTACCGGATCCCGTTCCGTGACGTCGACGAGGTCATCGACCACCTGCGGGCCCACGCGACCGAAGCCGGCGACCGGCTCGGCACGATGGGCGACGACGGCGAGAAGTTCGGGGCCTGGCCCACGACGTACGAGCACTGCTGGGGCTCCGGCCGCTGGGTGGAGCGCTTCTTCGAGAGGCTCGAAGAGCACGCCGGCTGGCTTGCCACGGTCACCCCGTCGGAGTGGCTCGCGGCGCACCCGCCGATCGGCCGGGTAGCCGTCCCGACCGGCTCGTACGCGGAAATGGGCGAATGGGCGCTGCCGCCGGACGAGGCTCGCGCGTTCGCGGTCGCCCTCCACGCCGCCCAGGACGACGGGCGGCCGGAGGCCCGCTGGCTGCGCGGCGCGTCGTGGCGGAACTTCGGCGTGAAGTATCGCGAGGTCAACGACCTCCACAAGCAGATGCTCCGCGCGTCGGCCGCCGTCGCCGCCATGCCGGCCGGTGCGGAGCGTGACCGCGCCGCGGATCACCTCCACCGCGGACAGTCGAACGACTGCTACTGGCACGGGCTGTTCGGCGGCCTGTACATCAACCACATGCGCCTCGCGACCCACGAGCACCTCGTCGCGGCCGAGGACCTCGCCGACCGAGCGACCGGGGGCTGGCACGCAGCGACGGTGGCCGATCTCGATCTCGATGGGCGGGACGACGTGCGGCTCGCGACCGACGGCCAGGTCGTCACGGTCGCCCTCCCGGATGGGGCGGGGATCGGAGCCTGGGACATCCGCGCGGCCCGGCATGCCCTGGGATCCGTCCTCCGGCGCCGCCCGGAGGCGTACCACGAGACGATCCGCCGGCGCGCCACCGAGGCCGCGCGGTCCGGCGCGGGCGGATCTCCCGCGAGCGAGGGAGCGGTGCCGGTCAGCTCGATCCACGAGCTGGCCCGCGCCAAGGAGCCGGGGCTCGCCGCCCGGATCGCCTACGACTGGCATGAGCGGCGGGCCGGGCTCGTGCGCTTCCTTGCACCCGGTGGCCTGCGAACGGGTGGCCCGGACCCGGCGGCGGACCAAGGAACCGAGCGGGGCGACTTCGTCGACGGTGAGTTCGGGCTCGTCGAGCTGCGCGAGGACGCCGTCGTGGTGGGCCGGGACGGCACGCTTGCCGGGCCGAGCGGGTTCCAGCCGGTGCGGGTCGAGAAGACGATCGTCGCGGGCGGAACCCGCGTTGCGCCGACCCTCGAGGTCGAGATCGCGATCATGAATCGCTCGGCCCACGCGCTTCGCGCGACCGTGGGCGTGGACTGGCCGGTGAACCTCGCCGGTGGCGGCGGCAACCCCGCGGCGTGGTGGCGGATCGGCCACGAAGGGGCCGATCGGACGACCCACGACGCTGGCGGTAGCGTGACCGAGGCCGGGTCGATCGGCCAGGGCAACGACGACATCGGGATCTCGATCGACACGACGATCGAACCAGCCGCCGAGGCGCGCTGGGGGCCGATCGAGACGGTCTCGAACTCGGAGGCCGGCTTCGAGCGCGCCTACCAGGGCAGTGCGCTCCTCGTCGGCTGGCCGCTCGACCTCGCGCCGGGCGAGCGGTGGATGGGCCGGGTCCGCCACACCGTCCGCGTCGCGCGGGATCGAACGGAGGAGGAGCTCGCCGCGACCCGGGGCGCCTCGTGAGCCGCGGCCGCCTCGCCGTCCACGCCCACTTCTACCAGCCGCTGCGGGCAGACCCGTTCACCGGCCGTGTGCCGGCGGAGCCGTCTGCTGCGCCGTTCCACGACTGGAACGCGCGGGTCGAGGCCGAGAGTTACCGGCCGAACGTGGAACGCGGCACGCTCCGCCGGATCTCCTACGACCTGGGGCCCACGCTCGCGGCCTGGCTCGAGGCATCCGCGCCGACGACGTACACCGGGTTCGTCTCCGGCGACCGGGGCCCGGAGTCGGTCCACGGCAACGCGATGGCCCAGGCGTTCCACCACTCGATCCTCCCGCTCGCCTCCGCGGCAGACCGACGGACCGAAATCCGGTGGGGCATCCGCGACTTCCGCCACCGCTTCGGACGGGCGCCGGCGGGGCTGTGGCTGCCGGAGACGGCGGTCGACCTGCCGACGCTCCGCGTGCTGGCCGACGAGGGCATCCGGCACACGATCCTCGCGCCGTGGCAAGCAGCGGAGGCACACGTCGAGACGCGCCGCCCGTATCGCGTCGAGCTCGGCGGCGGGAGGTCGATCGTCGTCGCGTTCTATGACGCGGGGCTGTCCGGCGCGGCCTCGTTCGAGCCGTCGGCGACCGCCGATGCGGACCGCTTCGCGCGCGAGCGGGTGGCGACCCGCCTGGCGGGAATGCCATTCCCCGGTGGCGAGTCCGGCCTCGTCGTCATCGCCACGGACGGCGAGCTGTACGGCCACCACCAGCCGTTCCGCGAGCTGTTCCTCCAGCGCCTCGTCGCGCCGGGACCGGACGTCCCCGATCGCGGCTTCGACGTCGTCGAGCTCGCCGCCGCGCTCGACGAGCCGGCGGATCGACCGTTCAGGGTGGTCCGCATCGTCGAGCGGACGTCGTGGAGCTGCCACCATGGCATCGCCCGCTGGAGCGCGGAGTGCCCGGACGCCACCGACGGACGCTGGAAGGCGCCGCTCCGCGCGGCCCTCGAGCGGCTCGCCGGCTCGATCGACGCGCTGACCGAACGCCGCTTCGCGGCGCTCCCCGGACGACCTGACCTGTGGGCTGCCCGTGACGCATGTATCGACGTCGTGCTCGGGGTCGACGAGCCCGGAGTGTTCGCGGCGCGGTGGCTGGGCGGCGGCGTGTCGGCGGCCGATGCGCGCGCCCTGCTCGACCTGCTCGAGGCACAGCGCTGGCGGCTCGCCATGTTCGCGAGTGACGGCTGGTACTGGGACGATCCCACGCGGCCGGAGACGAGGCAGGTCTTGCGCGCGGCCGCGAGGGCCGTGCGCCTGGTGGACGCACTCGAGGGGTCGCACCTCGAGCGACGGCTGTTCGCCGATCTCACGCTCCTCGTGTCGCCTGCCCACGGCATCGACGGCGGGGCGATCTACCGCCAGGCGCTGAGCGAGGTCGGGCAACCGCCACCCCGGAACTGAGAATCCGTCAGCCCGCGGCCTGCGCGCCACGGGCTGACGAGGCGCACGCCGCCCGGCGGGGCGACGGCGGAATATTCGGTCTGAGATTCGGCGCCGGGCGCCGGAACCGCGCTGGCTAGGCGGAGATGCCGCGAGCCGGCGAGCGCGAGTCCATGGACCCGTTGCGCGAGTCGACGCCGAAGCGGAGGGCTGCGACGTCGAACGCCACGAGGGCACCGACGATGGCGACGAGGATGAGGATGGCTTCCATCGGACGCACCTTGTTGGTATAGTTCACTAGGCCAAATCGAATGCTACTTGGA
>Ga0214472_10005563_pt1 | contig 13241 bp, 12 predicted proteins | sample RVTome_6_FD_207662 | JGI IMG/M metagenome (GOLD analysis project Ga0214472, IMG submission 207662) | Soil microbial communities from uranium-contaminated site in the Upper Colorado River Basin, Wyoming, United States - RVT140D175 | ecosystem: Environmental > Terrestrial > Soil > Contaminated >... | reverse complement strand
CCGTGTGAACGTAGTCCGCGAGCGCGGCGAGTTGCTCGGCATTCAGGCGGCTCTTGTAGCCGACCATCGCGGTCCCCGGTTTGCCGTTCGTGATCACATGCAGCAGATAGTCGCGCGGCATCGAAGCCGCCTTGGTGAGATCCCGCGGCGGCGGGTTCAGGCTCTTCATCGCGCGGGAGTTGCCGTCGCCACGGTCGCCGTGGCACACCGAACAGTACTCGTGATACAGCACGTCGGCTCTGATCGTGCCGCCGTGCGCCGCGAAGCTCGCCGCGAGTCCGAGACCAATCATCGCCGCTTGCGCGGCCTGCCTGAGTTGCTTGTTCTGAGTCACAGGAAACCTCTGAGTCGAAAAACTGCGTGAATGATGCAAGAACCGAACCGGCTCCTGCGACCTGGGATGGCACGGGCGTTGCTTCGCCCATGGATCCCACTTTTCCGGCGGCAGCCCATCAGCGATGTCATCTTCGAGGTCATACATATGAATCGCTTCCTTGCACCGCTCGGCGTCGTCCTCTCGCTCGCAGTGACTAACGTCACGGCCGCGGACGGCAAAGCCATCTACACTCAAATCTGTCGCGCCTGCCACGCGACAGGAGTGGCGGGAGCACCGGTGCTTGGCGATCGCGCGGCGTGGGCAAAACGGATCCCGAAAGGATTCGATGCGCTGCTCGAATCGGCGCTGCGCGGCAAGGGCGGCATGCCCCCGAAGGGGGGGCACGCAGGCCTGACCGATGAACAAGTCCGCGACGCGGTCGAGTACATCATCGCGCAGTCGAGATGAACGGTAAATCCCGCTCTCGTCCAGCCGCAGCGCACGGGCATGCGGCACGACTCCCGAAGTTGAGAACGTCGTTCCCCGCTTTGGAAAGAAGAATCGAGACAACGAGACCTCGCCTTGCAACCGTCAATCCGCTTTCTCACCTGCCGATCCGTTCGTGCCGTGGCCCTCGCTGCGAGCGTGGTCCTGTGCGCGACGATGGCGCATGCGCAGCGGATCGACATGCGCGGCACGCTGCACAACCTCGCGCGCGGACAAAACATCGAGATCACGGACGCGCGCCAGATCTGCGTGTTCTGCCACACGCCGACCGACAACGACCACACCGACGCGATGAAGCCGCAATGGCAGCCGTCGGCGCCGGAAGACCAGACGTTCATCATGTTCGACGACATCGGGCAGATCGCGTCCGGCCGCGAAGCGGTCGGCTCACAGTCGATCGCGTGCCTGTCGTGCCACGACTCGAGCCAGGCGTTCGGAATATCCGGCGGCAGCCAGGATCATCCGTTCGCAGTGCCGTACCGGGGCGCGCTGACCGCGGAGCAGCGCCAACACGCGCTCGAGGAAGCCACGCGGGAAGGGCGCCTCGCGAACCCTGGTCGGATGGTCAAGTTCAACGCCGAGTTCCGCGAGGCGACGCGCGGCGTCGTCGACAACCGGCCGGTATGGTGGGTGTCGAAAGGCGCGCCGTCCGCGCAGCGGGGGCGTCTCGACGTCCCGCTCTACGTGCGGCTCGATCCGTCGGATCAGACGGAGGTCCCGTTTGTCGAATGCTCGAGCTGCCACGATCCGCACAACGTGCGCCCGCATTTCCTGCGCACCGAAACCGCCGCCAGCGACCTGTGCATGACCTGTCACATCAAGTAACCCGCCCGCAGGCTACCGCAGCCGCAGCCGGGTCGCTCCCGGCTTCCAGTCACCCTAAACATCCGGACTGACATGAAACTGCCTACCCTGCTTCCGCTTCGGCGCTCCCGCCGCCCCGCCGTGCAACCGCAGCGCCTCGCGAAGCGCGCGCTGGTCCTGTGCACGGGCCTCGCCCTGCTCGCCGGCTGTGCGCAATTGCCCGACGAGCAGGAAACGGCGGCGCGCCCCGCCGGGCCGCTGGTCTTCCCGCCGCCGCCGGACGACCCGCGCTTCGTCTATGAGCGCACGTTCACGAATTCGACCGACGTCGAAGCGGACAAGGAAGACGACGCGTTCCGCCGCCTCGTCACCGGCGCGAAGCGCGGCGGCTTCTTCATGACGAAGCCGTATGCCGTCGCGGCGCATCGCGGCCGCATTTTCGTTTCCGACTCGGCCGAGCGTAGCGTCAAGGTCTTCGACGTTCCCCTCGGCAAGTTCTTCACGATCGGCGAAGAGGAACCGGGCATGCTGATCAAGCCGCTGGGCCTCGATGTCGATCGCGTCGGTCGACTGTACGTCGCCGATGCGACGCAAAAGACGATCTTCATCTATGACCGCGACGGCAAGTTCCTGCGCAAGATCGGCGGCAAGGACCTGTTCGACCGCATCTCGAGCGTCACGGTCGACCCGTCGGGGCGGCAGATCTACGTCGTCGACATCGGCGGCGTCAATTCCGAGAATCACCGCGTGCGGGTGTTCGAAACCGCGACCGGCCGCCACGTCATGGACATCGGCAAGCGCGGCAGCGGCCCGGGCGAATTCAATCTGCCGCGTGACATGGCGATCGGCAAGGACGGTCGCCTGTATGTCGTCGACGGCGGCAACTTCCGCGTGCAGGTGTTCAACGCCGACGGTACGTACCGCGAAAGCTTCGGCGCGGTCGGCCGCCAGCTCGGCAACTTCGCGCGTCCGAAGGAAATCGCGGCCGACGCGGACGGCAATGTCTACGTCGCCGACGCCGCGTTCGGCAACTTCCAGATCTTCACTGCCGACGGCGATCTGCTGATGTTCATCGGCTCCCGCTCCGAGCAGGGCGGGCCGGCGCAATACATCCTGCCGTCGGGCATCGCGGTCGATGAGGACGGTCGGGTCTTCTTCGTCGACCAGTGGTTCGCGAAAGTCGACGTGTTCCGCCCGTACGACCTTCCCGCCGATCAGGGCTTTCTCGTGAAGCGTACCGCCGCGGCGACGAAATAAGAACGTGCGGGCGCGCCTCCCACATCCGGGAATATGCCATCTCCATTCCCAGAAAGCGCACCCCAGACGCCGAGCCGGCCGCCGCCGCAGGCTCGCATACAAACGCCAATTATTTGTTTTTGCAGCACTTACGCCGGCCATCGCGTGCCGGCACTGGAGTGAAATCGAGGTGGACTGGAACCTGCTTAGAAGTGAACTGCAGAACTGATCCTGCACTCGTGAAATTCAAGACCGCGGCCGTCTGGGAGAAATCAGGTGGCTTCCCGGTTAGACACCAACTGACGATTCATCGGGGGTTACCATGAAAAGAACAGTGAAACAGGCTCTCGCTTTGGGAGCGCTCGCGCTGCTGAGCGGCAGCGCCGCAGCGGGCATCTCCGCGACAAAGCACAATCTGACGGCCGGCGGCCCGGGCGAGAACAAGGTCTCCGCAGCCGACTCCGACCAGATCTGCGTGTTCTGCCACACGCCGCACGGCGCGAACACGGCCGCGCCGGCGCCGTTGTGGAACAAGGCGTTGCCGGCCACCACCTACACGACCTACGCGTCGATGAACTCGTCGTCGGTCGACGGCGAAATCCTCGCCGTGGGCTCGGTGTCGCTCGCCTGTCTGTCATGCCATGACGGCACGCAGGCGATGGACAACATGTTCAACGCCCCGGGCAGCGGCGCGGGCGTCGGCACCGGCGCGGCGGGCGTCAGCCAGGGTTACACGTGGAGCGGCACCCGGCAGACGGCCGGCAAGCTGACCGGCATCGCCGCGCTCGGCGCGGACCTGAGCAACGACCATCCGATCGGCATCGAGTACTGCGGCGGCGGCATCACGGGTGCGACGGAAACGGTCAGCGGAACCTGCGCGGACGGCGACTTCGTTTCCGCGACGTTGAAGACGAAAGAAGTCAACGGCCAGCAGGTGTTCTGGATCGACCGCGGCCTGAGCGCGAACGTCCGCGACAAGGAGGACATCATCCTCTACACGCGCGACTTCGCCGGCGCTGCGGGTACCCCGTCGGTCGAGTGTGCGTCGTGCCATGATCCCCACGTCGAAGCGAAGGGCAGCGACGGCATCAACTTCATGCGCGTGACGACGGCCGGCAGCCAGATCTGCCTCGCCTGCCACACGAAGTAATCACGGCGGAGGCGGTCCCGACGCCTGCGGCATGCGTCGGTATCGCCAAGCCTGGAAAAGGGTCGGGCGAGGAGGACTGGCCTGACCCTTTTTTTACCGGCCTCGTCCGTCGCGTTGGCCGGCTCCTGCAAAGTCCTCCACAGGAACAAGTCGCCTCGATGAAAACCACAGTCCTCAAAGTACTCGCGCTTCTTCCCGTTGCGATGCTCGCCTGCGCCGCTCACGCGGCCGAGGCCAAGCCCGCGGCCGCAGCGACGAGCGCCTCCCCAGCAAACCTCCAGAGTTCCCCGCCGTTCCTCGCCGTCGTCAACGACACGGTGATCAGCTCGGCCGAGTTCGACGCCGCCGCGAACGAAGCGGCGCGAAAGAAGTTCTATCACGGCAAGCCGCCGGAAGGCGCGATCGAACAGCTGCTCCGCGACGTCGCGAACCAGATGATCGACCGCGTGCTGCTGCTCGCCGAAGTGAAGCGTCAGGAGCTCAAGCCCGACGCGAAGGCGATCGACGCGAAGATCGCGAACTACGAGCAGCGCTATGCGTCGAGCCCGCGCTGGCAGCAGGAACGCGAAAGCATCCTGCCGAAGCTGCGCGAGCGCCTCGAACAGGACGACCAGCTTGCCGCGCTGGAAGCGAAGGTGCGCAACGTGCCCGCCCCGGCAGAAGACAGGGTGCGCGCGTACTACAAGGCGAACCCCGAGAAATTCACCGAACCGGAGAAGATGCGCGTGTCGGTGCTCGTCCTCAAGGTCGACCCTTCGTCGCCGACCGCGGCGTGGCAAGCCGCCGAAACCGAGGCGGGAGCGCTGCGCATGCAACTGACCGAAGGCGGCGTAGACTTCGCCGAGCTTGCACGCAAGCACTCGGCCGACGACTCGGCCGCAAAAGGCGGCGACCTCGGCTATCTCCACCGCGGCATGCTGCCGGAAGGCATCCAGGAAAAGATCGACGGCATGAAGCCCGGTGACCTCTCCGAGCCGACGCGCGTGCTGCAGGGCTACGTGCTGTTCCGCTACGAGGCGCGGCAGGCGCCGAAACATCACGACTTCGCGACGGTGCGCGCGCGCGCGGCCGACCTCGTCGCCCGCGACCAGTCCGAGGAAGCCTGGAACAAGTTCGTCGCGCAGCTGCGCAAGAACGCCAGGATCGAACTCAACACGCAGCGCTACGCAGCCCTCGGCGAGCCGAACTTGCCCGCGAAGTAAGCCCGCCGGGCCCGGATGCCGAGTCCCGCAGCACGCCGTTCGAGCGCCATCATGTCCGCGACGCGGACAGGGCGGCGCTCGCCAGCGCTCGCCGCGATCGCGCCGCTCGTCGGCGTGATGCTGATCGGGACGACGCTGCCGGTCGCCGGCGCATCCCTCCCCGACGCCGCTCCGCCGCCGCGGCTGCGCCTGGCCGTTGCGCTCGAAGACCTGACCGCGGGCGACGCTTCGCGCGCTGAACGGAACAACGGCGGGCGCAGCGACGAATCGCCAGGAATGCTCGGCACGCCGCTGCAACTCGCGACCGCGCTGTTATCGGCCGTCGCCGCGGTCGATGCTGCGCCCTCGCCTGCGTCGTCGCCTTCGTCGTCGCCCTCGCCGCCCCCGCCTTCGTCACCGCCCCCGCCCGCCGAGTCGCCGCGTGCGCCGCCGGAGCCGGCGAGCCGCCGGGAAGGACCTTCCGCGCCGGCATCGACCCTCGTTGCCCAGAGCGGCGAGGCCGGGGGACCGGATGCGTCGGTGTCAGCGGCAACTGCGCCCGGAACCAGCGCGGGGTCGTCCGGTGACGCAAGCGCGACGACTGTCCCCGCGACAGCCGCCGGGACCGATGCCGGACCGGCCGCGGCTGCGCCTCCCCCCGCCGGCGGTATCGCCGCGTCCGTCGTCGGCGACGGCGAATTCCTGCCGGCCGATGAACTCGACGACGCGTTGCCGGCCGGACCCCGACCGCCGCCCGAAGCCTCGGGCGGGAGCGACCCCGCCCGTCCGAGCCGCTCCCGACGCAACTGGGGCCTCGCCCCGGTGCGCTGGGGCGGCGAGGTTTCCGCAGGCTTTCGCCGCCGCAGCGGCGACGAGGGCGTCGAATCGAACGAACAGGTGTACGAGGGGCGCCTGCGCGCCAACACGTTCATCATGCGGCCGTACATTGCGCTCGTTTCCGGCGACTTCGGCCTGACGATGGTGCGCAGCCAGACCGGCGACGCGGCGAGCAGCAACCTCACCGGGACGTCGATCAACGGTACCGGCACGCTCAGCGTGTTTCCGCAAAGCCGCTTTCCGTTCCAGGCGACGCTCGCCCTGTCGGACAGCCGCAGCGACGGCTCGCTGACGAACAGCAACATCGAACGGCGCCGCCTCGCATTGCGCCAGGATTACCGGCCGCTCGTCGGCAACTGGCGCGCGTCCGGCCAGTACGACCGCAGCGAGCTGACCGGCAGTTTCGGCGTCGATACCGTCGACCGCCTTGCCGCGTCGCTCAGTTCGGCTTTCGACAAGCACAGCTTTTCGACGAACGGCTCGTTTTCGCGCAACGAGAGCCGCGACCAGTCGACCGACGACTTCTTTGCGCTCGGCACGCACGGCTACCGCTTCAGCGACGCGACGTCGATCGACACGAGCGCGACCTTCACGCGGCAGGAATTCGAAGTCGACGATCCGGACTTCCAGCTCGCGGGCAGCACGCAGAGCGCGCAGGTGTTCAGCTACCTGTCGTGGACGCCGACCGACTCGCCCTGGCGCGGGACAGGCAACCTGCGCTACTTTCAGACCGACAGCGAGAGCGGCGAGACGAGCTTGAGCAACCGCAATTTCGGCGGCTCCGCGAGCCTGAGCTACCTCGCGAGCCGCAACCTGAGTGTTTTCGGGAGCGTCGGCGCCAATTCGAGCAGCGGCGGCGAAACCAGCACGAACCAGAACCTGGGTCTGAACTACAACAGCGACCCACGCACGTTCGGGCAGAACAACGTCTATAACTGGTTCGCGGCCACCTCGCTGTCGAACGCGACGTCTTCCGAGGGCGACGCGCAGCGCGGCCTGAACGCGTCGCTCGGTCACTCGCTGAGCCGCACGTGGCAGCCGAGCGCATTCACGTTCGTCAACGGCAGCCTGAACCAGTCGGTCGGCAATACCCGCAGCACCGGAGTCGGCTCGGTCAACTCGACGACGCTGAGCCACGGCGCGAGCCTGAGCCTGCAGGCCAACGACGGTGACCGCATGTCGGGCTTCATCAGCACGAGCGTGTCGGACAGCCGGGTCAGCGGCGACAGCCCGAGCACGTTCCAGATGCTGAACGTGCAGCTGAGCGGACGCTGGCGGATCAACGCGTACTCCGAACTGAACTCGAACCTCACGTGGCAGCTCTCGCGCCAGGACTTCACGACGCAGGACGGACTGATCCTGACCGATGAATTCGGCAATCCGGTCTTTGTCGACGCCAGCACCGAGTCGCGCAACAGCAGCATCTCCGGCAACGTCGGCTATATGCATGCGCGCGCGTTCGGCGTGCGCGGCATGCGCTATACGCTCGACTTTCGCGCGAACACCGCGCGCGACAATGCGCGGCGGCGCGGTGACCCCGACGCCGAGCGCGAACCCGACCGCGCGACGCTCGACCTCGATCAGCGCCTGCGATACAGCATCGGCCGCCTGGACACCGAATTGCAGTTGCGGATCGCCGAGATCGAGGGCCGGCGCAACGAGCTGCTTTTTTTCCGGGTGAGCCGCCATTTCGGGGCATTTTGACGGTTCGGTTTCGCCGCGACGACCGGTGGGGTAAGCTGCGGCAAGTCCGTGCACTAAAGGGGCGGACGCAGCGGGTTCCGACCGAGGGGGCCCGTAACTGGAGCCAGTTTTATACGATGCGCAAGATCAAGTCCGTGACCCACGCATTCCTGTCGCGGCAACTTCCGGTCCTGATCTGTCTGATCGCGTTGCCGGTCGCCGCGCAGCAGCAGTGGCAACCGATCGCGAACGACGGCCTGAGGGATCCGGCCGGTCCTGCGGTCAAGGTGCTGCAGCCGCCGGGCGAGGCGCTGTCGCAGCTCGCGCCGGACACCGCGGGCAACCAGGTCCGCTGGGTGAAGGCGCTCGAACAGGGGCAGATCCATCCGCTCAGCAGTCTGCACGCCGACACGAAGATCCAGACCTACGAGCGGGACATGCTCCTCAACCTCAGAGGCGGCATGCCGGTGGTCCGGTTTCCGCATGGAATCCACACGAAGTGGCTCGACTGCAGCAACTGTCACGACCATCTGTTCAAGAAACAGGCGGGTGCGACCAAGATCAGCATGTTCCTGATCCTGCAGGGCGAGCAGTGCGGTGTATGCCACGGCGCGGTCGCCTTTCCGCTGACCGAGTGCAGTCGTTGCCACAGCACGAAGCGCGAGGACGCTCTCGCCGAGCTCACCCGCGGCGCGGCCGAAACCGGTGTTCCGCTGCCGGCGACGCTGCCGACCGCGATGGCCGCACCGCTGCCGAAGGCGCCGGAGCCCGCGAAATGACCCGCCGCGCGCGACAAGCAGACACGGGCGCGAGCAGGCTGCGGACGGTGCTGTTCGCGATCGGGCTCGCCTTCGCGCTCGTCCCGGCGCCCGCGGCCGCCGAATACGGGGACGTGGTGCTGAACCGTTACGCCGAAAAGGAAGGGATGCGACCGGTCGTGTTCCCGCACTGGTTCCACCGCATCCGCTTCCGCTGCAAAGTGTGTCATTTCGAACTGGGTTTCAAGATGCGGGCGGGATCCAACGAGGTGAAAATGAATGACATCATCGAAGGCCGCTTCTGCGGCATGTGCCACGACGGCCAGATCGCCTGGTCGGTCGAGAACTGCGACCTGTGCCATTCGGGCAAGGCCGGCCTGCCTCCCGGGATCTTCGGCGGACATGAGACCCTCGGCCCCGGTCGCTGGTAAGCGCCTGCGCCGGATCGTCGCGGCGTTGGCGGTCCTGCTCGCAGCAACCGCGCCGCTCGCGCGCGCCGCTCCGCCCGCGGTCGAAGTGCCTGCCGATCTGCTCGCGCCGCAGGGCGTGGTCGCCGGCGGCTTCAGCGTGCCCCCGGCGCAAGGGGCGGGACGCGCGCCGACCGGCCCGTACGTCAAGCTCGTCTATCCGTCGTCGGTGTCGGCGTCCGGCCCCGACCTCTACGTCGCCGACAGCGGACTCGGCCGCCTCCTGCGCTTCGACACGATCACGCAGTCGGTCGCCCAGCTCGCGCCGTTGCCGGCGCTGCCCGGCGTGCGGCTGAAGAGCGGCGCGGACGGCAGTGTCTATATCCTGCGGCCCGATCGCGGCGAGGTCGCCCGGCTGAGCCGCGAAGGCCGCCGGCTCGCGGGTTTTTCCTCGACGTTCGAGATTCTGCAGCCCTCGGACCTGGTCATCGAGCCGACGCTCAACCAGATCTGGATCGCCGATGCGGCGGGCGGCGTGTTCGCGTTCCACGCGTCCGGCCGGATGAGCCGGCCGATCGCCGGCAGCCGCGAAGGATTCGCGACCGAGGAATCGGGCGCGACGCTGCTTGCCGCCAACCGGCAGCGTGTCGTCGGCATCGACCCGCGCTGCCGCTGCGTCGTCGAGTTCGACCGCGACGGCGTCGTCCTCGGGCGCTTCGGCGAAGGGGAGGTAATCAACCCGCAGGGCATCGCGCTCGACGAGCACGACCGCGTGTGGATCGTCGATCGCGGGGATCAGCGCCTGAAGGTATTCGAAGGGGACCGGCTCGCTTTCGCAATTGCTGCTTCGCGCCTCGGCCTGACGGACATCACGGCGATTTCGATCGACCATCAGCGCGCTTACGTCGCCGACGGTCCGGGCGGCAAGATCGGCGTTTTTGCGATCCTTCCGCCGGCGCGGAGGATGCCTTGAGCCGCGGCCTTTTCTCTCTGGCCGCCTGCCTGCTCGTCGCCCTCGCGACGGCGCTGTCCGGCTGCGCGACGAACAGCCCGCCGGCGCGTCTGCATTACGGCCTTGCCGACGCGCCGGAAGGCAAGCGCATCATGTGGCCGCCGGAGCCCGACCCGCCGCGCTATCAGTTCGCCGGTCAGCTGACCGGCGAGGAAAACTTTGTCCGTAAGGACGACGCGCGCGGGTTCAAGAATTTCCTCGCCTGGGTCGTCGGCTTGTTCGACGAGGAATCGCCGAATGTGCTGCAACGACCGCAGGCGGTGATCGGCGACGGCGCCGGAAGGATTTTCGTCACCGACGTCAGCCGCGCCGCGGTGTTCGTGTTCGACGAGTCGGCGGGCGAGCTGAAGGTATGGGGATACGCGAGGGGATTGCGGCCCTTCGTTGCGCCGATCGGTATCGCGCTGGCGGCCGACGGCGGCGTCTGGGTCGCCGACGCCGAGCTCGGGATCATCGCCCACCTCGATCGCGACGGCGCCCCGCTCGAACCGATCGGCTACGGCATGCTGCAGCGCCCGACGGGCCTCGCCCGCGATCCCGCGACGGGCGAACTTTATGTGTCCGACACCTACGCGCACGACGTCAAGGTGCTCAGCGAAGACGGGCGCCTGCTGCGCACGATCGGCGAGCGCGGCGAGGCGCCGGGGGAATTCAACTTTCCGACGCATCTGGCGGTCGCGGGGGGAAAGCTGTACGTGACGGACACGATGAACAACCGCGTGCAGATCTTCCCGCTTCCTGACGGTGAGCCGCAGGTCGTCGGCCAGCGCGGGCTGTATTACGGCAACCTCGTGCGGCCGAAAGGGGTCGCCGTCGATAGCGACCGCAATATCTACATCGTCGAGTCGTATTACGACAACCTGCTGATCTTCAACGAGACGGGCGAGTTCCTGATGCCGATCGGCGGCGTCGGCCAGACGACCGGCAAGTTCTATCTGCCGTCGGGCGTCTGGGTCGATACGTTCGACCGCGTGTTCGTCGCCGACACGTTCAACGGGCGGATCACGGTATTCCAGTACCTCGGCGGGGCGAAGGCCGACGGCGGATGAAGCAGCCGGATCTGGCAGGTGTGGAGTAGACGTGAGGCAGGAGAATGTCGCGCTCGCGGGCGACGAGGGCACGGAGGCGGAGGTGGCGACTCGCGCTCGGGGCGGCATCGGCTGGCTGCGCCGGCTCGCGTCGCTGCGTCTCACGCTCGCGCTGCTCGCGCTGCTCGCGGCCGGCACGATGGTCGCCCTGCAGCTCGAGGGCGCAAGGACCTGGCCGATGGTCGTCCCGCTCGCACTGCTTGCCGCGAACCTGCTCGCCGCAGTCGCGACCAACGCCGTGTTTCGGCGCCAGACCGCGCTGCTCGTCTTTCATCTGGGCCTCGTCGCGCTGTTGCTGCTGGTCGCGGCGGGGCGGCTGACGTATCTGAAAGGTCACGTCGGCGTGACCGAAGGCGCGAGCTTCGACGGCGACCTCGCGATCGACGAGCGGGGTCCGTGGCACGCCGGCGACCTCGACGCGGTCAGGTTCACGAACGAGGGATTCACGATCGATTACGCGCCCGGTCTTCAACGCGGCGCGACGCGCAACGCGGTGAGCTGGCAGGATGACCAGGGCCGGTGGCAGCGGTCGGTAATCGGCGACCACGAGCCTCTGGTCCTCGAGGGCTACCGGTTCTACACGACGTTCAACAAGGGCTTCGCGCCGACGTTCGCGTGGCGGCGCGGGAACGACGCCGCGATCCACGGCTCGGTACAGCTGCCGTCGTACCCGCTGAACGAGTACAGCCAGGCGGCCGAGTGGACGCCGCCGGGAAGCCGCGTGCCGGTCTGGGTGATGCTGGACATCGACGAAATCGTGATCGACTCGCAGGCGCATTCCGCGTTCCGGCTGCCGGAAGCCTACAAGCTCGTCGTGCGCGTCGGCGACGAGCGCCATGAAATGCGCCCGGGAGACGCGCTCCGGCTGCCGGACGGCACGCTGAGATTCGAAGGGCTGCGCGCGTGGATGGGCTATCGGGTGTTCTACGACTGGACCCTGCCGTGGCTGCTCGCCGCGTCCGCGGTCGCGGTCGTCGGTCTCGGCGGCCACTTTTGGCAGAAATTCGCGGCGAAGCCGTGGGACAGATGAACATGGAACAGGAACTGCAGATTCTGTGGGCGGCAGTCGTCGCGTATGTGCTGGCCGGCGTGATCGCCGTCGTCGGCGTCGCGCTCGGCAAGCGGCCGGAGCGGGTCGTGCTGGCCCTCGCCGTCGCCGGGCTCGCGCTGCATGCGTCATCGATCGGCCTGCGCTGGGAGCGTCTCGGGCACGGCCCGTTCATCACGATGTTCGAGATCCTGTCGTCGAACGTGTGGAGCCTGATGCTCGCGTACACCTTCGCGTACTGGCGCATCCCGCGCATCCGCGCGTCGGCGGCGATCGTGCTGCCGCTGATGTTCATCATGCTCGGCTGGCTGATGGTCGCGCACCCGGGCGAAGGGCACTATCCGCCGACCTACAACACGCCGTGGCTGTACATCCATATCGGCCTCGGCAAGGTCTTCCTCGGCGCGGTGCTCGTCGCCGTCGGCGTGTCCTGCGTCATCCTGCTGCGCCGCGCCGGCGTGGGCGCGCGCCGCCTCGCGCAGTTGCCCGGCGACCGGCAGCTCGACGAACTCGCGTTTCGCTGCATGGCGATCGGCCTGATCTTCCATACGCTGATGCTGATCGCGGGCGCGATCTGGGCACAGGACGCATGGGGCCGCTACTGGGACTGGGACCCGCTCGAGACCTGGGCCTTCATCACCTGGCTGACGGTGGCGTTCACGCTGCACGCACGGGTCGCGTTCCGGATATCGCCGCGGACGCACGCGGCGATGATCCTCGCGGTGTTCGCGCTGGCGTTCCTGACCTTCTTCGGCGTGCCCTTCGTCTCGATGACGCCGCATCAGGGAGCCGTTTGATGGCCGCGACGGACCACCTCCGGCCCCCGGTATCGCAGCGATGGATGCTGCTCGCGGTCGCATCGCTCGGCTTGTCCGCGCTCGCCGCGCTCGCACTCGCGCTCGCGCGCACGCCGGTCCTCACCGCGCTCGTCGGCGCCGACACCTTCCCCCGCGCGCTCGTCGTGCACGTCAATCTCGCGACGCTGATCTGGTATTTCTCGATGGCCGGCGCGCTGTGGACCGAGCATCTGCCAGGGTCCCGCGCAGCGGCGGCAAACGTCGCTTTCACGGTCTCGTGCGCCGGCATGCTCGGCGTCGTCGCGACCGGTTTCGGCGCGGCCGGCGCGCCGGTGCTCGCGAACTACGTGCCGTATCTGCAGAGTCCGGTGTTTCTCGCGTCGCTCGCCTGCTTCGCCGCCGGAGGTCTCGCGACCG
>Ga0214472_10005562_pt1 | contig 13242 bp, 11 predicted proteins | sample RVTome_6_FD_207662 | JGI IMG/M metagenome (GOLD analysis project Ga0214472, IMG submission 207662) | Soil microbial communities from uranium-contaminated site in the Upper Colorado River Basin, Wyoming, United States - RVT140D175 | ecosystem: Environmental > Terrestrial > Soil > Contaminated >... | reverse complement strand
CCCGGACGGCGGCGCGAACCGCACCCCGGTCAGACGCTCCAATTCAATGATGATGCGGCGCGCATCGATACCTGCTTCGAGCAGATCGTTGTTCGCCTCGAGCAGCTCCTCTTGCACGACGCTCCATTCTAGATAGCTGTAGCGGCCGAGCTCGTAGGCTCTGCGCGTATCGGCGAGCGCGCGCTCGATGCGCGGAATGACGTCGTCGACGAGCCGCCGAGCGAGCTGGGTGTTATGGCGCAACTCCTGGTACAGCACGAATAGCGCCGTCTCCAAACGCACCCGGGCCGCTTCGCGCTGGGCTTGCGTGCGGGCGACGTCGGCGCGGGCTTCTGCGATGCGCCCTTGGTTGCGGTTGCGCACGGGCAGCGGGATCGTGATTCCGCCGACCAGCGCGACATCGTCGGAAAGCTCATAGCGGCGCAACCCGGCATGCGCAATCCAGCTCGGCCGGGCCCGCGCCTCGGCCAAGCGCAGCTGAGCTTCCGCCAGGCGTTGCTCCGACAGGTAGCGCGCGAGCTCCGGGTTCTGCCCGGCGCGCGCCAACAACGCTTCAAGGGGTTCCACGGTGGATATGCTCTCGAGCTCGCCGTCTACGGAGGCGAAATCCGGCTGCGTCTCGCCCCATTGAGCGCTCAGACGATGATAGCCGGAAAGCAGCTCATGCTCGTAGTCCTCAACGACGAGCTCCGCTCGCGCTAGCTCGGCTTGCGCGCGGGACAGCTCGGCTTCGGGCGCTCGGCTCGCCTCGACCCGATTCCTCACGGCCGCGACGGTCTCTTCCGCCAGACGAACGGCATCTGCCGCGTTTTGCAGCCGCCCTTGATAGGCGAGACAATCCAGAAAGCGCCGCGCCGTTTCGGCGGCCGCATCGACGCGCACGATCTCGGCATCGAGGGTTCGCAGCGACACGTCCGTTCGAGCCTCGTCGATCAGACGTTCGCGAACACCGCGCTCCAATACCCATCCCAAGGTCACCGTGGTTTCCGTACTGTCGAAACCGTTGTACGCGTCCGTGCCGAAGGCGTCCTGTACGTTGACGCCGAGCTCCGGGTTGGGACGCAGATCCGCCTGCTGCAGCCGGCCCTCGGCTGCCTCGATCCGATATCCGAGGACTGCCAGCTCGGGGTTTCTGGCAACGGTTCTCGCGAGCGCCTCAGGCAGCCCGATGGCCGGCCGGCTCACCGGCGGACCGGTCTGTGCCCCGACCGCAGAGGCGAATATCGATAGCGATAAACACGCGCAAGATCGCGCAATCGTGCTCCACATGAATCACATCTCCACCAAAGCGCGCAGTCGCCGCAACGTGAATAGCGAATGCGCCACAGCGTGCCCAGCGGGCACGCCGACGAGTTTGTTAACGGAGTGACTTAGGCGAGATGCGGAGGGGCGCGCAGTGGGGGTCGCCAGCGTGCGTGGCGGCCAACGGGCAACGGCACGACATGGTTGAAGGAAGGCTTGACGCTCGGTCTCGAGAGCACGAGCAAGACCAGGCCGAGACACACGAAGATGAGCAGCAGCTTCGATACGCCGGCACTGAGCTCAACGACCGAGACATCCTTGTCGCCCGAATGATCCGGATCACCCGACCCCGCATGATCGTGAGAGCCGGCGCCGTGATGGTGCGCCCCATCAACGCCGTGGCTGCGGGGTCCGGGCCCGTGCACGTGCGTGCCTTGCGGTGTGCCGGAATAGCCGTGCTCGTTGAGATGCATGTGCAAACCGCTCAGCTGCAGGGCGAACAGGCTGAGGCACGCAGCGAACAGGGCGACCGAGCGTAACCGGCGCATCGTGCAAATATAGCACACCAAGCTGGGTGCACTTGACCGAGGACGTGAGCCTAGCCCGTCGGCCGGCCGACCATCGGGCGAATGAGCTTTGCCGGATCGGCGTCCGCCCTGGGGCGGAACATCTGCGAGCGGTCGTTCGCGACCTCGGTCACGTAGAGGTTGCCTTCCTGGTCGACTTCGATCTGGTGCACGCCGTCGAATTGGCCCGGCAGCGCGCCGTGCTCGCCGATATCGAGAATGTATCGACCGTTCAGGTCGTATTTGATCAGCCTGTCCGTCGTCCAGTCCGACACCCAGATGTAATCGTCGACAGTGACGATGTGCGCGAGGATCTGCGAGTTATGCCCGGTGGGCCACATCTCCAGGAACTCGCCGTTCTCGTTGAACACCTGCATGCGGCTGTGCTCGCGATCCGTGACGAAGATGCGCCGGTCATTGCTGATGCCGATGCTGTGGACGGACCAGAACTCGTACGGACCGGGGTTGGCGGGGTCGGCGGGCGGGCGGCCCCAGTCCATGACGAAGTTGCCGTCGGGATCGAACTTGGCGACGCGCGTGCCGGCGTAGCCGTCGGCGACGAAGAACGTGCCGTCCGGCAGCCAGGCGATGTCGGTCGGGCGGTTGAAGTTGTTCGGGCCGCGACCGGGCACGCCGCGCTCGCCGATGGTCCTCACGAGCTCACCGTCGTTGGTGAAGATGCTGATCATGTGCTGATCGTCATCGACGATCCAGATGTGCTTTTCCGGATCGTAGGGATTCATCAGCAGCTTGTGCGGGCCGCGGCCGACCTCGCCTAGCCCCGAGCCTCTGGGCGGCGCGAAATAGTCGTCGTGCTGCAGCCACTCCTCGATCGTGTAGCCCTCCCGGTCCACGGCGAAGACGATGTGATGGCGACGCATCTCATAGCCGTAGTCGTTGCCGGAGTAAGGGCGCCTGCCCGTATTCGTGCGGCGCGGCTCGAGCAGACAGGGGCAGATCCAAGGCGTAGCGCCGGGCGGCAGCTCGATCTCGCCGCGTTGCGAAACCCAAATCTTGTCCGGGCTCTCGGCGAAGACGCCGGCGCCCGAGCCCCAGGTCCAGCCGTCGTGCGAGAGATCGTCGTCGGGCAGCGGCTTCGGCCAGTCGAGGACGACTTCGTAGTCGCCCATCGGCACGCTTTGCACCGTCGGAGCCGGCGCAGGTGCCGGCGTCGCCATCGGTGCGGGCGGGGGAGGCGGAGCCGACGCCGTCTCGGCAGCGTCCTCGCAGCCGCTCACGGCCAGCAAGGCCGGCAGACCGAGTATCGCGAAAATCGTCCCCCGCAGATGGCTCACGTGTTTTCTCCCGTGATTCGTAGTGAGGTTGCTACTTCCGGGTTCGGCTGTCAATGACAGCAGACAGCTCGGCGCGGCCGCCGGCATCCGTAGAAGTGCTTGACACTCGTTATCGCCCGTTATTCACTGTCCCTCATGCACACCGAGGATCGCATCCGCCATCTGCTGGCCGTCGGCCTGCTGCTTTCTACCGCGGCGGCGTCCGGCCAGGCGTCGGCGCCCACGGAGCACGCCCGCGTTCCCACGAGCTACGCCAACGTGCACGCGGCACCGAGCTCGGGCTCGGCACCCCTGGTGTTGGTCCCGCAGGGAACGGTCTTGCCCATCATCGGACGACGCGGCGAGTGGGTTCAGGTGCGGCTTCCGCCGGAGCTCAGGGAGACCGGCATGGTGATGCGCTGGTACGAGGGCAAGCACGAGATCATCGATGGCGGCGAGCGCGTCACCATCGGCGACGAGGACAACGGCTGGATGCACGACTCCACCGTGGAGATCGTCGAAGGCGAAGCGCCCTAGCCTGTTCCCGATAGTCACTGGCCGAGCACCCTGCCGATGAATTCCACTTCGGCATCTGCGGGCACATAGAACACGAAGAATTTCCTTTCTCCGGGGACATCCGGCATCAGGGGACGATAGTTCTCGAGTATCCATTCGAACACCGTATGACCCCGACTGCTCTCGAGGACGTATTTCGCGGCTACGACCAGATCCGGTGGATCGGCCCGCAGAGCGGCCAAGGACTGCAGTTGCAGGCGCGGAGCTTGCGGCCCGGCAAGAAGCGGATAGGTCAAAATGGAGGCCGGCGCACGCTTGCCGCTGTACCAGTAGATCCCGGTCTCCTCGCCCCACTGGTAGACGGATTCATCGTCGCGCAGCGCGCCACCGAGCCGCTGGCCAAGCGCGCGCGTCTCGACGTACAGCTCGGCGTAGGTGTCCCGGAAAATCTCCTCCGGGCTCGACAGGTACGCCCTGGATTCGAACGTTGCCAGCGCGGCAAGCGCAAGGCCGAAACCGCCGTGCACGGCCAATCGAGGCACCGGCACGCGACGCAACAGCAAATCGATGAGCCATCCGATCCCGAGACAGAGCGGCGGCACGAGCAACTGGAAATAGTGCGCGTAGAACTGGCCCGGCATGCCTACCGCGATCAGTGCCGAGAACGCGTAGGCTCCGAGCAGCACCCAGGAACGGCGATTCTCGCGGTCCATGCCGGCGATTCCTGCCAAGGCGAGCCAAGGCAGCGTAGCCGCGGCCCAGCCGAGAACCGGTTGTCCCGCAGTGAATGGCGACAGCGTGATCCCGTCGACGATGTTTCGCCCGATGTCACCGGCATACGCCGCGCCCGCATCGATCATGGCCTCCTTGAAAACGGCAAACCGGCCTGTCAGAGCGAAGTAAGCAAACACCGAGCCCAGCACGGCCGCGCCGCCGGCGGCCATCAGCGAGACCTCCTGCATGGCCTGCTTGCGGTTGCCGCCGGATGGCGGGCATAGAACGTGCGCCAGGCCAATCGTCACGGCCATCGCGATAGCCACCGTTTTGAAAAGACAGGCGACGGCGCAAAGCACGCCGATCGACAACACGGTGGGCCAGCGACGGCGTCCGTCAAGACGCAGGAACTGCAGCAGCGCGAGCGCGACGCAGGCGTTGATGTACAGCTCCGTGTTGGGCGACTGCATCTGCAAGTGAACGTCGCCCGAGAGAGCGACCCAGAACAGCCCGGCCCAGAGTCCCGCGGGCACTCCGAAGCCCGCTTGCGGTCCGCAGCGCAGCAGCGCAAACAAGACGACGAGCGACGGGGCTAGCTGCAGAACGAAAAACTGCATCGGCCCGGCGCCGAACATCCACTGAGCCAGCATATAGGTCACGAAGATCGCCGGAGGCTTGGTGTCGAAGATCTCATCATATAGACTTCCACCAAGCATCAGCTCTCTCGCGATAGTGGCATAGGTTGTAATATCGCGATTGACAGGCCAGCCAAAGAAATTGACGGCCAGCAGAACGATCACCGCCGCGAGCAACAGCGCCCCCTGATTCAGCGTAATTCGCGCCGGCATGCTCGCTTATCTCTTGACCGTCTCCAATGCCCGCGACTTGTATCTCATGAGATGTCGTATCCGTATATGGTACACACAATACGGCAACAGCTCGTTGCGTTCGCCCTGATCGGTGCTTTCGCTACGGGCGTTCAATACGCGGTGCTCGCCATCCTGGTCGAGGGATTTGCAGTCCATCCGGTATTAGGCTCCTCGGTTGGATTCGCGCTGAGCGCATTGCTCAATTATCGCCTCAACCATTCCGTGACCTTCGGCGGCACCGCTCAGCATGCCCGGGCACTGCCGCGTTTTTTTGCCGTCGCCGGCAGTGGGTTGGCGCTGAATTCGTCCATCATGGCAGTCTGCTACAGCCTCTTGGACCTCCACTACCTGTTTTCGCAACTGTTCGCTACCGGAATGGTGTTCCTTTGGTCGTTCACTGGAAATCGCCTATGGAGCTTTCGATAGCCTCACGGACCGGTGCCGCAGCTTCCCGGACGCACGCCGAGGCGCCACGTCTGACTCTGGTCACACCGTGTTTCAACGAGGAAGCCGCTCTGCCCGCCACCGCCGAAAAGCTGGTCGATCTGCTGATCGAGCTGAAAACTTCCGGGCTGATAGCTCAAGACAGCCAGCTCTGCATGGTGGATGACGGCAGCCTGGATGACACGTGGCAGATCATACGCTCGCTGAGCGAGGCACGACCGGAATGCTGCGGCATCCGCCTCAGCCGAAACTTCGGCCATCAGAAGGCGTTGCTCGCGGGACTGCTGTCAGCTCCCGGCGATGCACTGATCAGCCTCGATGCCGATCTGCAAGACGATCCGACGGTCATCCGTGAAATGCTCTCGGCATACCACGGGGGTGTGGACATCGTTTATGGAGTCAGGGAGGACCGCTCGGCGGACTCCTGGTGGAAGCGAGCTCCCGCGGAAGCGTATTACAAGCTGCTCCGGGCGATCGGCATCAAGATCGTGCACAACCACGCCGACTACAGGTTGATGAGCCGGCGTGCCGTGGAAAGCCTTCGGGATTACCGGGAGGTCAACCTGTTTCTCAGGGGGCTCGTCAGCGACTTGGGCTTCCCGCACGCGGTCGTGGCGTATGCTCGGCGAGCCCGTGCCGCGGGAGAAACCAAGTACCCCCTCAGAAGGATGCTTGCCCTCGCCGTCGACGGCATCACTTCGTTCTCGGCCGCCCCGCTGCGATTCATTTCGCTTCTGGGCCTGGTGATCTTCACGGGAAGCCTGTTCGTGTCGGCATGGGCGCTGTGGGTTCGCTTGTTCACGGACGATGCAGTGCCCGGCTGGGCGTCGTCAGTTCTTCCGATCTATTTTCTCGGCGGAATCCAGCTGCTCAGCATTGCCATTGTCGGCGAGTACGTGGCGAAGATCTATCTAGAGACAAAGGCGCGGCCGCGTTTCCTGGTGCAAGAGAGCTGCGGCATGCACGCCGACTCTTCCACGGTATCTCGTTCTGGACCCGTAGACCCATAGACCCGCAGGCAGGCAGCCGCGGAGCATTCCATCTACCTACTCCGCCCGCAGCACTTCCGCGGGCCGAACGCTCGATGCCCGCAGCGCCTGGCCGCCGACGACGAGCCACGCCAGGCCGATCGTCATCGCCAGGCTCGCCATGAACGGCAGCGGCGTCAGCGCGATGCGATGAATGAACACGTTCAGGTAGGCGCTGGCCGCAAGGAACGCCAGCGGCCATGCAACGAGATTGCCGATCAGCACGGGCGTGCTGAAATCACGCAGCAGCATCGCCATGACTTGAGGCGTCGTCGCCCCGAGCGTCTTGCGGATGCCGATCTCGGGAATGCGGCTGTTGCTGATGTGCACGGCCATCGCCGATAGGCCCATCGCGGATATGAACAACGCAAACAACGCCAGCGACGCGAAGACCTGGTTCACACGGCCGAAGTTCCGATAGCTTTGCTCGAACAGATCATCGACGAAATAGCTCGACAGGCTCATGTTCGGCGATAGGCGCCTCCAAACGTCACCAACCGACGCGAGCGCGCCTGAGACATCATCTCTGGACAATCGAACGACCTCGTTCTCCATATCCAGGCCGAAGGCATAGACGTTCGAGGTCGCACCAAGCCCGACGAAATGCAGCGGCTTGTCTTCCAGCACGCCGATGATGCGCAGCGGCGCGGGGGTATCCGCAGAAACCTCGTAGACCAGCTGATTGATCGCCGCACCCGAAGAAGCGAAGCCCAGCTCCTCGACCAGCGCACGATCGACCATCACGTTCGTCGTCCGCGCGGCATCGAGCTGGCAGCACGGGATCACGTCCTCGCCGCGATTGCGGCTGAACTCACGGCCCGCCAATAGTTGCATGTCGAAGACCGAAAGAAAGTCCTCGCCCACGAAGTTGTAGAACACGGGCCGCTGTTCGGCAGCGACCTCGACGGAGCGGCTCAAATGGACCAACGGTGCTTCGAGTTCCCACGGACGCTGGGCCACGCTCGTCATGCCGTTGACGGCGGATGTGCTCATGAGCTCGGCGCGCAGCGTGTCGACGTCAACGCCCGTGAGCGGCGTCGGGTTGTCGATCATCAGCAATGGATCCTCCGCCATGCCTAAGCCGATGCGCCTGAGCTCGGCATTCTGCGAGAACGTGACGATCACGCCGATCACCAGGAAGCTGGTCACCGCAAACTGGGTGCCGACCAGCAAGGTGGAGATCGTTCGAGAGTGACCGCTATGCGGGCGCAAGCGGAGCGCTTCGATCGGACGGATCGACGACAGGATGCTGGCCGGATAGGCGCCGGCGACGATGGTTACCGCGCCGATCAACGCGACTAAGACGACCCAAAAATCCAGTCCCGCAAATAGCGAAACGCCGAGGTCGATGCCGGCGCCGGCTCGCAGCACGGGCACGATCGCCACCAGTACGGCCACCGACATGACCAGGGCGGCGACCGTCAGCAGCGCAACCTCGAGCAGGAATTGCGCGATCACCTGGCCTTTGCTGGCGCCGACGACTTTTCGTACCGCGATCTCGCGCGCGCGGTTCACACCCCTTGCAGCCGCGATGCTCGCGTAGTTGACGCAGGCGACCGCCAAGATCAGCGTGCCTAAGAGGATAAGCATCATCGTGACCGATAGATACGCGCGATTGGCGCCGAACAGGACCGAATCGAGGTTCTCCGTCACCATCTGATTGATCGGCAGAGCGTCGAACCTGATGTTCGCACCGATCAGCTGCTCGGCCGGTATGTGCCGCGCGGCGAACCCCTCGAGCTGCGACCGGAGCTGCTCGCCTGTGAGCGAGCCGTCCTCGGGTAACAAGACGTAGGTGGCGAAGCGTCCGCCGCGCCAGTTCTCGGGAAGCTGAAAATAATCCGGAACTCGGGCCGTGACGAGCTCCTCGAACACGCTCCACGACGCCAACACGTCGAATCGCATCGGCGCCGATGGCAAATCCTCCATGTGAGAGGGATTCTGTATCGGCGCGATGATCCCCGTCACGGTCGTGTCGGCAATGTTGGCGAACGTCACGGTATTGCCCATGGGATCTTCCGATCCGAACAGGCGCTCGGCGCCTTGCAGCGTGAGCACGACGCCGCCCGGCTGTAGCGCCGTTCGCGGATCGCCGGCGACGAAGGGCAGGTCGAAAACCTCGGCAAATCCGGGATCGACCGTAAGCCGGTTGACGCGCATCGCGCGATCGCCGGCGGTCACGCCGACATCGACGTCGGGCAAGGCGCGGGCGACGGCTTCGATTTGCGGGAAGTCGCTCGTGAGGTATCGCGCAAGATGCAGCGGCGTGCGGGGCACGGCGCCCGTGCCTGGATCGCCGTTGTCGGGCGTGATGTCGCGCGTGATGACGTAGATGCGATCCGCGTTCGCGAACTGCCTTTCGCTGACCTGCCAGTAGTCGATGACGGCAAACGCCGTGACGAAGCTCACGAGCCCGAGCGAAAGCACCAGAACGCTCATCGCCGTGGCAAAGGGCGAACGAGCGAAGCTTCGCAGCGTCGTGGTCAAAAAATGAGACAGCACGATTCTTTCTCCAAAGCGCTAAGCGGCCGCTCTTTCGATGTCGACGCAGCCGTCCAGCAGATTGACGATCCGGCCCGCCCGTCTCGCGTGGCTCGGCGAATGGGTCGTCATGAGGATGGTCGCACCCTGGCCGTTGAGCGTATCCAGCATGCCCATGACCTCTTCACCGTTGGCCGAATCGAGGTTGCCGGTCGGCTCGTCGGCGAGCAGCAGCCGTGGCGCATTGACGACCGCGCGCGCGACGGCGACGCGTTGTTGCTGCCCGCCGGAAAGCTGATCCGGGGAATGCCGGGCACGCGCTGCAAGGTCCACGAGCTCCAGCGCTTCGCGAACCAGATTGCGCCGCAGCGCCCGCGGCACGTGCTGGTAGATCAGCGGCAGCTCGACGTTTTCGTAAACGGTCAGCTCGTCGAGCAGGTTGAAGCTTTGAAAGATGAAGCCGATGTTGCCCCGGCGAAGCTGTGCGAGCTCCTTCTCCGTGTAGTCGGAGACATCCTCACCGGCAAGCCGATACCGGCCGCTCGTGGGCTGATCGAGAAGCCCGACGATATTGAGCAGAGTCGACTTGCCGCAGCCCGACGGCCCCATGACGGCGACGAACTCACCCTGCGCGATGTGAAGATTCACGCTGTCGAGCGCGACCGTCTCGAGCCCAGCCACTCGATACGACCGGCCAACCCCGGACAGCTCGATCAACTCTCCTTCCCCCATCGCCAGGTGTGTATTGCCTATACAATACAGTAATACTGTAATACAATCCTGGGGCAAATACCAAGCCCGAGCTCTTCATGACGCAACACGCACCGACCTGGGACGAAAGCCGGCCGATCTACCGCCAGCTCAGAGAGAAGCTGATCGCCGGCATCCTCGACCGGACCTATGAGGAGGGTGAGCTGCTGCCTTCCGTGAGGCAGCTCGCCGATGCCTATTTGATCAACCCGTTGACCGTGGCACGCGCCTATCGCGAGCTCGACGAGCTCACGGAAACGCGCCGCGGCGTCGGTTTGCTCGTGCGCAATGGTGTCAGGGAGCTTCTGCTCAAGCGCGAGCAGACGAAGTTTCTCGCGGAGGAGTGGCCCAACGTGCGCGAGCGCGTCGAGTCGCTCGAGATCGATCTAAAGGACCTGCTCGAAGACCGACGCTTGCGATGAGCGTTAGGAGTGTTTAGGATCGGGGCCATGAATCGCGTTTTCGCCAAGGCTATGCGCTCGGTAATCCACCGGAGGTGGACTGCCTAGGCGTGCGCGCATGAAGGCAGTCTGCGATCAGCGACTGCCTACCCCACACAAACCCTGGAAGGCAGCCGCCGACCGGGGTTTTCTGTTATGGGAGCCAGAACGATGAAAGAGATCCAAACCAGGGCGATTCATGCCGGACGGCCGCTACCGCGTATCGAGTCCGCCGTCGTTACGCCGATTTTCCAAACGACCATCTATGAGTACCACGGTGAGCCATACCACGACGTCGGCTATCTGCGTCTCAGCACGACGCCGAACCATCGGGTTCTCTCAAAGCGGATCGCCGATCTGGAAGGCTCGGAAAGCGCGCTCGTGACCGGCAGCGGCATGGCGGCGATCTCCGGCGTTCTGTTGACGTTCCTGGCGAGCGGTGATCATCTGCTCCTTCAAGATTGCACTTATGGCGGTACCAGCGGCTTGCTCAACAAGGAGCTGAGCAAGCTGGGTATTCGCTATACGACCATCGACGCGCAAGACCCAGCGTCCTGGAAGATGCTTCTGACGCCTTCCACCAAGGCGATCTATGTCGAGACGCTGAGCAATCCGCTATTGGAGCTCGCCGACTTGGAGGCCATCGTCGAATTCGCCCAAGAGAACGGCCTCGTGTCCATTATCGACAATACGTTCGCGAGCCCGGCGCAGTGTCAGCCGATTCTGCTGGGGTTCGACATCGTGCTCGAGAGCTGCACGAAGTATTTGAACGGCCACAACGACTTGGCGGCGGGCTGCGTCGCCGGCACGCAGAAAAACGTCAACCGGATCAAGCACACTCTCGACCACCTCGGCGGGCATCTGGACGCGCACGGCTGCTTCTTGCTGGAGCGAGGGCTCAAAACCTTAGGCCTTCGCGTCGCGCATCAATCTCAAAGCGCAACAAGAATCGCCGAGCGCCTCTCCCGGCACCCGGCCGTCGCGCAGGTGAGCTACCCCGGGCTCGTGATTCATCCGCAGCATGCGCGAGCAAAGCGCTTGCTCAAAGGATTCGGAGGCATGATGTCGTTTGAGCTACGGGGCGGTCTGAGCGCGGCAGAGCAGTTTCTCGGGGCACTCGAGATCGCCATCGTCGCACCGAGCCTCGGCGGACCCGAATCGCTCATCGTCAGACCCGCGGCCGCCGTTCATTCCGGTCTGAGCGCCGAAGAGCGCGCTCGCTCCGGGATTACCGACGGGCTGATCAGATTCTCGGTCGGCTTGGAAGGCACCGACGACTTGCTGGCGGATCTGCTTTCCGCGTTGGGCTCGGTCACCGGGGAGTGACATGACCGACCTCCCGTTGGGCGAAATCGTCGGAGATCCTGCGCCCGGTGAGTTACCCAGTCACGCGCCGATCGTTGGCAAGACCGTTCGACTCGACCTCCCCAATGCCGAACGCGACGCGCCCGGGCTGTTTGCGGCCACGCATACAGGGCGAATCGATCCGGGGCAGTGGGCCTACATGCCCTACGGGCCTTTCTCTGACGAGCAAGGCATGCGCAACTGGATACGCGCAACAGAACACTCGCAAGACCCGCTCTTTTTCGTCGTTCGCAAGGACAAGGACAATGAGCCTATAGGCATGGTGAGCTTCATGAATATCTCGGCAGAGCACCGCCGCCTCGAGCTCGGACACATATGGTATGTGCCGGCAGCACAAAGAACGACGGTCAACACCGAGACCATCTACCTGATGCTGCGAGAGAGCTTCGACAAGCTGCGCTGCAGGAGGGTCGAATGGAAATGTGATCTTCTGAACGAGAGATCCAAATCCGCGGCCTTGCGACTCGGGTTCAGCTTCGAAGGAAGCTTCGGCAACACTGTATCGTAAGAGGCCGAAACCGCGATACCGCTTGGTTCGCTATGCTCGACTCCGATTGGCCTGCGATCAAAAATAATTTTCAGGCCGTCTTGTATGACACCGATTGCCGCGAATCGCTCACGGCGTTGAATGCCCGAAACATCCGCTCGTACCCTCCGCCTGCAGACGTTCCCACCTCAGAGAACTGACGACATCGGTCTTCGGGCGCTCATGATGCAATTCGGTGAGATCTCATCCGGTACACCGAGGGTGTCATGCCGACCAACCGGCGGAAATGATGTCTTAAGGATTCCTGCGAACCGATGCCAACGCACTCGGCGATGCGGCGAAGCGGAATTGAGTTCTGCTCCAATAACTCCTTGGCATGCTCAATGCGCTCCCGCATCAGCCAGGCATAGGCTGACTCGCCCGTCGCGGCCTTGAACTCGCGTTGCAACGTCCGGGGACTCATCGCGGCCCGGGCTGCGATTGAATCTATCGTGTGGTCTCGGTCCAGATTCTCCCGAAGCCAGTCTTGCAGCTTTGAAAGCCGTCCACGCTCATCGCGCGGGACGGGTCTCGATACGAACTGCGCTTGTCCTCCTTGACGATGTGGAGGCATCACAAGTCGCCGCGCTGCATGATTGGCGACTTTCGCACCGTAGTCTTTCCGCACCAAATGTATGAGCATGTCCAGCCCCGCGGCCGAGCCCGCGGATGTGAGGACCTGGCCTTCATCGACATAAAGCGCATTGGCTTCGACTCGAATATTGGGGAACTTCTCGGCGGGTCCTCGTGAGCATCGCGCCATCCCGGTACTACGATCGTGTCGGCCCGATCGAGAAGGCGCAACGAATGTGGAACGGCCACCGTGACACCACCCATCGCACGGACGGCCTTGCGTTCAGCCGCACAGACTGCAAATTCGTACCAGGGCACCTCGAGCTCCGGCCGATTCAACGCAAAGAGCTCAACAGTACACCCAAACTCAAACGTGCAGAGGCCGTCGTAAGCAAGCGCTGCTACGAGATGCGGTTTCATGGCAGGATCTTAACGCATCCTGACCTTGCTGCCA
>Ga0214472_10005560_pt1 | contig 13243 bp, 12 predicted proteins | sample RVTome_6_FD_207662 | JGI IMG/M metagenome (GOLD analysis project Ga0214472, IMG submission 207662) | Soil microbial communities from uranium-contaminated site in the Upper Colorado River Basin, Wyoming, United States - RVT140D175 | ecosystem: Environmental > Terrestrial > Soil > Contaminated >... | reverse complement strand
TCGGCGCTGAACCGCTGCGCGAACAGATCCGCGCTGCCCTGCGCACTCAGGTGTCCGAGGCTCCCGGGTGCCATGGCGGCATCCAGTTCGAAGCGCAGCGCGCTCGGTGGCCCGCTCACCTGGAAGCGCCCCTCGGGGCTGAGCAGGATGCCGTCGGGGCTGTGCAGGGCATGCCAGGTGCCATGGAGGTCGGTGCGGTAACCGTCCAGGTCCAGTCGGCCCGATACGGTGATCCGGTCATCTCGGTCCTGCGCACCCAGCGCCAGATTGCGCAGGACGACGCTAGAGCCGGAGATCGTCCCATCGCCGACCAACGACATGCCCGCCGGCATCGAGCCTGGATCGCGCAGCGCAGCGTTCACCGAGAACGCGGAACGCGAGGCGGCGAGCTCCACCGTGCCGCTGACATCCGCGCGCGGCCAACCGGGCATCAAGGTGGCGGCGTCGAGTCGGATCAGCGTCAGCACACCATCGAAACGAGGATCCCCGAGGAGGTCATGCCCCCGCAGGTCGATGCGGGCTTCCAGCGCACCACTCAACTCGCCGCTCAGGGTGGCCTGATCCACGGATCCGGCGAGCACCAGCATCGCCGTGAACGGCTGCCCCGCCGGCGTGACGGCACTCAGGTCGAAGCGTCCACGCGCCACCCCGCCCTGGGTCGCGTCGAGTTGCATGGAACCACTCGCGCTGCCATCGGCCCAGGTCAGCGAGATGTCCTCGAAGCGCGTACCTGCGGCATCGTGCCGCAGGCTCCCCGCCGCATGGTCGATCAGCGCTAGCCGCTCGTCGGGCCGCCCGACCGACACCGCGATGATCTCGACGTCCGGGAACTCGAAGGTCCAGGCGCTCGCGGCGCTGTCATCCGCATCGTCGCGCGCACCCACCGTCTGAGTGGTCGGCGTGGTCAGCTCGGCTGGCTGCAGCACCACGCCGCGTAGCTGCAATCGCGGTAGCGACAGGTGCCTGCGCAGCAGCGGCCATAGCTCGATGCGCAGCTCGGCGTGGTCTACGCGCAGCTCGCCGGTGGCGGTGGTCACGCGGACATCGTCGAGCCGCAGTTGCGAGCCGATGGACCCCGCGACCGCACCGGCCTCGAACTGCGCTGGGGCTATGGCGAGGATGAGCCGGGCACCGACGTTGGTGTAGATCAGCAGAGTCAGCGCGATCGCAGGCAGCAGCAGCATCGACAGCGCGATCACGATGTGACGGCGGCGCAGCGCCATCAGAGGTCGCTCCCGATGCTCAGGTGCAGGCGGGGGCTGAGGCTCTGATCGGTGACCGACTGTGCGATGTCTACGCGCAGGGTGCCCACCGGCGAACGCCAGCGCAGCCCGATACCAACACCGGCTTCGATGCCGAAGTCAGCACCATCGAACGCATCACCTAAGTCCAGGAAGGTCGCGAACGCCCAGTTCGGCCGGAAACCGCGCTCGTACTCGATGCTCGCGGTCATCAGGTAGCGGCCACCGATGAGGTCGCCGCTGGTATCGACCGGGCCGATGCTGCGGAAACCGTAGCCGCGGACGCTGGTGTCGCCGCCCGCGTAGAAGCGTTGCGATGCCGGCAGATCGGCGGTCGCTGCGACCACCGCAGCGCCCAACTCGCCGCGCAGCAACCAGCGCCCCTGCTCCCCGGCAGGGCGGATCAGGTGCACCGAGGTCGTGATGTGAACGAAGTCGACATCGGATCCCAGCGCACGAGGGCTGAGGCGCAGATCTGTGAGGAAGGAGTAGCCATGGCGCGGGTGCACCGGATCGTCGGACGCACTGCGCCCGAAGCTCATCCCCGGCAGCACCAGTGTCGCCAGGTCCACCACAGCGTTCTGCGTGGTGCGCTCGCGCTGGAAACGCAGGTAGGCATCCCGCTCCCACGGTCCCAGGTGGCGTACCACGCTGATGCCGACCGACGCGCTCTGGCTGTCCACATCCGCCAGCGTCTCGTCGGTGTACGCCGTGCTCAGGGTCAGCCGCTCCCGTATCGGGTCGGCGAGTGGGATCAGGTAGCGCGCGGTCGCGCTGCTCCGGACCCCGGAGAGCTGACCGCTCAAGGCGAAGCGATGCCCGTGGCGGTTGACGCGTCGGTTCTGCCAGCCAGCGCTGAGGCGTGCCCGGGTGTTGGAGCCGTAGCCGATGCCCGCGGTGAAGCGATGCTTGGCCCTGGCCTCAGCTTCGATGGTCACCGGCACCACGCCGTCCACCGGAGTCCCTGGCGTGATCTCCACGTAGCCGAAGTACTCGCTGTCGTACAGGCTGTACTGGATATCGATCAGCCGGGAGGTGTCGTAGGGCTCGCCTTCCTCGATGGGCACGTAGCGCATCACGAACTCGGGATCGAGCGCATCCTGCCGGACGACGATCTCCCCGAAGCTGTGGCGTGCGCCGGTATCCAGTGCCAGGCGCACGTCCGCGACGGATAGCGACGGGTCCACCTCCAACGCTGCGCTGATGAACGCAGCCTGCACGTAACCACGCGTTGCTGCAGCGCCGCGCAGCCTGTACTTGAGGTCATCGTAGTCGCGATGGTCGAGCTGCTCACCGCTAGCCAGTCCGGGCGCGGCGACCAGGGCGAGCAGCTCCGGGTCCTCGGCGCCCGGGCCCTGGAGCGCGATGTCGATGGTACGCAGGAGCACAGGGGTCCCGGGCGTGATCACGTAGCGCGCGATCCAGCGATCACCATCCGCATGCGTTAGCGTCGCCTCGATCTCGGGCCGGTAGTAACCGAAGGGCTGCAGCGCGCTGCGGATCTCATCCGGCGAACGGCTGTGCATGCGCTGGATCAGGAGTGGCTCCAGATCCGCGCTCGCGCTCAACGCGACCATGCGCATGGTCGCGCGCACGTTGCCCGCCATCTCCCCTTCGAGCCCGACGATCTGCACCTCGAGCTGGTCAGCGCTGGCAGTCCCAGCCAGCAGCAGGAGGAGGACCGGTAGCGCGCGACGCCCGATGCTCATCGCTGCTCCGGTCGCGCGAGCTGTCCCTGCAGGAAGCGCAGCTCCGCCTCCAGCGCGTGCTGGATGGCCGCGCCGCCGCGGAAGCCGTGTCCCTCCACGGGGTAGTGGTGCTCCTCGCAGCTGACGCCGCGCTCCCGCAGCGCATCGGCCATGCGACGGGTCTGGTCGGGCGGGACGATGTCGTCCTGGTCACCTTGGAAGAAGATGACCGGCCGCAGCAGGTCCTCGGCGTGATGGATGGGTGACAGCGCTCGGTAGCGCTCGCGCTCCGCAGGGTAGGGCGCGATCAACTGATCGCCGTAACGCGCTTCGAAGCGGGTGGTGTCCGCACAGATGGCTTCCAGGTCGGAGACTCCGTAGTAGCAGGCGCCGGCGCGGAAGGCGTCGGTGTACATGAGCGCACGGAGGACTGTGTACCCGCCTGCGGATGAGCCGGATATGAAGCAGGCATCACCATCGACCAGGCCGCGCTCGACCAAGTGCGCGACGCCCGCGGCAGCATCCTCGACCTCGACCTCACCCCAGCCGCCGTAGAGCCGCTCACGGTAGGCGCGCCCGAAGCCAGTGCTGCCGCGGTAGTTCAGGTCCAGCAGGGCGAAGCCGCGACTGGTCCAGTACTGCACCTTCAGTTCCAAGGTGGTCGCTGCGGCTGCGGTCGGGCCGCCGTGGCACTTCACGATCAGCGGCGGTGCGCCCCCCTCCGGCGTGACCCCAGCGGGGACCACCGGCAGGTAGAGGAAGCCGTGCGCTGTCTCCCCTGCGCTGGGGAACGCGATCGCCTCCGGCGCGCTGATCTGCGCCGCATCGAGGGCGATGTCGCTGCTGCAGGCCAGCGGCTCCAACACATCCCCGGGCCCCAGTCGGTACAACGTGGGCGGGATGCGGGGGCCACCGGCGATCAGTGCGACCGTGCGACCATCGCTGGTCAGGTGATCGACGTGTGTGATGCCAGGTAGGTCGAGCGGCACCGAGCCGCCCGCTGTGATCCGGTCGATGCGCCAGGCGCCGTCGGCGGTGGATGCGCTGAGCAGACCGTCCACGCTCTGTGCGACGAGATGGACTCCGGGCACCCACTGCGGCGCCGCGTGTTCGCGCGCATCGTCCGTCAGCGCGGTGTCGCCGCCATCGCCGCCATGGCGATGACGGTAGAGCTGCCAGCGGCGCGTGCCGCCGACCTCGCGGGCATCGCTGGCGTAGATCAGGCCGCCGTCCGCATCGAACCAGGGCGAGGCGATGGACACGCCCTCACCACCCGCGATCGCGTCCGCCTCGATCACCTTGCCGTAGCGATCGAGCTCGGCGAGCCACAGCGTGGTCTCGTCCCAGGGCATCGCGGGCTGGTTCCAGCTCAGGTAAGCGAGCTGCGATCCATCGGGCGACAGCGTCGGGTAGCTGTAGAAGTCGTGGCCGCGGCGCAGGACCGTCTCGGCCCCGTCATCAAGATCCATCGCGACCAGCGCTTCGACCGGGCCGTCGCCATCGACGCCGAGCATGCGTTCGCGCACGCATAGGATGCGATCACGCGGCAGGTCCAGCAGCAGGTCGCCGTAAGCGTGCCCTTCGGTACCGCCGATGCGTCGCGGCGAGGCATCGGCGGAGGCGACGTAGATGTCCTGGCTCTTGGCATCCACGAAGTACAGGCGTTGCCTTTGCGCGTCGAAGGCGAACGCGCCGCCACCGTAGCCGTTGATCCGTGAGCGTACGGAGTGCGGTGCCGGCACCCAGTCGCGACGCGTACCGTCGGGCGCCACGCTGGTGACGGTGATGCGCCCTGCCTCTGCGGGCCGGCCCTCCGCCCACAGGATGACGCCGGCATGCACCTGCGGCTGCTGCAGGCGCCGCCCGCCCGCCGCGACCATGGCGGCGGAGATCGGCGAGGACCAGCAGCCGTAGCGCGCATTCACGCGCGGATCCCCGCTTCGATGGTGAAGCGTTCGGTGTGGGTCATGGTGGCGCGACCATCGCTAGTGAATCCGCGTTCCGTGAAGCTGATGCCATCGTCCTCACGCATGCGCAGCACGGAGCTGGCACGCGTCCCGTAGCTATCGCTGCGGATGAAGAGGCTGGACAAGCGTCGCTCCCATTCGATCCCCACGCCGGTATCCGGCAGCGCCGCGTCGGCGGCGGGGGTCTCGTCCGCGAGCATCCGTAGCAGTGCGTCATCGTCCATACCATGAGCCGCACCCAGCGCGTCCGTGCCATTCCGCACCTTGGGCCAGGGCTCATCCAGGCTGGCGTTGGAGAGGCCGTGGATCCCGGGTCCCACCTCTTGCGTGCCGTAGCGGTTCGAGTGGCAGACCAGGGTGTCACCGTCGCTGAGCAGCAGATTGAAGGCGGCGTAACGGGCGCCGCTGTCGGTCAGGGCTTCCGCGAACTGCGCGGGGCTCAGCGGGCTGCTGCAGAACGCTGCCACCAGCAGTCCGCGGGACAGCGCGGCGGTGGGGCGCGGTTGGCCCGGGTCCCGCACGTTGGTCACCAGGGCGAAGCGCCCGTTGCGGGTGACCGCCATCCAGCTGCCGCCCGCTTCGAGGTCGCGACCGGCGAGCACCTGGTAGCCCGGCCACCAGCCGAGACCGGTGCTCGGGCGTGCGTACACCTCGTCGCGGTTGCCCGCGAGCAGCAGTCGATGACCCGGCGTGGTGCGCCAGCTGAAGAGGACGAGGCACATGGGGCGGGAGCATACCCGTCGCCCCGCGGCGGTGGGCTCGCTCAGTGGTCCAGCGGTACCGCCAGGATGGTCGGTCCCGAGAGCGGCTCATCCGGCAGCTCCCCATCCGCGCCGAAGCTGTCCCAGTGGCTGTCCGCCACCACCAGTAGCTCGCCGCCCCGTACCGTCGCCAGCGTCGGCTCCGCGAAGCGGGGGTCGGCACGCAGCAGCGTGCGCACGGCGCTGGCGCTAAGGCCATCGGGGGCCAGGCGCAGTTCGAGGATCCGGTGCGGGGCGCTGCCGTTGATCACGACCAGCATGTGGTCGCTCCACAGCTCCATGCCGTCGATGCCGTAGATCGCGGTGTCCGCCGGCAGTCGCAGCGCAGCGGGCGGGCTACCGTCCAGAGGGATGCGGAGGATGCCGCCGCGGTAGTCAGCGACGTATAGCGCACTGCCATCGGGCTGCAGAGCGAGTCCCTGCGGCGAAGTCATCACACCCGCGGACAGCAGCGTGCGCCAGGCACCGCTGCGTGGATCCAGCGCGTACACGCCACCGTAGCCATCGCTGGTGTAAACCGTGCCGTCCGCGCCGAGGGTGAGGTCCCCCAGCACCGCCTCGGCGTCCACCGGCAGGTGGAACCGGCTCACCACCGCGCCTGAGTAAGGGTCCACCGATACGATCGCCGCAGTACCCGGATCGCCTGTGCTGTCACCGCCGTACTCGGGGACCCGGTTGGTGGCCACCCACAACATCCCACTGCGCGGATCCACCTCCATCCCGAACACGCCCCAGAGGCTGCCCTCGGGACCGACCAGGGTGCGGGATGTGCCGTCCGCAGCGACGGCGACGATCACGCCGAGATGGATGGAGCCCAGGTAGAGGACATCGCGCGCCGCGTCATAGGCGATGCCCTCGGGGATGAAGCGGGGGAGGTCCAGCGCGTAGGCGGTGGTGGCTTCGCCAGCAGGCGCGGCGTTGCGATCGAACCTCGTGCGCAACGCGTCGATCCGTCCCTCCGGGATCAGCGGCGCCAGCGAGTCCATCGGCAAGGTGGTGGCGTAGCCCAGCGCCGCCATCCGCTCCAGGGCTGCCAGCACCCCGGGCGCATCCTCGCGCGCTAACTGGATCTGGGCGATGTTCTCGAGCATGCCGGGGAAATCAGGGCGCAGCAGTAGCGCTTCCTGCTGCAGGCTCAGGGCTCGGTCCATGTCACCCGCGCGCCAGGCTGCGACGGTCTCACGGTACAGGGTGGCGTAGTCGGCGGCTGGCGATGCGTAGGTGACGAGGGCGGTGGCGAGCAGCAGGGTGCGGATCGCGGACATCGGTGGGGTCCTCTCAGAGGTGCTGGATGGCGTTCGCGTAGTATTGGAGCAGGTTGCGCTCAGAAGGTTTCATCCACAGCGTGCCATCCCCACCCTCGACCAGCATCCGCCGCAGCGTCAGCATGCGCACGCCCACCTCGGCGGCGTACTCCTGATCATCACGCGGCACGTAGACCGCTGCGTCCCCGTGCTCCAGCGAGCGCATCTCGGCGCGGATCGCGGTACGCAGCACCTCGCGCGTCCAGATGCGGTCCGGTTCCCTCAGCAGCACCCGGCAGGTCACCGAGACCGGCAGCGCCGGGATCACCCTGCCGACCCGCACCATCAAGTCCCGCGCGAGCATCTGCGCCAGCATGATCCGGCGCTCGCGATCCATGCCGCCCAGGTCCATACCGCTGCCTGCGAGGAAAGTCTTCAACGACAGCGGCTCGCCGAAGTTCGCGCAGGCGTAGCCGTAGCGGTACCAGCGCCCGCGTAGCCGCAGCCATAGGCTCTGCATCAGGAACCCGAAGGTGTTCCATACCGCGCGACGCCCAGCGCGCCGACGCTCGTGCGGATCAAGGTCCAGCTGCAGCGTGCGATCCTCCAGCACGCGGTCGTAGTTCAGCCCCACGGGGATGAACACGATGTCGCGTGACCCAGCCGGATCGAAGTCCCGCAACATGTAGTCCAGCAGGCCGATCTTCGGTTCGCGCAACGCACCGTCGCGCGACAGTCCACCCTCCGGGTAGATCGCTTGGGTGACGCCACCCGCGACCGCCATCTGCACGTAGCGCTCGAGCACCCGTCGGTAGAGATCGTCGGAGGACCCGCGACGGACGAAGTAGGCGCCCAAGGTCTGGATCACCTGCTGCAGGGGCCATACCCGCGCCCACTCACCGACTGCGTAGGACAACGCCGCCTTGTCCAACGCGAGGTAGGACACCAGCAGGTAGTCCATGTTGCTGCGGTGGTTCATCACGAAGACCACGCTGGCCTCCGGGTCCGACTGCAACGCCTCCATGTCGGAGTGACCCAAGCGGACGCGGTACAGCGAACGCACGATGCCGCGCGCCAACCAGCTACCGAAAGCGAAGTACATCCAAACGCTGAACGCGGGGACGATCTCGCGCGCGTACCGGCGCGCCTTGGCCTGCGCGACCTCGCGCGGTGCGCCGGTCTCCTCCGAGTAAGCCTCCAGCGCGCGCAGCACCGCCGGGTCGTAGAGCAAGCGGTCGATCAGCACCTCGCGGTGCGTGAGCTTGAACTCCGGAAGCTTGAGATGCAGGCGTTGGTTCAGCTCCTGCACCAGCCGGTTCGCGTGTCGTCGCAGGAACCAGCGAGCCGGTGGCAGCAGCATGCGGGCGAACACGGCCCAGGCGGCCAGGATCACCAGCAGCAGGAACATCCAGAGTGGGACTGCGACGGCGTCGGTCACGGGCTCAGGATATGCCAGTCGGGGCGACGATGGATGCTCATGCCTCGCGCACGACCTCGGCGAGGGGCCCGGCGTCGCCCGCGTCGAACCAGTCCGCGATCAGCGCCCAGGCGATCGAGTGCCGACGCGAGATGTTGAGGGTACCGCTGCGGATCCCGGCGATGAGCGCCGTGCGACTGAACCAGCGTGCGTCGATCAGCTCCCCGTCCATCAGTTCGATGTCGTAGCTGGCAGGTCGCGCACGGAAGGCCAGCATCAGCGATGCTGGGAAGGGCCAGGGCTGCGAGGCTAGGTAGTGGACATCGCTGACCTCCACTGCCGACTCTTCGCGCACCTCGCGCGCGACCGCTTGCTCCAGGGTCTCGCCGGGCTCGACGAAGCCAGCGAGGGTGGAGTAGGTCGGCGTCTCCCAACGGCGCTGGCGGCCGAGCAGGCAGCGATCCTCGTCGGCCACCAGGACGATCACCGCGGGGTCCACGCGCGGGAACTGGTCGGTGGCGCAGACGGTGCAGCGCCTCAGGTGCCCGGCTTGTTCGGGCAGGGTCGGCGCGCCGCAGCTCCCGCAGTGGCGATGGCGTGCATGCCAGTGCGCCATCGCGCGTGCTTGCGCGAGCAGCCCCGCCTCATCCGGCCGCAGGCGACCCCCGATCTCGCGCAGGTCGGCGAAGGCACCGTGCAGCTCCAGCTCGCGCGCATCGTCCAGATCCACGCCGACGCAGACGCGATCGCCATGCAGGCCGAGCAGGGTGATGGAATGCGCACGCGACAGATCCGCCGGCAGCTCGCTGCGCAGCAGCAGCCGTGGGCTGGGCTCGCCGCCTGCAGCGATCAGGACCCGCAGCTCGTGCAGGGCGGCGAAGCGTGTGTCCGGATGCGCGAGCACTGCCGCGAACCAGTCGGGATCGCTGCGGGACAGGCCCAGGCGTTCGAGCGGGCCGGTGAACGGGTGATGCAGGTCCAAACGGGGCGGCCCAGGTGATCTTCGGGAGCTAGACTATAGCCCCGGCCGCGCTGCGCCCGACCAGGATCCGACATTGCTGGACGCCATCGAAGCCGCGACGGGGCTGGGCCCCGTGACGCAGATACTGATCCTCGCGCTGGTGCTGGCGGTGATCGCCACCGCCGTGCAGCTCGCCCGGCGTTCGCGGTGAGTGAGGCCTGCCGCAACTGCGGGGCGACGCTAGCAGGCGATTGGTGCCACGCCTGCGGCCAACGCAGCTTCCGGCCCGTGACCTTCAGCTTCCTCTGGCAGGAGTTCCTGCGTCATACGGTCGAGGCTGAGGGTCCGTACCTGCGCACCGTGCTGGACATGTTCACGCGCCCCGGAGCGCTGATCACGGATTACCTCGATGGCCGCAGGGTGTTGCAGTACAACCCCGGCAAGTTCCTGTTCATCAACACCACGCTGTTCCTCGTGTTCATCACGCTCGCTGGTGTGGACCTCGTCGGTCCAGAGCTGCGTGCGCAGCTGAACCCCGATGCTGCACATGCCATCGACCTGTTCATCGGGCTGGCCGCCTACCAGAACTTCCTGGTCGCGGTACTGGTCGCAGCGTTCCAGCGCTACGCTGCACGCCGCGCGCCGGAACCCCGCAGCGTGGCGGCATGCTTCGTCGCGCAGATGTACGTGGGTGGGCATCTGGTCTGGCCCGCGTTCCTGACCATCGCCATCGCCGGCGCGGACGCCTGGAGGTGGATGTGGATCCAGGCCTTCGTGCTCTACATCCCCTTGATGATCGTTATCGCGCGGCGGATGCATGCTGTCGGTTGGGGTGCCGCGGTATGGATCGGTGTCGTCAGCGGTTTGGGCAACATCCTCGTCACCATGGCCATGGGCATCCTGGTGCAGATCCTCGGCATCCTCTACTTCGGTGGCGGTCTTGCTGGCACCTGAGCAGCGCGAGCGCATCCGCAGCGCGCTGACCGCGTTGATCGCACAGCTGACGGAGGAGTTGGCAGCGCTGGAGGCTGGCCGCGAGACCGTGAGCCCCGACAGCGCGATCGGGCGGCTGTCGCGTCTCGAGGCGCTGAACGACCAGGGCGTGAGGAACACCCGCATCGGGACTACGCGCAGGCGCCTGACGGCGTTGCGTGCGACCATGACCCGCATGGGCGACGAGGACTTCGGCGAATGCGACGGTTGCGGCGCGGACATCCCGGTCGCACGCCTCGAGCTGGTCCCCGAGAGCAGGCGCTGCGTCAGCTGCGCGGAACCTGGCTGACCGAGACCGATGAGTACCCAACACTAGGGAGTGACAGATGAAGGTAGAGATGAAGACCTCGCAGGGCGTGATCACCATCGAGTTCGATGAGGCGAAGGCGCCGGTTACCGTAGAGAACTTCCTGCGCTACGTGGACGATGGCTTCTACGACGGCACGATCTTCCACCGCGTGATCGAGGACTTCGTGATCCAGGGTGGTGGCTTCACAGCCGACATGGCGCAGAAGCAGACGCGGCCGCCGATCAAGAACGAGGCCGACAACGGCCTGAAGAACGAGATGTACTCGCTGTCCATGGCGCGCACCGCGGACGTCAACAGCGCGACCTCGCAGTTCTTCATCAACGTCGCCGACAACGCCTTCCTGGACCATGGCAGCCGTGACTTCGGATACGCGGTGTTCGCCCGCGTGGTGGATGGCACGGATGTCGTAGATCGGATCGCGGGCGTCGCGACCATGAGCAAGGGCGGCCACCAGGGCGTCCCTGTCGAGGCGGTGGTGATCGAGTCCGCCCGCCGCATCGATTAAACCCACCCCAGGGTGGCGGCATCGAACCGTCAACCGAACTGAGGATAGGGTGGAGGATCGACCCATGCGCATGAACTTCAAGATCGCCAGCACCGGCCTGGCACTGCTGACCGGGCTAGCCCTGGCAGGGCCCGCAGCCGCGGACGAACGGGTCGAGCAGGTCGTGAGCCGGACATTCGCGACCCAGTCAGGGCAGGTCATCGACCTGGAGAACCTGGCGGGTCGGCTGGAGGTCATCGGTACCAGCGGCCGCACGCTCTCGATCACCGCCACCGTGGTCGCGGGCGGTGATGATGAGCGCGAGGCGCGTGCATTGCTGGAGATGATGGATCTGACCGCACGCGAGGAAGGTGGCCGGATCGAGATCCGGGCCAACTACCCGGTCGACGAGATCACCAACTACCGTTACGTGAGGCCGGAGGAGCGTTGGGGTGGTAACAGCACCACCACCACTCGCTTCCAGGGTCATCGGGTGCGGGTCACCAGCGGTCGCGGCGGCGCGGACCTGCATGTGGATTTCGTCCTACACGTCCCCGAGGGGGTGGATCTGCGCGCGGAGAACGTCGTCGGTGCGGTCACGCTGCAGGGTGTGAGAGCCGATGTGGCCGTCAGCACCGCCAACGGAGCGATCTCCTCCGAGGGTGGCGTCGGTCGAGCGCGCTTCGATACCGGCTCGGGCTCGGTCGGGGTGCGCGGTCACACCGGTGCGGTGGAGGCGGATACCGGATCCGGCGGCGTCACCATCGAGGATGTGACGGGTGATGTGAGCGCCGACACCGGCTCCGGCCACGTCGAGCTGTTCAACATCCGCGCCGAACGCATCGTCGCTGACACCGGGTCAGGCGGCGTCGAGATGCGCGATGTCTCCGGATCGCTGATCGTGGACACCGGCTCCGGTCGGGTTGAGGCTGACGGCTTCATCGCTGGACCCCGCGTGGACATCGACACCGGTTCCGGCGGCGTGAACCTGCAGGGCGACCTCGGCGCGGTGCGGGACCTGAACATCGAGACCGGTTCCGGTGGTGTGCGCATCCGCACCAGCCACGCGCCGAGCTGGACGCTGGAGGTGGAGACGGGCTCCGGTGGGATCACCGTGGATCTGCCGGGGATCGAACGGGCACGCAGTCAGCCCGACTATTTCTACGGGGTGATCAACGGTGGTGAAGGGCACGCGCACGTCGACACCGGCTCCGGTGGCGTGCGCATCTCGATGGATTGAGAAGAAGCCTCGGGACTCGGGCCTCGGGTCGAGACGGCGCTGCGTCATCAAGACCAGCGCCGTTTCCATATCAGGGGACTGGATCCTGGACGCTGGGATCGAAGATCTCCTCGATCCGCTGGCCGAAGACCTCGGCGATGCGGAACGCGACCGGCAGGCTGGGGTCGTATTTCCCCTTCTCGATGGCGTTCACGGTCTGGCGCGAGACGCCCAGCGCATCGGCGAGGTCCGCCTGGGTCCAATCCTTCTCCGCGCGCAGGACCTTGATGCGGTTCCTCACTCGTACCTCCTCGCCACCCACATGGCGGCGAGTGCCCACGCGACCACGCCGAACATGCCGACGTAGAAGATCTCGATCGGTGGGAAGCCGGCGTAGGCCTCGAGGAAGCCCCAAGTGAACGCGATGGCGATGAGAATGACCAGCGCGATGATCGCGCCGACCCCGTAGACCCGCTGCTGCATCTCGTCGCCGCGCATCACGTAGCGCACAACCGCCATCACCATCGCGATCGCGGCGAGGGCCGGGATCAGCGCAAGGGGGATACGCCAGATGCTGTCCTCGGCCAGACGTCGGACCAAGGTGCCCACGCCCAGCACCGCGATGGTGTAGATCACCGCGGCGCCCCCGATCTCCAGCGTGTAGCGACGCGAGTTCTCGCGCTCGACCTTGCTCCGCTCCTCAGCCATGCCCGTCACCTCGTCGTAGCCGATCCACCCGACCGCGTCGGGCAGTGAGGATAGTCAACGGATAGGTACAGAATGTCAAGTACGCTTGACTCCTCGGACTCACATCTTCTGGAGCCAGCGCACCGGCGCAGAGCACAGTCCTGGCGAAGGCGGAGCAAGGCGCGCGGCCGGGATGCCCCCAACGTGTGGCGGTGTCCCGGCGAAGCTGGGGCCAGGCGCAGGCGCGCCCGATCCGGCGCACCGCAGCTGA
>Ga0214472_10005558_pt1 | contig 13244 bp, 10 predicted proteins | sample RVTome_6_FD_207662 | JGI IMG/M metagenome (GOLD analysis project Ga0214472, IMG submission 207662) | Soil microbial communities from uranium-contaminated site in the Upper Colorado River Basin, Wyoming, United States - RVT140D175 | ecosystem: Environmental > Terrestrial > Soil > Contaminated >... | reverse complement strand
ACTGTCGGCGGGAATCCTCCCAGGTGCCGCCCGCGCCTCCGCACTCGGCCAACGCCTCCTGCAGTGCCTTCACAAACGGCGGCAGCAGTTTCCAGCGCTGCAAGTCCTCTTCGCGGATCTGGACGGCATTGGCGGCCACGCCCGAGTTGTACCGTACCCAAACTAAAAGTACAAGTTACAATCATGTTACATCCTCGCGCCGAACGTGTTACGACCGTATCATCATAAATAGCTTCCAGGATGCCGAACACAACTGCGTCAGACCCCAATCCGCGGGTAGGTGGATCACGTTTGTAACTTTCCAGTCATCCTCCGCCGACGTCCGCGGACCTCCGCGCGATTTCCCTCACGCGCGGTCACCTGCACATTCGGCGCCGAATCCCACCACCAGCGCCATGTTCGACCCCGATCCCGCCACCCCGCCCGCCGAGTTTTGGAAGCGCAAGCTTGCCGCGTTTCTCCACGATCCGCCACACAAACCCTTCCGCATCGCCGGGCATGAGGATGCCCGCGCCTCTGCACTGATTGCGTGCGATTTGACCGTTGATGAAATGAGGCGTTGGCAAGCACAGCCCGACTGGGCCGCTGCCGCCGCCGATCGGTTCATTTTCCCGGACCCGGACAAGTCCGGTGTGAGGACCGACTGGCGCGACGACAATCTCGCCTTCATCCATCCACTCGCCGGCACTCGGCTCGAGCCAACATTCCTCCCCCGCACCGCCGCCGTGGGCGAAGATTGGGTAAATGGCACACTTCACGGTATCGCGGATGAGGCGCATGGGTACCGCAAGAACTTCCTGCGACTGTGGCGGCTGTGGCGCGATCGTGCAGCCGAAAGTCCCGAGCGCGATGCCCTTCCGTACCTGGTCGCCGATACGCGCATTCCGGATCACACCCTGTGGCAACACGCTTCGATCGTCAGCGCGATGGAAACATGCGCGGTGGGCAATGGCGATGCCCGGCGACTCGATGCGGCGTTCCTGCTGTTCCAGATCGGACCCGTGCAAGACTTCATCGCGCAGTCGCGCAAGACGCAGGACCTCTGGTCGGGCAGTTACTTGCTCAGCTTCCTTATTGCCCAAGGCATGTTGGCGATCGCCGAAGGTGGCAGGCTCGCCGATGGGACGGAGGTCGAAGGCGTGGGCCCCGACGCCATCATCTATCCGTTGCTCCGCGGCGCGCCGCTTGCCGACTGGCACTGGAGCAGGCCGGAGCGCCCGCTCGCCGACGCGGGCGATTTGCACCTGGACCGAAACGAACTCCTCACCCCCGGCTTGCCCAATCGCTTCCTCGCCCTGCTGCCTGCGGCAAACGCGGAGAAACTCGCCCAACTCGCAAAGCAATTCATCCACCAGCGTTGGCAGGAAATTGCCTGTGCCGTCCATGGTTTCCTGCAGCGACAGATCGAAGCCGAGGACCCGAACGGCGAGTTCGCCGGCTGGGACGCGCTCTGGGAGGATCAAGTTGCCGCTTTTCCGCAAGTGGACTGCGTTGTCCACCGCTGGGCCGACACGGAAGCGGTCCTCGCCGCCGCCGCCAAGGGGCAGCCGCAGCCACCGCTGCACGACGGCTGGCAAAATCACCCGCTTCACCACGCCGCCCTTTGGGCAAAACAGAACATTCCTTCCGGAGACCGCGACTGGAGCTGCTACGCCAGGGGCGAGGTGGGAAAGGACATTCCACGCATCGACAACGCCGGCTTTGCCTGGTCGCTCCGTTATGCGGCCACGGACTGGCTCTTCGCCGCGCGCAAGAACGCGCGCACCTTCGATCCTTGGAAGGGCTTCCCCCGGCCAAAGGACGCGCTCGACGGCCGCAGCGAGGTCATCGGTCCGAAGGATGAGGTCGCTGACTTTTGGGAATTTCTTCGCACGCACCCCGTGCTCGGTGAAAAGCAGGCTGGCGATGACAAAGCCGAGCGCCACTTCGTCGGTCAGCAGAGCTACGGTGCCCTGACCATCATCAAGCGCCTCTGGGCTCGGGCTTACCTCGGCACCAAGCGGGGCGACGGCGAGTCGCAAGGGTACTTCGACTTCGACGTCAGCAACCACATGCGACGGAACTTCAAGTCCGTCATCGAGGTTGCCTCCGGGAAGAAAGACAGTTGGGACGAGACCGACGATCAGTTGCGCCTCGCACCCGAGGAATCCTACTACGCCGTACTGTGTTTCGACGGCGACGAAATGGGCAAATGGGTCAGCGGTGCCAAATCCCCGGTTCTCGTCGGCCAGCTTTCGACCGAGGCCCGGGACTATTTTGTCCGGCACTGGCGTTCGGATCTGGCAGGTGGGCTGAAAGTTCAAGATGTGCAACGCCTGCTCACCCCCAGCTATCACGCTGCGCTGTCCGAGGCCCTGAGCAACTTCGCGCTTCACTGTGTCCGCCCTATCGTCGAGGCATGCGACGGCCAACTCATCTATTGTGGCGGCGACGACGTGCTCGCCATGCTTCCGGCCGCGAAGGCGCTGGCCTGCGCCGAAGCACTTTACTGGACGTTCCGCGGACAAGCGCCGGAAACGGAAGATGCCGAGGAAGTGTTTAACAGTCCGGCGCTCGAGGTTTTGCTCGGGAGCGCCAAGCGAAAGGGATTGTTTGAATACCTCCCAAAGGCCAAACCTGACGTACTAGCGGGCGGCTTTATCAATCTGGTGAGCCCACAAGAGGCGGAGCCGCGCTGGCCCTTCCTCGTGATGGGCCCGCGTGCCACCGCTTCAGTCGGCATCGCCATCGGTCACGTCCGCTCGCCGATGCAGGACACGATCCAAGGTGCGCGAGAGGCTGAGCAACGCGCCAAGAAACATTACGGCCGCGACGCCTTCTGCCTGCGCGTCCTCAAACGCTCGGGCGAAGCGCTCGAAATCGGCGGACATTGGCGCGACACCGAGAAAGAACACTCCAACCTTGTCCCAAGGCGCATGGAACTGGAGCAAAAGATTCGCGAGGCACAGCGCGGCCATCCCGCGCCGTCCGAGGCTGCAGAAGTTCGCGCTCTGGAGGAGGAAGTCTTCCGCGTCACCAGGCGCCACCCACGCCTGGTGCTGCTCGAATCTCTCCTCTATTACCTCACCGACGAGCAGCGCGGTGTGTCCGGACGCCTCCCATACCGCCTCGGCCAGTTGCTCCGGCCGCTGGGCCTCGATGCGAATCTCGCTGAACTTACCGGCGTCATTGCCCGCGAGACAGAACGCGTGCTCGCACGACAGGCGAACGGGCTCCGAGAACGCAATGAACGAGCCTTCAAATCGCTCGCAAGCCACACCTCAAGCTTCCTCGACTCTCTCCCGAGCACCGCTCGTGTGTCCGACTATATCAATGTCTTCCTCGCCGCCGCCTGGCTGGCAAAGCACCAGCCGGGAGCGGCCACCGCAACCACACCTGAACCGGCACCGCCGGAGCTGGCCCATGCCTAACTTTCTACTCGAACCTCTCGACGTCCTTTTTTTCCGTGACGCCCGCCCGATGGCTGCCGGACAGGGCACCGGTCACGGCTCTCGCCAGCCGCTCCCCAGTACGTTGCACGAGGCGCTTCGTGCCGCGTTACTTTACAGCTGGGGCGACAAGTCAGCCGAAGCCCACTCCCGCAATAACTTCGTAAAGCGTGCCTCGACCCCCACGCCCACGAACGTCGGCCACGGTGCTTTCCAGTCACTGCGCTTGAGTGGTCCTTTTCTCCACGGGCTCCGCGAACGGCAAGCCGACCAGGACGACACCGCATGGAGCGGCGTGCCGGAATGCCACAAGCACGCCGACCTCCGCCTGCCCCTTCCGCTTGACGTGGTCATCGCCGATCGCGCGCGCCTTGAAGTGCTGCACCCCATTCCAGACGCCAACGCCGCCCCATTTCCGTTCCTTCCCGTCTCGCCTGTCGCCGCAACGAAGGACACACCCAGCAGGTTCTGGACACCGCTGCAGCTCGCAGCCTACCTCGCCAGCACTCATACGGACTTCACACCGCTCTCGCGCAGCCACCTTTTCGAGGACGAACACCGCGTCGGCGTCGAACTCACGGACGACACACTCACCGCACGGGAAGGCCAGCTCTATGCAGCCAGTTATCTGCGGCCGCGTCGCCACACTCGGTTCTGGTTCGCCGCCGACATCCCGGACCGCCGGCGCGACAAGGAAATCGCCTTGCTTAACCAGCTCGACTTTCTCCTCTTCGGTGGCGATCGCCGGCTGGCGCGCGTTTGGAATCACGGCCACGCCCCCAAGCTCGACATCTCCATGCCGGACTTCGAGGCTCATGGTTTCCGGCGCGTTAAGTGGGTTTTGCTTACCCCGGCCATCTTCGCCGGCGGCTGGTTGCCCGGCTGGGTGGATACCGACTCACTGTCGGTAAAACTCCGGGTCGTTCAGAGGCCCGAGCGCGCAACCCGCCGAAAGGCCCGCTGCAACGGATTGAAGTTTGACGTCGCTGCAGACCAGGCCCCGCCCATCGAAGCCACGCTGGTCTCCGTTTGTCTCGGGCGCGCGCAACCGATCACCGGCTGGGACCTCTTGAACGAATCCGCCAAACCCACCCAGCTCGCCGTTCCCGCAGGGAGCGTGTTCTATTTCGAATGCCCAACGCCAAAAGACGCCCATCTTCTCGGGACCGCCCTGCATTTGCGTCCGCGCTCTGATGCGCTCGGCGAAAAGGGCTTCGGCCTCGGCGTTTGCGGCACCTGGTCTCCTTTCCCGACCTCCCCGGACGTCCCCACGCCTGACAACTTACCACACGTTTAGAACAACAATGCCATGAACAAACACCTGTTAACTCTCTACACGCGTACGCCGCTGCATGTGGGCAGCGGCACCTCTGTCGAGGTCGTGGACCTGCCCATCATGCGCGAACGCATCACGAACTTCCCCGTCATTCCAAGCACCAGCCTGAAGGGCGTGTTGCGGCAGGAGTGTCGGGACAAGCTCGGAGAAGAGACGGCTGTTCGACTTTTCGGCAATGACACCGCTGAGCGCGACAAGGAGAAACTCCATGCCGGCTGCGTCATCGTCACCGATGCCCGATTGCTTGCCTTTCCCGTTCGCTCGCTGGCTGGCTGTTTCGCCTGGCTAACGTGCCCGCTGGCGCTGCAGCGCTACCAGCGCGACACCGGCGAAACGCTGAGCGACATCAGAGTGCCCACCGATTCCGCGCGCGCTGGCGCCGACGTTAAAGTCACCCACACGAATCAGGTCGTCCTTGAAGAATATGCCCTGTCCGCAGCGAACGGCGATGTCACCGGGATAGCCAACGAGCTGAAGCATCTCTGCTCTGACAAGCTCTGGCAAGACACGCTGGTCAAGCGCCTCGTCCTGCTAAGCGACGAACTGTTTCAGCATTTCGTGACGACTGCCACGGAGGTCACCACCCGCATTAAGATCAACGCGACGACGCGCACGGTGGATGAACATGCCCTTTTCAACCAAGAGAACGTGCCTTCCGAATCGCTGTGTTACACCCTGCTGCTCACCACACCCGAACGCGCGCGAAATGGTAATGGCTGGAAGCTCGGTGAAGTGGACCGGAAGTTGATGGAGTTGGTGCCGAATGACACACTGCTCCAAATAGGCGGCGACGAAACGACCGGCCACGGCTTCTGTACCGTCAATCTCATCGAACGGAGGACGCCATGACGAAGTCGCTTGATCAGACCCGAGCGACTCACGCCCTGAATGCCGTAACTGACGGCACCAAGACGTTTATCGGCAAGAACCAGGGCGACGTCGTTAAGAAGCTGCCACAGCTCATCATGACCAACGGACTGCTGGGTGTTCTCGCTTTCACGAAGAAAGAGAGCGACGCGAGCGGCTACGGAAAAGCCATGTTGGCGGTTGGCAGTCACCTTGCTCAAAAGGAAGTGGCATTGCTGAACGCGGCACCCGCAACCGTAAGAGACTTCATCGATATGCTTGCCAGGGCCGACGCACGCGCACTTCGCCACGCGACCGCAGAAACTCTGGCCTACCTCAACTACCTCAAGCGGTTCGCCAGTTGAGTCATGAATGTGATCACTTCACAGGCAATCGCGCATGCCCTGACGGCGCATCCACGTTGCGATTCGTGGACACTCCGCCTCGACAAGTTGAGCTTCCCCGACGATGCCACTGGCTCCTGGAAGAAACCGGCTCTGGACACTGCTGTGCAGGAATTCAAGGTGGCCACGCACTCGACGAGGTGGATCGACCAATTGAAGACTCAGCATGGCGAGCGCTTCCGCGAACTTCGCATGGTCAACACTTCGCGCCTCGCCGTGGCCCTGGGCCGCGCCAGCGTGCTCGAAAACGTCGGCCTGGCTGCCAATCGCATTACCGGCCTGCCGCTGATCCCCGGCTCGGCCGTCAAAGGCCTCGTCAGCATGTGGGCCTGCTGGCGCGGCAATGCCCCCAGCGGCGACCAGGACGATCAGGTAGCACAGTTCCGCGATGACTTTGCCACCGAGCGCCGCGCGTTGCTCCCACACACCAGCGACCTCGCCACGCAGATCCTGGGCAGCGACGATTCCAACGACGCCGACGCCGGCGATATCGTTTTCTTCGGCGCCTTCCCGGTTGTGGACGGGAGGCTGAAGCTCGAAGTGGACGTCCTCACGCCGCACACCAGTGGCGAACCAAAGCCGAGCTTCTTCCTTGCGATCGCCTCTGGTGCCACGTGGCACTTCGTCCTGCTTGCAAGCCGCCGCACCGAGGACAGATCCCAAACGCTCCTCGACACCGCCACCGCCTGGCTCCGGGAAGCGCTTACCCAAATCGGTATCGGCGCCAAGACCGCAGCAGGCTACGGGCGGTTCGTCACGGAGGATGCGTTTGTCGCAGCGCAGCAACCACCCCAGCCCTCGTCCCGACCTGCGGCGCCGCACCCTCCTCCTACGCCCATCCCGCGCGGCGACTACACCGAAGCGACCTTCAAGAATGCGGTGCTGCGGACCGCGCAGAACCGAGGAAACTGGGGGCTGCTGCAAAAGGAACTCGTCAAGCTGCTCAAGCCGGAGAACGCCGCGTGGCTCCAGAACTTCAAGACCGCCACCCAGGGCAAGGAGTTCAAGGCACTGCGCCAGCAACCGTGGTATCCGAAATGAAACTCCAGACGGTGGACTTTCCATTCCGGATCCTGACGCCCACATTTTGCGGAGGCGCGGATAATCAGGCACCGGCCGAATTGCGCCCGCCCTCCATCCGAGGCCAGGTCCGATTCTGGCACCGAGTCCTTTTCGGCGACGCAAGCCGTGATGCGGTCTGGGGAAGCTCCGCCGGGAACGGCACGGGGAGCAAAGTCGCCTTGGTCTTGGACCGCCCTTTCGCGAAAGGCGAAACGAAGGAGCGGCTGCTGCCGCACTGCGACGCAAACAGCACCGACAAGCAGGAGAAAAAAAAGGCTGAAAGCAGGCGCAGCGCCGTAAGCGCCGGGCTCCGCTTCAATCTGACACTTCAACGACTGGTCTCTTGCTCCAACGACGACTGGGAAGGGGCACAGAAGGCGGTGAAGCTTTGGCTCCTGCTCGGCACTCTCGGCCTACGTTCCACTCGCGCCGCTGGCAGCGTTTGGCCGGAGGGCGATTGGGTCCCGCAGACTCCGGACGCCCTCAAAGCCACCCTGCATTCCCTCGGCCTTACACAGTGGGGAGTTGCCTTGGTTGGCCTCAGCGTGGGCAAGGGCACCGAAGACCTCCGCAAAACCGCCTCCGACACGATCTCAGGCAATCCTCACCGGCACATCTTCGGCGGCATCCACCCGCAACGCACGCCCTCGCCCACCAAGTTCAAGGCCATCGGCCTCGGTGCACAGTTTTGTCTGCTCGCCTGTGCGCCGAGCGCTGCGATCTTACGCGAGGCAGAGCGTTTGCTTCTCGCCAAACGCGAGCCCCGCCAGCGCTGGAAGGTCCTCGGCTCATGGCGGCACCTCCTGCCGTGACCATGCCCCGCCTGCTGATCTCCCTCGGCACTTCCTGGGCCGTCGTGCCTGAGGCGTTTCATCTCCTGCCGCCGGGACGCGATGGCTTTCGCGCGGTCCATTTCCTGACGACAGCGAGCGAACAGATAGATTCTGGGATCGCCGAATTGCTCCGCTACTTCCAGCGATTTCCCGAAGTCACTCTCACGGTGACGCGCGTGGACGGGTTTACCGAGCTTCGCTCCGAGGAGAACCATTTTGCCTTCGAGGAGGTACTTTATCGCTGGATGCTGGAATGCCGGCAGCACGCAGGGACGGAGCGCGGGCAGGACCAGGCAGACGGGACGCGCACCTCCACGGATGAGAGTATGACAGGCGGGACGCCTGGCTCCACGTGCAAACTCCGGTCAGGCGGGACGCCTGCTTCCACCTTCACCTTACTGCCCCATGTCTGCCTTGCGGGCGGCTTCAAGACCATGAGCGCGGCCATGCAGAAGGCCGCCGCCGTGCTCGGGGCCGCGGACGTTTTTCATGTCCTCGGGGATCCGATCTTCGACGACGAACGAGAACCCGGGCGCAAGCGCGAAGCACGCACGGGCGACGAGGTCGATCACGCGCTTGCCGTCGGTGCCGTTCGCTTCGTGCGACTCGGTCCCGAATCGGGTTGGCCGCAGCTCCGGGCGGCAACTTCGGCTGAATACCCTCTCGAAACCATCGTCGCTGACGGCGCCGTGCGCACCGTTCGCGCGCCAGATACCCGCCTGCGCAGCCGCCTGCGCGAAATCGTGGAACGTAGCCATCGCATCGCCGGCGCGTGGGACCGGCTGGCCCATCTTCCCTTCGCCGAACTCGCCACGTGGTCTGAGGCGGATCTACGCTGGCTCGGCGAGCCGCTCGATCCGTCCTTGCCGACCGACCGTGCCTGGGTCGCCGCCCTGCCCAAGATCGAGCTCCACTGCCACCTCGGCGGATTTGCCACGCACGGAAGCGACCTTGCCGCTATCCGCGCTGCGGCGGAAAACCCGGTCGCGCTCCCGCGCATCTTCGATTGTCCGCCGCCGCCGGGCTGGCCCTGCCCCGCAGAGCCGATTGGGCTCGATGCTTACATGCACCTTGGCGACAACAACGGCAGGCGCCTGCTGAAGGACCCCGGCTGTCTGCGGCGCCAGTGCGAGTTGCTCTACGAACGGCTCGTCGCGGACGGCGTGGTCTACGCGGAGATCCGCTGTTCGCCCGCTAACTATGCTGACGCTGCGAGCGGCCGCAGCGCCTGGGATGTTCTCGTGGACCTCCGCAACGCCTTCCAGCGCTGCATGGAACGTAGTGTGGAAGCAGGCGTCCCGCCTGCTGCCACTATCTCACGCTGCCACGTCAACCTGATCATCATCGCCACACGCCGGAGCGGTGGCGATCGCTCGGACATTTCACGCCACATTTCACTGGCGATCACCGCCGCCGATCATTGGCGCGATCGCTCCCAATGCCATGTCGTTGGCGTGGACCTCGCGGGTTTCGAGAATCCGGATACACGTGGCGCGCTTTTTCAGACGGATTTCGAGCCCGTTCACCGCGTCGGGCTCGCGGTGACGGTGCATGCGGGCGAGAACGACGACGCGGAGGCAATCTGGCAGGCGGTATTCAAGCTCAATGCGCGCCGTCTCGGTCATGCTTTGCACCTGTCGCAGTCGCCCGACCTTCTTCGCGCCGTGGCCGATCGCGAGATCGCTGTGGAAATGTGCCCGTTCGCGAACGCGCAGATCAAGGGGTTCGATTTTGAAGTGGAAGCAGGCGTCCCGCCTGCGTCTGCTCGCCAACGAACAAGGGCAGGCGGGACGCCTGCCTCCACCTACCCGCTGCTCGATTACCTCCGTGCCGGCGTGCGGGTCACCGCGAACACGGACAACATCGGCATCTCCGCGGCCTCCCTCACGGACAATCTGACATTGCTGGCCGGGCTCTGCCCCGGCATCACGCGACTGGACGTGCTTCAACTGCAGCGCAACGCCCTCGATGCGGCCTTTCTCTCACCCACTGAACGGGCCCGCCTACTGGCCGCAACCGGTTCCACATTGCCACGCCCATGAGTCACCGGCCCTCCGCCCTCTTCCAGCTCGTCAGCGAGCAGACCATGCCCAATGTGCTTGCGGCCCTGGCGCTCGAGCCGGAGCACATTACCCTCCTGCACACGCCACGCACGGCGCCCCAGGCCTCCTGGATCAACCATGCGCTGCGCCTTGCCGGACTGCAGTTCGAGATAGACCTCCGAGCGCTCTCCGCTTCGCCGGACGTAAACGAGACTGGGACACGCGTTCGCACGGCCTGTGAAGATGCGCTGCAAGCAGGCCTTGCTCCCGTCGTCAACATCACCGGCGGCACCAAGCTCATGAGCATCGGCGCATTTGCTGCGACCATCTCTCGCGGCTGGCCATCCATCTATGTCGACACCGACAATCGTCGCATTCTTCAGGTCGGCCACCACGCCCCACCTGAGCTTCTGCGCGACGGCTTTGCTGCGCTCTCCCGAGCCGAGGCGAAGCTCAATGTCGATGTGGTCGCGGCAGCGCACGGCTGCGAACACGTGTCCTCGGGCGAGGATCCGAGTCCCTTTGTCGAATTCGCAGAATTCCTGCGCATGCACCCTGCCGAGGAACTGACCTGCCATTCGGCCTTCAAAGGAATCCACACGCGCGGAAAACCAGCCGAGTTGCTCGCCGTGCTAGATTGTCCGCTGCCGCAGTTGCCACCTGCGGTGAGCGACCGCGCTCTCGCCGCCGGGTTGCTCGAATCGCGCGGCGAGAGCCTTTTCCTCGCCTGTCCCACGCGCGCGACCATCGAACGCGCCTGCCAGACGGGTGTTGACCCCGCGGACTACTTTTCCGCCACCCGTCCGCTGCAGTTTGCGCAGGCGTTTTTCTCCGGCGGCTGGTGGGAGATTTGTGTTTGGCACGCCGCGCGGCAGAGCGGCGCCTTTCGCGATCTCCGCTGGTCCGTGCGCTTCGGCACCGAGACGGATCATCTCGAAGAAGATATCGTGGCCATCTCCGGTCTCAATCTCGCCGTCTTCTCCTGCAAACGCGGCGGGGCGGGCGAACGCCTGAACCGCGCCTTCGAGGAATTTGTCGCTGCATCAAACCGACTCGGTGGCACATTCGCAGCGAAATACTTCTGTGTGGCGATGGTCATCAAGGATGCGCAGTTCGTTGCCGTTCGCTCGGAAGCTGCCAGGCTGCGCGTCCGCCTCGTAAATCCGGCCAATCGACTTACACCGTCGAGCTTTGTGTCGACTTGAGCCCGTCCGGGCCTCCGAACTTTCCCTACCGTTGACCAGGACGTCTTCCATTTTGAAGACCGATTGAAACTCCCATCGATGACGAGCATTGACGTATCCACCCTCTACGCCGCGACGGCCCGGGCCAGGCTCGCCGACCTCCCGGCCTACGAGGCGCGCGTCAGGGAAACTGTGCCGCCCGGTGCCGACGTCACACTCACCGGCCCCGGACCGGTCTGGCTGTACCTTCGTATCGCGCACACGCTCCACGGCCGCGCGCGGCGGCTCCTCTACGACTCGCCGGTCACCGGTCCGGTCGAAATTTTCAACCACGATCCGCGCTGAATCCCGAGTCGTTGAGCCATGCCGTCCACCCACAAGAAATCGAAGCCACGCGCCGCGACCAGGAAGGCGCCCCCGCCCGGCGGTCGCACCGTCCTCGTCGCCGTCTGCGGACTTTCTCCCGCCGTCCTCACCGAAACGATCTGGGCGCTTTCCCACGAGAATCCACGGGTAATTCCCGACCAGATCATCGCGCTCACAACCGAATGCGGCTGTCGGGAAATAAACGATCAACTTTTCGGGAAGGACGAAGTGTGGCTGCAGTTGCGCGCGGTGTTGCTCGGACCCGGGCACGCGAACGATCGACGTCTCGACTTCGACAACACGCCCGATCGCGTAAAGATCATCCACCGGCGGGATGGTGCCCGGCGCGTCCCGATCGTGGACCTGACGTCCCACGAGGACAACAAGGCGATCGCCGACGCCCTCGTCGACGAGCTGTGGACTCACACGAGCAAGCCCGACACTCGCGTGATCGCTTCCCTCGCCGGGGGCTACAAGACGATGAGCGCCCTTTGCCTCTCTGCGATGCAACTGCTCGCGGCGCCGGGCGATCGCGCCACCCATGTCCTGGTCGGCGGCGGCTTCGAGCAGGCCAGGCCCCGCTTCTTCTTTCCGGAGCAGCGGCAACAGGATCTCTCCGGGCCGTCGGGCCCGCTCCACGCCCGTGACGCGACGACGAAGATCCAGCTCATCGACGTGCCCGTCATCCCGCTGCGCCGCTGGTTCGAGGACCTGCTCCACACCAAGCCGCCAAGTTACGACGTGCTGCTCACGCAGGGTTCAGCGGCGCTCGACGCGAATCAATCCGCCGACCTGCGGCTTGAACTCGGCCCCGTCGTCCTGCCAGCCGGCGTGAAATCCCGGCACGTTGTCGCCATCAATGGCAATCCCGTGCGACTTACTCCCGATCAGTTCGCCTACCTGCGCTTCTTCGCCGAACGCGCCCGGAAAACCGAGCCCGCGTTCGAGCGCGCGATCGACGTGGTCGAGGAAATGACCGGCTGGCTTTTCGAGGTCCGCGAGCGTGAACCGCGCTATTATCGCATGAGCGAGGCCTTCGAATCCGGCGGCTTTACCGCCGAAAGCCTCGGCAAGCGAATCAGCGATCTGCGCAGGGCGCTGAGCAAATCCTGCGCGGCCGGCCGGCGTCTCGCGACGGTTCTTCCCTGCAAAGGTCGTTGGGCGCTCCAACTGCCGGCCGAGGCGATCATGTTGCGCGACTGACCCGGCCCGCACTGGCATCCGCCCACCCGTCCCCTGCGCGTGCCACCCTTGCGCTCCTCACGCCTACCCGGCCGCATCGACGCACGCGAGCTGGCTGGCAAATCCGTTTGCCATTTTCCACAGAAAATGCCATTTTCGCCAGCCGTGGATACGCTCATCGCCTCCATCGACGGCACGGGCCGCCTGGTCCTGCCCAAGAAGTTGCGCGACCAGTTCAACCTCCGGGCTGGCAGCCGGCTCGAAGTCGCCTCCGCGGGTGATCATTTGACCCTCCGCCCGCTTGATTCCACCCCCGCTCTCGTCCGCGAGAACGGCCTCTGGATCCATCGAGGAACAGCGACGGCGCCGCTAGCGGATTCCGTGAGCCGCTTGCGCGAGGAACGCAGCGACCACCTCGGCCGCGGCGCTACACGCTGACGGACGGAGCGCTTGAAGGTTTTTTTCGACACTTCCGTGCTCGTGGCCGCCTTCGTGTCTTCGCACGAGCACCACACGCCGGCACGAGCCGCCGTGCAACGAGTGGTCGCGGGCAGGGATGAC
>Ga0214472_10005557_pt1 | contig 13244 bp, 13 predicted proteins | sample RVTome_6_FD_207662 | JGI IMG/M metagenome (GOLD analysis project Ga0214472, IMG submission 207662) | Soil microbial communities from uranium-contaminated site in the Upper Colorado River Basin, Wyoming, United States - RVT140D175 | ecosystem: Environmental > Terrestrial > Soil > Contaminated >... | reverse complement strand
CGCTGGATGGGGAAGTACGTGCACGAATCCGTATCCGTGGATGGGCCGGTGGGGCGCTTCCGCCATGATCTCGAGCACTACTCGTTCCGCGACCTGCGCGACCACCTCGATCGCGTGAATCACTACACGACGCTGGCGGCCCGCCAGATGCACGAGACCGGGCGCCGCGCCACCCTGTTCGATCTGGTCATCCATCCTCCTGCGGCGTTTCTTCGCAACTACCTGCTGCGGCTCGGCATTTTCGACGGCACGGCCGGACTCATCATTTCGATCATCAACGCGTACTCCGTGTTCCTGAAGTTCGCCAAGTTGTGGGAACTCCAGAAAAATCCCGAAGCCCAAAGCCCAAAACCCAACGCGCCATGAAGACTTTGGGATTTGGGTTTTGGGGCTTGTGATTCGACCTGTGTTTTCCCTCCACATAGACACCGCTCGCGGCTGGAGAGGGGGCCAGAGCCAGGTCCTCCATCTCGTCCAGGGGCTGCGCGCCATGGGCCAGCGTGCGGCGCTGGTGGCGCATCCCGACGGAGCGCTGCTGCGGCGCATGAGCGAGGGACACGACCTGATCCCCATCGCCATGCAGGGCGAGGTGGATCTGTCGGCGGCGTGGCGGCTGTCGCGCGTGATCAAGAAGATGGCGCCCGACGTCATTCATGCGCACGACCCGCACGCCGTGGCGATGGCCTCCACGGCGCTCTCGATCGTCTCGCCGGCGCCCAGGCCGCCGCTCATCACCTCACGGCGCATCGTCTCGCCGATGGCGAAGAACTCGTTTTCGCGGTGGAAATACTCGCAGATCGACTGCTTCATCGTGAACAGCGTCGCCATTCGCGATCGCCTCGCGGCCGACGGGATTCCGCGGACAAAGCTGACGATCGTCAACGAAGGGGTCGATGTCGAGCGGATCGTGCGGATGCCGGCGGCGAACGTCCATGCCGAGTTCTACCTGCCCACGCACGCGCCGATCGTCGGCAACGTGGCCGCGCTCGTCCCGCACAAGGGGCACCATCACCTGATCGACGCCGCCGCGCTCGTCGTCCGCGAGGTGCCGGACGCGCGCTTCGTCATCGCCGGCGATGGCGAGCTGCGCGAGGCGCTGGAACGGCAGATCCGCGAAAAACATCTCGAACGGCACGTCTTCCTGGCCGGCTTCCGGCCCGATGCCCTCGAGCTGACCAAAGGCTTCGACATCTTTGCCGTCAGCTCGGTGACGGAAGGGATGTGCGCGGCGCTGATCGATGCGATGGCCGCCGCGAAACCCGCGGTTGCGACCGACGCGGGCGCCATCTCCGAGGTACTGGTGGACGGCGAGACCGGGTACCTCGTGCCGCCGCGCGACCACGCGGCGATGGCGGCGCGCCTGGTCATCCTCCTGAAGGATTCCGGGCTGCGGTCGTGGATGGGAGCGGCCGCCCTGGCGCGCGTGCGCGCCAGGTTCACCGTCGAGCGGATGGTCGAGGAGATCGCGGCCGTCTACGCGCGGCTGGCCGGCACACGCCGCGCAGCGGACACTGCGAGTCTTTCTGCGCGCGGTTGAACCCGCACGCGTTCATCATCCCCACGTGGCAGAGTGAAAAGTCGTAGCGCACCGGATCCGATGGATCGATCTCGCGCAGCGACGCGGTAATCTCGGCGGCCATCTTCCAGCCAGGGCTCTGATAGCGCGTCAGTCGCAGGCATTGCCCCAGCCGAATCACGTGGGTGTCGAGCGGCACGATCAGGCGCGCGGGTGACAGGCCGGTCCAGACGCCCAGATCGACCACGTCCTTCCGGACCATCCAGCGCAGGAACAGGTTGAGGCGCTTGCAGGCGCTGCCGGCGGAGGGACGCGGGAAGAAGTAGCAGACGCCGGGGCGCTTCGGCACGCGGCCGTAGGCCGGGCGGACGTCGGTCTCGAGCGCGCGCGTCGAGAACGCGTTGAGCGCCGGTCCAACGTCGGGCGAGGCCGGGTCGTCCCGCTTGAGGAAAAAGCGCTCGATCGAGCCGTATTCGCGCAGCATCCGCTGCAGGATGAGCAGCAGCGCCGCGAGATCGTTGCCTCGAATCCAGCGGTGCACGAGCGGCGCCAGCCGGACGCGCCCCTGTGCGGGGTCGAAGTCACGCACGAACGCCGCCGGTTGCGGGCCCATGACCTCGAGCAGCGATTCGATGGAGTTCAGCACGCTGGCGACGCGCCCGAACGCCAGCCCCGCCGCGCAGAAGCCGACGATCTCGCGATCCTCGGGCGTCCGGTACCTCCGGACAATGTGCACGGGGTCGCTCGCCGAAGTCAGATGATCGAAGGTGTGGTAGAGGCGCTCGAATGGTGCGCGGAGTTCCGCGCCTCGCGCCGGGACGAGGCGGCTCACGTCTGTGCCAGTTGTTTGATTGCGTCGCCGGTCATCCGATAGACCGTCCACTCGTCCATCGGACGGGCGCCGATGCCGCGGTAGAAGCGGATCGCGGTCTCGTTCCAGTCGAGCACCGACCATTCGAACCGACCGCAGCCTCGCTCAACCGCAATCCGCGCCAGGTGACGCAGCAGCGCCTTTCCGATGCCCTTGCCGCGCCACGCCGGCAGCACGAATACATCTTCCAGGTAGAGGCCCGGCCTCGAGAGGAACGTCGAGTAGGTGAAGAACCAGACGGCGTACCCGACAGCCTCGCCGCCGATGCGCGCAATGGCCGCCTGAGCGTGGGGCGTCGCGCCGAAGAACGACACGCGAATCGTCTGCTCCGTCGCGACGAGTTCGTCCGCCATACGCTCGTATTCCGCGAGCGCCTTGAACATGTCGAGCAACAGCGGCACGTCGGCTTCGGTGGCTGGTTGAATCTGGATGTCGGTCATGGGGCTTGGCCCATATGTTAACGTTGCGGGTTCGTCATCGCGCCCGGTTAGAGTCGCGCGCGTCCCCAAAGGGAGTCCCAGTGCACCGCCGCCTGCCCACCGTCTCCGTCTTCCTGTGCTTTGCTGCCGGCGTTCTCATGTGGCCGGCGCAGGCGCCCGCGCAGTCAACCGAGGTGTTCTGCTCCGAATACGTCGAACGTGCCTCGAACAACCAGGCCTTGAAATCTTCAAGCGGCGCGGGCGCGGCGGTGAACCTGGCGGGCGGCGGCTACAACGTGCAGATGCACTTCAACGGCAATCCCGCAGCGGGGTTGACGATCCTCCGGTAAAGACCGGACACGTCCAGCCATTCCACCCTAGTGCCGGCGGCACGAATCGGGTCTCGAGAGGATAGGTTCCTCCCGGGTGGGTCGTTACAATCCGCCCACCATGCCCGGAAAGGGCCGTCCACCCCGCGGCCGTGCGGCCCGCGGGGCAAGCCGGCGGCCGCTTCGGCGCGCAGCGTCGTACGGAGTGCTCCTCCGGGCGGCCCTGATCATCCTTGCGGGGATCTGCGCGTACTGGAACAGCCTCGATCTGCCCTTTCTCTGGGACGACGAGACGGCAATCCTCACCAATCAGACGATCCGCGACCTCTGGCCTCCCTGGCGGCCGCTGCTGCCGCCGCTCGAAACCCCTGTGGCCGCCCGGCCGCTCGTCAACGTCTCGCTGGCGCTGAACTACGCCCTGGGCGGGCTCAACGTCCGGGGGTACCACGCCTGGAATCTTGGCGTGCACCTCGCGGCGGCGCTGCTGCTTTTCGGCGTCGTCCGACGGACGCTCGAAGGCGAGCGTTTCCGGGAGCGCCTCGGAGCGGACGCCGCCAACGTGGCGCTCGTCGCGGCGCTGTGGTGGACCATTCACCCGCTTGTCAGCGAGGTCATCGACTACACCACGCAGCGCACGACGGCGATGATGGGCCTGTTCTTCTTCCTCACTCTGTACTGTGCGATTCGGGCGCTCGGCTCGCCGCACTGCGCGCGATGGCACCTGTTCGCGGTGATCGCGTGCGCGTGCGGAATGGCGAGCAAGGAAGAGATGGCGGCGGCGCCGATCGTCGTGGCGGTCTACGACCGCCTGTTCGCGTTTTCAACCGTCCGTGAAGCCGCGCGCGCACGCAGATCGCTGTACTGGGGCTTCGCAGCGACGTGGGTGGGACTGGGCGTCCTGATATGGCAGTGGCCCCGGTCGACGGTAGGCTTTGCCGCCGGGGACGCGTGGACGTATCTCCTGAACCAGGCGCGAGTGATTCCGCACTATCTCGGCCTCGCGCTGTGGCCGAACGCACTCGTGCTCGACTACGGCGTCCCGCGGCCGATTCCGATCGGTGACGCCATCGGCGGGGGCCTCCTGGTGGCGGCGCTGCTGGCGATCACCATCGTCGCCCTGGTGCGCTGGCCCAGGCCGGGGTTCCTCGGAGCGGTGTTCTTCCTGACGCTCGCGCCGACGTCGAGCTTCGTGCCCATCATGAGCGAGGTGGGGGCGGAACGCCGCATGTACCTTCCGCTGGCGGCGATCGCCGTGCTCCTCGTCATGGGTGGATACCACGTGCTCGCGCGGGCACGGTCGGCCTGGCCGGCGCGCCACCGCCTTCTCACCGCCGCCGCCCTCGTCTTCGCTGCAGTCTGGCTTGGATCGCTCGGGGTGCGCACGGCGTACCGGAACGCACAGTATGCCGACGCCCTGTCGCTCTGGGGCAGCTCGGTCGAGGCGCGGCCGCACGGGCGGGCCCGCCTCGCCTACGCGATGGCGCTCGTCAACGCCGGGCAGTCCGACGCCGCGGTCCCGCATCTGCGCGAAGCGGTGCGTGAGTACGAGCCAGCGCGATACGCGCTCGGCGTCGAGCTCGCCGCGCGCGGCGAAAACGCGGAGGCCATCCAGGTGATGACGGCGTTCATCGCCGCCGATCCGGCTGCCGGCAACCGTGTGCCGGCGCGGCTGCTCCTCGGCCGCCTCCTGTTCGCCGACAAACGGTTCCACGAGAGCGCAGAACAGTTCCGGGCGGTCGCGGCGCTCGCGCCAGCGAACATCGACGCGCAGCTCAGCCTGGGCGACCTTCTGCTGACGCAGAAGCGCTACGCGGAGGCCGCTTCGCAGTATCGAGTGATTGTCGGTCTGCAGCCGAATCGCGCGGACTGGCGGCTCAGACTGGGCTCCGCACTTGCCGAGAACGGCCAGCTCGCCGAGGCTGTGGCGCATTTCCGCGCCGCTGTGGCGCTCGATCCGGGCAACGAGCTTGCCCGCTCCAGCCTGAACAGGGCCGAGCTGCTGCTGGGCGATCAGTGACGGCCATGAAGGCGGTGATTCTCGGGGTATTTGCCGTCGTGTACACGACGCTCGCGGTGGCGAGCTACGTCCAGAAATCCGCGACGTGGGACGAACCGATGCATCTCACCGCCGGCTATGTAGCGCTGGTGGAGCGGGATTACCGCGTCGATCCCTCGCACCCTCCATTCCTCCGGATGTGGGCCGCCCTGCCGCTGCTGTTCCTCCCGAGTCCGGCTATCGACACGGGCGCCATCAATCGCGTCTCGAGCGCACAGTGGTTGAGCCAGTCCTATGAGTTCGCGCGCCGATTCCTTTATGTGGACAATGACGCCGACCGGCTGCTATCGGCGGCCCGCTTCATGGTGGTGCTGTGGGGCGTCGCGCTCGGCATTCTCCTCTTTTGCTGGACCAACGAGTGGCTGGGCTTCGTCCCGGCCGTGCTGGCGCTTGGCTTCTTCACGCTCGAGCCGAACCTCGCGGCCCACGCAACCCTCATCACGACCGACCTCGGCGTGACGTGCTTCGTCTTCGGCGCGGTGTACTTCCTGTGGCGGACGTGCCGGCGCCCGCGCGCCTCCGATGTCGCCGGCGTGGCGATCTTCGCCGCGCTCGCCTGCGTCACGAAATTCTCCGGCGTCGTCCTGTGGCCGATTCTCGCGTGCCTGGTTGCCGTCGCGGTCGTGCACCGGTCCCCGGTCTCGATGAAGACCGCCGCGTCCATCCTCGGGGTCGCGGCGGCAGCGACCTTCGCCGCCGTGTGGGCCATCTACGCCTTCAGGCACGCTCCCAGCGCGTCGGGGGAATGGATTTTCAACTTCACGGACGCTCCCTCGATGCGGTCGCAGGCGCCGTTGCTGACGGGCCTCGGCGCCTGGCTCGATTCGCATCGGATCCTGCCGAACGCGTTCATCCAGGGCTTCGTCTACACGCAGGTCTCCTCGCAGCAGATGCCGGGCTTTCTGGCGGGGAACATCAGCGCGGACGGGTGGTGGTACTACTTCCCGATCGCGTTTCTGATCAAGACGCCGTCGGCGCTGATCGCACTGTTCTTCGCCGGACTGGTGGTGTACGTGAAGCGGCGCCGCGAGCTGGAGATCGCGAACGAGCTGTTCGTGGTGGTGCCGATCGTCATCTATCTCGGCGTCGCCATGACCAGCGGGATCAACCTCGGCCTGCGGCACATCCTGCCGATCTATCCGTTCGTGCTGCTCATCGGCGTGGCGGCGGCGAAGGAACTGATGGCGGCGAGGCGCCCGATCGGCCGCATTGCGCTCGCCGCGGTCGCCGTGTTCTGGCTCGTCAGGTATGCCGATCACTATCCCCGGACGCTGACCTACTTCAACCTCTTCGTCGGAGGATCGAGCAACGGGTACAAGTATCTGGTCGATTCGAACCTCGACTGGGGGCAGCACCTGAAGCTGTTGAAGCGGTGGATGGACGAACGCGGCGTCTCTCACGTCAATCTGGCGTACTTCGGCACGGCCGATCCGGCGTACTACGGCATCGACTGCACGCACCTGCCCGGCGCGCCCACGTTCGCGCTGCCGTTGATCGCAAAACCGAAGCTGCCCGGTTACGTGGCGATCAGCGCCACGGTGCTGAGCGGCGTCTACCTGCCGCCGTCGTGGCGGCTGTTCTACAGCGGCTTCCGGGAGCAGACGCCCGTGGGGAGCGTCGGAAATTCCATCCTCGTCTACTGGGTGGACCGCTGGCCCGAAGCTCCCGCCGAGCCCCCTGGCGAAGTCGAGGCTCATGCCTCGCTTGCCGACGCGCTTCTTTTTGCGCAGCAGTGGACCGACCATGCCATCATCCACTACCGCGAATACCTCAAGGCCCGCCCGGATGATGCCGACGCGTGGGCCAGGTTCGGCCTGGCACTGCTGGTGAGCCGCCAGACGTACGAGGGAATGTCGGCGCTGTACGAGGCCGTGCGGCTCGATCCGCGGAACGTGCGGGCCCGGCGGGTCATCGCGCAGGGGCTTCTCGAGCAGGGCGCAACCCGCGAGGCCGCCGCACATGCCGCGGCAGCCGTGGCGCTCGCGCCTGACGATCCCGATGCACACGACGTGCTCGGCGTGGCGCTGGCGATGCAGGGGAGGCTCGCCGAGGCGGAAATCCACTTCCAGCGCGCGGTTCAGATCGACCCCGGCCATGCGGCGGCGGTCGAGCATCTCGAGCGAATCCGCAGGCGCTGAGTTAAAAAGCGGTGACTGGCGCGCCGGCCTTGCACAGCGGGCACGCGTTCGCAGGATAGTTGTCCGGCGCCTTGTACTCGGCGAGGGCGACATTGGGCACGCCGGCGTCGATCGTCGATTCCATCCGGTCGTAGATCTCCGCGGTGGCGATCACCGTGCCGCCCGAATTCCTGACCAGATCGACGCATCGCGCCTGCGTCTGCCCCGTGTTCCGGACATCGTCGACGACAATCGCCTTCTTGCCGACCACCTGACCCGCATAGAACCGCGTGAGCGTATGCCCACACCGGTAGCCTGAGGCCTTCAAGCCTCCGGGCGTGGTGTCCAGCGTGAACGGCGCAAACAGCGTCGGCGGCCGCGTGATCGCGCGGCGGCTGTCGAGCAGCCCCGCCATCGTATGCGCGAGCAGCGCGCCGCCGGTGACCGGTCCCGTGACCACTTCAGTGGCATCGACGATTGATGCGGGCAGGACGTCGAGCAGGTCCTGGGCAAAGCGCCAGATGGTGGATGGATAGCGGAACAGCTGGTGCGGATTGATGTACAGCGTGCCGTGGTATCCGTTGCCGAAGTCGAAGTGGCCATTCAGCATCAGCACTTCGTACTGCTGGAGATCCTCGAGGGCCTTTTCGCGGATTTGGTCCCTGCGGCTCATACGGCCAGCCCGGTCTCCGGGTTCACGAACAGCGGCCGGCCGCCGACAAAGGTGGCGGCGACGCCGCCGCGCAGCTCCCATCCGTCGAACGGGGTGTTCTTCGACCGCGAGCGGAGGCGGGCGGCCTCGATGCGCACGCGCAGATCGGGGGCGATGACCGTCACGTCCGCCGGCGCGCCGGCCGAAAGCGATCCACCGGCCACACCCAGGATGCGCGCCGGGTTCACCGACAGCAGCTCCACCAGGCGCGACAGCCTGATCAGCCCGGCATGCACCAGGCGGTCCAGTGACAGCGGAACGGCCGTTTCCAGCCCGACGATGCCGAAGGGCGCGCGGTCGAATTCCACTTTCTTCTCGTCGTAGTGATGCGGCGCGTGGTCGGTGGCAATGGCGTCGACGCTGCCGTCGGCGATGCCGCTCAGCATGGCGTCGCGATCCGCGGCCTCGCGCAGCGGCGGATTCATCTTCGTATTGGTGTCATAAGGAATCGGCGACCCCAGCGCTTCATCCGTCAGGGTGAAGTGATGCGGCGCCACCTCGCACGTCACGCGCACGCCCGCTTCTTTTCCCTTGCGCACGGCACGCAGCGACGCGCGGGCGCTCATGTGGGCGACGTGGAACGCGGTCCCGGTCAGCTCCGACAGCAGGACCCCACGCTCGACGCCGAGCGCTTCGCAGGCACCCGGCATGCCGCGCAGCCCGAGCGTCGCCGCGACATACCCCTCGTGCGCCACGCCGTCGCCCTTGAGCGAGGGGTCCTCGCAATGCTCGATCAGCGGCATCCCGAACATCCCGGCGTACTCCATCGCGCGGCGCATCAGCATCGCCGTCTTCACCGGGTGCCCGTCATCGGTAATCGCGACGCAGCCGGCCTGCTTCAGCTCCGCGATGTCGGCGAGCAGCTCCCCCTGCGAACCGCGCGACACGGCGCCGATCGGATATACGCGCGCCAGCGCCGCCTCGGCGGCCTTCGACAGGATGTAGGCCGTCACATTGGCGTCGTCATTGACGGGCGTCGTGTTCGGCATGCAGGCCACGGCCGTAAACCCGCCCGCCACAGCAGCCGCAGCGCCGCTCGCCACCGTTTCCTTGTGCTCCTGCCCCGGCTCGCGCAGGTGGACGTGCATGTCGATGAAGCCGGGGCACACCACGAGGCCCTGCGGGATCTCGACGACCGACGCGCCGTTCACCGGCAGATCGCGGCCAACCGCCGCAATCCGGTCCCCCTCGATCAGCACGTCGTGCACGCCGTCGATCCCGTTGACGGGATCGATCACGCGGCCGCCCCTAAGCAGCCGTTTCATGTTCCGCTCCTCCAGCCAGCAGGTACAGGACGGCCATGCGCACCGCGACGCCATTGGCCACCTGCTCGAGAATCACCGAGTACGGACCATCGGCGACTTCCGATGAAATCTCGACCCCGCGGTTCATCGGTCCCGGGTGCATGATCATCACGTCGGGCTTCGCCAGCCGCAGCCGCGCCTCGGTCATGCCGAAGACGTTGAAGTACTCCCGCAGCGACGGGAAGAAGGCGCCCTCCATGCGCTCGAGCTGAATCCTCAGCAGCATGATCACATCGGCGTCAGCCACCGCTTCGTCCACGCGGGTGGTGGCACGCACGCCAGACCGAGTGATGTCGGTGGGAATCAGCGTCGGGGGACCGCACACCCAGACATCCGCTCCCATCTTGGTGAGCAGCAGGATGTTCGAGCGCAGCACCCGGCTGTGCTGGAGATCGCCGACAATCGCGACCTTGAGCCCCTGGAGGCGCTTCTTGTGTTCCCGGATGGTGAACGCATCGAGCAGCGCCTGCGTGGGGTGCTCGTGCATGCCGTCGCCGGCATTGATGATGGCCGAGCGGCAGATGCGCGACAGCAGGTGGCAGGCGCCGGACGAGGAGTGCCGCAGCACGATCATGTCGGGCTGCATCGCTTCGATGTTGAGCGCCGTGTCGGCCAGCGTCTCGCCCTTGATGACGCTCGACGACGCGATGGCGATGTTCAGCGTGTCGGCGCTCAACCGCTTTTCCGCGATCTCGAAGGACGTGCGCGTCCTGGTGCTCGGTTCGAAGAACAGGTTGACCACCGTCTTGCCGCGGAGCGCGGGCACCTTCTTGATCGGGCGCGACCCGATCTCCTTCATCGCCTCCGCGGTGTCGAGCACGAGCGTGATTTCATCCGCCGCGAGGTCGGAGATGCCGAGCAGGTCCTTCCGGCGCAGCGACGTGATCGCCGGGATGTCGTCGACTTTCGTGATCGCCGGCGCGCTCATGCGGCACCTCCTTCGGCGCCCCACCGCGCAGGCGTGCGCGGCGGAGACCCCGGCTCCAGAACTACTTCGTCGCGGTTGTCGCTCTCCTGCAGGCAGACCTGCACGCTCTCCTCGGGCGAGGTCGGCAGGTTCTTGCCGACGTAGTCGGCCTTGATCGGCAGCTCGCGGTGGCCGCGATCGACGAGCACGATCAGCTGGATGCCGCGCGGCCTGCCAAAATCAATCAGCGCGTCCAGCGCCGCGCGCGTCGTCCGGCCGGTGTAGAGGACGTCGTCCACCAGCAGGATCTTGCGGTCGTCGATGGAAAACGGAATCTCGGTGCGGCGGACGAGCGGCTGCGGTCCGACCGCGTGCCGCATCAGGTCGTCGCGGTAGAGCGTGATGTCCAAGGCGCCGGTTGGCACCTCGTCTCCGGTAATTTCTTTCAGGGTGCGCGCGAGGCGCCTCGCGAGGTGCACGCCGCGCGTGCGGACGCCGACCAGGGCAAGATCATCGACGCCCTTGTTGCGTTCGACGATTTCGTGGGCGATGCGGGTGAGGGTGCGGGCAATCCGGTCCGCATCCATGACGACTGGCATCTACGGGACCGTTCGCGCAGCGCGGGTGGGACTCGCAACGAGCCCCCGAGCGCGACCTGTGGGCCGCGACAACGGAGCGGCCCATTGATGTTTCGAATAACGTTCCATGGATCCTCTTGGCGGTCTCTCTGGGCCGCGCTTAAAGAGTCGTACGAGTATAGCAGGCCTCGGAGGCCCCAGCCCAGCGCAATAACTGCAAAGTTCAACGCGTGCGGATGCGGCAGAAACGTCGTACTTCGGCGCGGGTCCACGAAATTTCCGCGGGGATTCGCGCGGGCACGTTCCTCGCTTCACCGATCGGGCGCAGGGACGATGCTACGATTGACGTCAGGGCAGCGAGCGGTACTGGTGGACAAGCTGCCGGATATCGCGAATCTGGTCGCTGGCGCCGTCATCATCGGGTTCGTTCTTGGCGAACCGGCTGCGTCATGGCCAGTAGTCATCGGCTCTTTCGCCGTGTGGGCTGGAGTGATCGTCTTCGCGCTTGTGATTGCGGGGGACAAACCATGACCTACGCGCTCGTCTTCCTCGTCGGCGTTCTCATCTTCGCCTGGACCATCTGGCTACTCGATTGGCTCGGGCGCCGGCGCGATCGAAAGGCCGGGCGCGGGAACGCCTGAACCATTCGGACCGACTGGTATACTCGCGTCAATGCCCGTCGATGTCGAGGCACGGGTCATCCGCAACACGCGCCTCTCCCCCGATTACAACGTCATCGCCCTCGCCGCTCCGGACATTGCCGCGGCCACTGCTCCCGGCCAGTTCGTCATGGTGAAGCTGGGCCGCGGGTCCGTCCCGCTGCTGCGCCGTCCCTTTTCCGTGTTCGAAATTCTTCGCACAGGCGACAGCGTCGACGGCATCTCGCTCCTGAGCAAGCGCGTCGGCGTGACGACAGACATGCTGTTTGACGCGGTCGAGGGCGACGTCGTGTCGTGCCTCGGACCGCTTGGCCGCCCCTTCGAGCCGGTCGATCCACCCGCGGAAGCCTGGATGGTGGCCGGCGGCGTCGGCCTTGCGCCGTTTGCGATGCTGACCGAGGCGCTGTGCGCGCGGGGCACCCCCGCCACGCTCTTCTACGGTGCCCGCAGCAGCCGGGAACTGTTCTACCTCGACTGGTTCGAGGCTCGGGGGATCCGATTGGTGCTCGCGACCGAGGACGGAAGCGCCGGCGACCATGGACGCGTGACGGTGCCGCTCGAACGGCATTTGCGGGCGGCCGCCGGCAACGACATCACCGTCTATGCCTGCGGACCCGAGCCGATGCTCGAAGCGGTGGCGCACGTGGCCGCGAACTACGGCCGTCGCTCGCAGGTGTCGGTGGAGCGGGTCATGGGCTGCGGACTGGGCGGCTGCTACAGTTGCGTCATCGCCGTGCGCAACGGACCCGAAGGCCACCATTACGTGCGGTCGTGCATTGGCGGGCCGGTCTTTGCCGGCGACGAGATCGTGTGGGACTAGCGTGACAGACCTGTCCGTCCGCATCGGCTCGCTCCATCTCGCCAATCCGATCATTGCCGCGAGCGGCTGCTTCGGCTATGGCGTCGAGTACGCCGGCGTCGTCGACCTGTCGCTGCTCGGCGGCGTGGCGGTCAAAGGGCTTTTCCTGAGGGAACGGCAGGGGCACCCGCCGGAACGGATTGTCGAGACGCCGGCCGGGATGCTCAACGCCATCGGCCTCCAGGGCATTGGCGTCCATCGATTCATCAAGGAAAAGCTGCCGGAACTGCGCGACCGCCGCGCCACGGTGATCGTCAACATCTGCGGCAGCACGCTCGACGAGTACGTCGAGCTCGCCCGGATCCTGTCGGACGCCGAGGGCGTCGCCGCGCTCGAGCTGAATATTTCCTGCCCCAACATCAAGGAAGGGGGCATCACGTTCGGGTGCAGCCTGAACGGCACCTTCGACGTCGTCAGCGCCGTCAAGAAGGTGACTCGCCTGCCGGTGATTCCCAAACTGACGCCCAATGTGACCGACGTGGCCTCGTTTGCACGCGCGTCGGAAGAGGCTGGCGCCGACGCCGTCTCGCTGGTCAACACGTTCCTGGCCATGGCGATCGACATCGAGACCCGCCGGCCCGTGCTGTCGAATATCGTGGGCGGGCTGAGCGGACCGGCGATCAGGCCGATCGCGGTGCGCATGGTGTACGAGTGCCGGCGCGCCGTGAAGATCCCGGTGATCGGCATGGGCGGCATCGCCTCCGCCCGCGACGCGCTGGAGTTCATCATCGCCGGCGCCACCGCCGTGCAGGTCGGGACCGCGAATTTCGTGGACCCCTTCATCTGGGCCAAGCTGCTGGACGGGATCCGGGAATATCTGGAGCGCCACGGCATCGCGCACGTCAGCGCGCTCACCGCCACGATCGACACGACGTCGCGCGAGAAGCAGTGGATAAGCTCCTAGTCGCGCTGGACGT
>Ga0214472_10005556_pt1 | contig 13245 bp, 11 predicted proteins | sample RVTome_6_FD_207662 | JGI IMG/M metagenome (GOLD analysis project Ga0214472, IMG submission 207662) | Soil microbial communities from uranium-contaminated site in the Upper Colorado River Basin, Wyoming, United States - RVT140D175 | ecosystem: Environmental > Terrestrial > Soil > Contaminated >... | reverse complement strand
TGAGTTGTATCGGAAGTGTCTGGCGGTGATATCGCTGCTACCGGCTGGGGTAACAAAAGAACAGCGACAAGCCATATATGTAATTTCAGCATGCTCTGTTCCTACATTAAACCTGTTTTAAACAACGATAATCCAGTATGTATGAAGTGATCTGGAATGTAAAAAACGACAAGTTTATTTTTTTGGTCAGTTGAAAAGGATAAAACTGCGCACTTTTTCTGAATCCCGAAAAATAATTTATAATTGGAATTACACGCCAGCCTTAATATCAATAGAAGATCCTTCACCCCCACATTTTAATACACTGAATAATACACTCTGTGCGATAGCGAACCGAGAGCATTATCAAAATAGTACAGACTTCACCTCAGTTGCCATCACGGCAATTTAATTTAAGGAGATTCTTATGGTCTGGCTATTAGTCGTTATCATTCTTGTGCTTGTTATCGTAAAGTTATTGTAAGGGAGATGCGAATGACGAGGCAATTGTAGTTTGCAGCTTGAAGTTCGCCATCTTACAAAGCGTTATGATCATGAAAAGGGTCTTTCACCAACCAGTTTTGTAGTAACAAAAGGTGAACTGATTGCTATTGTCGGACATAACGGTGCTGGCAAATCCACACTGCTGAAAATGCTGGCAAACTGGATTCGCCCGGATAGCGGTCAAGTCATTATTGACGGAACCGATTTGGGCAACCGTGCTGTGGTTGTCAGGAAAATTGGTTTTGTTCCTGAGGTGCCTTATCTTTTTGAGTTCTTTTCTGTCGACTACAATCTAAAACTTTTCGCGGTGCTTTTCAAAATACCGTTTAAACGAGTAGATGATATTCTCGATGAGTTCAACCTGATTCCTTTTCGTAAAACAAAAGTACAGGCTCTTTCCAAAGGATTGAAACAACGAGTTAATATCGGACGCGCCCTGTTGGCAGATCCACCTGTGCTACTCTTCGACGAACCCACATCGGGTTTGGACTTTGACATGACGAAAGAGGTCTATCGACTCTTGAGTGTCATGCATGCTGCTGGAAAAACAATTATTTTTACGACTCATCGACCCGAAGAAGTTAAAAATATTGCTACACGCATCATGGTGCTGCACCAGGGAAGTGTGGTATTTGATGGATCTCCAGAGAAGTATTTTCAATCCGAAATTCATGATCGTTTGTACGCATCATGATAAGAAATATTTTTATACTCACCTTTAACGATTTAGCCATTGCGCTGAAGAACAAAACCATTTATCTCGTTCTTTTTATTCCTTTCTTTGTTTTTATTTCTTTAACATTAATAGATAAACCTGATGAAGACACCGGCAAAATTAAAATTGGTCTTATTCAAAATTATCCTTATGCAGCAAAGATGCTAGAGAGTATCAACCTGGCAGATAAACTTATTGATATAACCTGGCTTAAAAATCAGGAAAAGGGTCTGGGTCTTTTAAAAGAACATAAAATAGACGGAATGTTATTCAACAATAACAAAGAACCCGGCAGCCTTGCGCTGGTAGTTTTAAAAAAAGAATCTGTTCATACGCTTGCTATCGTCGAAAGTTTTTCTGCTTTGCAGAAAGCTTCGGAAGGAAATCCTGTTAGCTGGATCACTGATATAAAACCGCTCCATGAAGGCGGCATTCAACGACAAACCTTACCGACCTGGATTTTAATGCTGGTACTGCTTGTTGGTTTCATTATTCTGCCTGCCCAGGTTGCTGAAGAAAAAGAAAAGAATTTGCTCCTCGCACTTCTACAAACTCCCATTCACGAAGTTCAGTGGTTGGTTGCCAAATTAATCATGGGAATGGCGCTGATTATCACAGCGGTTTTATTACTGCATCTGCTAGGTCAATTTGGCCCTGTCAATTTCTTCGACTACATTGTCTTTATTATCGCAGGTAGTTTTTGTTTCAGTGCTTTCGGGATTTTTTTAGGATTTCTTTGTCGTAATCAGGCAAGTGCCAGAGCACTCGGGGTTATCTTTTATCTGCCAATGCTACTTCCTTCCGCACTGTCTGACGTTTCACAAAAACTAACCAGCGTTGCACCTTTTTTACCGTCTTATCAAATGTACATGCCGCTTCAATCGATTCTCCTCGAAGATGGCAGCATAGTGAACATGCCTTCTGAGTTGATCTATTTAGTTATTTTGGGATCGCTTATGTTTTATCTTTCCTATTGGTTGATAAAAAGACGCTGGTTGATGTAATTTTTTTCAGCCAGGGAAGCAAGTATTAAATATCACTGCTGTCCCGTTAACTTTTCTCATAACGTGTCGAGTGAGCGAGATGTCGTTTTCATGACCGTTTGCCGCAAGGACGCGGCAACCGAGCGTACAGGGAGGTATTCACAGCGTGTCATGAAAAACGACGCCCGTTCATGTCTCCTCATTACGCTGCACTTTCAAATGCCTTGACACCTATGTTTTACGAAATAGTAAAATATTAACGGGACAGCAGTGATTAAATATATATCTAAAACAATTGCTTTGATTTGAAAGCAGAAATGACTATAAACGGCTTACCTGAAGGATCACACCAAACATCGGATGATCAAAATAATGAATTTCATTGAGTTTAATCTTGCGCGTCTCTTTAAGATTAATCACCGTTTTATCAAATCCACCTTGAAATGTTTCTTCGCTGGTGCGCAGCACTTTATTTTCCGCTGGCAGTTGTTTGAAGTAGGAAAGATCAATATCGGCATGTAAATAAAAACTGCTTCTAATTCGTATTGAACCATCAATGATTCTGTCTGGCATATTAAACTGTTCCAGAAATTCAGGTTCTTCTGTTGTGTTTGCGACAGGCGTTATAGATTCGCCATCGAGTTTTTGAATATGCACATAACGTGATTCACGTCGTGAGGTTGCTTCCTGTTGCCACGAGACATGATACAAAGGTCGATATTCGCTGGAAGATTTTAGAACACGATAAACACCACCAAGACGATTACGACTTGCATTCAGGATCTTATAGGCAAATTCCTGAGCAGAATCTGGTTGTAATTCAACCATATTGTCGCGAATTTTAAACTCTTCGTTTTGCCATTGTTCGCCATCCAGATTAGGGTAGAGTCTGTCGAAGACAATGACTTCAACCTGATACCAGGAAGCTGCTAATATTCCTTGTGAAAAAAACAGTAGTGAGACAACAATGTAATATTTTATTAGTTTCATATCATGAGCCAGTTTAAAATGTCGTTTTCCCTATTCCCTATTTATTATGCCGCGTTTTTTAAAGTAATTTCAGCAAAAAGATATTCCAGTATCTGTAGTCGATCTTCTATCTCCGGTAAATCCATATTTATCCTGAATTTATCCTGCCCATCGAGTCTATACCTTGCTGGATTTGACTGAATAAGCTGAATAATACCATTAGGATCGATACTGGCTTTTTCTTCAAAGAAAACACGCCCGCCATTTAATCCAATATCAATCTTACGAATACCTAATGGCCGTGCTTTTTGTTTGAGTTTACTTATCTCAAATAAGTTTCTAACCGGTTCGGGCAATAAACCAAATCGGTCAATCATTTCTTCTTTTAATTCGTTAAGCTCAGTAGTCGATTTTACGCTGGCAATACGTTTATACATAATCAGACGCATATGCACATCCGGCAAAAAGTCTTCGGGTATTAATGCCGGCACATGTAAATCAATCTCGGCACCATGATCTAAAGGACGATCCAGTTCCGGTTGTTTGCCTTCTTTCATCGCCTGCACTGCTCTATCCAGCAATTCCATATACAAACCAAAACCAATTTCCTGAATATGTCCACTTTGTCCTTCGCCGAGAAACTCTCCCGCGCCTCTAATCTCAAGATCATGTGTTGCCAATGTAAAACCAATACCTAGTTCTTCAAGAGCTTCTATTGCTTCCAGTCGCTTAATTGCATCGGCGGTCATGGCTTTACGCGGCGGCACAATTAAATAGGCATAAGCGCGATGATGCGAACGCCCTACCCGACCGCGTAACTGATAAAGTTGTGCCAAACCAAATTTATCAGCACGATTAATAATAATGGTATTTGCCGTTGGTACATCAATCCCCGTTTCAATAATTGTTGTACTCACCAATACATTAAAGCGACGATGATAAAAATCGAGCATAATCGACTCGAGTTGTTTTTCCGGCATTTGTCCATGGGCAAACTGAACCCGCGCTTCAGGTAATAATTTTTCTAATTCTTCGGCTGCTTTTTCAATCGTTTTTACTTCGTTATGCAAATAAAAAATCTGACCACCGCGTTTAATCTCTCGCAACATCGCCTCTTTTAATAAAATATCACTACGTTCTTTAACAAAGGTTTTAACGGCAAGGCGACGCGATGGAGGTGTAGCAATAATAGAAAGTTCACGCAAATCTGATAGCGCCATGTTTAATGTTCTTGGAATGGGTGTTGCCGTTAAGGTTAAGACATCGATCTCAGCGCGCAATGATTTAAATTTTTCTTTTTGACGCACACCGAAACGATGTTCTTCATCAATAATAATCAAACCGAGATTTTTAAAATTAATATCGCTTTGTAATAACTTATGTGTACCAACAACAATATCGGCTTTACCATTGGCCATCGCATCTAAAGCCACATCCTGTTCTTTTTTTGATCGAAAACGGGACAACAATTCAATCCGCACCGGCCAATCTGCAAATCGATCAATAAAATTCTGATAATGCTGCTGTGCTAATAATGTTGTCGGCACTAATATCGCCACTTGCTTGTTATTTTGTATCGCTATAAAAGCCGCACGCATGGCCACTTCGGTTTTACCAAAACCGGCATCGCCACAAATCAATCGATCCATCGGTTTGTCATTACGCATATCTGCAATCATGGCATCAATCGCATCCTGTTGGCCGGGTGTTTCTTCAAAAGGAAAACCTTGTGCAAAAGATTGATAAGCATTTTGATCAAACTCATAAGACATGCCTTGTCTTGCTGCGCGACGCGCATGTAATTCAAGTAATTCAGCCGCGACATCGTAAACTTTTTCAGCAGCCCTGCGTATGGCTTTTTGCCATTGACCGCTGCCTAATTTATGTAACGGCGCATGTTCCGGATCCAGTCCGGTATAACGGGAAATATAATCCAGCGCCGCAACCGGCACATAAAGCTTATCACCTTCAGCATATTCAAGATGAATAAATTCGCCGGGAAAACCACCCACATCAATGGTAATTAAACCTAGATAACGACCGACACCATGTTGTTCATGCACCACTGGCGCACCAACTCTTAATTCGGTCAGGTTACGTACAACGGCATCAGCATCCTGTTGTTTACGTTTACGCAAACGTCGTTGCATAACACGTTCACCAAACAACTGTGCTTCAGTAATTATCGCTATATTCGGCTCATGAATAATCAAGCCATATTCAATCGGCATGATGGCAATACCGAATTTAACATCGCCTTCTAAAAAGTTTTGCCAGTTTTTAACTTTCGCTGGCATGTCATGTTGTTTGAATAGTTCCATGATCGTTTCGCGACGACCTTGCGTTTCCGCCGCGATCAATACGCGACCATGAAACGTATCCAGAAAATGATTAAGTAACGTTAAGGGTTCTTTTGCACGCGCATCGATAGAAAGATTGGTTGGCATCTCTGTGTCGTATTCAACAGTGGATAATTCAGATTCGGTTGAAAGATTTGAAATATGTATCTGCGGAAAGCGTTTTAATTCGGTATATAAATCATTGCTATTCAGAAAAACATCTCGCGGCGGCAGGATAGGACGTTCAACATCGTAACGATTTTGTTCATAACGCGATTCAACATCTTCCCAGAATAATTCAGCCGCGTCTTTAATCCCTTCATCTAAAACAACTATCGAATCATCCTGTATGTAATCAAAAAGACTGCTGGTTTCGTCATAAAATAAAGACAAATAATATTCAATACCGGCAGGCGCTATTGATTGACTGACATCACTATAAATCGGACATTGGCCTGGATTACCTTCAAAGCGTGTGCGCCAGTTAGCACGAAAGCGGGCAATGCCTTCATCTATTAACGCAACTTCACGTGCAGGTAACACACGAAGAGAATCTACTTTGTCCGTTGATCTTTGCGTTTCAATATCAAACAGTCGGATGCTATCAATTTCATCATCAAACAGATCAATCCGGAATGGATCATTCGCGCCCATTGGAAACACATCCAGCAAGGAACCTCTGACTGACACTTCACCGTGCTCTGTGACCTGCTCAACAAAACTGTAACCTTGTTGGCTTAATTGTTTTCTGAATGTTTCTATATTAATTGTTTGCCCAATATTTAATAACATACTGTTCGCTAATAAATAATCACTCGGCAACAATCGATGCATGAGTGTTGTAACAGGAACAACAAGCACACCTTGTTTCAGGATTGATAATGTAAACAGGGTTTGTAAACGTTCAGAGATAATATCCTGATAGGGAGAAAATGGATCGTAAGGTAAAGTTTCCCAATCAGGGAAAACCATGACAGGAGTTGTTTCAAGATCAGTGATATAAACTTTTAATTCATTGACTAAATTAACAGCACTTATTGCATCTACGGTAACAACCAGAACAGGTCTTCCGGTTTGCATTGCCATATTGGCAATCGCGAGTGATTTCGCGCTGCCGTATAAACGAGACCAGTTTGATCGCGCCTGACCCGGTTCGGGTAATTTTGGAGACAGGACATTTTGCCGCTCGGTTGCTGACATGAATACAATTAAACCTGGCTAATTGAAGCGTTGATCGCATCCAAAGCAGCAACAGGATCTTCTGCTTTCGTTATTGGACGACCAATAACAAGATAATGACTGCCAGCAGTGATAGCTTCAGCCGGTGTCATAATACGTTTTTGATCATCGCTACTTGAATCAGCCGGACGAATACCTGGCGTGACTAAACAAAATTCTTCACCCAATTCTGACTTTAAACTGCTTGCTTCTTTAGCCGAACAAACAACACCATCTAAACCAGATGATTTTGCCAAACTTGCCAACAACATAACTTGCTCATCAACAGGTTTGCTAATACCTGTCTCACTCAGATCTTCCTGCGACATACTCGTCAAAACGGTAACGGCAATTAACAAAGGTTGATGTGACGTTTTTTCAAGCGCTTCTCTTGCCGCTTCCATCATCACTCGACCACCGGAGGCATGTACGTTCAACATCCATACACCTAAATCAGCAGCAGCACGACAGGCGCTAGCTACCGTATTAGGAATATCATGGTATTTTAAATCGAGAAAAATATCGAAATCAGATGCTATTAACTTTTCAACCAAAGCTGGTCCTTCTCGTGTAAAAAGTTCTTTACCTATTTTCAATTTACAATTTGTCGGATCCAGTTTTTGACAAAGATCCAACGCTTGTTTTCCATCAGGAAAATCTAACGACACTATGACTCGACTACTACTATTACTCACCGGTCACTCCAAAAACAGGCTTAACGGTATCCCAATGTTTACATCCGGGGCATTGCCAATGCAATAACTTCGCATCAAAACCACAACTGTTACATTTATACATTGCTTTTCCTTCAATTAACTGACCGGTTAATTCTTTAATGGTTTTAAGGTGTTCATGCGTTTCACCTTCTGATCGTTCTAAAGCATATTCAATTAACTTATCAACACCTTTAACTGTCGGTCTGTTTTTTAACTCATCAGAAATAAATCTAATTGCTGCATTTTCACCTTCGCGTTCAGAAATTAATCCAGTCAACATTAATAATGAACTAATTCCACCATAGATATTAACCAGCGTTCTTAAATATTCGACAAACTCATCAATGCGATCCAGCTTACGATAACATTCATACAGAGGCGCGAGAACTTCAGTAATATAATCACTGTCCTGTGATTCAACTCGCTTATAAGATTTTATTGCCAGTTTAATCTTGCCCAGCTTCTGAAACATCTGTGCTTCAATCAAACTCGCTCGGACACAGTTTGGATCAAAACTCATTGCTCGACGAATCTGATCTTTTACAACACGCATATTGCCTTCATTCAACGCCGCCTCGGCATGTTCGCAGTAAAATTGCGCGATAACAGGACTGTATGATTCAGCAGAAACAGCTCCCAGCTTTCTGGCGATAGCAATTGCATTATCCCAATCCTTCTCCTGCTGATATACCTCTAATAACTGCGTATAGGCCTGATGAAGATGAGAACCGGAATTGATCAGTTCAAGAAACAAACCCTCTGCCCGATCTAATAAACCCGAACGCATATAATCCATACCCAACTCAAGCAAAGCATGAGTTCGTTGTTCGCGACTCAGGGTGGGTCGGGCGATCAAATTTTGATGAATGCGTATAGCTCGATCAACTTCACCACGTCGACGAAACAGATTACCCAAAGCAAGATGTGTTTCTACTGTCTCGCTATCAACTTCAAGCATGCGAACAAAAACCTCAATAGCCTTGTCGGGTTGTTCGTTTAGTACGAAATTTAAACCTTTGAAATATTCCGGATTAATTTTACTTGAAGAAAGATTTTGTGAATTACCTGCACGCTGACCTATCCACCAGCCGCTCAACGCAGCAACCGGCAATAGTAACCAAAGTAAATTCATTTCATTAAACATTAACTAATCCTTAACCGGCATAACGCGAAGATTGTTAATCTCTTTTTCACTGTTTTTTATCTGTCTTTCCAGCTTAAGCTTTTGTTGCTTCAATTTGATGATCATCGGCAAACTTGCCAATACGCCAAGTAGCGCGCCTAAACACAACACTATTACAACGATGACTGATAACGGCAATGGAGGTGTTATTCCAACATAATAATTCAATTCAACCGGAAAATTGTTTTTCAAATGAAATGCCAACCCAAACAATAATATGACAAAAACAATAATCAATTTAGCAATACGGGACATTATCATCTCCAGAATTAGTTTTACTCGTACACGACTACGATAGACAGTCTATATATACCCAAGATACTTGGGTATAGTTATAACAATAGCTGTTAATGAAACGGAAATAAAAAAGAAATTGAAATGCGGGGGTTTTCTATTAATCGGTAATTGGACTACTACAATTATTTACTCTCTCGCGCATCTGCTTACCAGGTTTGAAATGAGGAACATGCTTGGCCGGTAAAGAGACAGGATCACCTGATTTAGGATTTCGACCCACTCTGGGTGGACGGTAATGCAAGGAAAAACTGCCGAACCCACGAATCTCGATACGCTCTCCATTGGAGAGCGTACCAGACATATGTTCCAGTATAGTTTTGACCGCCAATTCAACGTCTTTGTAAGCCAGTTGAGACTGACGTCTTGCTAATACTTCAATGAGTTCAGATTTTGTCATGCTTGTTATCTCGGTTATGCGTCTACAATTCCTGTTCTAAACACGCCAAGCCATTGTTATTATTCTTAAATCCTATCAGAAGATAGGTCTGTTGTAACAACAATTTTAACTATTTATCCAATTGTTCCTTCAAAAGATCACCTAATTTGGCCGTTCCACCCGATTCTGGCGCATATTCACTCACTGTCGCCTGCTCGTCATCGGTTTCTTTTGCCTTGATGGAAAGGTTAATTGTGCGTTTTTTGCGGTCAATCGCCGTAATTTTGACCTCAAGTTCGTCCCCTTCTTTAATCACGGTACGCGCATCATCAATGTCTTTTTCCAGTGAAATTTCACTCACTTTCAAGGTACCTTCAACGCCATCACCCAGTGCAACAGTCACGAATCGTTGATCCACATCTTGCGCTGTACCCTTAACAATAGAACCTTTTGCATTTTCTGCAACAAAGTTTGAGAAAGGATCTTTTTCCAGTTGTTTAACACCTAGAGAAATTCGTTCGCGTTCTGCATCAACAGCCAGAACAACGGTTTCAATTTCGTCACCTTTGCTGTAATTACGAACTGAATCATCTGAATTCTCAGCCCAGGTCACATCTGATAAGTGAACCAGACCGTCGATACCGCCATCAAGTCCGATAAAAATACCAAAATCGGTAATCGATTTAATCACACCAACAACACGGTCACCCTTATTATGTGTCGCTGCGAATTGTTCCCATGGATTTGACTGACATTGTTTCATGCCAAGAGAGATACGACGACGTTCCTGATCAATATCAAGAATAATGACATCGGTTTCCTGACCAATATGAACCAGTTTGGAAGGATGCACATTCTTGTTGGTCCAATCCATTTCAGAAACGTGAACCAGACCTTCAACACCTTCTTCCAGTTCTACAAAACAGCCGTAATCGGCCAGATTAGTAATCTTGCCATGTAAACGCGCACCCTCAGGATAACGACGAGTCAGGTCTAACCATGGATCTTCACCCATCTGTTTTAAACCTAGAGAAACACGGTTCTTATCACGGTCAAACTTCAATACTTTAACTTCTATTTCATCACCAATATTAACGATTTCACTTGGATTCTTAACACGTTTCCAGGCCATATCGGTAATATGTAGCAGACCATCGATGCCACCTAAATCAAGGAACGCACCGTAGTCAGTCAGGTTTTTAACAACACCCTTAACCAACGCACCTTCTTTTAATGATTCCAGCAATTCATCACGTTCAACACTGCTTTCGGTTTCAACTACAGCACGACGGGAAACGACCACATTGTTTCGTTTCTGATCAATTTTAATAACTTTAAATTCTAGCGGCTTACCTTCTAAATAAGAGGTATCTCGAACAGGACGGACATCAACTAATGAGCCCGGTAAGAAAGCGCGAACTTTATCAACATCAACAGTAAAACCACCTTTAACACGTTCGGTAATGACACCGATAACAGTTGCATTTGCTTCATGAGCCTTTTCGAGTTCTGTCCAGGCAATCTTACGTTTCGCTTTTTCCCGTGATAAACGGGTAACACCATAACCATCTTCAATAGAGTCGAGCGCAACATCAACTTCGTCACCCAGGGCAACTTCAAGTTCGCCATACTCATCATGGAATTGGTCAATGGGGATAATGCCTTCGGATTTAAGACCGGCATTAACAACAATATTATCGGGGGTAACGTCTACTACTATGGCGCTAATGATCGCACCAGGACGCATTTTAAGTTCTATTTGGCTTTGTTCAAATAGTTCGGCAAAACTCTCGCTCATGAAAGGTGTTTCCTGAATCCTGTCTCAAATTACAACAGGGTGTTCTGTTAAGGACATTATTAAAAATGCATTATTTTTAAAAGTCCGTGTTAATGTTCAGCTAAGTACTCATCGCGAGTAATTAACTACCTTGTTTATAAATTCGGAAATTGTTTTTTAACCAAATCCGAAATTTTCTCTACTACTGCGTCAATCCCAAGCGTACTTGTATCAACGATTACTGCATCTTCCGCTGGTTTCAATGGCGACACTGCGCGGGTACTATCTCGCTCATCTCGCTCAGCTATATCGGCGGAAAGGTCGCGGAGATTAGCACTAATACCCTTGTCCTTCAACTGTTTGAGCCGCCTTTTAGCCCTTTCTTCGGCGCTGGCTGTCAAAAATATCTTTAATGTCGCTTGCGGAAAGACCACTGTACCCATATCGCGGCCATCAGCAACCAGTCCCGGTGCTTTATGAAATGCTTTTTGCCGTGATAACAATGCCTTACGTACTGCAACGATAGGCGCAATGATGGAAGCCGCATTACCACAGTCTTCAGTACGAATTTCATCCGTCACATTTTCACCATCAAGCATGACATTTACCAGGGAGCCGGCAGCAGCAACCTTGAATTCAACATTCAAATTTTCTGCCAGATTGGCCAAAGCAGACTCATCTTTGTTATCAATCCCACGCTTTTGTGCAGCCAGCGCCAACACACGATAAAGCGCCCCACTATCGAGAAAATTCCATTGCAGCCAATCTGTCAGATAACTACAAATTGTTCCTTTGCCGGTACCGCTTGGACCATCAACTGTGATAATAGGTACATCAGGCATAATCGATGTTCATACCTGCTGTTTTGGCCAAATCGATAAATCCCGGAAAAGATGTTGCGACATTTTCACAGTCATTAACAAGAATGGCTTCTTTCGCCACCATTCCAGCAATAGCAAACGCCATCGCAATACGATGATCACCATGGCTATTTACGCTTCCACCTTTAAACTCACCACCTTCTATAATCATGCCGTCTTCTGTCGCTTCGGCTTTAATACCCGTAGCAATAAATCCATCTAACATGGCCTGAATTCGATCACTTTCTTTAACACGTAATTCTGCTGCGCCGGACAAACGCGTTGCGCCTTTGGCACAAGCCGCTGCAATTAATATTGCCGGAAATTCATCAATGGCAACAGGAACCAGTTCTTTCGGAATATCGATACCCTTCAATTCACTACTCTTTATATGTATATCAGCAACAGGCTCGCCTGACTGTTCCCGCTTATTTTCTAATTCAATATCCGCACCCATGAGTTTCATGATTTGTAACATGGCATCGCGGGTTGGATTAACACCGACATTTTTTAAAACAACATCTGATCCCGCACAGATACTTGCGGCAACAATGAAAAACGCAGATGAAGAAAAATCAGCCGGAATAATTATTTCTGTCCCAACTAATTTATCTGCCTTGTTAATCGAAATTTTATTACCGTTTCTTTTAACTGGATGAGAGAACGCACCAAGCATACGTTCGGTATGATCACGTGTTGCTGTATTTTCTATGATAGTCGTTGTGCCTTCTGCATAAAGTCCAGCCAGCAACAAACAGGATTTTAATTGGGCACTGGCAACAGGCAATTCATAATCAATTGCTTTTAATTGATTACCGCCTTTTATTTTTATTGGCAATGTACCTTTTTCTGAACAATCAATATTCGCATTCATTGTTCGTAATGGTTCAATCACTCGCATCATCGGGCGCGTCATTAATGACTTGTCGCCAATTAATTCTGAATCAAATGATTGCGCCGATAATAAACCTGTCATTAAACGCACGGATGTACCTGAGTTGCCGAAATCCAATGCTTTATCATAAGCATGTAAGCCATGAAGCCCGACACCTTTCACTTTAACAACATCACCATTGTTTTCTATTTCCACACCCATCTGCTGAAATACTTTTGCTGTTGCCAGGGTATCTTCGCCTTGCAGAAAACCTGTAATCGTTGTCTCGCCTTCAGCAATTGCACCTAACATTAAAGCACGATGTGATATCGATTTATCGCCAGGCACCATTATCTGTCCGGATATATTACCACCCGGATTAACGCGATAGCTTGAATGTTTGTTTGAACTCATAATGATGTGATTATTCAGTCGTTGTATCTAATTGCTTCCGA
>Ga0214472_10005555_pt1 | contig 13245 bp, 15 predicted proteins | sample RVTome_6_FD_207662 | JGI IMG/M metagenome (GOLD analysis project Ga0214472, IMG submission 207662) | Soil microbial communities from uranium-contaminated site in the Upper Colorado River Basin, Wyoming, United States - RVT140D175 | ecosystem: Environmental > Terrestrial > Soil > Contaminated >... | reverse complement strand
GTCCGGCGGCGAGGTCGTAGGCCTGCTCGGCCCGAACGGCGCCGGCAAGACGACGACCTTCGGCATGGTGGTCGGCCTGGTCGCGCCCGACGGCGGCGTCGTGCGGCTCGACGACGAGGATCTCACCGACGACCCGATGTACGTGCGGGCGCGGAAGGGCATCGGGTACCTGCCGCAGGAGCCGTCGGTCTTCCGGGGACTGACGGTCGAGCAGAACGTGCTCGCCATCCTCGAGACGCTCCCGATCGGCGCGGACGAGCGGCGGGCGCGGCTGGGCCAGCTCCTCGCGGAGCTGGGGCTGACGAAGCTGGCGTCGATGAAGGCGTACGCGCTGTCGGGCGGCGAGCGCCGGCGCGTCGAGATCACACGCGCGCTTGTCAACAGCCCGAAGTTCATGCTGCTCGACGAGCCGTTCGCCGGGATCGACCCGATCGCCGTGACCGACATCCAGAAGATCGTGGTGCACTTGAAGGATCGCGGCATCGGCGTGCTGGTGACCGATCACAACGTCCGCGAGACGCTGCGCATCACCGACCGCGCGTACATCGTGCACGACGGGGCGGTTTTCCGGAGCGGCACACCCGCGGAGCTGGCCGCCGACGAGGACGTCAAGCGGATTTACCTGGGGAGCGAATTCCGCCTGGACTAGAATTGGACGGTCGGACGTGGCGTAACGATGGCGATTCACCAGAAACTGCACGCGCGGCTCGTTCAGAAGCTGATTCTGACGCCGTCACTGCAGCAGGCGATCAAGCTGCTGCCGATGTCGACGCTCGAGCTGGCGGAGCTGCTCAACCAGGAGATGGTGGAGAACCCCATGCTCGAGGAGGTTCCCGCCGAAGATCCGCCGGCGTCGGAGGTTGCGGCCGAGGCCGACAAGCCGGCCGACGCGGAGAAGGCCGCCGAGGAGCGCGCCGACAACTGGGACGACGCCGACTACGAGTACTTCTTCGGGGAGTACCTCGACGAAGGCTACCGGCCGCGGCAGCCGATGGAAGTCAAGGAACTGCCGCCCATCGAGAACACGCTGTCGAGCCGGAGCTCGCTGGCCGACCACCTGGCCTGGCAGCTCAACCTTCAGACGATCGATCCCGCCCTGCAGGAGGTCGGCGCCGCCATCATCGGCAACATCGACGAAGACGGCTATTTCGTCGCCTCGGTCAACGAGATCGCGGCGCTCGGCGGCTGGGAGCCCCACATCGTCGAGCGCGCGCTCGCGCACGTGCAGTCGTTCGACCCGATCGGCGTGGCCGCACGCGACCTGCAGGAGTGCCTCCTGCTGCAGATCCGGCACCTCGGGCTCGCGGGCACGCCCGTCGAGCTGCTGATCGAGAATCACCTCAAGCAGCTCCAGAACCACAAGATTCCGGATCTCGCGCGTCAGACGGGGCTCGAGCCCGAAGAGGTCAAGGCCCACATCGAGCTCATCCGGCATCTCGACCCGAAGCCGGGCGCGCGCTACAGCCCGGCCGAGTCGCAGTACGTCATCCCCGACGTCTACGTCGTCAAGACCGACGATGGATATCGCGCGATGCTCAACGAAGACGGGCTGCCGCAGCTGCGCATCAGCCCCGTCTACCGGCGCCTGCTCGACAAGGGCGGGCAGGCGTCCGCCGAGACGCGCGCCTACGTCAAGGACAAGTTCCGATCGGCACTCTGGCTGCTCAAGTCCGTCGACCAGCGGCAGAAGACCATCCTCAAGGTCGCGACGAGCATCGTCAATTTCCAGAAGGCGTTCCTCGACGCCGGCGTCGAGCACCTGCGGCCGCTCGTGCTCCGCGACGTCGCCACCGATATCGGCATGCACGAGTCCACCGTGTCCCGCGTCGTCAACAACAAGTACATGCACACGCCGCAGGGCGTGTACGAGATGAAGTTCTTCTTCCACAGCGGCATCAGCAGCGCGTACGGCGAGAACGTGTCGTCGGTCACGATCAAGCAGCGCATCCGGAAGATCATCGAGGCCGAAGACCAGCGGCGGCCGCTCAGCGATTCCAAGATCATGAACATCCTCCAGAGGGAAGGACTGGCGCTGGCCCGACGGACCATCGCCAAGTACAGGGAGGAGCTCAAGATCCCCACGTCCAACCAGCGGAAGGTTCTGTACTGAGGGGCCCACTGGGATGAAACTCGTCGTCACCGGCCGTCATCTGACGGTGTCTCCCGCCGCTCACGAACGGATCACGCGACAGCTTCGGCGCCTCGAGCGCCTGCTCGGCGACAGCGCGGTGTCGGCCCAGTGCATCATCGGCCGCGAGGGGACGGACTACTCGGCCGAGCTGACGCTCCACGCCCGGGGCGACAACCTGCTCCACGCGACCGGCCGCCACACGCGGCTCGAGACGGCCGTCGCCGGCGCGGCGAAGAAGGTCGGCCAGCAGGCCCGGAAGGTGAAGGACCGCTGGAAGTCGCGCCGGAAAGGCGGCCGGGCGTTGCCGGGGCTGGTGCCGGCGAGGTCCGATGAGCTCGCGCGCCCGCCGGCGCCGTCGGGCCCCCGCCTCGTCCGATCGCGCGTGAGCGCCAAGCCCCTGACCGTGGACGATGCCGTCCTCGCGCTCGAGAGCAGCCGGGACGGCGTGGTGGTCTTCCGGCAGGCCGACGGCGGCTCGGTGGCGATTGTCTTCCGCCGGCCGGACGGCAGAGTCGGCCTGGTTGACACCGGGGCCTGACATGGCCGGCGGGGTGACCGTCGGGACCTTGCTCGGGACGCCGGGCGCGCCGACCGGCCTCGAGGTGGACCTGCTCGCGGGAGCCGCCGGCCTCGATCGGCTCATTACGCTGCCGTACATCCAGAAGACCGGCCTGGCGCTCGCCGGGTTCGACGAGTATCTGCGGACGGGGCGCGTGCTGATCCTCGGGGAGAGCGAGGTCCGGTTCCTCGAGCGCATGGACGCCGCAGCCCGCCGGCAGAATCTGCGGCGGCTCTTCGCGCGCGACTTCCCCTGCGTGCTGATCACCATGGGGCTCGACGGCCCGGCCGAGCTTGCCGACGAGGCCGAGCGCGCCGACGTGCCGCTGCTGCGGACCGCGCTCGCGACGCCGGCGGCCATCGCCAGGCTCACGAACCTGCTCGAGGATCGGCTCGCTCCCCGGGAAATCCGCCACGGGGTCCTGCTCGACATCCTCGGGCTCGGCGTGCTGCTGTCGGGGGAGAGCGGGATCGGCAAGAGTGAGTGCGCGCTCGACCTGGTCGGGCGCGGCCACCGCCTGGTCGCCGACGACACGGTCGAGATCCGGTGCCGCGGCCAGTCCATTCTCATTGGCACGTGCCCCGATCTCACGCGGCACCACGTCGAGGTGCGCGGGCTCGGCCTCATCAACGTGACGGACCTGTTCGGCGTCTCCGCCACGCGCTCGTCGAAGCGCGTCGAGCTCGTCGTCCACCTCGAACGGTGGGAGCGCGGCCGCGAGTACGACCGACTGGGCCTCGACTCGACGACCGTGGAGATCCTCGGCGTGGCGGTCCCGCTCGTGACCATGCCGGTGGCACCCGGGCGGAACCTGGCCATGCTCGTCGAAGTCGCCGCGCGGACCCAGTTGCTGCGGTCGCGCGGCCGGCATGCCGCCCGCCTCCTGGCCGAGCGGCTCGAGCGGCGGCTGGAAGCGCTCGCCGATCGCGACGACGACGCGCCGGAGCCCGAGGACCTGTGACGAATCAGCGCGCCGCGCGGGCGGGCCGCCCCGTCTACGACCGCCATCCGCCGTTCGTGGTCGTCACGGGGTTGTCGGGCGCGGGCAAGTCGCACGCGGTGCGGGCCCTCGAAGACCTGGGCTACTTCTGCGTGGACAACCTCCCCGTGGCGCTGGTGCCGCCGTTTGCCGACCTGATGCTCGGCGGCCGGGGCGTCTCGCGGCGCGCGGCTGCCGTCATCGACGTGCGGGAGGCCCGCGAGCTGCCGCGCTTCCCCCCGATCTACCGGCGGCTGAAGCGGCGCTTTGCGGGGCGCATCCGGCTGGTGTTCCTCGAGGCGTCCGACGCCGCCATCCAGCGGCGGTTCAGCGAGACCCGGCGGCCGCATCCGCTCGCCGCCCGGCGCTCGGTCGCCGAGGGCATTCGCGAAGAGCGCCGCCTGCTCGAACCCATGCGCCGGCTGGCCGACCAGGTCTTCGACACGAGCGCGCTCACCGTGCACGACCTGCGCCGGAAGATTCTGGAGGCGACCGCCGGCAGAGGCCAGCCGTCGCCGCTCGTCGTCAACGTGATTAGCTTCGGGTTCCGGGCCGGCATCCCACCCGATGCGGATCTGCTCTTCGACGTCCGCTTCCTGCCGAACCCCCACTTCGTGGCTGCGCTGCGGCCGAAGACCGGCCGGCACCGCGGAGTGGCCGCCTACGTCCTGAAGTCACCCGCGGCAGTGAGGTTCCTGGACCTGACGACGAACCTGCTGGCGTTCCTGCTGCCGCAGTACGTCGCGGAGGGCAAGACCTACCTGACCGTCGGCGTCGGCTGCACGGGCGGCCGGCATCGCTCGGTCGCGATCGCCGAGGCGCTCGCGCGCCGGCTACGGGACGTCGAGGACGTGCAGATTCGCGTGCGGCACCGGGACGTGCAGTCGGCGTGAGGAGGAATGATGGCGCAGAATCCGGCCGTGGGCGTGGTGGTGGTGACGCATGGCCAGCTGGCCACCGAGCTGCTCAACGCCGCCGAGATGATCGTCGGCGATCTGCCGGCGTTCACGGCGGTCTCCATCGGCTGGCACGACGACGTCGCGGTCGCGCGCGAGGCGATTGGCGCGGCCATCGCGAAGGTCGATCGCGGCCGCGGGGTCCTGCTCCTCACCGACATGTTCGGTGGCACGCCGTCCAACCTGGGCATGGCGTTCCTCGCGGCCGACAGGGTCGAGGTCGTGACGGGGGTCAACCTGCCGATGTTGATTCAGCTCGCGAAGGCCCAGGATGTCCCGGATCTGCTGGTCCTGGCGCGCGGCCTTGGCGATCACGGCCGCGCGGCGATTCGCGTCGCGTCGGACCTGCTGCGGGCCGATGCGGTGCCGCCGGAAGGATGACGCGCGCGTGGTCGCTCGCGAGGTTGCCGTCGTGAACACGCTTGGGCTGCACGCCCGCGCCGCCGCGCGGTTCGTGCGGCTGGCGGGGCGGTTCGCCTGCCAGATCCGCGTCACGCGCGGCCCTCGCACGGTGGACGGCAAGAGCATCCTCGGGCTGCTGCTGCTCTCGGCGGCGCGGGGCAGCCGGGTTACGATCGCGGCCGAGGGCGGCGACGAGGCTGCGGCGCTCGACGCGCTGAGCTCGCTCGTCGACCGGGGATTCGAGGACGCATGACCCGGCTCCGCGGACGCGGCGCGTCGCCGGGCATCGCCGTCGGGCGCGCCGTCGTGCTCGTGCGCGACGCGCGGCACGTCCGCTACCGGCTCGCGGCCAGCGGCGTCGACCGCGAGCGCCAGCGGCTGCGCGCGGCCCGCGAGCGCGCCCGCGTGCAGCTCGAGGAGATCTCGCAGCGCGTCTCCCGGACGGTCGGGTCTGCGCAGGCCGCGATCTTCGCCGCGCAGATCCTCATGCTCGACGACCCGCTGCTGGCCAAGCGCGCGGACGAGCTGATTCGTACCGAGCGCATCAACGCTGACTGGGCGCTCGATCGCGCGCTCAAGGAGGTCGAAGAGGTGTTCGCCGCCGACGGCGCCGGCTGGCTCGAGGAGGGCGCAGGCGATCTGGCCGACGTCGTGGGACGCGTGCAGCGCAACCTGCGCAAGGGCCCGGACGTCCTGTCGGACGCCCTCCTCGAGCTCGAGCCGCCGCTCGTCCTCGTGGCCGACGAGCTGCCCCCGTCGGTCGCCGCGCAAATCGACTGGACGCGCGTCTGCGGCCTCGCCTCCGACCTGGGCAGCCCGACCCACCACGGCGTCATCCTCGTGCGCTCGCTCGGCATCCCGGCGGTCGTCGGCCTCCGCGCCGCCACGCAAGTGCTGAGCCCGGGACAGATCGTCGCCATCGACGGCACGTCCGGTGAGATGGTCGTCGACCCGACCGACGACGCGCTCGAGCGCTGGCGGCAGCGCGCCGAGATCGCGGCCGCGGGCCTGCGCGCGCTCGACGAGCTGCGCGACGAGCCCGCGCGGACGGCCGACGGCATCCGGATCCGGCTCGAAGCCAACCTGGAAATCGCGGAAGAGGTCCTGCGTGTGAAGGACGCCGGCGCCGAGGGAATCGGCCTCTACCGATCCGAGTTCCTGCTCGACGCGACCGACCCGGCCGCGACGACCGAGGATGCCCAGTGCGCCACCTATCGGGCCCTGCTCGAGGCCATGGCGCCGCTGCCGGTGACGATCCGCACGTTCGACGCCGGCGAGGAGCGTCGGGCCGGCCCGGCGCGGGCGGCGGGGCACCGCGAGCGGTTCGGCCTGCGCGGGATCCGCGGCGCGTTGCACGCCGACGAGCGCTTCCGCACGCAGGTGCGGGCGCTGCTGCGAGCTGCCGATGCCGGCACGCTCCGCATCCTCCTCCCATTCGTCACGACCGCCGCGGAGCTGCGCCAGGCGAGGAAGATCATCCTCGAGACGGCCCGGGCGCTGGGCCGCCCGGCCGACGTACCGCTCGGCGCGATGATCGAGGTACCGGCGGCGGCGCTGACCGTCGATCAGTTGGCCGAGCACGTGGACTTCCTCAGCGTCGGCACGAACGATCTCATCCAGTACACGCTCGCCGTCGATCGCACCGACGAGCGGCTCACCGGGCACTACCAGCCGTCATCGGCGGCCGTGCTTCGGCTGCTGCGCACGATCGCGGCGGCCGGCCGGCGGGCCCGCTGCGAGCTGTCCGTTTGCGGGGAAATGGCCGCCGATCCGCTGCTGGCCGCAATTCTGGTGGGGCTGGGCTTCCGCCGCTTCAGCGTCACGCCGGCCGCCATCCCGATCCTCAAGCGGAGCCTGGCGACGCTGTCGGTCGGCGCGGCGCGTGAGGCCGCCCGGAAGGCGCTGGGCGCCCGGTCGGCGGACGACGTGCAGGCGATTCTCACGCCGATTGCCGACGCGATGCACCGCGCGGCGGTCGGCGCCGCGAGCAGACGGTCGAGAGACAAGGAGCCAGCATGAGCGAGGTCAGGCGCGTGGAGAAGCCCTGGGGCTACGAGCTGCACTGGGCCCGGACGGACCGGTACGTGGGGAAGGTGATCCACGTCAACAAGGGCCACGCGCTCAGCCTGCAGTACCACAACGTGAAGGACGAGACGGTCCACCTCTGGTCGGGGCGGCTGCTGTTCGAGATCCAGGAGGGCGAGAAGCTGGTCGCGCGGGAGATGCGGCCAGGCGAGTCGGTACACATCACGCCGAAAACCGTGCACCGCATGACGGCGCTCGAGGACTCAGACATCCTCGAAGCCTCGACACCTGAGCTCGACGACGTCGTCCGGATCGAGGATCGGTACGGGCGCGGAAACCCTGAGCCTTGAGCCCTAAGCCGTGAGCCTTACGCCCTCAAAACGGAATGTCGTCGTCGTTGGGTGTGTCGACCGGACTGTGATCGGCGGGTCCGGCGTCGCTCTCGCTCTGCCGCTCGCGTGGCGGCCGGCCCCCGCGATCGGATCCGCCGCCGAGCAGCACCACGCGGTCGGCGCGGATTTCCGTCGTCTTCTGCGTCTTGCCTTCCTTGTCGGTCCACTCGCGCGTCTGGATCCGGCCCTCGACGTAGATCTGCTTGCCCTTGGTCAGGTACTCGTGGATCGACTCCGCGGTCTTGCCCCAGATCACGATGCGGTGCCACTGGGTGTCTTCGCGCTTCTGGCCCTCACGGTCGGTGAACCGTTCGGTGGTCGCGAGGCTCACGGTCGCGACCGGGGTGCCGCCACCGGTAAAGCGCATCTCGGCGTCCCGACCGAGGTTGCCGACGAGGATTGCCTTGTTCACGCTGCCCATGTGATCCGCTCCGTTCGACTGGTTCAGTCCTTGATGATGCCCAGGCGTATCAAGGCCTGGGTGGCATGGCCGCCGGCCGTGCTCTCCGGATACTGCTTGCGCAGCAGCTCGTAGTTCTTGATGGCGGCCGGCTTCTGGCCGAGCTGTTCGTAGCTGAGGCCCTGCTTGTAGTACGCGTCGGGGACGCGTGGGGAGGTCGGGTACCGGTTGATCACGAGCGTGTAGGCGTCGATCGCGTCCTTGTGGCGCTGGCTCGAGTAGTGCGACTCGCCGATGTAGAACTGGGCCTCGGCCGCGTCCGGCGAGTCTGGGAAGCGGGCCAGGAAGTCGCGGAACGCCTCGACCGCCAGGTCGAACTGCCCCGCGTAGTAGAAGCCCGAGGCCGACGCCATGTAGCTCGTGGGTGAGGCGAGGCCGGCTGGTGGCTGCAGGGCCGGTGGCGGCGGCGCGCCCGCGGCGGCCGGGTCGGGCGCGGCGACGGGCGGTGTCGCGCCGGGCGGACCGGCGAGCCCGCCTTCGGCGCCCGGGGCCGGCGGCGCGCTCAGCAGCGCGACGATCTGCGTGAGCAGCGCGTTGACCGATCCCAGGCCGGTCCGGATCGCGTCGAGCTCCTGGGTGAGCTTGGACACCCGTGTGGTGCTGTCGTAGAGATTCTCGCGCACCGTAGACATCTCGGCCGCGAGCTGATCGACGCGGGTCAGCACGTCGGCAAACGCCTTGCGGGTCGCCTCGGCCTGCGCGTCGATCCGCCCGTTGGCCGCCGCCACCTGCTCGAGGAGCGCGTTCACGCTGAGCTGCAGGCGCTGCACCTGCTCCTGCAGGATGCGCAACTCGGCGACCATCTGCTGGTGTTCCCGGTTCTGGGCCCGCGCCGGTGCAGGCGAGGCCAGGAGCGCGGCGAGGGCGAGCACGGGGAGCGCGCGGGTCCTCATCTCAGCCGGTTACCTCATCGCCGACGCGCGGCCCGTCACTTCGACACGACCATGAAATGCGACCGGCGGTTGCGCGACCACGCCGTCTCGTCGTGGCCGGGATCGAACGGGAACTCCTTGCCGTAGCTCACCGTGCGGATGCGATCGGCCTGAACGCCGAGCGAGAGCAGGAAGTTCTTGGCGGCGAGCGCGCGGCGGTCGCCCAGCGCCAGATTGTATTCCGGAGTGCCCCGCTCGTCGCAATGGCCCTCGATCGTGATCACCCAGCTGGCATAGCGGGAGAGCACCTTGGCGTTGTCCGAGAGAACCTGCCTGGCGGCGTCGTCGAGCTGGTCGCTGTCGTAGAGGAAGAAGACCGGCAGCAGCGGCGAGTTCTGGTTGATCTCTTCGGGCGTCATGGTGGCCAGCGGGTCGGCGGTAATCGACGGTTCCACCGGCACCCGCGGCGGCTCGGGCGGCCGCGACGGCGGAGGCGGCGGGGTCGCCGGGGGCGCCGCGGGCGTGCCGGGGAATGGAGTGGGATCCGGCCCGGCAGCCGGCGGCGGATTGCCGGAACACGCCGCAACGAAGGCGATCGCGACGAACGTCACAAGCCATCTGTGGAGTCGAATCATGCGTCTGTCCTCGGGGAATCCGCTCAGCGCGCGGGAACGGGAGACCAGCTCGGGTACGTGTTGGTGCCCGCCTGGGTGATCCGGCGGTAGTTGCGGCCGGTGGGGTAGTCGATGATCGCGATCTGCTCGCGGCCCCACCGGGTCGTCGTGAACGCGATGTGGCGGCCGTTGGGCGCGACGCTCGGGCTGCCGTTCGATCCGGCGCCGTCGGTGAGCACGCGCACTTCGCCCTTGAGCAGGTCGAAGACGGCGATGTCGTGGCCCGGGCCGCTCCCGAGCGTGAACGCGATGTAATGGAGCGGCGACCACGTCGGCGCGTCGCTGTGCTGCTGCGAGATGATCCGCTGGACCCCGGTGCCGTCAGCGGCCATCATGTAGATCTGGTTCGTGCCGGACCGGTCGGACGTGAACGCGATCTTCGTGCCGTCGGGCGACCAGGTCGGTCGGTTGTCCATCCAGTTCGGCGTGTTCGGCGTGAGGTTCCGCAGCCCCGTCCCGTCCCGGTTGACCACCCAGATGTCCGTCCGCTCGGATCCCTGGTTCGACGCGAAGGCGATCCGCTGCGCGTCAGGGGACCAGGCGCCCAGCATGTTGCGCATCCGATCGCTGCCGGCGGCCGGCCGCGACCGGGGCCCTCCGCCGAACGGATGAATCAGGTAGATGTCCTGGAACCCGCTCTCCCACGACGTGTAGACGAGCGAGCGCGCGTCCGGCGACCAGTTCGGGGCGATGTTCAGGTTCTGATTGGCGGTCACGCGCCGCTGGTTGGCGCCGTCGTAGTCCGAGATGTAAATCTCCTTGCTGTTGCCGGGCTCGTTCAAGGGCCGGCCGGTCAGCCGGGCGCCGTCGCGATTCGACACGAATGCGAGCCGGGTTTGCGCCACCCCGTCGAGCCCGCGCGTCTCCTTGTGAAAGTCGTCGGCGATGTAGTGCGCGCACGCGCGCGGGTTGTCGATCGTGCAACCCTGGTATTGCCGGCCGAATTCCTGGCTCCCGGGATTCCGTCCGCGGGCCGCAATCGAGCGCAGGTCCACTTCGAAGCGGTCGCCGATGCGGCGGACGCTCCCGAACAGGACGAAGTCCGCGCCCAGCTGCACCCAGCTCTGGAGCGGCAGCGCCAGCGGCGTGGCGGCGGGCGGAATGCGCGCGGAGTCGGCGCGCGGGATCATGTAGAACTCCTTTTCGAAATCCAGGTCGGCCCACAGCACCTCGGCGACGACGCGCGCCGCGGCCGTCAGGTCGGCATCACCGGACGGCACGACGAAGTCGGGCAGGCCCAGCCGTGGCTGATAGCCCCGGCCGCCCATCGACAGGTCGAGTTGCGTCGGCCGCTGCGGCGGCGGCGGGTCCTGCGGGCCCACCGCAGACAGGGGAACCGGCAGGGGCGTGGCGGCGAAGAGCACGCCCAGAACAGCTCCGGCTATCAGTGTCGGTCTGAAGGTCATCTACTGTATCCCGTACGGAAAACGGAGCCGGACGCGCAGCGCCGGCTCGGTGTACGCGCGCGGCAGCGGCGGTATCCGCGCCTGCTCCACGGCAAACCGCGCCAGCCGGTCGAGGTTGCTGCTGCCGCTCGACTGCTCGATCTTGACGTCCTGGATCGTCCCGTTCCGCGTGACGATGAAACTCAGGACCGTCAGCCCGCGCTCCGGCTGCACGCCGGCCCAGTTCCGATCGATCGCGTCCACCATCATACGGCCCCACTCCGGGCAGCAGAAATCCGCGTCGAATTCGGTTCGCTGGCCTCCGCGCTCGCCGCCGCTCGCCAGCCCGGCCGACTCGCCGACGTTGCCCGTCTCGGTCGCCGCCGTGCCCCGCGCGATCTGACGGCCCGGCGCCGGCGCGCGCGTGACCGGTGCAGGGGGCGTCGTCGTATCGGTCGGTTTGGGCGGCGGCCGCTCGGTCGTCGTCTCGGGAATCGTCATCACGTTCTGCCGGGCGCCGGCGGGCCGCACCGGCTCGGGCCGCCGCTCGGGCGGCGCGACCTCTTCGACCGTCCGGCCGCCCGCCGGCGTCCGGCCGCTCGTGCGGGCGCCCGATCCGTCGCCCAGGCTGATCGTCATGCGGATCGGATCCTCGCGCGCGGTCGAAAGCCAGTCGCGCGGCGTCGCGAAGAGCGCCAGCGTCGCCACGACGTGCACGATCACCGACACCCGCAGCGCCTTCTGCAGGCCCGGCGGGTCCGCGGCGCGCAGCGCGAGCACGTCGTCGGCTTCGAGTCTCATGGCATGCGCCTCGGCGGCTGCGTCTGAATCCCGACGTTGACCACGCCGCCGGCGCGAAGCTGATCGAAGACGGTCATCATCTGCTGCATCGTGATGACACCGTCGCTCGCGAGCACGACGTTCTTCTCCGTGCGGCTCGACAGCTCCTGCCGGATGCGCTCGGGCAGGAACCCGAGCGGCACCGGCTCGGCGCCCAGCCGGACGATGCCGTCGCGCGGGAAGGTGCGCGGCACCGTGACCGTCAACGGCGCCTGGTCGATGCTCTGCGCCCGGCGCGATTCGGGCAACTGGACGGGAAAGCCCTCGGTCATCATCGGCGCGGTGACCATGAAAATCACGAGCAGCACCAGCATCACGTCGATGAGCGGCACGACGTTGATCTCGGCGAGCGAGGTCGTCACGCGCCCCGAGCGCGCGCGCCGCCCGCTCCGACGCGGGCTCTGGCCAATCGTGTCAGCTCGTGCCATCGATCGTCTCAGGTGAAGTTGCGTTCGGCAATCGTCAGGAACTCCATCGAGAAGTCCTCCATCTGGTTCGCGAACGCCTTCACCCGGTTCGTGATGTCGTTGTAGAAGTACACGGCCGGGATCGCCGCAAACAGCCCCAGCGCCGTCGCCACGAGCGCTTCGGCGATGCCGGGCGCCACCGTGCTGAGGCTCGTCGAGGCCATCGCGCCGATGTTCTGGAACGAGTTCAAGATCCCGAACACCGTGCCGAACAGACCGATGTACGGCGTGAGCGACGCCGTGGTCGCGAGAAACGACACGCGATGCTCGAGCTTCGCGAGCTCGGTCGTCGTGGCGCGCAGCAAGGCCCGGTCCACGGCATCCAGACTCCTGAGGGTAGGACGCCCCGAGGGATTCGCCGGCCGGTTCTCGGTTGGCCCGCGCAGTTGTGCGTTCAGCTCGGCGTAGCCCGACTGGAACAGCCCGACCAGGGGGCTCGACGGCAGCCCGTCGCAGGCGGCCTGCACCTCGGAAAAGCGGCTGCTCTTGCGGAACACGTCGAGGAACTGCAGCGACTGGCTTGCCGCGCGTCCGAGCTGCCGCTGCTTGTAGAGGATGATCCCCCACGACACCGCAGAGAAGAAGAGCAGCAGCAGGAGTACCGCCTGGACGATCGGGTGCGCCTGCAGGATGAGCGTGACGACATCGGTCGCCGACGCGGATGTCTCGGGCGGTGGAACGGCCGTTGAAGACGGATCCTGGATGGCCAGGACCAGAGTTCCAAGCGCGCGCAATCAGACCTCCACTGTGGCTGTGGCGATGGCGCCGCTGGGAAACAGCGCGAATCGCGCAAGCGTAACACGCACCGCGATCACTGTCAAAGTTCTGATAGCATGAGAGTTCCGGTCCTCATGCTTCGCTTCCTGAGCGTGCGTCACCTGGCGGTCATCGAGTCACTCGACGTGGAGTTCGAGCCGGGCCTGACCGTCGTTACCGGGGAGACCGGCGCCGGCAAGTCGGTTCTCGTGGAGGCGATTGACCTCCTGGTGGGTGGCCGGGCGAGCGCGGATCTGGTGCGCACCGGCGAACGCCAGGCTACCGTACAGGCCATCTTCGAACGGCCCGACGGATCCGAAGTCATCGTGCGCCGCGAGGTGTCGGCG
>Ga0214472_10005554_pt1 | contig 13246 bp, 28 predicted proteins | sample RVTome_6_FD_207662 | JGI IMG/M metagenome (GOLD analysis project Ga0214472, IMG submission 207662) | Soil microbial communities from uranium-contaminated site in the Upper Colorado River Basin, Wyoming, United States - RVT140D175 | ecosystem: Environmental > Terrestrial > Soil > Contaminated >... | reverse complement strand
TGCCTGCACCGCTGCCACTACAATCCTTTCGGCTGTACCAAAGAAAAAGCTATTAACCAGGAATGTGACTGCGGGTTCTATTGCTTTTACACCGACTGTCAACAGGACTGTGACGAAAGGAGAACAGCGTATGCTGAAAGTGCTTGATCTGGACGCAGCAAAACTTTGCGCTACTTTTAAACAAGAGTTATTGACTTTGACCGATGAAGAACTGCGGGAAGAATATAACCAGCACACCAACGAACTGGTTCTGATACTCATCCGCCGGGAAGCGGTCAGCCGCCGGCTGCGTCTGAAAGAAAAAGAGGAGACATAAAACACATGACCACTATCAATTTTGCCTTCTGGCCGGAGAAATCCGGCCTTTTCTTTTTTCAGAAACGGATTTATCTGGGTAAACTCTGGACGCCTTTCGTCTGGACAACGCGTCACTATTTCGGTTCCCTCGAAAGAGGATAAACTGTTCAAGGAGCATTATAATGAAACGTCCCAGTCAAGGCGCCATGACCGCCGCTCAAATCATCCTTAACGGTAGTTGTTATATGGAAACTGATCACGGTACCAAGGATCAGCGAGGACTGGCTACCCTGATCGAGGAACAGAGTTACCTGGTGGATGCCGTCGAAGCCCTCTGTGCGATGTCTCTGGCTGCCGCCAAGTATTCTAATTTGGATCAGGACAGCACACCAGAAGAACACGCCAAAGCCTCCCAGGCGTACCAACAAGCCCGTACCCTGGCCAACACCCTCATTACCAAACTGGAAGGAGAATAATCATGTATCGGGTCAAACTTGAAGTCGCCCGGCGCGAATTCGAAAAAGGCAAAGAACGCTCTTACGACTTCGAGTTCGACGCCGAAGTAGAAATTGAAATCCCCACTAAATACGCCCTGTTCATGAACTGTCTGAAACAGTTCGGTCGCTGCTCAAAAAGAGTCCCCATGGGGTGGCGCTTTGAGCGCATTGAAACCTTTGACGACGGAAGCAAGCGCTGGGTAGAATACGACGCTCGCGTGGTATCTGGTGCTCAAAGAGATCCAGGCTTTTATTTAATAGAAGAATAATAAAAAACAATTGTGGAAAGGGATTCCGGAGTGTGTGAAATTATTTTAGAGCGAGATCGAGTGGAATGTGTTGTACGTGCCTTGCTGGAAATGCTTGAAGATACCAACTATATCGAATTTAAATTTAGACTATCTGCGCAGGAAATTGAAATTATCCCGTTAACGGGGGCAACCAGAATAGTTTTAATAAAATAAAAAGGAAAACAGCCATGAAACAGTTTGACGGAGGACCGGCTTTTCCAAAACAATCTGAACAACTCGCAAGTGAGCCTATTGAATACGGTTCGCCAGGCATGTCCCTGCGATATTACTTCGCAGCCAAAGCCATGGCGGCTCTGATCCAGGCCAATCGACATAACAACGATGATACGCAACTTGCCAAGGTGTCCTATGCCATCGCCAACGCCATGATAGAAGTGGGGGAGCGATAACATGAAAGAGCCAAGAAGAGCCCCTTGCGGGCACGTAGCCGCCCAGGACGGTCGCTGCGAGTGGGGGCCTGGATGCAGTCACCCCAGTAACTACATGTGCTGTGCTTGTGGCACCACCGACCCAAACAGACACCGCAAAGGCTGTCAGGTGGTTGAGGTAGGTCCTCTTCCGCAGGCACCCGAGTACAAAGGTACCCATTGCCCCACCTGCGGTAGTGATCATATCGAGGGCGAGGGTGTTGTGGTCGGCCACGAGGACCACGGCGAACGCTTCGGCGGGAAGCATTACGACGCCACCCAGTGTATTAAATGCCTGGATTGTGATGCTACCTGGACCGATTTCTACGCCCTGATGGGCTACGCTGATTTGATGGAATGAAGATGCGTGTCTGGGCGCGAGGGGGGATATCTGGTATTACCAAGCCCCGGAGCGGTTGGGCTACCAGCCGCCGAAACTCAAGAACTGGCAAGAGCGCAATCTGTTTGTGGCGCACCGGAGGGATAGTTAACGCATAGCTAAGGGGCTGGCGTAGCCAGTCCCGCTTGAGCGCCTGGTTATGGCGCGGAGGTTCCACTTAGTGAGAAAACCACTATTTACGATCAAGATGATTTTCGCATGGTATGACCTCTGGATCGGGGCATTTCGGGATAGAGACAAACGGCGATTGTATATGTTGCCTCTGCCGTGCATCGGCGTAGTTATTGATTTTCGGCCTGCTACGGGCAACTGGGTCACTGAGGTCTTTAAGCCACTACCGAAAGATGAGGCTGATCGGCTCAGGGACTATTTACCGTAGAGCGCCATAACGATTAGCTAACGGGCTTGCGGCCCAGGAGGTAGAAACGATGGAAATGCAGAATGATGAACAAGAGCAGAGCGAGGCGAGCGAGATTTGCGGTAGCAAGTCCGCCGTTGAGCGTTTGGTTAGCAGGCCCTCCGATAACTTTCAGAAAGAAAATCATCCCTATGACCGAGGATATTGGAAACGCTACGACGGCGAACCGAGGCCGATCAAAAAAGCCGAGGCCGAAGGGTGGGATGACTGCGACAAGGAACTGATGGTCGAGAACATGGCCTGCTAACAAGGCTTATACAGACCCCCCCCCCCTATATAAACCCATAACTTAATGAACTCCACATGTACCTAGTGGGAGGTGCATAAACGGAAGGATGGATGAATGGCTGGATGCGGAAGTCACAGTTGTTTGATCGAGAAACCAAAGGGTATGGGCACAAACGGGCGCTGCAGTTGTTTTGATAACCTGCCGAAGGAAACGGCCCATGCCATGCGGTGGGAGCTAGCCAAGCTGCGAGCGCAAAACAAATTACTTCTGTTGGCCGCGGCGAAAACCCTGCTAGAAAACTTACACCTCTGCGACGGCGACGATTGCACACTGAAAGATCTGCGGGACGCCGTGGCGGCGGTTGATCCGGAATGGGAGGGATAGTATGGATTTTGAATTAACAGCAGAAGAAAAGGCGTTTATTCGCAGACTCAAAAAAGCAACTAAAAATATACCTCCGAGGCTATGGCTATTTGCTGCTGAAAGCGGCTTGCATGTAATGCGGCGGGACGAAAATGGAGAACGCTCGTTCACTGATTTCGACGGGGTAGATCAAGAATTGGTAGTTGACCTGATCACGATGGATTGTGGTTCTGGCGCGTGGTGACTAACAAACCAAATTGACCCGGAATGGGGAGGGATAAATGAAAGATGCTAGGGGGGAAGACCCAAGATTCTTTATCGACAAGAATGGAGGGTATCAAACAGCGAGAACCGGCATAGACAAAGAGGCTCACGATGCCTGGGTTAAAACCAATTCCTGGAATCTTACCGCGGATGATTTTATCCGCCTGTCCTATTTCCATGGCAACCTTGAACATGGCAGTGATGGCTCTGGCCCTGTTAATGGCAGCAACGATAATCCTGACGATGTTGTCTATATAAGCGAGAGCGGCTCCGCGCTCACACGCTCAATGGTGTCTGAGTGGTATACAGACTTCAGAGCATTTACGCATGGGTATAAAGTTTGTGCGGCTGAACCTGATAGGGAGAATGCCGAAGCCCAAAACAAAGATTTGCGCGGCCTATATCCGGCTGGTTTTCGGCAACGAGGCGCTGGGCAAGGAAGTGGAGCGCAAACTGAAACGGCTGGAAGGGATGATGGGGAGAAATGAGCCAATGTTGTTGTGGTAAATATACGATTAGTCAACCACTTACCTTGAATGGCTACCGACACGAACCTTTAGGGCCGGAAGGGAACTTTTGTGGGGATTCTATCCAGCACGAAATCAGAGATTTGACCAGACAAAACAAAGAAATGCTCGCCATGCTGGAAGAGTTGCAATACCCATTCAACAACAAGTTTGGAGGAGAATGTTGTCTTAGCTGCTTCCGACTCAAAAAAGATGGGCATACCACAAACTGCCGCCTTGACAACCTGCTGGCGAAAGTAAGGGAGCAATAACCATGATCCGACGAGTCACCGTTAAAGGTATTGAAATGGAGGTTTACTTTACCCATCATCCCTTTCGTCCCGGCTATCGGGAGCAAGGCGAACCACCTCTGGAACCGGACGAACCTGAGGGTGTCGAGATTGATTACATTCGAGCGGTGGCTGGCGTAGATCTACAAGAAGTACTCATTACCTTCCAGAACGAAGACAGTCTCTTGACTGAAGTAACTACAGCCATCTTAGGACTGATGGCCGACGAAGCCAGATATTACATGTAATTCCTCTGGATCTAATGAGCCTTCCCTGCTATGGTGCCGGTATTCAATCCTACCAGGGAGGCGCCATGACCCTTCGCATCACCTCTGCGCAATCTTTTCATCCTTTTATTTAGTGCTGTTTTGACTGACCAGGAGGTAACCATGCCCGAAGAACGTGTTGTGGAGATATTGGACTATCAACCGCCCAAATTGAAAACCAGAGAGGAGAAGGATACCTACGTCGATTGGACTCAACGGGAGAAACGCCGATGAAGATGACCGACGAAGCCTTGGTCTGGGAAATCAAGCGTTTGTGGAATCATCCTGCCGAATTACTTCGCCTGGCAGAAAAGATTGAACCGCCCCAATGGAATCGTGCTTTCTTCTATGTCTTAAAGGAGGCCGCATGACCAACGTCTTGCTGTTCCCTTTATGTGGCATCACCCTGCAACACGTTGAAGAGATTGCCAAGATCGCCGATAACAAACGAGATGCTGCTCGCCGTCTCGGCATCAGCGAACGCCAGTTCTACCAGGTCATCTCCGATAAAAAACTTCACTACCTCTTCCAGCGCAAAAGACCCCAATCTCGTTGTGTCAGCGCCGACGATATTGTACTTTTGGCCAAAGAAGGGTATACCCGACGCGATACCGCTTATCTGCTTGGCATCTCTGATGCCTACCTGAAAACTCTGATCCATCACTGGAATCTGGCTACCGAATTTATTGTCACTAAGGGCAAAGCGGCGTGGGTCACCCGTCGTGGCTATGCCCGCTAACCAAGGAGAATTACTTGTCTACTACTGACACAGCTAAACAGATTGACATCAAGCCCAAAGCAATTAATTTCAACCCCAGTGGCTCCAAGTATCTGCGCGATATTCCCTGCTTGGTTGAAGGCAAGACCGATACCTACGCGGTCATGGATGCCTTCCAGGTCACTTGTCCAGCGCGCCAGCACGCCATCAAGAAACTGCTCTGCTCCGGTATCCGGGGCAAGGGCGATGTCCTGCAGGATCTGCGCGAAGCCAAGGATGCCATTACCCGGGCCATACAGATGCAGGAAGCCAAACAGGAAAGTAAAGTCCTGGTGGCCTGGGACAAATAATCAATCAAGGAGATATGCAATGCAAGTGAAATTACTGACTCACACCCCGCATCCGGAAAAAGTCTGCGCTACTGCTGCCAAGCTCTGCTATTCGGCAGGAATGCCGGCCATGGAGGATATTACCCCAGACAAGGCTAGACCCTTTCTGGAGAAGATTCTGGCTCTTGGCCATCTGTCGGTGCTGGAACACGCGTCTTTTACCTTCAGTGTCGAAGGAATCAGTCGCGCCTGTTCCCACCAACTGGTCCGGCATCGACTGGCTTCCTTCAGCCAGCAAAGCCAACGATACGTGCAAGCTCACGGAGAATTCGAACAGATCATTCCACCATCCATTAAAAACAATCCGCAGGCTCTGCATGAATTTCATTGTGCCATGTCCGAATGCGGCAACGCCTACGGGAATCTTATCACGCTGGGTATTCCTGCCGAAGATGCTCGCTTCGTTCTACCCAACGCCGCGGAAACCAAACTAATTGAAACTATGAACGCCAGGGAACTGCTCCATTTCTTTAAACTTCGTACCTGTTCCAGAGCACAGTGGGAAATTCGAGCACTGGCCAATGAAATGCTCCGGCTGGTCAAGCTCGCTGCTCCTGCACTCTTCTCGACTGCTGGTCCTGGCTGCGTTACCGGTACCTGCCCCGAAGGAGCCATGAGCTGCAAGGCGGTAGTGTGATGCTGCCTTGTATGCCGGTCCCCAAAGAGGAACGTCCCGATGTCGTGCTGCTGGCTTTCCTGGATCAGATCGCCAAAGCCCTGATCCAGAGAAGCAAACCCAATTCTGCTCGCTACAACCGCCTGCTGGCGCTCAGGAAGGCGGTAGAGAGGGTGGACGATACTTACCATGGCTATCTGCCAGACACGCTCCAGGCCGCCGCACAGGAGCTGCTGGAGACACTGGAAAAGAAGATCATCACCTTGAACAATCTGGACATGGAATAATTTTTTATTTAATGGAGGATGGTGTGTCGATTATTCGAAGGAAGGAAGATTTCTTCGCTACAACCAAATGTTTGCCGTTAGTGGTAATCATCCTGGCGGTACTCTGCTTCTTTCTGGTGCAGGCCATCGATAAGATGTCCTCGCCTACTTTGGAACAACAGGCCCAGCGTCAACTGCTGCTGGATGGACAGCAATGAGGCGGCTCTGCGCCTGGTGCGAAAGAGACCCCGCTCTGATCGAGATCTACGAAGAAACCCATGGAATCTGTATTCCCTGTATCATCAAACACTTTCCCGACGAAGCGCAAGAATTGCTGCGTTTGCTGGAAAAAAGGGAAACCATACAACGCTGCAGTAACCAATAATCAGATCATTGACCCGGAATGGGAGGGATAGATGCCTGTAAAAATAACCGAAACAATCGACCGCTGGTGCTGCGAACCGAAAGACCTGAAAAAGTACAAAGGGGAGGGACCGAAAACGGTTGAACTTTTCTGCCAGTACTGCGGCCAGCAGTTCGGCTCGGAACGATATATGGACGCTGCCGGGTCCAGTGATACGAAGCTGGTTAAAATAGGGTTAGGGCTCTGACGTGGCGTCGCAGAACAGCCCGCCAAGACGAAATGTAACCAATGATCAAACAGGGGGAAATGCCATAGTCAGCGGGATGGTCCCGATGCGAGGGATTCCAGTGATGTGGTAGTCATGCCCGGCAGAGTACCCCTTTTAACCAAGGAGAGTTTTATGATTTGCTGTAACAAACCCATGACCGTAGCTAAATATCAGCACCCTGACCTGGAGGAAAAGTCTTCTTATTTACACTGCTCAAAATGTGGTAGCCATTACTTCGATGGCCAATTCTATACGGCCGACGCGTGGTTCTTTTATATTAACGGAGTCAGCTACCAGCAATACCAGGATCAACTTCTACTGGAAGAATGTCCGCACGCCCACGAACTGATCAATCACAGCCAGCCTGAAAGTTTCTGATCCTTCCTCTCTTCGCCTCCGGCGAATCTTCCGAACATCCAGGAACAGCGCGGTCGGACCAGGGAGCACAGCGACTGCCGTCCGAAGAGCGGCTGTTCCTGGTGTACACCCAAATACAGAGGTTTATTATCAGGTATAATACTGAATAAAATCAATAACTTACAAAACAATTGCTATACACATTTCATATAGTGAGAAATAAATACTATGCATTAATTGTATAGTATGTTTTATTGTATGGAATGCTCTTATGGAGGGATACATGGCAGTTGTAAAAATTGAAACCTATTTACCAGATGTCGGCGATGATTTAATAATTACGAGAAGAAAAGCAAACAACGAAACAGTTCCCGCTTATTCCTGCATCGGAGGAAATATGACCTGCCAAACCAGAGAAAAAAGTTATCCTGATTTGTTTGGGGTATTGAAAGAATTATCCAAAAGTGCTGCTTGGCTGTTTTGGTCATTAGTGGAGAAACGTAATACTAGGACAAACATCTCTGTTTTCAAAGCAAAAAATGCCGTAGAAGCCCGCAAGATAACCATTGCTTATCAAGAGCTACACACCTTAAATATCGTGCTACGCATTAAGCAACAGCATTATCTTATTAACCCAAAAGTCATGCTTCCTGAAAAAAATGAATACATGAACGTAAAAATACACTGGAACTCGTTAGCAAATATTAAATTATAGAATCGACGATGCTCCCGGGCCTGCGGCTTCGCAAGCTCGCCGCGCCCTGCGCATCGTCTTCAAGGAGAGCTGCTATGACGATCGACCCGATAAAACAGATCGACCAGGCTGTCTATGATAACGCTGCAGAAGCATTAAAAATAGCAAAAATATGTATGATGATGCAAAAGGATACTGCCTTCTATACGGCGATCCTCTTCTCCCTCAAACAGGCTATTACCGAAGAAGTGCCAACGGCTGCCACCGATGGTAAGCATCTGCTGATCAACCCGGCCTTCTTCTGGGATATGCCAATCAATGAACGCATCACCCTGCTGGCTCACGAAGTCCTGCATGTTGGACTCGACCACATGCACCGTATAGGCAAACGTGACGCTCTGGTGACAAGTGACAGGGGTCAAGTCATGTCCTTGTGGAATATCGCCGCCGATTACGTTATCAACTATCTGCTGGTCAAGGCTGGCTACAAACTACCGGCAGGGGGTCTATATGACGCCCAGTACGCCGGCATGTCCACTGAGCAGGTCTATGACCTTCTCTACAAGAAAGCCGATAAAGAGCAGCAAAAGATGGCGGCTCAGGTCGGCGCCATGGGCAACGACATCATTCATCCAGATCCGAATACTCCCGGTGGTGGGGTAACCCAGGAAGAGGTAACCGAGATCATCCTGCGGGCTACCACACAAGCCAAATCCATGGGTGGTGCTGTCCCGGGAGAAGTGGGAATACATTTGCAGAAGACCCTTAATCCTCCTCTGCCCTGGAACCTGATTCTCAACAATTATCTGACCGAATTCGCCAAGGATGACTATTCCTTCCGTCGTCCCAACCGGCGCTATCTCCCGGATTTCTATCTGCCTTCGGCCCACTCTGAAGCGATCTGTAATCTGGCGGTCTGCGTCGATACCTCGTCTTCGGTCAGTGACGACCAGTTCAACGACTTCATTACCAAGATCTATGAGATGCAGAAGATGCTGCAGCCGCAAAAGATTTCGGTGATGGCTTTCAATACCCGTTTCGTCAGCGAACAGGAATTGAAAGCCGGCGACGATCCCTTCAAAAAACTGGTCTTCAAGGGTAAGGGTGGTACTCGGATTGCTCCGGTTCACGAGTGGCTGGCTAAGGTCAAACCGACTGTGGCCCTGATTTTCACCGATGGCGGGTTTCAGCATGAAGCACCGGTCAATCCACGCATCCCGCTCATCTGGCTGATCTACGATAATCCTAACTGGACCAGCCCGTATGGCCGGGTCATCAACTACGACATTCCCGCTTAAACCATAAAGGACAGATTATGAAGAACCCCGCAGTCGTCCTGACCAAGGATCAGGAAAAAGCCAATATCGCTTTCCTCGACTTCCTGGTCAGCGATGAAAATTTCTTTGTCATCCAGGGTGCGGCCGGCTGCGGGAAAACCTTCCTGATCCGTCATCTGCTGGAGACGTTTTATTCCCGCTACAAATCCTACTGTCTGCTCCTGCAGAAAGAGCTGCAGATCTTTGATATCAAGATTACCGCCACCACCAACAAGGCGGTCAACGTGGTCAACGATTTCCTCGGTGACCTGCTGATACAGCGAAGAGACATTAACGTCAGCACGATCTTTTCCTTGCTCGGTCTGCGGGTACAAAATGACCGTAACACTGGTAAAACGACCCTGACTTTCAATGCCAACCAGCTACCCAAATTCCAGAGCGGAGGTGGGATTACGCCGCTGATCTTTATCGACGAAGCCTCGTTCATCGGCGAGGATCTGCATCAGATTATCGAGAGCATTCTCTGGCACGGCGCCAACGCCAAAATCGTTTATATCGGTGATAAGTATCAACTGGCGCCGGTCGGACAGACCTTCTCGGCGCTGGAAAGTCTCTCCTGCACCAAGGTTGAATTGGGGGAGATCGTCCGCAACAAAGGGCATATCTTGGCTACTGGTACCCAATTCCGTGAGACGGTCAAGACCGGTACTTTCCGGCCAATCCAGTATAACCAGCAGGATCTCATTCATACCAAAGGACCGGCTTTCCAGAAGCTGGTCGAAGCCTCTTTTGGCCATCCCGACTGGAACCCGGCCAAGAGCCGGATTCTGGCCTGGACCAACGAACGGGTCCAGGAGTACAACAAGCATATCCGGAAATTTCTCAAATTACCCGCGCTGTTTCAGAAAGGCGAGACGGTTATCACCAACGAGTACATCCAGGGCAGCACTTCTTACAGCAAACCGGTCGATGCCGAAGTGGTCATCACCCGAATCATGGGCGATCCAATCACCCAGTATGGCGTCATTGGCTACATGCTGGAACTGGATCATACTCACTGCGGCTTTATGCCGATCCATTTTCGGGATGCCAAAAATCTGATGAAGAAACTGGCTGCCGACAAAGATTGGAAAAAATTTTTCGAGGTTAAGGAAACTTGGCTCGATCTGCGTCCGGTTTATGCCTCAACAATTAACAAGGCACAAGGCAGCACCTACGAAACGGTCTTCCTCGATTTACCGGATATCGGTAAGAACTGGAATGCCAACGACGTGGCCCGGTTGGTCTACGTTGGGCTAACCAGGGCTTCTAAACAAGTCGTTTGTTATGGCTATCTTCCCGATCGCTTCACGTAGGAGTCTTATTATGCAAGGGATTAATCAAATCAAGCAGCGGGCGAGGGAAATCCTGTTGAAAGAGACTTTTTCATACATTGATAAAAAGATGTACAACGCCTATTCCGTTCTAGCCAAAGAGAATGCCCAAGTATTGGGATTGAGACATCCGGAAAGAATACTCTTTTTTCTACAAAACGGTACGGTCTATCCTAATCGCACGCCGAACGGGCAGTCCGTTTATACGTTGCAAGTTCTTGCGCCAATTCTGCATTATACTTTAATTGATCGTATGCACAAGATACAATCCACACTGGAAGATGCCGGATATACTCAAGTCAAAAACTTTTACTCAGCGATAATAAGTAACTCCTTTAATAACATAGTACTGGATACATTTGTTCCGCAAGTACTGCTATCTAAATTAAAAGATGAGCTTTACGAGGCTGAATACAAAGTTATTGATTTAGGCTCCATGAACCAAACACCTGCTCAATCTATTCGTATAACCGAATGTAATATCCAGATGATCAAAGAACACTATCGGGAAACGATTGTGTTGCTGAAGGATATCTTAATGGAACGCTTTCTTTTACAAGGATAACCCGGAGGAATAAATGATACGCAAGCCCATGAAGGCCCCGAGTAACGGGGCCACGCTGGAAGAACTGCAAGCCATGCAATACCCCATCGCCTGTTCGGCCAAACTGGACGGAATTCGAGGCGTCATCACTGATGAAGGCGTTCTGTCCAATTCCTTAAAACCACTCGGCAATCGCTATCTCCAGCAGGAACTCAGCGACGCTCGTCTGATCGGCCTGGATGGAGAACTGACTGTCGGCTTGCCACACAAGGATTTGTCTCTGCCCGATGACGACGTTTTCAACCGGACGACCGGAGCCATTCGACGTACTGAAGGGCAACCTGATTTCACCTTCCATGTCTTCGACGACTTTACCTTCAAAAAGCAGAGTTATCTGCAACGCTGGGTTAACCGGATACCGGTGGATCTCCCTCGACTGCTGGATCATCCTCGGATAGTAATCCTCGAACAGCGGATCTGCCATACTTGGCAAGAAGCCCTGGAATACGAGGAGGAACTGCTGGCGATCGGTTACGAGGGTATGATGCCCCGGACTCTCTGCGGCCATTACAAGGAAGGCCGTGCCACCGTTAAGGAAGGCTTGATTCTCAAACGCAAACCGCTGGAGCAAGACGAAGCGGTTGTGGTAGGCGTCTTCGAACAGATGAAGAATAACAACGAGAAAGGCGTCAACGAACTGGGCAACAGCTTCCGTACCTCCCATCAGGAAAACAAGGAAGGCAAGGGAACGCTCGGCGGTGTGGTGCTCAAATCTCCTCGTTGGAAGGACACCTTCAATTGCGGCACAATCATCGGTGGCACCGACGAGTGGAGACAAAAGATGTGGAACGAGCCCGAGCTGATCATGGGCCAGATCATGACCTATGTCTACCAGGGCTACGGAAGCATCGACAAGCCCCGTCAGCCGAGAGCCAAGGCGGAATTCCGCCTCAAGGAGGATCGTTGATTCATCTATGGAGTGAGTGGCGGAACTGGTAGACGCTAAGCCCTGAGAGAATCTCCTGAAGAGAGTGACTGCGGCGGCAGATCATTCGAGCGTTAGCACGAAATCCTGACTGCTGAAATGCAGAGGCTGCTAAGGGGAGGACAGATGGTTCTCGTGCAGGTTCAAATCCTGCCTCACTCCACCTATTTTGAAATAAAGGAGACTGTCGATGAACACCATTGACAAACAGTTTATAAAATTCCATCAGGACAATCCGCACGTCTACGACGAGATCAAGAAGTACGCCGACCAGATCTGGCAGGCGGGTCACCGCCAATTCGGCATGAAGGCAATCTTTGAACGCATCCGCTGGGATGCAGCCTTTGGTACCAGCGGCGTACCCTTCAAAATCAACAACAACTACACCAGCCGCTATGTTAAATTGCTGGAACGGGATCATCCAAGAGTCGGCGGATTCTTCCGGGTGCGGGAGATTAAACCTTCCTCTATCTTTGCCGTGGATTATCTGCACAATCCGCAAAGACATCTCTGGCCTTAATACACAGCCAGCGGAGTAAACGTACACCCTCCATCGTGAGCCTGTGGCAGCTCTCTTAATCGTCGTTGCCAGGGCAGGGAATAGCGTAATCAATGTGTGCGTGACGATCGGGAGAGGCCGACATTCTGCGTTTTCGGTGACATAGATACTGGAACCGGTGACCATCTCGGAAAGTCGAGTGACAGCGGGGAAAGGCCCGCAAGAACTGGAGCAAGCCCGGATACCTCCAGGTTAAATAAACTGTCCGTGAGCACCCTGCAGCGGAGAGATAAATCTCTCCGCTGCGGTCTTTAACTATTCGAATGGCCCTTGCATCCAGCTCTCCACGGTAACCAAACCGAAAAATGAATCTGGCTTTGTTCAAGGCCATCAAGAGCGGTGGGCGCGAATCCGCCATAAACAAAACGCGCACTTTAATTTAACAGGAGAGAATCATGCACACCGAAAAACAACAGCTCGCTTCTATGCGCAACTGGCGCAAAGCCCAACTGGTGTCTGCTCTGGGAGCCATCCGCCATGCTGGACGCTACGCCAAAGAAGGGGATACGCTCAGCAAATTCATAAAAGCTGCTGATGCCCTTCTTCAAGCCATCACCGCCGAATACGGTCAGAAACTCTGTCCGATCT
>Ga0214472_10005553_pt1 | contig 13247 bp, 7 predicted proteins | sample RVTome_6_FD_207662 | JGI IMG/M metagenome (GOLD analysis project Ga0214472, IMG submission 207662) | Soil microbial communities from uranium-contaminated site in the Upper Colorado River Basin, Wyoming, United States - RVT140D175 | ecosystem: Environmental > Terrestrial > Soil > Contaminated >... | reverse complement strand
GGCCCGACGCCGTGTTTCCCCGCTACTCGATTGACGCGAAACGTTTCACAGGCATGGTCTAGGGGTGCGATGAAGCTCTGGTCCCCTTCCATCGACACGGACTTGCAGGAGGCAGTCAATGAAGCGCTCTGTCGCACATTTATGCATCGCGATCGCTCTCGCCTGGTCGTTGACATCAACGCTCCAAGGCCAGCAACTCCAGGAAGGGACATGGTCGGGAACCTGGGTTAGGGCCCGAGGCAGAAACCCTCGGCCTCGGAGTGTCTCTCTTGAGGTCAAGAAGACTCCTGATCCGCACTGGCGGTGGCGAGCCGCTCAGGGCGAGGTGTTGACCGCTACGTTCGCGGGCCAGGAGGGGCGGTCGCAACTGAGCGACATTCAGCTCGACAAAGAAACGCTGTCGTATTCTTACCTGGCCGGAGACGCCAAAGTAAACTGCCGCCTGAATCTTCGGCCGGATGGCGCTTACGAAGGCGAATGCGTGGGTGAAGGCGGCAGTCCAAGGGCTACGCTTACATTGACTCCACCGGAAGCTTCCACCGAGCCCGAGCGCTGACGACGGGCGGACGGTCCCAAACATGAATGAGTTGGCGGCGTATTCGACCGTGGCGATTACGCTGGGGTTAATCGTAACCCGTCCCAGCCTCGGCCTCTCGTTCCGCCTCACGCCGGCGATGTCGGCCTTTGCGGGCGTCGCCTTTCTGTTCGCGCTCGGGATCGTCACGCCGGAGCACTGGGTGCGAGCCGCGACGAACTTGTGGACTCCGTTCGTGGCCATCGGCTCGATCATGGTGATGACCGAGGTCGCGCGGCGCATTGGGCTGCTCGAGCGCGGGGCCTCGTTCATCGATACCCAAGCAACGTCTACGGGACGGCTCTTCTTGTTCGTCTTCGTCCTCGGTGTCGTGACGTCCACGTCATTCAACAACGACGCGGCCATTCTCCTTCTCACGCCGTTGGTCGTCACGCTGATCAAGCGCCGCTACCCAGGCCATCCGGAAATGGCCTTGCCTTTTGCGTTCGCGGTATTCATGTCGGCCGGAGTAGCCGCCCTGCCGGTATCGAACCCGATGAATATGGTGGTGGCGGAGTTCCTGAAGATCAGCTTTAACGATTACGCCCGCCACATGATTCCAGTCGCGGTAGCCGGTTGGCTGATCGCATTCCTGGTCCTCCGGGCCATCTTTGCGAGCCCTTTGACGACGCCCATCGGGCCGGCTCCTGAGAATGCCCGTCGTTCGACGAAGGTGCAGTACCTCATGATCGCTTTGCTCGCGTGTGTGCTGGCCTCGTATCCGATCTTCGGCTCCCTGGGCCACCCGGTCTGGGCTGTCGCGGCGGCGGGTGCGCTGCTCTCACTCGTCCTTGCATGGCGTTGCCAAGGGGCGAATCCGCTGAGAGTTGCGCGCGACGGCGTGTCGTGGGGAACGCTAGCGTTTCTGCTCGCCGTACTCGTGATGTCACAGGGCTTGCAGGAAGTAGGTCTCGTCGGCCGCCTCGCGGCGCTCTACGAAAACGCTGGTCTTGCAACCATCGGCATGACGTCGTCAATCGGCTCGGCCCTGCTCAATAACCACCCCATGTCATACCTCAATATGTTGGCGTTGCAGACCACGTCCGCGGATAACATCAGCGTTTTTGCCGCCCTGGTGGGCGGCGACTTGGGGCCCCGTTTACTGCCCATGGGCTCCCTGGCCGGCCTGTTGTGGCTTGAGATGCTGCGCCGTCACGGCGTGGATGTCAGCGTCGGGCGATTCGTCCGGGTTGGCCTGCTGGTAGCCGCCCCCACCATCGCGGTGTCCTTGGCCATCCTCTCTCTCTACTAGTTGCAAGCGATCGTCGAACAACTCGCGCTTTTGGATCGCGGCTTCAAGCGTCGGACCCGAGGTGATGCGGTCGCGGTAGCGCACCGCGAAGAGCTTGAGCTGCGGCATTTCGTTCTGCAGTGAATTCACCCAGATTGTCTCGATATACATCAGATCGCCCGCAACCGGCAGCAGCAGCGTGCGCCCGCGGATGACCTCCGATGCATGGCGAATCCACATCGTCACCTGTTGGTGCACGGGCCGGTCGTTGTCGATATAAGCATCGATCTGTTCCGGTCCCGGCACGAACATCCCTTGTGGTATCTGAAGACTCATGAGCCGCCCATAGTTGCCTGGATCCTGCAGAGCTATGATCAGCGATCTGAGGTTCCGGCCCCCCTCGGGAGTGAACGGCATTAGCATGGAGTACTGCAGATCGCCCGGTTCGCCGATGTCAACGCCACTCGGCAGATCCGCCGGATCGAGCAGGACGTCGTAGCCTTCATATGAAAACGTCATCTGGTCGCCGGTGCCGAAGCCGCTCAGTCCCCGGCCGATTGAACCGAGCGTGTCGTCGGCGTCATCCCAGAGATCCTCAACGTTATAGAACTCGATCGGATCGTGTTGATGATAGCGTTTGTAGATGTCGTCGAATTGAATGTGAAACCACTGAGGCGGATAGGTAAGCTGGGCTTCCACTGCGTCCGGCATGGCGGAAGCCGGCTCTAACAGGTCCGGATAAATCCGTGCCCACGTGCTGATGATCGGGTCGTCGGACATCTGATAGAAATGGACGTCCCCGCTGTAGGCGTCAACCGTGATTTTCACGGAATCCTCGCCGTAATTGACGATCCTCTCGGGGAACGCCTCGATTGCTCGCTCGTCTGACTTGTCTCCGAGGACTTCCCGAAAGGAGTAGGGGTACCGATCGCTTGTCGTGAGGCCGTTCACCATCCAGTGCACGCGTTTGTCTGCGATGAATGCGTAGGTATTGGTATCCAAGAACAAAAATGGCGCCAGGCTCTGGATCCGCGCGATCGGGGTTCGCTGAATGTGCACGCGAGTGCGGGCGGAATCGATATACCGAGAGAAAAGGAACGCCGTCACATCCTTGGTATGTACGGCAAACATCAGACGCTTGAACAGGGAGTCGATGCGGATTCCGTCGGTCAAGTTTTCAGGAAATGTAAACTCTTCCCGCGCCTGATCGGTCGCATAGTCAAATTCATTGAGATACCTGACGCCTGTCAGTACATACTCGTCCTTGGCGCCTTCGCCAAAGTAGACACGGGGTTCGTGATCGAGGGCCTCGTAGGTCACGCGCGGCGGCACCTCGTTGACGGCGTAGGTAGGGCTCCCGACCTCATCGACCTCGTTGACGGGACTCATCACGAGGCCCATGCCGTGGGTGAGCAGGAGTGCCGCCGACCCCCAATATTTGAGCCACTCCTGTTCGCCGACCAGGGCGCGCGACGGCATCTCGCGAACCGCGCTGGCGAACATGCGTTTCCGGCCTTCGATGGCGTAGCGAGCGCCGTCGACCGACAGGAACTTGTAGTACGGACGGAGTTGCTGCTGTTGTTGGAACGTTTGCAGCAGCGGTCCGAACACCATGGTCGACTCAGAGACCGCCATGCGCTCGAGGTGCTGGACGTCGGGCGGTTCTTCCAGATAGCTGACCCACGGCGTTACGATTGGGGCGTTTCGGACCGTCTCGCTCGACAGCAGCGCACCGGGCGACAGCGGCCGTTGCGGTGGAATCCACTCGTGAACCTCGACGGCTCCCAGTCTGTACGCGTCGGTCGTTGCTTGCATGTGCCGCTGGATGTACTCCCGCTGAATGTACGGCTCGTTCGGCTGGACGAAGACATAGTCCCGAGCGAGCACACCCAGCGAAAAGCAAAGCTGCAAAGCCAGCAACGCCACACCGGCGGATGCGAGGCGTCCGAGTGACAGCGGAGGGGCGGGAGACTCACTCGATGCCGCGAGACCCCCGTCCTCCCAGGCGTAGCGCCCGTAGAGACGCGATAGCGAAATGCCTGCCAGCAGGGTTAGCCCTAGCTCGACACCGACTAGGAAATATACGCTGTTGAGGGTCGAAAACAGCCCCTCAAGATCGACATAGGCGGCACCCGTCCGCACGCCGGCCGCTGCGTTGTCCTTCAGCAGCAAGGCGTAACGCCCCAAATAGATATTGACCGCGCCCACGGTCCCCAACGCGTAAATCAGCCACTTGGAGTAAGGTACGGCAAACGCGCCGAGGGCGCCCCGGACGCTCAAACCGCGCCGGCGGAATTCGCCGGTCGGCGCAAGCTCGTCGTAGCGGGCGACGAAACAAGAAAGAAAGCTGACACCGATCGCCACCTCGATCGCCCCTAGCACCAGCAGCCACGCCGGCAATGAATACACGTAGAAGCCGATATCGTGAGCGAAGACCGGATCGGCGCGTCCAAACGGTACGCCGTGAAGAGCCAGCAGGAACTGCTGGTAATAACCAGCCAGGAACCACCCGCCGAGAATGCCGATCCAGATGCCGCACTGCAGCCCCGCCGCCCTCAGTGTCCGGCTGTGGGCATGGAGCCACATGGGAACGTAGACGGCGAGTGCGAGGATGCTCCCGTACCCCCAGAAAAGCAATACCTGCATCTGCAGATTCGTCCAGAAGATCGTCCGGTAACCGAGGCTCTGATTGAACCAATACTGCACGAACACGTCTGGTATGGCGTTGAGCGCGATGAGGGCGAGGAGCGACCATGTCCAGAAGGAGAACGATCTCCACAAAACGGCCGGGCGGGGTATGTAAGGCTGTGTAAGGTTCACGAGGTCTCGACCTGACTCTGGGCTGTTGACTGAGTGAAAAACGCCTGCCACGTCTCGATCGCGCTCGGGCAGTGTCCCAACAAGACCGCAATGACAAAGCCGATCAGCGACAAGCCGTTGATCAAGAACGAATCGAGCAAGGCTACCGTGGCGCCGGACAGATACCCCTCGTCGAAGACCCGGAACATCACTACGGACACGAGTTCGTAGACGCCGACGCTGGCAAACGTATAGGGGAGCACTCTCGTCATGTTCGCGACGGCAATCACAATGACGAACTGAATGAAACCGAGGTCTTTGATCAATACGTAGTCATCCAGCGGAGACGAAAAGGCCTGCTTGATGCACCAATAGCCGAGGATTTCGATGCCCAACGCGGCGACCGAGACAAGCAAGACACCTAGCATGAAGCCGGGCGTTGCCAGGAGCTGCCTGGCGGCCTTCGCGAGCGCCCGTCCGTTTAGCGCGGCCCATACATAGGCAAGCAAGTTCGAACGCCCGACTTCAGAATTCGCGCGGCCGAGGGGGCGGGTCAGTGACACGACGACGATGACAAGCAGAAGCGTCCAGAACGCCGGAACAAGCGCACCTTTCCATCCCAAGAAAATGAGGCCACCGGCGAGCACGAACAGGATCGCCAAGACCTCGTAGAGCCGGTTGCAGAAAACGACTCCTGCCGCCGCCGCCGCCATTGCGCCGCCATTTACCAGGGACTGCGCCGTGCCCGAATCACCCGGTCCAAACGGAAAAAACAGATTGAGCCCGCGGCCGAAGAAGTAGCTCGACATCTGACCTTTAACCGAGGGCCCCACGCCGAAATGTCTGGAGAGCAACCGCTGCCGGATGCCGCGCATGAGCAGCGCCACCGAGACGAGTGCGACAGCTAGATAAAGTGGCGTCCAGCCGAATCGCCTGTTCGAGACGGCGATCAGATCCAGATCGACAGCGAAGAAGCCGTCCCCGACGTCGGCAATTTTGACAATGCCTAGGTCCGCTAGATCGTCGAGGATGCGGAAATTCGCAAACAACTCGAGCATGCCCGATTGAAACGCCTGGGCATCCCAAGGCGACGGCCCGTCAGCATCGGGGACCAGGATGACGAAGACGAACACCATCATCAGAATGGCGAATGCATAAGACCAGACAACCGACAATCCCAGTCGCTCTGACATCTCTATTACCTTCCCGAGGCTTGCGCCTCGCTAAACCACGGCAGCTCGTTCGCCCGCTGTTCGTCGGCTTCGGAACCATCGAGCAGCCGGATCGCCTCCTCCAACGACGTTGCCATCGTCGTACGGCCGCGATAGACAACCGAGACCAGCTTGATCTGCGGCAGCTCATTCTGCAGCGACATAATCCAAAGCGGCTCAATGTACATGAGGTCGCCCGCGATCGGAAGCAACAGCGTGTGTCCCCGCACGACCTCGGATCCGTGCCTTACCCACAACGTGATCTGCTGGTTAACCTGCGTGTCATCATCGATCAATGTGTCTGCCTGCTCGGGCCCGGTAACGAAGACCCCTTGCGGCACACGAAGATTGAGCAACCGCCCATAACTGTCGGGATCCTGGAACGCGAGGACGAGCGATCGCAGGTTCCTCGCGCCTTCGGGGGTGAAAGGCATCAGCAGCGCGTATTGAAGCTCACCGGCTGTGCCTACCGCCGCGCCCGCTGGAAGATCGGCGGGATCCAACAGAATGTCGTATCCCTCGTAGGAGAAAGTCATCTGATCCGTTGTGCCGAATTCGGTCAACCCGCGCCCGATCGAGCCGACGACTTCGTCCGCGTCATCCCAGAGATCCTCGACGTTATAGAACTCGATCGGATGCTGCTGATGGTATCGCTTGTAGATATCGTCAAATTGAATGTGGAACCACTGCAAGGGATAGGTCAGCTGGTTCGACACGGCGCTTGGCATGGCGGACGCCGGTTCAAGCAAGCCGGGATAGATGCGCTCCCAAGTGTTGATAATCGGATCATCAGCGATCTTGTAAAAGTGCACGTCGCCGTCGTAGGCGTCGATGGTGATCTTGACCGAATCTTCGGCGTAATTGATGACGCGCTCGGGCAATGGTTCCACGGCACGCTCGTCAGCCTTGTCGCCCAGAACCTCGCGAAACGAGTACGGGTAGTTGTCGCTCGTCGTCAGTGCGTTGATCATCCACTGGATTCTGCCCTCCGCGATAAAGGCATGTACGTTGGTGTCGACAAATAGAAACGGTGCGATGCTTCGTACACGCTGGATCGGGGTGCGATACAGATGCGTGCGTGTCTTGTCCTGATCGATGAACCCGGAAAACAGAAACTCGTTGAGATCCCCGGTATGCAGGGCGAGGAACACTCGCTTGAGGACCGAGTCGACCGGGATCCCACGCTCGATCGCCGGCTCGTGAACGAACTCGCTTCGGAACTGGCGCGTGGCGTGATCGAACTCTTTCAAATGCCGAATGTTGGTCAGGACGTAGTCGTCCTTGGCTCCTTCGCCAAAATAAATGCGCGGCTCGGCTTCAAAGCTCGGTTCTGTTGCCCGCGGTGGAATGTCCGCCACGATATAGCGAGGACCACCTTCGTCATTCAGCTCGTTGACTGGGCTCATCACGAGACCAAAGCCATGCGTGTACATCAACGCGGCGCTTCCCCAATGCTGAAGCCACTGCTTGGGTCCCCCAAACCCAAGCGAGGGCAGCTCGCGGACGGCGCTTACATACATCCGCTTTTCACCGTTCACGCGGTACCGAACACCATCGGCCGAGACGAAGCGATAGTACGGACGCAGCTGCTGCTCCTGCTCGTAGATCTGGAGCATTGGACCGTAAACGAGCGTCGAGTCCGACGCTTGGATCCGCTCGAAGTGCTGGATGTCTGGAGGCTCTTCCAGATACCTGACCGACGAGGCCAGGAGTGGGGCGTTGTCTACCGTTCGGCTGGCAAGGAGCCGGTCAGCCGTAAGCGGCTCGGCCGGCGGTCGCCAGTCCACTGTTTCGACGTCGCCAAGGCGGTAGCCGCGGATGGTTGCGGCAATGTGGCGCTCGATATACGGAATTTGAATTGTCGGCTCGTTGGGTGTGACGAAGAGGTGGTCTCTGGCCACCACCGCCGAGAAGAATAACAGGTCCAGCATTATTAGACCGATGCTCAGCCGCAGTGGTGTTCGCAGGCGAAGCCGGCTCGTGGCGGTATCGACGGGACGCTGCGAGATGAGCACATCGCAGTGCTGCCTGATCCGATGGAGGCTGTAGCCGACAATCGCCATGATCCCCAGCTCGACCAGGGTCGACACATAGATCAAGTTCAGAGTGGAGAAAAGGCCCGTCACATCCACGTAGGCGGCGCCTGTTCTGACTCCGCTGTCACCGTTTTCCTTGAATAACAATTCAAAGCGCGCGAGGAATGTCCGCGCCACCAGGGAGAATCCTAGTAGAAACAGCGCGGCGTTGAGGCCGTTCGTGACCAGCAGTCCCAGCCTGGTCCACAGCGTCAGCACCGCGCCGGTGAACCGCCGCTGCGTGCTCAGCGTATCGAACCTTCCGACGACCGCGGACGCCGCGGCCAGGACTGCGAGCCACAACAGCACGACGCGGGTCGTTCCAACGGCCGGCAGTACAAATACGTAGAATCCGATGTCATGACCGAACAAGGGATCAGCTTCGCCGAACGTTCCCGCGTTGAACGCAAGCAAGTACTGTTCATACCGGAGGGCCCAGAGCCAGCCGGCAAAGATCCCAATCCAGAGGCCTACATGCACGGCCGCCCTTTTCAACGACCGACTAGCCGCGTACGCACGGATTGGGATGATGACGGCTAGTGCGAACAACACAACACCCGCGATGAAGAGAAGGGCTTGGGAGCTAAAATTCGTCCAGAAAACGATGGATTTGCCCATGGCGTCCAGAAACCAGTACCTGACAACCAGGGGAGGGACAGCAGCCAGCAGGAGCCAGCCGTACGCTAGCCCTACCCAGAACGAGGATGAGCGCCAGACTTGCGTGAAAGGCGGAATTGCGGGGAGCGTCTCGGCGTCCCGTTGAATGGTAGTCATTTGTCTGCGGAGGACAGTCCTATGTATTAAGAAAAATCTGCTGTCGAACCAACCCGTCTTCAGGCCCGTGCGGCAAGGCCAGTCCCTGTTACGGCTGGAGCGGCGCTATAGGCATTACAGTTTGACCACCCGACCCGCCAAAAACCTGCGTCACGTCCGCGGCCACTCTTCCTCCCTCGGCCGTCACTGTCAGGGTTCCTTGAAAGTTGTCAATGTCGGCGTTCGGAAACAACTCGTCCAGCTTCGGGCTCGCCCTGCCTCTGGCCGGCAGTTGAAGCTGCGCGCGGCCCTCCGGCACCTCGACGCCGCCGCTCTCGCGGAGCACCAGCGTCAAGCTGACCGCCGACTGGGTGGAGCACAGGGCCACCTGGGTATTCAGCCCGGCGGCGCGGTCGTGGTGCACTGCCGCGATGAAGCCCTCGAAGACACCGCTCGGCCCGGTGCTCACGGTTCCCGCAGTTGGAGACGCCAGGCGTAGCACGGCGCCCAGCGCACCTTCAGCATTCTGAGAGTGGGCCGATCCCACTTGGAGCGGCCCCCCGGCGGGTGTCGTGAAGACCACGCTGCCGAGCGGCTCGATGTCGTAGGACACCGTGACCGCAGGGCTTAGCCCGTTGATCGCAATCGGCCAGCTCTGGCCGGTCTCGTCGAGGAACGCCATGGTCCCTTTGGCCCGGTCGGCGGGAGATGGGTTCATCAGGACAATCGAGGAGGCGTAATCGCCTCCCGTCAGGAACGTCGCGAAATGGAGCGTCCGGGTCACCTGCAGCGGCCTAACCGGAACCACCGGGAACGTCGCAAACTCCCCGGTCCTGGTTCCTTGCTGAATCCCGATTGCGGCCAGCGAGCCACCGTCTTGCGGCCTATCTATGCCTCCCTCAACCGTCATCGTTCCCTGGAAATCACCCCCGTTCGGAAGAAGCTCGCGAAATAGCTCACGCACCAAGAGGAGACGGCGGCCCTGGGGCGGGATCTCAATCTCGACACCCCCTTTGCTTGGAGTGGAGACCTCCTCGCCGTCCGGTCGGTGCAATGTTAGCTTAATGCGGCTGGTCACCGCGCTGCTGCTGATGGCCACGCCTGTGCTCAAGCCGGTAGCGTGATCCTCCATCACGGGCACGATGAAGTTGTCCAGAAGACTGGCTTCACCTACTCCCGCGGACCATAGGTCTGCCGGTGACTGCCGCACGATGCCACTCAACGGGCGCTCCACCAACACCTGTGCGGTCCCCTGAACAGGGGTGCCCGGCGCGGAAGCCTCGAACGCCACGCGGCCCAGCGGCGGCACCGTGAACGCGAAGTGAGATTGCACCGCGTCGCCCGCAATCGACAGCGGAAGAGCCATCCCCTGATCGTCGAAGAACGCGATGTTCCCCGCGCTCGCGGCGGTCGTCGACGGGTTGACGAACACAAACGACGCGGCGCCGTTCTCACCGGTAGTAAGTTGCGTGAACAGATGGGCGTGCCGCACCCGCTCGATGGATGCAAGGTGATAGCTCCCTCCCGTCGTCGGATCGGACAAAAAGTTGTCACCAGGTCCGGACGGGGAGAGCACCGGGGGTACGCGGTGGGTGAAGCCGTTGAGAATCAGAATGTCATCGCCCGTACCGCCATCGATGAGCTCGTCCTCGTCGGCGCCGATATCGCCGGCTCTTAGGACGATCAGATCGTTCTCGGGCCCTCCCCGAACTGTATCTGCGCCGAGACCGCCCAGCAACCAATCATCCCCTGGTCCCCCGCTTAACGCATCGTCTCCGTCTCCGCCGAGCAGGGTATCGTTTCCGTCGCCGCCATCCAGGAAGTCGTTGCCACCGCTGCCGAGCAAGGTGTCGTCACCCGGTCCCGCGCTGAGGAAGTCACTCCCGCCTCCTCCCATGAGGACATCGTTACCTTCTCCGCCACGGACAAGATCGTCTTGTTCACCGCCATTCAAGGAGTCGTTGCCATCCTCCCCGTCAAGGGAGTCGTTTCCGTCGCCCCCTTCAATCACATCGTCGCCAGGTCCGCCCGACAGCGTATCCGTGCCATCCCGCCCGAACAGTTGGTCCGCGCCGTCGGCGCCGCTAAGCACGTCGTTCCCGTCACCCCCCACTATTGCGTCGTCACCGGCGCCGCCGCGTAGCGTATCGTCCGCGTCCCCGCCATCCAAATCATCGTTGCCTGGGCCGCCGTCGAGCGTATCTTCGTCGTCGCCGCCGTCGATGATGTCGTCGCCCTCTCCGCCCAGGAGCCGATCAACACCCGCGCCGCCATCGAGAACGTCATCTCCCGGTCCGCCCGCGATCCTATCGTCGCCGGCTCCTCCGTCCAGCTTGTCGCTGCCCGGTCCGCCACCGAGAATATCGTCACCTCCCCTTCCAAACAGCCAAGTGTCGTCCTTTCCGGCGTCCAGGGTATCGGGAGCGGCCGTGCCCTCCAGCACATTCGCGCGAGTGCGTTCCTCTGGGGTCGGACTGCTTCTCTCAGGGCTGGCTGGCGGTTTCTTTGGTCCCTGCGCGGGTAAGAGAAGACCGAATAAGAACACAATCCCTAAGGTACGGGACAGCATATCGACCGCGGTGCGGCGCACAGTACAATGAGCCATAGCCATCCATTCAATAGACGTATCCGAATTCGGCGTCCAAGTATCACACAGTGAGCACGAGTAACACGAACAGACTAGGCGATAAATGTCGGTGGCGATCAAGGACAATGCGTGAATCGGGTGTCGTTCTTACAAGAAATCTTGACACCCACACGTAACAGACTTGGCCGTTGGGACGTCACAACCGCCTGATTTGGGATCTGATTGCACCTTTTCATGAGACAAATGCCACCAGGGCGCCAGCGGGATCAATACATTCCCAATACGTGTGGAGCCGACCGCTGGGACAATCATGAGTATTGTGAAGATTGCCACGCCGACCAACCATGCGGCCGTCCGCACCGCGCCCCGGATCTGAAGCACGCGCGTTCGTTAGCGGTGGCGCTTCCAGTTCGAGCTTTTCCACTAGAAAAGGCCTTCGACTTTTCTCCCCTGATGTTTCAGGAAGAACTCGTCCCGGGGTTCGATTCCGAGATGGTTCCACAGCCGCGGGCGCCGCTTCCACCAGTCGGGCAACCGCACCGACAAGCCACTTTGTTCCAGGTCCGGCAACGCGACCGCGGCAAGGCCGGGGCCGGCAAGAGCACGCTCAACCGGTTGGAGCTCACGCCGGCCGACGCCGATCAGAGTGCGCGCTACAAGAAGATCGCGCTCGATCTCGCCGCCGTGGACCAGACGCTGGTGGACATCTACATCCAACGCCAGGCGAGCCGGCCGACGCAGATCGTGCTCGACCTCGACGCCACCGACGACCGGCTGCACGGCCGGCAGGAAGGGCGCTTTTTCCACGGCTACTACGGCGGCTACTGCTACCTGCCGCTGTACATCTTTGCAGGCGAGCAGCTGCTGTGCGCGCGGCTGCGCGAGGCCAACCAGGACGCCTCGGCGGGAGCGCTGGAACAGATCGCGCGGATCGTGACACAGCTCAGGAGGAGCTGGCCGGGAGTCGAGATCGTCTTGCGCGCCGACTCGGGCTTCTGCCGCGAAGAGTTGATGAGCTGGTGCGAGCGCAACGGCGTCGACTACGTGTTCGGGCTGGCCAAGAACACGCGACTGCTCCAACGCATTCGCAAGGCGCTGAACAAGGCCCGCCGGCGCTTTGCGGCAACAGGCCGGGCGGCGCGGGTGTTTGCGGAGCTTCGCTACCGCACGCGCGAGAGTTGGAGCCGCAAGCGGCGGGTCGTAGCCAAGGCCGAGCGTTTGGAAAAGGGCGATAACCCGCGCTTCGTGGTGAGCTCGCTCGACGCCGGCCGGCTCGACGCGCGGAGCCTGTACGAGGACCTTTACTGCGCCCGCGGCGAGATGGAGAACCGCATCAAGGAGCAGCAGTTGGACCTGTTCGCCGACCGCACGTCGACGTCGCTGATGCGCTCGAATCAGATCCGTTTGTATTTTTCTTCAATCGCCTACTGCTTGCTGCAAGCGCTGCGGGATCTCGGGTTGGAAGGGACGAAGATAGCGCGGGCGCAGTGCTCGACGATTCGCCAGCGGCTGCTCAAGATCGGCGCACGGGTGCGGCTGACGGCGCGCAAGGTGTGGATCTCGATGGCCACGGGACATCCGGCGCAGGGGTTGTTCGCTGCGGCCTATGGCAATCTCGAGCGGGCGCCGCCGATGGGCTGCTGAGGGCGCGAAAAAGCGCCGGCGGGGTTCAAGTATCACTGGAAGCGCAGCGGGCTCGGCAGGGGGCCTAGCGGGAGCTTGGGCGAAATGAGTCCAAAAATGTCTCCGCGGCCCGGCTCAAGTCGCTGACGGCGCTCAGATCAGCCTATTCGGCCGTCGCACGCGCCGAACCGCTTCTTTTGTCCCCAATAGCCGTTGCGAATTGCCAGCAACCTCACTCGGTCGGAGTTGGGTAGAGTCGAGGATGGACGCGGCGGCTGTAGATCGGAGGGTTACGGTTGCCGACGGCTTTCGCATGATGCCGGTGCCTCAGTTCCGATCATGACTCCGTTTCCCATCCCCGCTCATCAAACCGGACATGCGGATTTCCCGCATC
>Ga0214472_10005552_pt1 | contig 13247 bp, 10 predicted proteins | sample RVTome_6_FD_207662 | JGI IMG/M metagenome (GOLD analysis project Ga0214472, IMG submission 207662) | Soil microbial communities from uranium-contaminated site in the Upper Colorado River Basin, Wyoming, United States - RVT140D175 | ecosystem: Environmental > Terrestrial > Soil > Contaminated >... | reverse complement strand
AAAGATAGACAGTGTTTTTTGGAACTTCTTTCTGAATGCCATGAAATGTGGGGTATTCGGATTCTTGCCTATTGCTTGTTAAATAATCATTATCATTTGTTAATGCAAACCCCTCAAGCCAATCTTTCCCGAACTATGAGGCATCTGGATGGGTTGTACACACAGCGCTATAACCGAACGCATAAAAGGGATGGGCCTTTATTTAGGGGAAGGTATAAGGCTATTGTGGTGGATGCGGAGGAATATTTCCTTCAGGTAACCCGATATATACACCGAAACCCGGTGGAAGCAGGTAAAGTTCAAAACCCCATGGTTTATGAGTGGAGTAGTTGCCGGTATTATAGAAAAAGAAAAAAGAAACCCATGTGGTTAGATGTAGAACAACTACTTCGGAGGTTTCCAAAACGAGACCCATATAAGGCCTTTGAGAATTACATGAAATCGGAGATTGATGAACCGATAAAAACTTTTTATAGTGGTTCCAGATGGAATCCCATTTTAGGGTCAAAAAAATTTTTGGAAAGCATACGAAAGAAGATCAAAGGATTTGAAAAGAAAACGAAAGAAATACCAGAGGCACGAACTTATATTCAACCAACTCTAGAGACCTGCCTAAGGGCGGTAACAAGGGTATACGGGGTTAGGGAAGCTGAAATAAAGCGAGTGAGGAGGGGTCAAAGAAATGAGGCCAGGGCGATGGGGATATTCGTATGTCGAAGGATAGGGGGCATGAAGCTTGAAGAAATAGCCAAGGAATTTGGGATGGATGGATATTCAGGGGTAAGCAGTGTCATTGGAAGGATGGGCAGGGAGATGGAGAAGGATAGAAGGACAGCAAAACGGTTTGAGGAAATAAGGATAAAAATTCAAAGATGAGCCAAGAGCAGATTTGACCCCAAACCAGATTTGACCCCAAACCCCAAACAGATGAGCCAAGAGCAGATTTGACCCCAAACGACCCCAAACTTGACAAACTTTGTTGGCGCTTTCCTGATTTCCCTTTGCATTTTCCCCCTGACCGTTCAGGCCGGCGAAGAATTTAAATTACTGTCTGCTTTGGTTGGCAAAGGGGGGAATATTTGGTTGCCTTCAACCCTCATTGTTTAAAAAGAAAAAGAGGTCAAGCTGAACCTGAATAATTTGGTGGACAAAGACCATGGGTTTACCATAGAAGGGCTTGATGTCAAAGAGGTGGTGAAAGCGGGAGGGTCGAAAGAGATCACCATCAAACCAGGACAAGCGGGGGTTTACCGCTATTTTTGCCAATTGCACGAGGGACATGTGGGAGGGCAATTGCTGGTAAAATAGCAGTCTAAAATTTCTGTAGGGATGGAGTTTTCTTGAACTTATAAAAAGGTTTTTGCTGAAAGTTGGCTTTTTGGGGTTTTCCACCCAAGAATTATTTTCAAATCCCTGTCTTGGAATCGAAATTTTTTTTAAAGCTCAATTTCATATTCCTTGATTTTATAGTGAAGGGCCCGGGGACTTATTCCGAGAATTTTTGCGGCTTTTTCCCGGTGATGGGTTATTTCCTTTAAAACCCGTGTGATGGTTTCTTTCTCCATATCCCTTAAGGTTTTTGGAAATGTTAGAACCGATTTTTTATTATCGAGTTTGGTTCCTTGGATTTCCGGAGAAAGGTGTTCGGGTAAAATGGTTTCCTCTTTAACCAATACAACCAGCCTTTCAACCATATTTTTGAGTTCACGGACATTTCCGGGCCAATGATAATTTGTCATTAGCTGAAGCGCTTCTGAAGAAAATCCCCGGAAATTTTTTTGGTGAATTTTAGAAAACTCTTTTAAAAAAACCTCCATTAAAAGGGGAATATCTTCTCGATGGTCTCTCAAGGGGGGTAAATGGATGGGAATAACATTTAAACGGTAGTAAAGGTCTTCTCGAAACCTTCCCGCTTCCACTTCCTTTTGAAGGTCCCGGTTGGTTGCCGCAATCATTCTTATATCGATATGAATTTGTTTCGTTCCCCCTAGTCTTCTAAATTCTTTCGTTTCCAATACACGCAGGAAATCCACTTGGTTTTTAAGGTTCATTTCCCCAATTTCATCCAAAAAAAAGGTTCCTTTGTGGGCCAATTCAAACCTTCCCGGTTTGTTAATATTAGCCCCAGTAAAAGCGCCTTTTTCATAGCCGAATAGCTCGCTTTCAAAAAGACTTTCGGGTAAGGCCCCGCAATTCAATGTAATAAAAGGCCCGTTTGCCCTTGGGCTGTTTTGGTGTAAGGCCCTCGCGACCAATTCCTTACCGGTTCCGCTCTCTCCTGAAATAAGTACCGTCACATCGTTTCCCGATAGGATCTCAATCATTTCATAGACTTTTTTCATCTCCAAACTCTGTCCGATGATCTGTTCGATTTTCCCTTTAATGTTTAACCGTTCCTTAAGCGTTTTATTTTCTTGAGATAATTTCCTTTTCTCAACCGCTTTTTCAATGGTAATGGGAAGCCGGTCTCGTTCTAAAGGTTTTGAAAGATAGTCATAGGCCCCCTCGCGCATGGCCTCAACTGCAGATTCTACGGTTCCATAGGCGGTCATGACAATGACCTCAGAGTCAATTTTTTGACTTTTAATCCACTGCAACACCTCCATTCCGTTCATACCGGGCATTTTGAGGTCCACAATAACCACATCAAATATTGAATTGCTTAAATGGAGGACCGCTTTTTCACCGTTTTCTACGGCTAAAACATCGTATCCTGATTTTTCAAGAATGGTGGCCAAAGCGTTTCTAATATTGATTTCGTCATCAACGATTAATATTTTTATTGCGTTCATTTTTTTAACCTTGGGTTTTTTATTTTGATCCTTGGAAACAAGGTAAACGAATGGTGGCGGTGGTTCCAGACCCTTCCTGGCTTTTTAGGTGTAGGGAACCGTGGTGGTCTTCGACAATTCGGTAAACAATTGAAAGTCCAAGGCCGGTTCCTTCTTTTTTTGTAGTGAAAAAAGGTTCAAATAACCTGAGAACGGAAGCTTTTGGTATCCCGTTCCCAGAATCGGAAAAAATAACCTCAATCCATGGTTCTTTCATATTTTCCACACGGTGTGCCCCTATTTTTAGGGTTCCTCCCCCTTCCATGGCTTGAAAGGCATTCATGATGATGTTTAAAAAGGCCTGGCTAATCTCCGTTTCATCTCCTTTCACAAGAGGTAAGTCTTCTGGAACGTGGAGGTCCATTTTTATCTTTTTTTCCGTCGCTTCATGTTCCAACAAATTTTTTAGGTGAAGGAGAACATTTGGAAGGTTAACATCCTTTATTTGGAGTTGTAAAGGTTTTGAAAACCTCATGAAATTATCCGAGATTTCCTTTAATCGATAAATTTCGGTGTGAAGGATATTAAAATATTTCCGAGTAATGTCAGTGAGAGATTTTTTCTTGAAAACTTCTTCTTCTAAAAGCTGTAAATTTAAATCGAGGGCACTCAGGGGGTTTCTAATTTCGTGGGCAATTCCGGCCGATAGAGTATGTAAGGCGGAAAGTTTTTCAGAAACCTGTAAGCGTTGTTCCAAAATAGAAAGCTTTGAAATATCCTTTAAAAGGAGGACGATTCCCAAGTTTTTTTGAAGGTTGTCTTTAAGAAATGAAGTGGTGACACTGATGGTGGCGTTGGGGTTGGTGGGTAAAACATAGTCTATTTTTTGATCCTGAACAAATTGATCCTTTTCAAGAGCCTCAGAGAGGATGGTTCGAATGGGATCGTTTCCCGGAAAAAAAATCTTATAAGATTGCCCAAGAGTACTGATGGGCTTGACGCTTAAAATTTGTTCTGCCAGTGGATTGAGAGCTGTAATTCTTCCCTTTCTATCCAAGGTAAGAATACCATTGGGAATGCTCTCGAGAATGTTTCGGGCTAGGCTTTTAACCTGTTCTAACGCTTTTTTGGTTTCACGGTAATTTTGATAGGTGACGATAACACTGACGCCGATTCCTCCGAGCAAAAAGAGGATGAGCGTGATTTTAATAAAATCTTCCCTGAATTTCCCCAACCCTGAAAATCCTTCCGGGGGAATTTCGGTGGATTTAATCAAATCCTCCACGATGTTTTTTTCATGCTGAATCCCCAGGACCAAAAAAATGGTAAGGACCAGGGCAAGAAGTACGACCAGCGAAATAATTAATCGGGTAGGGATGTGGCCAAAAAGGGTTTGTTCAGGATCCGCGCGTAACATGGAGATATATTAACATTTTTTGTCACCTGAAAAAAAGTTCAGTCTTTCGGGATTCCTTTTTTTATTTTTTGTTGTGTTTTTCCCAAAGCAAGGAAAATCCCGTTTAAAACAGCCAAGGGGCTGGGAGGGCACCCTGGGATGAACACATCAACCGGCAACACTTTATTTAAACCCCCTATGGTGGAATAGTTTTCCGGAAAAATTCCCCCATCGCAGGCGCAGGCCCCAACGGCAACGACCCATTTGGGATCTGGGGTGGCTTCGTAGGTTTTTAACAGGGCTTCTTCCATCGATCGGGTAACGGGCCCTGTGACCAAAAGCATATCCGCAAACCGTGGGGAAGCGACAAAATCAATTCCGAACCTCTGTATATCGTAAAAAGGGTTTGTCAAGGCCGTAATTTCCCATTCACAAGCATTACAGGAACCGGTGTCCACCTCCCGAATGTGTAAGGATCTACCGAAAAATTTTTGGATTTGGTTTTTTACCTTAAATCCAACATTTTCAGTATCTTTTTCGTATGTAAGGACAGGGGTTTTCTCTTCCGGAGAAATGGTACGAATTAAATCGTTCGGGTCACGGACCGAAAGGTCCTGCCTTTCACTCAATCGGAATAATTCTGGAAAAGCTTCTTCACACAGACCGCATGAAATACAACGGCCCATTAACAGCCGGAACCTGGAAGGCTCCCCTTCTTTTCCGTCATCAAATGTCATAGCATCGGAAGGACAAAGGTTGACCGAATTTTCAAAAACCTCGGGATTCCACATTACCTGTTCCATGAGGGGAAGTCCCTTAAATTTTGAAAAACCCTCCCTCAACTCAGGAAGGGATTGGGTTACCATTCCCGTTTTTATGGATTGTTTTATAAATTTGAGCATCGTGAAGAATCCTTTCTATTTTAGGGGCTCGCGTCTGCCTGCCGGCAGGTCGCCCCCTCCACCGGCAAAGCGTTCGACCGAGCTCACGCCGAGGTCCGGACGAAGCCTGCTCGTCCGGCAGGCGGGCCTCCCCCTCTCGCTCGCTTCCGCTCGCTGGCGGGATATCTATTAACGATCACAGCCAGCGTAGGAGAGCTCAAAACTTTTATTGATTAATGGAAAATCAGGAACGATATTTCCGGGCACGGTCTCGGGAACCACATGCCAATTACAAAAGGAGGGAGAACGGATCTTGAAGCGAAATATGGTTTGATCGGGGCCTGTCATGATCCAGTGAATTATTTCTCCTCGGGGTGACTCGGAAAATCCAAGCCCGGTTTGATAAGGGGAAATGGGTGGAAGATCACCTTCAATCTCCCCCGGGGGAAGGTTTTGTAGGACCTGCCGAATCATCTGAAAGGATTGTTGAACCTCCTCCACGCGGACTTTCATTCTTGCTAAAACATCCCCATAGTGATAAACGGGCACCGAAAAAGTGATTTTGTTGTAAGCGGCATGGGGGTGGTCCCTTCTACAATCCCGGTCAATTCCCGAAGCCCGTCCAGCGGGCCCTACCACGGAATGGTCTTTTGCCGTTTCCTTGGTTAAAATCCCCGTTCCCTCCAAACGGTCCAGGTTTGAACTGGATGCCAATATTAACCCCAACAGGTTTGAAAATTCCTTTTCCACCACTTCCAATGTCTTTAAAACCTCCCGGATCTGGTTTGAGGAAATATCCTTTCTCAGTCCTCCCGGTTTATTGATTCCGAAAAGGTACCGATGACCTGTAAGGCTCATGTTCAACCGCATTAAACGTTCCTTGAGGATCGCTCCTTGGGCGTTCCCAACAATAAGACCTGTTCCGGCACACAGATTCCCCACATCCCCAATGTGGTTATAAAGACGTTCCAGTTCTAGAAACAGTGTCCGCAAGTATGCGGCCCGTAAGGGGACGGAGATTCCTGCAAGACGTTCCAGCGCTTGACAATAAGCGGCGGAATGACTAAACGAGCCCACCCCCGAAATCCGTTCAACCAAAAAGAGGGCTTCTAAAAAAGTTTTTCCCTCCGTCCTTTTTTCAATTCCGCGATGTTTGTAAAACAAACGGGCGGCAAGGTTTAAAATGGTGTCCCCAACGACACTGAACCGGAAATGACCAGGTTCAATAATTCCCGCGTGAACCGGACCCACGGGAATTTCAAAAACCCCTTCTCCTGAAACCGGGGGAGGGTTCCAATGTTCTTTTCTTTTTATTGGAAATTCTTTGAAGTCAAAATTTTTTCGCAAGGGGAAATAACCATCTGGACCTGGGGCATGTAAAACCAGGGGAAATGGATAGGGATGTCCCAGTGGTTTAATTCCGAGAAGGTCTTGGTTTTCCCTTTCGTACCAACTGGCTGCATGAATGAAGGGGGTAATAGAAGGATATTCGGGGTGATTTTTTTCAAGGTCAACTTGGAAAATGATAAAAAGGTCCCTTCGATCATCCGAAAAGACAAAATATAGTTTGAACATCCCGTCCCGGACTCTTTCATCGGTTCCAATGATATTGATCAGGGGACAGGAGGAGTCATCATGTAAAAATTTGGCCATTGCCGGAATGGCATTTTTTTCGATTTTTAAATAGATCTCATTGTTGTTTTTTATTTCCATGGAATGGATCTCATGGGGAAATGTTTTTTGAAGAGCCTCGATGGAATTGGGATTTTTCATGTTTAACTCCCGGAAATGATCTGAACGACCTGGTTAATCAGTGTATTTAAGGGTTTGGGTATATAAAAGCCCAAAATCATTACGAAGGCCATATTCATCAACATGGCCAGGGTTGACCATCGGCTCAATTCCCCCTTTTGAATGCCCGATGGAGGGACTCCAAAGGTCATGGCGTTAACATAATAAAGGATAGAGGCAAAAATCAGAACCACGCAAAAAAGAAGAACCAGGGAGGAAATCATTTTTCCTGAGGAAAATCCTGCTGCCAGAATGGTCAACTCAGAAATAAATAAACTGAAAGGGGGAGATCCTGTCATTGCCAAAGCACCTAATAAAAAAACAGTTCCCGTTACTGGCATGAGACGGCCCAGCCCTTTAACCTTTTCAATTTCCTTTGTTCCGTAACGAAGTACAATGTTCCCCGCAGCAAAAAACATCATGGATTTTGCCATGGCATTGTTAAAAAGATGCAACATGGCCCCATAGGTTCCCAAGGGTACTGAGAAAGAGAGGCCAACCGCAATGATTCCCATATGTTCCACGCTGGAATAGGCTAACATCCTTTTAAAATCTTTTTGAATGATAAGGAAAAATGCAGCCATGATTAAAGAAGCCAAACCGAACATGAGGAGAAGGGATGAAGGATAGGCCGGTCCAAGGGCACCTTTGGTGATGATATAAAATCTTAAAATGCCGTACATGGCGCAGGAGAGGAGTACACCTGAGAGCAATCCGCTAATCGGGGAAGGTGCTTGGCTGTGAGCATCCGGAAGCCATGTGTGCATAGGGGCCAAACCCACCTTTGTTCCGTAACCGATGACAATAAAGAGGAAAGCGAGCTTCATCACTTTGGGATCCAACTGGTGAGAAATGGATGCCAGCGTAGACCAATTCAAGGCATCGCTCGACTCCCCCAGAATGTTGACCGATGAATAATAGGTGAGAACTGTTCCGAATAATCCAATGGCTATTCCGACACTGCAGATGATCATATATTTCCATGCGGCCTCGAGGGGTTCCCGCTCGGACCGAAGGCCGACTAACCCCGCAGAAGCCAGGGTCGTGGCCTCGATGGCAATCCAAAGAATTCCCAGGTTGTTGCTGACGGCTACCAACAAAATCGTGAAAATAAAAGTGTGGAGTAAGAAATAATAACGCCTCATTCTCCTGATTCCCAAATCCCCATTCCCCAGTTCGGACCGGATGTAACCATGGGAGTAGATGGAGGCGGTGAATGTGATGATGGAAATGACCAGAACCAAAAAAGCTCCCAAGGCATCTACCCGAAGCAACCCTTTTAATGCCGATATCTCGTGGTTTTGATACACTTCACCGACCAGGTTTAATCCAAGAAAAAGAATCCCTCCGGCTCCAAGAAAATTGACTGCCTCCAGTTTTTGTTGGGACCGAAAAATACCGCAAAGAACGGTTATGAATAATGAAAAAAGGAGTAAAGTAAGAATCATCAAGTTATCCTCTCAGTTGCCTCATTCTTTTCGTGTCCAGGGTTATAAATTTTTGGTTGATTCGGTTCATAAAAACGACCAGGATCAAAACTCCAACCAAGACGTCAAAAAACACTCCTATTTCAACGATTAAAGGCATTCCATAGGTAGTAGCGATAGCGCCCAGAAATAGACCATTCTCCAGGGTTAAAAGGCCGATAATTTGGGAAAGGGCTTGAACCCGTGTGATCATAATAAAAAGTCCAATGAGCATCACCGCGATAGAGACAGCCAAACAGTTTCGTGTAATGAGGCTCCCCAAACCCGCGATGGGCTGGGTTACAAAATAGGCTAAAATGGCCAGTCCCCCGGAAATCAGTAGAGAGCTGGGCACATTTACATAGAGGTCAACCTCTCTTTTTACATTGATCCGTTCAATGATTCGATTCAAAACACGGGGAATGATGATCACTTTAATCACAATGGTTAATAAGGCTGCAATGTACAGATGGACGAACCCTGTAAAAAAACCTACCTCAGCGGCCACGCATGCCAACAGAAAGGAATGTAAACCATATGCTCCTACACAGGCCCTTAAACGCCGGTAGCCTACGACCAAAAACGTTGTTGTTAAAATGGTGGCTCCTAATAAATTGGTTATTTTGGATGCCAAAATGGGATCGGAAATGTCCATTTAACCTTTTACAATGTAGAAAGTGAGGAGAGCCAATAGGGACAAAATAAAAGAAGCCCCCAATAATTCCGGGACACGAAAAAAACGGAGCTTCGCTAAAGAGGACTCCACAACCGAAATGATAAGAGCGAGGAAAAATATTTTTGCCAGAAAAAAAACGATGGGGACCCCTATTTCGGAAAAATCATATTGGGGGGCCAGGCCGATGGGAATAAAAAGATTACCCAGAAGTACAATGAATAAGAATTGTTTCGCTTGGGCCGCCCATTCCATGAGGGCGAGTCCTCGCCCGGAAAATTCCAGGAGCATTCCCTCGTGAATCATGGTCAATTCCAGATGGGTGTCTGGATTGTCTACCGGAATTCTTCCTGTTTCTGCAATGGCGACAATAAAAAGGGCCCCAAATGCCAGAACATGGGCGGGATTGACCAAATCGGTCCCCATGTTTGCCAAGGTTTCCATCGCCGGGCCAAGGCTGATAGTTCCGGAGGATAGGGCGACGGAAAAAATGGCCAGCATCATGGCGGGTTCGGCCAAAGCGGAAATAACCATTTCACGGCTGCTGCCCATTCCCCCAAATGCACTTCCCGCTTCCAGACCCGAGAGGGCGGTAAAGAACCGAGCCAATGCGAAAAGGTAAACCAGCGCAATAATGTCCCCAGAAAATCCCAAGGGTAGGGTTGTAGAAAAAACAGGAACAAGGAGACTGGCGGTGGCCATGGATGAAAAGACGATAAAAGGAGTGAACCGAAAAATCCAAGAGGTATGTTTTGAGATCACCATATCCTTTTGGAATCGTTTGGCCAGGTCGAAGTAGGGTTGAAAAAGGGATGGTCCTTTTCTGGATTGGAACCGAGCCTTTAATTTCTTAATGATTCCGCTTAAAAGGGGAGCCCCTCCAAACACAATGACCATTTTCCCAAGAATTAAAATAATACCCATGTTTTTTTCCTCTTAAAATGAAACCGTGAGGTAAATCAATCCCGCAACCAGGGTTAAAAAAAGATAAGCCAAATAAGCATGAATGCTTCCGGACTGAATCACTTTGATTTTTTCTCCGATCTTCAGGAAATAACTTAGAAGGGGTTTGTAAAGGTATTTTTCAATGAGGTGCTCAATTTCACCGGAGTATAACAATTCCTGTGTCACGTATGGAGGACTGGTCCCTTTCTGTTTAATTTCATGGCGGGGTTGATAAATATTACTAAAAATCTGGCGAAAGGCATTTGAAAAACCTGTTGGCGTATATTCCATTTTCGGGGTTAACTCATGAATTCCGCAGGCCCAGGTTTCCCCTTGAGTTATCTTTTTATCCCTTAAAAAAATAAGGACGATTAAAAATAAAGCTAAGAGAACCGAACACAAAATCATTAAAAGGACTCCCGGGGAAAGGCTTGAAAAACCTTGGTATACCGGTACGATCATCCAACCTCCTGAGGACGTAATCTCATGAAAAATATGTACTCCCATGAAATTCAAAACCACCCCATCTAAAAGAAAAATCACAAATCCCGGGAAAATCCCAAAAAGAAGGCAAACCATTGCAAGAATTCCCATACCCAATTTCATCGAAATGGGGGCTTCTTTTGCTTGTTGGGTTTGGGGGGAGCGCGGCATGGCCAAAAAAGTCAATCCAAAAGCCTTCACAAAACAAGCCGCGGCTAGTGCTCCCGTTAAAGCCAACATAGCCCCGGAAAGGGGAATGAGTATCCTCCCCATTCCCTCCGGAAGATTGAGACTCAACAATAAGGATTGAAAAATTAACCACTCGCTAATAAACCCGTTAAAAGGGGGAAGGGCGGAAATGGAAAGTGAACCGATCAGGAAAAAAAAAGCTGTTGTCGGCATCCGTTTGATAAGGCCTCCCATTTTTTCCATATCCCTGGAGTGGACGGCAGAAACGACGGCACCCGCCCCCAAAAAAAGGAGTCCCTTGAAAACAGCATGATTAAGGGTATGGTAGAGGCCCGCCAAAAAAGCCAACGCGGAAAGAGAAGTTAATCCATGGGTTTTGAAAATCAAAGCCGTACCAAATCCAATCAAAATAATTCCAATATTTTCGATACTGTGAAAAGCCAGCAACCGTTTGAGGTCATGTTCCATGAGAGCATACATCACCCCCAAGACTGCCGAGATGGATGCAAGGAAAAGAATCAATCCTCCCCACCAGGCGGGACCGATTCCCAGAACATCAAAATAAAAACGTGCAAACCCATAAATTCCCATTTTAATGATAATTCCCGACATCAGGCTCGAAATGTTACTGGGGGCAGCGGGATGAGCCACAGGGAGCCAGATATGAAAGGGAATGACGCCGGCTTTGGTTCCAAAACCGATTAAAAAACAGATAAAAACAAGATTCCGATCAAAAGGCGAAATATCCTGAAAGGTAGATTTGAAATCTGAAAACCCCATACTTCCGGAAAAGGAAAATAGGGCTAAGAAGGAAATAAAGATAAAGGCCGTTCCAATATGGCTTATCACCAGAAAGAGATTTCCGGCGTGAACGGATTCAGGTTTGTCCGTTTCCGTGCTCACCAAAAGGTAGGAAAGGAGGGTCATGGATTCCCAGGCCATTAAAAAGGTGACTCCGTCTCCAGAACAGACCAAGAAAACCATAGAGAGTAAGAGGAGGTTTAATTTGAAGCCAAAAACCCCCAAATGATATTTACCTTCATATTCGACAAGGTAACCCAAGGAGTATAAACCAATGCTTAAGCTCACCAAAAAAATCAGGAAAAGAAAGAAAGAAGACAAAAAATCCACAGAAAAGTTGAAGGGAAAAGGAAGAGAAGTGAAAAATTGAATGGTAAAAGAGGTTTGAGAAATTAAAAAACCTAGGGCGGTACCTAATCCCAAAAATGAACCTAAAATGACACTCCAAGACCCCAAAATCCGGGAGAGAGCCCCGGTTTTTCCAAACAAAAAGCTGAATAAGCCTCCCAGGAGAAAGATTCCCATGGTGGCTATCATCATCTTTTCTAATAAAGAAGCGATCATTTTGGAATGATCACAGATAATAAAAGGCTAAGGGAAAAGGAGATTTCAATCAATTCCCATTTCCCATTTTGGGTTCTGAAAAAGGTGTTAAGAGTGATTTCTCTGTATTTTCGCGGTTTGCTTGAATTTTTTCCTTCTCGGATGTTTTTTTATTTTTAAGGTCATCCTTCATTTTTTCCCCTTAAGCGTTTTTGAGTTTAATTTTAAGTAACTTTTGTTTTTGAGTATTAAATGAGGTTTAGGAAAGAACGGATTTTTTTAGTGCATTTATTATGCCAATTAGGTTTTAGAAAGGAAATGGAATAAATATCTAGAAAAACAATGATATATAAAGAATTAAAGAAAAGGAAATGTTAAATAACGGTTACTAGCTGCAAATTTTTCAACTGTTAGGTTTTTAAAAAGGAGTGGTTTTGTGGGACAAAACTAAAAAGTTAAAAAAAATAAGGAGGTAAGAATTATCTTTTTAGTTTTATTCCTGCAAAAATTGCAAGGGAGAAAATTCCTGCGAAATGGGTTCTCTCTTTGGGATTTTTTTACCACTCCTTTTTTTATCAAGGGTTGGTTTTATTTAAAGGGTTTTTAATAGCTGAAAATCAAAGAAATAGGATGGTTTCTTCATGTATTGCTTTACTATTTCCGGTTGTTGTTAAGCAAGACGGTTAAAGGGATTATCTGCAAGGGATTGTCCTCCATCAATGGAGATGCAGTTTCCCGTTAGGTAGGCCGCGCGGCATCGGATATTAGAAAACAGGCCAGCAAAGCCATTTCCTTGGGCTTTCCAAACCTTTTTAAGGGAATTCTCCATTGAGGGTCATTTGTTCCACTTTTGAATCAGGCATGAGCGCTTTCCATGCCCCCTCGGTTGGGGTTGGCCCAGGGGCAATGGCCTTGAGCCTAATATTAAATTTTCCCCATTCCACAGCCAAAGACCGGGTCTAATTTAGAACACCGGCCTTGGCTGCAGCGGAAGGAATGACATAACTGGCTCCTGTCACTGGTCATGAAAAGTGTACCAGTTTTAAGGGGCATTCCTCATAAAAGAGGGGTACCATCGATCTTTCTTGTGAAGACGGGAGGGAGAGATGGTCGGAAAGGAGGAATGCATGGAGATATGGGTGTTGAAGCGGCAGGGATATTCGAACCGGGCGATCGCCCGCAAGTTGGGGATTCACCGAAAGACGGTGAAGAAGTATTTGCAGATGAGAGCGTTTCCGGAGTATCGGGGGGTGAAGCGCACATCGGCTCTTGAGCCCTACCATCGGATGATCGAGGACTGGCTGAGTA
>Ga0214472_10005551_pt1 | contig 13250 bp, 12 predicted proteins | sample RVTome_6_FD_207662 | JGI IMG/M metagenome (GOLD analysis project Ga0214472, IMG submission 207662) | Soil microbial communities from uranium-contaminated site in the Upper Colorado River Basin, Wyoming, United States - RVT140D175 | ecosystem: Environmental > Terrestrial > Soil > Contaminated >... | reverse complement strand
CGAGATGTAGCTAAAGACCGCGTCCGGCTCCACAGCGTCTCCTCGCATCCGCACCTCCTTCCTGGATCTGGAGGTCAGCGTATGCTTCGTACTATCCACGTTAGGTCTTTTTCAGCAGCCTGCTAGGCGGGAGCCTCGGGCATCAGGAGCCACAGAAGGACGTAGACGAGGAGGCCGGGGAAGGCCGCGGAGAGGATCGAGATCACCACGTAGAGCACTCGTACCAGCGTGGGGTCCCATCCCAGCCACTCGGCCAGGCCACCGCAGACGCCCGCGATCATGCGGTTGCGGCGCGAGCGCCGCAGGGGGTTGGAGCCGTTGGCCATCATCTACCTCCGACGATCGTCACGAGCCGAAAGTTCCGCCGCCGCGGGCGAAAGGGCCGCGATCCCTGCCGTGCCGGGCGGCTCCAGTATGAGCCGGGCGTTGCGCTGGTGGGTCATGTAGGCCAGGGCCCATTCCATCAGGACGACGATCCGGTTGCGGAATCCGATCAGGAAGAAGATGTGGATGCCCAGCCAGGCCGCCCAGGCGGGGAAGCCCCACAGCTTGACGCGTCCCAGGAGCGCGACCCCCGCCCGGCGGCCGATGGTGGCGAGCGAGCCCTTGTCCACGTAGCGGAACGGCCGCCGCGCCTGGCCTCGGACCGCGCGCAGGATGTTGCGCGCGGCGTGGCGCCCCATCTGCATGGCGGCGGGGGCCACGCCCGGCACCGGCCGTCCGTCCTGCTCCAGGGCGGCCAGGTCGCCGACGACGAAGGCCTCGGGATGGCCGGGCACGCTCAGGTCGGCCTCGACCCGGACCCGTCCCGCGCGGTCGAGGGGCGCGCCGAGCGAGCCTCCCACGGGCGATGCGGCCACGCCGGCCGCCCACAGCACGGTCCCGGCCGCGAGCCGCTCGCTGCCCAGCCACACCCCGTCCGCGTCCACCCCCGTGACCCGCGCGCCCGTGCGCACCTGCGCGCCCAGGCTCTCGAGCTGCCGCCGGGCCTTCTCCGAGAGGTCGGGGGGATAGGTCGGCAGGACGCGGTCCAGGCCCTCGAGTAGCACCACCCTCGCCTCGCCGGGGTCCATGCGCCGGAACTCTCGGCGCAGCGTGTGCCGCGCGATCTCGACGAGCGTCCCCGCCAGCTCCACGCCCGTGGGCCCGGCCCCGATGACCACGAAGGTGAGGAGGTCGCGGCGGCGTGCGGCGTCGCTCTCCCTCTCCGCCCGCTCGAAGGCCAGGAGCGTGCGGCGGCGGATGAGGAGGGCGTCCTCGAGGGTCTTCAAGCCGGGCGCGTGGCCCGCCCACTCGTCGTGGCCGAAGTAGGAATGAGCGGCGCCGGTGGCCAGGATCAGGAAGTCGTATCCGACCTCGCCGTCGGCCAGCACCACCTTCCGCGCGCCGGCGTCGACCCGCCGGACGTCGCCCAGCAGAACGGTGACGTTCGCGTGGCGGCGCAGGATGTGGCGCAGCGGCGCGGCGATGTCGGTGGCGGACAGGCCGGCGGTGGCCACCTGGTAGAGGAGCGGCTGGAACACGTGGTGGTTGCGGCGGTCCAGGAGCGTCACCCCCACCGCCCGCCCGGCCAGGGCCCGGGCCGCGCTCAGGCCCGCGAAGCCGCCGCCCACGATCACCACGTGCGGCTGCACGCGCCGATTCTACGTCCGCCTCTCGTGGCATACTCCGCCCGATGCCGGTGATCGAGAGCCACGTCGATACGTCCGCGGCGGAGTTCCGCGAGAACCGCGCCCACATGGACGGCCTGGTGGCCGACCTGCGCGCGCGGCTCACGAAGGCGGCGGCGGGCGGCGGGGAAGACGCCCTGCGCCGGCAGCGCGAGCAGGGCAAGCTGCCGGTGCGCGAGCGCGTGGAGCGACTCCTCGACCGGGGCACGCCGTTCCTCGAGATCGGCGCCCTGGCCGCCTCCGGCCTCTACGACGGCGCCGCACCCGCCGCGGGGATCGTGACCGGCATCGGCCGGGTGCGCGGCCGCGAGGTGATGGTGGTGGCCAACGACCCCACGGTCAAGGGCGGGACCTATTTCCCACTGACCGTGAAGAAGCACCTGCGCGCGCAGGAGATCGCCGAGGAGAACCGCCTGCCCTGCGTCTACCTCGTGGACTCCGGCGGGGCGTTCCTGCCGCTGCAGGCCGAGGTCTTCCCCGACCGCGACCACTTCGGCCGCATCTTCTATAACGAGGCGCGCATGAGCGCCCTGGGCATCCCCCAGGTCAGCGTGGTCCTCGGGTCCTGCACCGCGGGCGGGGCCTACGTGCCGGCCATGAGCGACGAGGCGGTGATCGTGAAGGGGCGGGGGACGATCTTCCTGGGCGGGCCGCCGCTCGTGAAGGCCGCCACCGGGGAGGAGGTGAGCGCGGAGGACCTGGGCGGGGCCGACGTCCACTGCCGGATCAGCGGCGTGGCCGACCATTACGCCCTGGACGAGGAGCACGCCCTGGAGACGGCGCGCGAGATCGTCTCCCACCTCACCGCGCGCAAGGAGATCCCCTGGGACGTGCGCGAGGCGGAGGACCCGGCCTACGACCCCGAGGAGATCGGCGGCATCGTGCCCCGGAGCGTGCGCAAGGCCTACGACGTCCACGAGGTGATCGCCCGGATCGTTGACGGGAGCCGCTTCGCGGAGTTCAAGGCCCTCTACGGGCAAACGCTGGTGACGGGCTTCGCCCACGTCATGGGCTACCCGGTGGGGATCCTGGCCAACAACGGCGTGCTCTTCTCCGAGAGCGCGCTCAAGGCCACCCACTTCATCGAGATGTGCGCGCAGCGGAAGATCCCGCTCGTCTTCCTCCAGAACATCACCGGCTTCATCGTGGGGAAGGAGTACGAGCACAAGGGCATCGCCAAGGACGGGGCCAAGATGGTCCACGCGGTGGCCAACGCGCGCGTGCCGAAGTTCACGGTCATCATCGGCGGCAGCTTCGGGGCCGGCAACTACGGCATGTGCGGTCGCGCCTACCAGCCGCGGCAGCTCTGGATGTGGCCCAACGCGCGGATCTCGGTCATGGGCGGGGAGCAGGCGGCCTCGGTCCTGGCCCAGGTCAAGCAGGAGCAGCTCGAGCGCCAGGGCAAGGCCATGACCCCCGCGGAGGTGGAGGCCTTCAAGGCGCCCACCCTCGCCAAGTACGAGGAGGAGGGGAGCCCGTACTACTCGAGCGCGCGGCTGTGGGACGACGGGGTGATACCGCCCGGGCAGACGCGCGCCGTCCTGGGCCTCGGGATCTCCGCCGCGCTCAACGCGCCGATACCGGACGCGCGGTTCGGCGTCTTCCGCATGTGAGGCGCGCGTAGATGGGCGTGGAGCTGGAGAGGCTGCAGGTCGAGTACGACGGCCCCGTGGCGCGGGTCTGGATGAACCGGCCCGAGCTGCGCAACGCCTTCGACGGCCTGATGATCACGGAGCTGCGCAAGGTCCTCTTCGACCTGCGCAGCGTGGACGCGGTGCGGGTGGTGGTCCTGGGCGGACGCGGGCCCTCCTTCTGCGCCGGGGCGGACCTGCAATGGATGAAGGCCATGGCCGCCTTCACGCGCGAGGAGAACCTGCGCGAGGCGCAGGCGCTGGCCGACCTGTTCTTCACGGTCTACGAGTCCCCCAAGCCGATCGTGGCCCGAGTGCACGGCGCGGCCCTGGGCGGCGGCGCGGGACTGGTGGCGGCCTGCGACATCCCGGTGGCCGCCCTGGGCACGCAGTTCGGGTTCACCGAGGTCCGCCTGGGGATCCTGCCCGCGGTCATCTCGCCGTACGTGGTGGGGAAGATCGGCGAGGCGGCGGCGCGGGAGCTGTTCCTGACCGGCGAGCGCTTCGAGGCGGTGCGCGCGCAGGAGATCGGCCTCATCCGCGCCGCCGTCCCCGAGGAGGACCTGGACTCGGCGGTGGAGGGGCGGGTCAAGGAGCTGCTCCAGGCCGGCCCCCGCGCGATCGCCGAGGTCAAGGCCCTCATCCGCGAGGTGGCCTGGCGCCGGGTGGAGGACGTCCAGCGCTACACCGTGGAGCGCATCGCGGAGATCCGGACCACCGCCGAGGGACAGGAAGGGATGCGCGCGTTCCTGGAGAAGCGGAAGCCGTACTGGGTGCCCTGAGGACGATGCGGCGGTCCGACGGGATCCTGGCCGGCCTCCTCCTGCTCCTTCTTGCAGTCCCCGGTCTCGAGCCGGCCGAGCCGCGCCTCCCGGAGACGCGCGCGGTGGACGCCGGCTACAGCCGCCAGACGGCCTACGCCACCGGCGACATAGCGCTCGACGGCCTTCAGGACCTCCTGCGCCCCACGCTTGAGGCGAACCGCAAGGAGTTCACGGGCCGGACCGGCGCCGTGAAGGCCTTCGGCGCGGGCGCGCACTACCCGCAGGTCTGGCTTCGCGACAGCGCCACGCTGGTCCCGCTCGCCCGGTACCATTATCCCGCCGAGTACCTGACGTCGTGGCTCGAGGAGCACCTGGCCAACCAGGCGCCGGACGGCGGCCTCGACGACTGGATCGCGGCCGGGCCGGTGTCCGAGTTCGTGCGCGACGCGCCCCGAGCCCGTCAGGTCTTTCGCGCGGGCGCGGCGACGTTGACCGCCGACAAGAACACGGTCGAGGCCGACCAGGAGTCGAGCGCGGTGCTGGGCGTGTGCCAGGCCTTCGCCATCACGGGCGATCGGGCCTGGCTGCGCAAGAGAATCGGCGGCCTCCCCATTCTCGTCCGTGTCGCCGACGCGCTGCACTTCCTCCTCACCAAGCGGTTCGACGCCCGCCTCGGTCTCGTCACCAGCGGATACTCCGCGGACTGGGGCGACGTCAGCCCGGTCCACGCGGACCAGCAGGCCATCTATCTCGACCACGCTACGCCCCGGGTGGGCGGCCTGTACACGAACTCCATGTTCGCCATGGCCGCGGACTGCCTCGGCGGCCTGCATGCCGCCGTCGACGATGACCGCGTCGAGCTTTGGCGGGGACGGGCCCGCGAGATCGAAGAGGAGGTCAACCGCCACCTCTGGCAGGAGGGCCGCGGGTTCTACCGGATGCACGAGCCGCTCGTCCGCACGGGCCTGCCCGACGATGCCGGCATCTTCCCGGCCGGCGGCAACGCGGTTGCCCTGCTGTCGGGCATCGCCGATTCCGCCCGGGCCCGACGGATCCTCGCCACGGCGGAGGCGCGCCGCCGGCGCTTCGCCGTGTCCACCATCGCGGGGACGCTGCTGCCGCCGTATCGCGCCGGCCTGTTCCGCCATCCCGCGATGCGCGAGCCGTGGACCTACCAGAACGGCGGACAGTGGGACTGGTTCGGCGCCCGCCTGGTCCTGGCGGCGTTCCGTCGCGGCGAGTCCAACCTCGCACGGCGCTGGCTCGGGGAGCTGGCGCGGAAGGCCCAGCGGAACGGCGGGTTGTACGAGTGGCACACGCGCGAGGGCGAAGGCCGGGGCAGCCGTACCTACGCGGGCAGCGCAGGGGCGCTGGCCGCGGCGGTCTTCGAGGGCTTGTTCGGCGTCTCTCTATCGGCCGATGAGCTGAGCCTCACCGTCCACCTGGGCGCCGAGCCCGGCCGCATTCATCTCTATCAGCCGGCGACCGACACCTTCGTCTCGTACAGGTATCAGCCATCGGAGCGGGCGCTCGTCCTCGATTACGATAGCAACCACCCACAGCGGGGGAGAGTGGGTCTTTTGGTGCCGTCCGGCCGGCGTGTGCTGCGGATGGCGTTGGACGGGAAGCCCGTGCCGCTCCGGACTCGGATCGTAGGCCGCGACCTCTACGTCGTGGCCGACACGTCCTGGGGGCCCCATCGTCTCGAGGCCGTCCTCTCCAAGCGCCGCCCCGCCGGTGTGGCGAGCGGCGTGCACCTCCGGTCAGAACCGCAGCGATAGGGCGACGGCAGCGCCCCGCCGAGCGGGCGCAACGCTCACGCGGACGCGGGGATCGGAGACGCGCTCCCATCTCTCTCCGGGCGCCACGATCGCCCCGACAAGAGCGCCGACGCCCGAGAAGAGGACGGCGCCCATGGCGCCCGACTCCGAGTCCGAGAACCACGGCTCGGTTCCGAACCAGCAAGGGTTGCCGGGGGAGGGCTGGCACCCATCGGAATTCGAGCCAGCCCCCCAAAGGAACCCGCCGACGGCGCCGACCGCCAAGCCGATCAGCGCCCCGCGGCCGCGCCGGCCAGGTCGCCTCACTTCCAGCCGGTCCACATTGGCGAGGAGTACACGGCGCGGCTCGGCCTCGGCGGTGCGCAAGGTCAATGATTCCGCGTCGCTCCCGACGACCCAACCGATGAGCGGTCCTTTATCGGACCCATTTTCCGTGACACGAACGCGGACCCCGGCCTTCACGTCTTCGGCGGCGAGAGTGGGACCCGCCAGCGAGGTCAGCAGCGCCAAGGTTGCGAGCGTTCCGGATCGTCTCATGGAATCCTCCTTCGAAATGCGCGACTTCGCACGGTGTCCTCCTCTGTCCAGGGGGAGGATGACGCGCGGTCGGCCTCTCGGTCCGGCGCTTATGACGGTTCCGGAGGCGTCACGCCCGCCGACTACCTAGAAAAGCCTCCGGCAGCGGCGCTATGACGGGCCGCGAACCGTCATGGAGGCTGATTCCCCGGGGCGCCGGACAGCCTACAGTCGCGGTGTACTGGAGGCTCACATGAGACGCCGTAACGCCGGCCGTTCGGTCGCCGCCTTTCTTTGCGCATCACTCATGGCCGTTCCCGCGCGCGCCGCGGACCAGCCGGCTGCGGAGCCCGGCCAGCGCGTACGGATCGTCGCGGCCGCGCCCGGCGTCTTCCAGGGCGTGGCCACGGGCACCCTCCTCGAGATCGGGTCGGAGAGCCTGACCGTCGCCCAGGCCGAAGGCGCGATCCTTCGGCTGCCGGTCGCTTCGGTCAAGCGTCTCGAGGTGAGCCAGGGCGGGCGGCGTCACACGAGGCGTGGCCTGCTCCTCGGGGCCGCGGCGGGCCTGGCGCTCGTCCCTTTTGTCTTGACCGACAGGCACCTGCGTTGTGGCGACGTCGCGAATCCCCACGAGTGCACACAAGGAGAACGGACCGGGATCGCGGTGTTCATGGTCGGGGCCTTTGCGGGCGGCGGCGCCTGGTGGGGACACCGGAAGCAGACCGAGCAGTGGCGGGAGGCTCCCCTCGACCACCTCAAGGTGACCGTCCGCCCGACGCGTGGGGGCGGCCGGGTGGCGCTCACGCTGGACTTCTAGAAGTCTTCCTCCGGTAACCGCGGGAAGAAGACCGTCTCGTCCCCGCGCGGCGTGCGCCGGCCCTGGGCGATGGCCTCGGCCACCATCCGGCGCAAGCGGACCTTCAGCTGGACCTCGTTGCGGATGCCGACCGTAGCGAGCTGGCGGGCCATGGCCTCGCGCCGCTCGGGCGGGATGGTGGCGCGCGAGGCGTAGCTGCCGTAGATGAACTTGCCGTTCCACCACACCGCGCGGGCGCTGTAGGGGTGGAAGTTCTGGGCGTACACGCGGCTCAGCCAGGCGCCGCCTACGATTCCGGTGACGAGTACGGCCACCGCCGCCCGGCGCAGGAGGGGCTTGCCGCGCGACAGGGCGTCGAGCGCCGAGCCGAAGAAGAGGGCCACGAAGGCGGTGGGGAAGAGGAGGAGGTCGTCCCGGCGCAGCGTGAGCGCGGGCGCGCATGTGACCACGGCCAGTGACAGCCAGACGAGCGGCATCCGCCATACCTCGGGACGACGGGTCGCGAGGAGCGCCAGGATCAGCAGCGGGCCCAGCACGCTCCAGAGAAGGACCAGGGCGTGCGACGCGGCGTCGAAGTGCTCGAGGCCCATCGGGTTGAGCGCCCGGCGGACGCTCACGAGCAGGGCCAGGACGTCGTGGCCGGGCTTGACGGCCTGGGGCGCGAGCCATGCGCGAAGGCCCAGCAGGCCCAGCGAGCCCAGCGCCAGCGCCGCGGCGTACCCGCCGAGCCGCGTGAGCGCGCGCCGTCCGGCGGTGGCGCCGAGACCCACGTAGCCGAGGACCACGAGCACGGGCGCCAGCGCGATCGTGTCCTCCCGGATCAGGATGCCGGCGAAGAGGCACGCCGCGGAGAGGCCGAGCCAGGCCCCGGATGAGGACTCGCGCAGCCCGGCGAGCAAGGCGAAGAGGGCGGCCTCGAACAGGAGCCCCTGCACGTAGTGGTGGCCCTCGACGAGCCAGACGTAGTGATAGACGGAGTACCGGGCGCACATGGCCAGCGCGGTCGCGAGCAGGGCGAAGGGCAGCGGAAGGCCGAAGCGCACCGCGACCAGGGCCAGGAGGGCGGCGTAGACGGCGTGGAGGCCGGCGAGGAAGAGCCGGTGCCCCACGACGTTCTCGCGGAACAGCGCGTACTGCGCGTGGTTGAAGAGCAGGTTCAGGGGCCGGAGCCCCTGGGTCTCGATCCCGTCCGGGTCCGACCGCCCCTGGAACGCGGCCGCCGCCTCCGCCGCCGTGTAGCGGCGGATCTGGTGCAGGTCGTCGTAAACCATGGGCCAGCCGACCGACGGCCAGGCCAGCGCCAGGGCCACCACGCCGCAGACGAGGAAGGCGGCCGCCGTTTCCCGGGCGCGCACGCGGGACGCGTCGTCCACGCTCGCGATGCTACACTCGCCGAGAGCATGGCGCTCTTCCGGAAGATACTCATCGCGAACCGCGGCGAGATCGCCGTCCGCGTGGCGCGCACCTGCCGCGCGATGGGCATCCCCACGGCGGCGGTCTTCTCCGAGGTGGACCGGGACGCCCTCCACGTCCGGGAGGCCGACGAGGCGGTGGCGATCGGGCCCGCCGAGGCCGCGCGGTCCTACCTGGACGTCGAGGCGGTGGTGGCGGCGGCCCGGAGGGTGGGGGCCGACGCGGTGCACCCCGGCTACGGCTTCCTGAGCCAGAACGCGGAGTTCGCCGACGCCGTGACCTCCGCCGGGATCGCCTTCATCGGCCCGCCCGGTCCCGTGCACCGCGCCATGGGGGACAAGAAGGCGGCGCGACGGCTGATGGCGGCGGCGGGCGTCCCCGTCGTCCCGGGATACGAGGGCGACGACCAGCAGGACGCCACGCTCCTGGCGGAGGCCGAGCGCATCGGCTGGCCGGTGATGATCAAGCCGTCGCGCGGCGGCGGGGGCAAGGGGATGCGCGGCGTGGGGCGGCGGGAGGACTTCGCGGCGGCGCTCCAGGCCTCACGGCGCGAGGCCCGGGCCGCCTTCGGCAACGACGTGGTGGTCCTGGAGCGGTTCGTGGCCCGGCCGCGGCACGTCGAGGTGCAGGTCCTGGCCGACGACCACGGCGCCGTGATCCACCTGCTCGAGCGCGAGTGCTCGATCCAGCGGCGCCACCAGAAGATGGTGGAGGAGACGCCCAGCCCCGGCCTCGCCCGGGACCGCCGCGCCGCCTTGTGCGCCGCGGCGGTGGCCGCCGCGCGGGCGGTCTCCTACCGCAACGCGGGCACCGTGGAGTTCCTCCTCGCGCAGGGCGGCGCCTTCTATTTCCTGGAGATGAACACCCGGCTGCAGGTCGAGCACCCGGTGACCGAGGCCGTGACCGGCCTCGACATCGTGCGCCTGCAGGTCGAGGTGGCCGCGGGCCGGCCGCTGCCCATGACGCAGGCCGAGGTGGCCGGCCGGGGCCACGCGCTGGAGTGCCGGCTCTACGCCGAGGACCCCGACAACGACGACCTGCCCTCCCCCGGCCGGATACTCCACCTCGCGGCGCCGGAGGGACCGGGCGTCCGCTTCGACTCCGGCATCGCGGCCGGCTCCGAGGTCACGGTCCACTACGACCCTCTCCTGGCCAAGCTCATCACCTGGGGCCGGGACCGCGCCGAGACGATCGAGCGCATGGCCGCGGCTCTGCGACGCACGGCGGTCCTCGGCGTCGTCACCAACCTGGCCAGGCTGCAGGCCATCGTGGCCCATCCCGCCTTCCACACGGGCGAGCTTCACACCGGCTTCCTGGACGAGCACCTCCGCGAGATGACCGCGCCCGCCTGCCCGCCGCCGGAGGCGGTGGCCGCCGCGGTGGCCGCGTTGCATCGACCGCGTCCGGGTCCGGGCGCGCGGGCCGTCTCCGTGCCCGACCCGTGGGCCTCGTTGGGCCCCTGGAGGCTCGGCTGATGCGCCTGTCCTGCGGCGGGGACCAGCGCGAGGTGGACGTGCGCGAATCGCGCCACGGCCTCCAGGTGGTGGTGGACGGCGTGGCGATCGTCCCCGTGATCGAGGGGATGGGCCCCGGAACGTTCCTATGGCGCGCGGGCGGCCGCTCCGAGGTGTTCCACTGCGTGCGCGACGGCGACACCATCCATCTCTTCTGGCGCGGATCGGTCTATCGCCTCGTCGAGGAGAAGGAGGGCGGCCGCGGGGCGCGCCGGCACATCTCCGGGGGCCTGGAGGCTCCCATGCCCGGCAAGGTCATCGCGGTGAAGGCGGCGCCCGGACAGGCCGTCAAGAAGGGCGACGAGCTCCTGGTCGTGGAGGCCATGAAGATGGAGAACGCGATCCGCGCCCCGCGCGACGGCACCGTGCGGTCCGTGGCCGCGCGCGTGGGCGACATGGTCGGCCCGGGCACGGTCCTGGTGGAGCTGGAGTGAAGGTTCCCCGCGAAGTGACGGTCGTGGAGGTCGGGCCCCGGGACGGCCTGCAGAACGAGGCCGTGACCCTGACCGTGGACGACCGCGCCCTCTTCTGCGAGCGGCTCCTGGAGGCGGGGCTGCGCGTGGTCGAGGTGGGGGCGTTCGTCTCCCCGGACCGCGTCCCGCAGATGGCCGACTCGGACGAGGTCTTCCAGCGGGTGGCGCGCCGGCCGGACGCCCGGCTGCCCGTCCTCGTCCCCAACCGCAAGGGCTTCGAGCGGGCGCGCGCGTCCGACGTCCGGGAGATCGCGGTCTTCACCGCGGCCAGCGAGACGTTCAACCGCAAGAACATCAACGCCACCATCGACGAGTCGTTCGTCCGCTTCGCCGAGTTCGCGCCCGAAGCGCACAAGGCCGGGATGTGGGTGCGGGGATACGTCTCGACCTGCTTCGGCTGCCCCTACGAGGGCGCGGTGGACCCCGGCCGGGTGGTCGAGGTGGCCCGCCGCCTGGTCGAGGAGACCGGCTGCCACGAGGTGTCGATCGGCGACACCATCGGCGTGGCCGTCCCCAGCCAGGTCGAAGACGTCATCGGCCGGCTGGCGGCGGCCATCCCCATCGAGCAGCTCGCGGTGCACTTCCACGACACCCGGGGCACCGCCCTGGCCAACGTCCTGGCCGCCCTGCAGGCGGGGGTGGCCACCGTGGACAGCTCCGCCGGCGGCCTGGGCGGCTGCCCCTACGCGCCCGGCGCCAGCGGCAACCTGGCCACCGAGGACCTGCTGTACATGCTCCACGGCATGGGGATCACGACGGGCGTCGACCTGAAGAAGGTGGCCGCCGCCTCGCGGGCCCTGGTCGCCCGGCTCGGCCACCCCCTCCCCAGCCGGTATCTGCAGGCCACGGCCGGGGTTTGACACCCCCGGAACCCGGCTCCTAGAATCGAAACCCTTGACGCCAGCGGAACGATGGGTGGACGACGTCGCGCGCACGACGCGGCCGGACCGCGTCGTCTGGTGCGACGGCTCGGACGCGGAGAGCGCTCGCCTGATGGAGGGGATGCTCGCCGACGGCACCCTCATCGCCCTGAACCCCGAGCGCGCCCCGGGCTGCACCCTGCACCGCAGCCATCCCTCCGACGTGGCCCGGACCGAGCACCTGACCTTCATCGCCAGCCGGCGGCAGGAGGACGCGGGGCCCACCAACAACTGGATGTCCCCGGACCAGGCCCGGGCCCGGGTCGGCCCGCTGTTCGAAGGGGTCATGAAGGGCCGGACGATGTACGTCGTGCCCTACGTGATGGGCCCGCTGGGCTCGCCGTTCAGCAAGGTCGGGATCGAGGTCACGGACAGCCCGTACGTGGTGGCCAACATGCGGATCATGACCCGCATGGGGCGGCCCGCCCTGGACCAGCTCGGCCATGGCGCCGAGTTCGTGCCCGGCCTGCACTCCACGGGCGACCTGTCCCCTGACCGTCGGTTCATCGTCCACTACCCCGAGGAGCGGCTGATCTGGAGCGTGGGCTCCGGCTACGGCGGCAACGCGCTCCTGGGCAAGAAGTGCTTCGCGCTCCGCATCGCCAGCACCATGGCCCGGGACCAGGGCTGGATGGCCGAGCACATGCTGATCCTGGAGCTGGAGGTTCCCGGGGGCCAGACCCACTACGTCGCCGCCGCCTTCCCCTCGGCCTGCGGCAAGACCAACCTCGCCATGATGGTCTCGCCCTTCGAGGACCAGGGCTACAAGGTGCGGACCATCGGGGACGACATCGCCTGGCTGCGGCCGGGCGAGGACGGCCGCCTCTGGGCCGTAAACCCCGAAGCCGGCTTCTTCGGCGTGGTCCCGGGCACGGGGCCGGACACCAACCCGAACGCCATGGCCATGATCAGCCACGACACGATCTTCACCAACGTGGCGGTGAGCCCGGACGGGGTCCCGTGGTGGGAGGGCAAGGACAAGAGCCCGCCCCCCGGCCTGATCGACTGGCAGGGGAAGCCGTGGGACCGCACGGGCAAGGCCGCGCATCCCAATTCCCGCTTCACCACGCCGGTCCGCCAGGCCCCGAGCCTGTCGTCCCGCTGGGAAGACCCGCAGGGGGTGCCGCTCTCGGCCATCATCTTCGGCGGCCGCCGGGCGCGGGTGGCGCCCCTCGTCTTCCAGAGCCGCGACTGGGCCCACGGCGTGTTCGTGGGGGCGACCATGGGCTCCGAGACGACCGCCGCCGCCACGGGCCAGGTGGGCATCGTGCGCCGCGACCCCATGGCCATGCTGCCCTTCTGCGGCTACAACATGGGCGATTACTTCGGCCACTGGCTGCGCATGGGCCGCTCGCTCTCGCGGCCCCCGGTCATCTTCCACGTCAACTGGTTCCGCACGGGCGCGGACGGCCGCTTCGTCTGGCCCGGCTTCGGCCAGAACCTGCGCGTCCTGATGTGGATGATCGACCGCGTGGAGGGCAAGGGGGGCGCGGCGGAGACGCCCGCGGGCATGGTGCCCACGCCGGAGGCCTTGAACCTGGACGGCCTGCCTCTCTCCCGCGCGGACGTCGAGTCGCTGCTGCGCGTGGAGCGCGACGAGTGGGCGGCCGAGGTCCCGGAGATACGCGCCTTCTTCGACCGGTTCGGCGACCGCCTGCCCGTGGAGCTCAGCCGGTCGCTGGACTCGCTCTCCCGCGAGCTGGCGACGGCGCCGGTCTAGGCCGCGCTCGTCTCCACCGAGACCTCGACCA
>Ga0214472_10005549_pt1 | contig 13251 bp, 16 predicted proteins | sample RVTome_6_FD_207662 | JGI IMG/M metagenome (GOLD analysis project Ga0214472, IMG submission 207662) | Soil microbial communities from uranium-contaminated site in the Upper Colorado River Basin, Wyoming, United States - RVT140D175 | ecosystem: Environmental > Terrestrial > Soil > Contaminated >... | reverse complement strand
CTCCTCTCCAGACGGCCATCGTTGCTGACAGCCAGCCTGGAGAGGGGCCCACCCAACAGCCGGTATTTCCCTCAGGAAGTGGGGAAATTCAGTGAGCAGGTCTGGGGAGAATCAATGAGCGTGGTCACCCTACGACAACGGGGCAGGAAACCGCTGTGTCGTGGTCGAATGGTGACCGTACAGGCTGTGCAGGTGTGATCGCGGTGTTCCTGCCCGACAGCACCCAGTTGCCGTTTCTTTCGGCGGCACCGTCGACGGTTGAGCTGTCGGGTGTCGACGGAGGCAGCGATGTGTCGGCGCCGGTCGACTTGTCGGTGTCTGAAGGTACCGAGATATCGTTCACCACCGATACAGGAACCGCGGCTTGGCTGTCGGTTGTGCCGGTGTCGGGTACGGTGTCTGTGGGGTCCCCGGTCGAGTTGACGATCACCGGCGACCCGACCGTCGCCGGCGCCGGTGTCCATGAAGGTATCGTGACGGTGTCGGCGCCGGGTTATCGGGACGCCACCGTTGAGGTGTCGTTTACGGTCGATCCGGAACCTGGCGGTTCACTGATTGTTGTTGTGCAGTCCGATACGGGGGCGGGTTCGTCATCGACGTTCACCGTCACCGCCGGTGCCGCTCCTGTGGCTGGTGATTCGTTGGTGATCGGTGTTGCCGGTGGCGGTGATGTCACTATCGACGCCGCCGAGTCGACTTGGACCAAAGCCCAGGCTGCCGACACCGACCAGCTGGCTGTCTGGTACAAGGTCGCAGACGGCGACACCACCGACGACAACGTTGGTTTCAGTATGTCGTCGACAAATCAGTATTCGTGGGTGTTTGCCGAGTACTCGTCGACCATACCGTGGGGTGACAACCCGTTGGATGTGTCCGGGTACCAGCCGAATAGCGGCTCCACCGGTGACAGCGTGGTCTCCTCAGGTACCACCGTGGTGCCGTCTGGTGACGGTCTTGGGGTGGCGATGTTTAGGTTGCGTGACGGTGACGCCGTCACCGGTGTCGGGTTCACCAACAACTACAGCCTGGTCGATTCGGATGGCACCCAGTTCGGGCAGCCGTATTCACTCGAAGCGGTCATGGCCGCCAACACCGGCACCGGGATCACTGCTCAGGAGTCGACGTTGTCGTGGACCAACGGTGGCCGTACCGGGGTGATCGCCATATTCGTTCCCGACTCCCAGCCACCAGCACCGGCATTGGAGGCGTCACCGTCTCTGCTTGAGCTGCAAGCCGAGGAGGACGGTTCGCAGGTTGTTGAGACCGTCACGGTGTCTGCTTCAGATAGTGAAGCGGTCCCATTTATCGTGTCTGATGATGCCGGGTGGTTGTCCCTGTCGCCTGGTGGTGGCACCACCCAAGCCGGTGTTGCCGCGGCGGCTGATCCGACCGGGCTCACCCCCGGCACCTATTACGCCACGATCACCGTCGCCGAGGACGTTGTGGGTGACCCGACCTATACGGGCACCACCGTTGATGTCGTCTTTGAGGTGACGCCGGCATCGTCTGGTTCGGTCACCGTCGAACAATCGAATACGGGTGCCGGGTCGTCTTCGACGTTCACCGCCACCGCCGACACCACCCCGGTCGCCGGCGATTTGTTGGTGATCGGTGTTGCCGGTGGCGGTGATATCACCATCGACCCTGCCGAATCCACATGGACCAAGGCACAAGCCGCCGACACCGACCAGCTAGCCATCTGGTACAAGGTCGCAGACGGCAACACCACCGACGATGACATCAGTTTCACTATGTCGTCAACCAACCAGTACAGCTGGGTGTTCAGTGAGTATTCGGCTTCCGGTGGGGTGGGGCACAAACCCGCTCGACGTCGGTGCGTTCGCACCGAACAGTGGCTACACCGGTGACACCCAAATCACATCCGGTACCACCACGACACCGTCCGGGGACGGTTTGGGGATAGCGATGTTCCGGTTGCGGGATGGTGACACCGCCACCGGTGTGACATTCACCAGCAACTATGTGCTGGTCGACTCCGATGGTACCCAGTTCGGGCAGCCGTGGTCACTCGAAGGCATCATGGCTACCAACACCAACACCGACACCACCACACAAGAAACAACTGTGTCCTGGTCGAACGGTGACCGCACCGGACGAACCGGAGTCATCACCGTATTCCTACCCTCCAGCCAACAGGCAGCCGCAGCCCAGACGACTGGTGGCGACAGCAGCGAGGTAGGTAGCGAGGTGGGTGGAGGCGAGACGACCGTCGACGCCGAGTCTGCAGGGCTCGTCCATACGAGCGACGGTGTTGCACAGGCCGAGTTGGGGATCGCACCGGCACAACCCGAGACCGTGTCGACGGCGATGATGACGTTGGTCACCACCGAAACGGTTACTGAAACCTGGTACTACCAATTCAACGGGCAGGTGGTGGCGATGCGGCAAACCATCAACGACGTCGACCACGATGTCCAATACCTGGTGTCGGATCACCTCGGATCAACCGCCATCTCATACGACCCGGCCACTGATGAGGTATCCCGCCAGTACTACAACCCATGGGGCGAACTCCGAGGCTCAACCGAACCGACCGTCGATACCGACATCGGCTACACCGGCCAGCGCCTCGACACCAGCGCCGATCTGATGTACTACAACGCCAGATACTACGACCCCACCATCGGCCGATTCATCTCAGCCGACACCATCATCCCCGATCCCGGTGATCCACAGTCAATAAGCCGATACTCGTACGTGAGTAACAACCCCGTCCGGTACAGCGACCCGACAGGGCACTGCAGCTTCGCCGGCCAGCAGATCTACGCCGGGCCGTGTCGACAACTGGGAAACGAGATCTGGGACTACGGCTAAGAACAGCGGGGCAATCCCGATACGAAAGGATGTGTCGGCTGCGACCATGACAGGAACTGATATGTCGAAGGTATCTATGGTGGCGATCCGCTCATCGAAGCGGTGCAGGGTTTGCCAGACGCCGTTAGTGACTTCTGGGAGGACAATAAGGACTGGCTGATTCCGATTCTGGAGTTCGGTAAGAACCTCGCTACTAGGGCTGGGGCGATTGCGCTGGTCGGCGCAGTTTGTAGCACGGGAGCTGGGTGCGGGCTCGCCACTGTGCTGATCGCTGGCGCGGTGGGAGGAGCTGGCGCCGACGTTGCCGGAGAGAAGGTCCTCGACTGTATGAACGGCGATGGCTGCATGGAGTTTCCCTTAGAAGGGCTGGCTTGGGATTCAGCCGAAGGCGCATTCTTGGGGACGACCGGGGCGGGTCTGAGCTACCATGCTGCATGGTCGCTCAAGTACCAAGAGGCGGTCGTGAGTTTCCGTGCACTCGTAGTTGATCCGAACTACGGCCCCGCGGTCGCAATCGAGACGGTTGCTGTGCAGTGTTTCCGCGGGTCGATTGAGGGATGATGCGTCGCATTCCTATTCGGCCACGATCATACGTATCGTTGCTCGTCGCGCTGTTGGTCGGCCTTGCGTTCTTCATCGGTGCCGTCGCGGTGACGGTGTCTCGACGTGAGGTTGGCTCAGCTCTATTCCTGTCTGTATGGCTCGTTGCTGGGCTGTACGCAGCCCGGGTAGTGTGGCGTGGTTCTCAGATCGCGGTGTCGATGCGCGGTGTGAGCTTGCCGCCGGGTCTAGGACTAGGACTATTCCGATGGGAATGGCTGCCTTGGTCGGAGATCGCCGGGTTTGAGCGCGCCGAGCCAACACGAGAAACGGCTATAGCCCCACAGATCATCGCCAAGACGATCCGCGGTGATGCGGTAGTCGTCTGCGGGGTCGCCTATCAGCCGCTGATGCTAGACACACGCGAACGCCACCGCCGAGCCGTGGAGCGTGTGATCGAGCTCCTCGAGAACGAGAGGCTAGTCCAGACCAACGCCCGGGAGGGTCCACGGTGCGCTTTTCCGGGTGCGAATGGAAACGATGTGTCTCTTGGAGGCTACCCAGGCAGCGAGCCGGGCGGATTTGAAACACGACCCGTTGTCGGTGACTAGCCGCAGAGTGCCGAACTCGCCGGTGTCCGGGTCGACGAGATCGTCGATCCAGGTGATTCCCGAGCAGGTTCTCAAGCCTCGGCCAAAGCGGCTTCGAAGAACTCGATCGCGTCTGTGGTGGTCTTACGGATCGTGACCTCGCACGCGAGGTTGGCCTTGGCCCAGTAGTCGACGACACCGCCCAGGTTCCACACATCCCCAGCGGCGGTCTCGAACTCGGAGAAGTCGGCCTGCCACAGCCGGTCCCTCCTCGTCGGTGGTGAGATGAACGTGTCCTTGCGCACCCCGGCGAGTTGACGGACCTCAGCGGTGTAATTGGCCGGCAATACCAGCCCGTTACGGGCAAGCACCCGGTACATCATCGAGTCCGATACCAGGCTCGGTTTGAGTCTGCAGTACCGACCCGTTTCGGTTCGGCCAGTTTGCGATGCCCCCACCCCTCCCAATCAGCAGCCAGTCTTAGCGTCGATCTCTACGGCATCTTGAGCCGGGGTTGGCCACGGACCCTTGGTAATGCTCAACGCGGCTCGCCGCCGATACCAGGTTGCCCGGGGGATCCCGGTGATTTCACAGAACCGGGTCACCGTCATCGCCGCTTCCTTCCGGAGGATGTCGAGTTCGTCGAAGCTCCATACAGCGAAGCCCCCCTTTTCCACAGACGCTGTCGGCCGGCATCCACACCAACGACGGTGCCGGGGCTGTCCAAGCCAGCGTGGGGATCGCCCCACCACAGGCCGAAGCGGTGCAAGTGGCGATGACACTCGTCACCACCGAAACGGTGACTGAAACCTGGTACTACCAATTCAACGGGCAGGTCGTAGCGATGCGGCAAACCATCAACGACGTCGACCACGGTGTCGAATACCTGGTGTCGGATCATCTCGGATCAACCACCATCTCATACGACCCGGCCACCGATGACGTATCGAGGCAGTACTACAACCCATGGGGCGAACTTAGGGGCGCCTCTGAACCGGTATTGGATACCGATATCGGCTACACCGGACAACGCCTCGACACCAGCGCCGACCTGATGTACTACAACGCCCGCTACTACGACCCCACCATCGGCAGATTCATCTCAGCAGACACCATCATCCCGAATCCGGCCGATCCACAGTCGTTGAACCGATACAGCTACGTCCGAAACAACCCGATCCGTTACAGCGACCCGTCAGGTAATACGGAGCTGAACACGCCGGCGATCGATGGTGGCTATTGCTATGGCGAGGGGCCACGTGGGTTTGGGAACTACTGTACTTGGCAGAGACGTTACGCCGAGGAGGTCAATTCGATGACTCCGCACAAGAAGCGTGTTTGGTTGGCGTGGAATGGTGATCCGGCTCGGTACATGGTGGATGCGCTTCGCCAGTTTGAGCAGAACTACCCGGACGCTCTTGAGCCTGATGTTCTCTCATCGGAGTATGCCTTGCTCGGCCTATACACACATGGCGGCGGTGAGATGGACATCAAGGGCGAGATCCGGAAGGGTCAAGGCGGAGAATACTACGGTTCGATTGGTGGCGGTTGGGAGGTGAGGTTCGATGTTTGGGGCAACGTTCTGTATGGGATCATGGCGAAGAGGCTGGAACTCGAACCAACGGCCACTACCTTCTTCGCCTGGGCTGAGGGGTTGAAGCCTGGCAGCGAGAGCGACCTCGGGGATCAGATCGCGATTGATGTGGGATACAGGATCGGTGACCGAATCGGGAACGACTGGTCATTGTTGACACCTGAGTTGGTAATCGAGGAACTGTTCAATAGCTATCAGGATTTTGTTGACGCCGCGCAGGGCACAGGACCCAACGACCTCAGGATCCGACGCGAGTCCACGGTGGGGGTGCCGCTGTGATGCGGTCGGGTTCTCGTGTCGCCGTGTTGGCGGTTGGTCTTGCCTTGGTGGTCGCAGGCTGCGGGCCATCTCAGGACGAAACTGACCTTGGCTATGCGGCACAAGCCGGAGACATGGCGGAAGTGGAGCGTCTCCTCGATCGTGGAGCCGACCCAAACGCCTATACGGAAGGCGGTTTTACCGCGGTGCTGAGTGCCGCGGCTGGAGGCAACCCGAGGACGTTGCAGATGCTTCTCGAAGCTGGTGGCGACGCCACGCTGTCTACGGACGACGGCACGTCGGTATTGGCGCTTGTCGCCTATGCCTCCGGTGATTTGGAGGTCGGCAGGATGTTGCTTGAGCACGGCGCAGATCCTTGTGTCGAGGCCGGTTGGTATCAGACCAGTCAAATTGGGGTTGAGACGCTTAGAGATCTTGCGGAGTACAGCGGCAATACTGAGTTCGCTGAATTCATCGAGGAGGCGCAGCAAGCGTGTCCCTAGTGCCGGGATCCGCCAAACCGCGCTATCGATCCATCTGACGACTTGCGGTCTGCTGGATTTCGTCATCGCCCACCCAGTCGAATCCTGAGGGTGGACTGACGCGCCACGCGTTGTCTTGACGTATCGTCGCCGAGATGAGGATCGCACCGACCGTGCTGGGACTATTGCCGGGTTCGTCCCCAGATCCGACCTCGTGCACCGGACCCACAGGTTTACATCTCGCTGTCACTCCAAGCCGTCGAGGGCGGCACCGTGGATGAAGCTATGGTCAGTGTGGCCGCATCCGACAGTCAACCAGTCCCGTTCACTGTGTTTGATGATGTTGATTGGTCGACGTTGACACCAGCGGGTGGCACGACTTCGACCGATGTGACGGTGGCAGCCGATCCGGTGATCGCTGGGGTCGGTGTCCACACCGCCACCATCACCATCGCAGAGGACACCATGGGCGATCCCACCTATGTCGGTATCGGCGTCGATGTCACCTTTACGGTGACCCCGGCCGGTAGCGGGTCGATCGGTCTGGTTCAGAGGAAGGCAGCGGTGACTGATTTCGATGGCACATCGGTTTCGGTGACGTTGGATGATCCACCGGCACCGGGGAACACGTTGATTGTGGTTGCCACCACCGGCGCCGATCAGGTAACTGCCGGCCCGGTCGGGTTTGGCAACCCGGACCGCCTGGCCGTCGATCCCGGTTTCTACAACCTGCGGGCGGTGTGGTCAAAAACGGTTCAGGCAGGTGACAGCGAAACCGTGACGGTTTGGGTGTGACATCTTGTTGTGGCCCCACTGTGACGGCTAGATGTGGCCCACCCCCGAACCTGACCCTTTATGGTCCGTGACTTCTGACGGTTACGGACAAGGGAGAAAGAGTGTCGAGGGTGGAGATTTTCGAGCATATCCGGCGTGATCGAGAGCAGGAAGAGTTGAGCATTCGTGAGTTGGCTCGTCGTTATGGGGTGCATCGTCGTACGGTGCGTCAGGCGTTGGAGTCTGCGATCCCGCCGGTGCGTAAGACACCGGAGCGTGACCGGCCGGTGATGGGCCCTTACGAGAACCTGGTGCGGGGTTGGTTGCCGGACGACAAGGAGGCACCGAAAAAGCAGCGACATACCGCCCGGCGGGTGTGGCAGCGGCTGGTCGAGGAGCATGACGCGTCGGTGGCTGAGACGACTGTGCGGGACTTCGTCCGTCGGGTCCGTGCGGAGATTGCGGCTGAGCAGCTTCCTGTGGTGATGGTGGCTCAGGAGCATCGGGCCGGGGCGGAGGCCGAAGTCGACTTTGGTGAGTTCTATGCCAGGGTCGCTGGGGATAAGGTGCGGCTGTGGCTGTTTGTGATGCGGCTGTCTTGTTCGGCACGGGCGTTTGCGATGGTCTTCGCGCACCAGGCGCAGGAGGCGTTCTTCGAAGGTCATGTGCTGGCGTTCGAGCACTTTGGTGGGGTGCCGGGCCGGATCCGTTATGACAACCTCAAGGCGGCAGTGACCCGGATGCTGATCGGTCGGGATCGGGTGGAGAACGAACGGTTCATCGCCCTGCGGTCCCACTACCGGTTCGATTCGTTCTTCTGTTTGCCGGGGCTCGACGGTGCACACGAGAAAGGCGGGGTGGAGGGTGAGGTCGGCCGGTTCCGTCGGGCGCATCTGGTTCCGGTGCCTGACGTTGGGGATTTGGCCGAGCTCAACGCCTATGTGCTGACCCGGTTACAGATCGACGACCGGCGGCGGGTGGCGGGGCGGGCGGTCACGATCGCTGAGGCGTTCAAAGCCGAACGTGGCGATCTCAAGGGGCTGCCCGAGATCCCCTTCGACACGATGCGCAGCCTCTCGGTGAAGGTCGACGTCAAGGCCCGGGTGTGTGTCCTCCAGGCCCACTACTCGGTGCCCGTGTCGTATGCGGGCCGGCGGGTCGAGGTCCGGCTCGGTGCCCGCCACCTGGAGGTTGTCGACCCCACCAGGGGGGTGATCATCGCGGTGTGGGAGCGCAGTCTGCACAAGTTCACTGCCCACTACGAGCTGGACCACTACCTGGAGATCTTGGGGCGCAAACCCGGTGCCCTGCCCGGCTCGACGGCGCTGGCACAGGCCCGCGCCCGCGGGGTGTTCACCGATGTGCACCCGCGGTTCTGGGACATCGCCCGCCGTGACAAAGGCGACGCGGAAGGGACTCGACAGCTGTGCGAAGTGCTGCTGCTGGCCCGCCGGATGTCACCAGCGCAGCTGTCGGCCGGGATCGACGCCGCGCTCGGGGTCGGTTCCACCGACCCGGCCGTGGTAGCCGTCGAGGCCCGCCGGCTCGCTGGCGGCGCCAAGGTCGTCGCCCTGCCAACACCCGCTGACGCCGACAAAGGGGTCCACACGGCGTTCGACCGTCCCGCCCCGAGCCTGGACGGCTACGACACGCTGCTCGAGGTGACCCAATGAGCGTTGTGACCTCATCATCAGAAGCCGCCGCGCAGACCGCGGTTGAGATCGCCGCCAAGGCCCTGTCATTGCCGACCGTCCGCAGCCAGGCGGCCAGCCTGGCCGACGCCGCCGCCCGTGACGGTGCCACCCACCGGGCCTACCTGGCCGAGCTGCTGGCCGCCGAGGTCGATGCCCGCCAAACCCGCCGCCGCGAACGACGCATCAAAGAGGCCCACTTCCCGAGAATCAAGACACTGTCCGCGTTCAACTTCGACGCTGCCTCCGCCGTCCCCGCCGCCACCATCGCTGCACTAGCGGACGGCGGATGGATCGACAAAGGCGAACCGGTCGTTCTGCTCGGGGACTCGGGCACCGGCAAGACCCACCTGCTGATCGCGCTCGGGATAGCCGCCTGCGAACAAGGACGCTCCGTGCGCTATCTGACCGCCGCCCAGCTGGTCAACGAACTCGTCGAAGCCGCCGACGACAGACAGCTGTCACGCACCGTCGCCCGCTACGGACGGATCGAACTGCTCCAACTCGACGAACTGGGCTACCTCCAGCTCGACACCCGCGGCGCAGAACTGCTGTTCCAAGTCCTAACCGAACGAGAAGAACGCGCAAGCGTCGCTGTCGCATCCAACGCACCGTTCTCAGAATGGACCGCCACCTTCACCGACCCGCGCCTAGCCGCCGCCGTGGTCGACCGGCTCACATTCAACGCCCACATCATCCAAACCGGCTCCGACAGCTACCGGCTCCGCAGCACACGGGCCAAAACCACGACGAAAGGAACCACCACCAACACCTAACAACCACAACACCACCGCTCCCTGGTGCGTACTGGGTTTGTTGGAGGCCCGTTCTATTGGTTTCCAATCAATTGTTTTGCTCGTTGTTGGGCATGGTAGGTGTCCTCGAATTCGGTCGGGGGGACGTCGTTGAGGTAGCTGTGGATCCGTTGGGTGTTATACCAATGGATCCAGCCCAAGGTAGCGAGTTCGACGTCTTCGATGCTGCGCCACGGGCCCTGATCCGGTCCGTAGATCAGCTCGGCTTTGTAGAGACTGTTGACCGATTCGGCGAGTGCGTTGTCATACGATTATCCGGCCAATCGCGGCTCGGATTGCACCGATTCTTAGCGGCCGGTCGGTTCAGTTGGCTTTGAGGCGCGGTGTTCGGCCTTCGAGCTGGCGGAGTCGTTCTTCTTGGGTGGTGACGCGGGCGGCGACGGCTTCGAGACCGGTGCGGAGGTGGGCGATTTCGGCGGCGAGTCCGGTGAGGGTGTTCCGATCGTGGGAGTGGCTGCGGTGTTCTTCGATCACGGCTCGGAGTTGGGGGTTGCGGTAGAGGGTGGTGCGGCTGATGCCGGCGTGTTCTGCAACGGCAGTGAAGGTGACTTTCTCACCGGCGTTGAGGAGGCGGGTGCAGGCTGTTTCGACGGCTTGAAGGTTGGTGGTCATCTGGTTCCGGTCTGGGAGATGAGCATGTCGAGACGGTCGAGGAGTTGGCGGTGCCGGTCGGCTTCGTCGACCCAGCCTCGCTTCTGGGCGTCGGCGAGGAGGGCTTCGGTGTCGACGCGTTGAACGGCGAGCACAGCGACGGAGGCGGCGTCGGTACGAAGGCTGGGGCAGTGTTCGCAGATGTTGGCGTAGGGGCAGGCGCCTTGAGCGGGGGCGCGTAGGCAGTGTCCACCGGCGAGGCGTGTCTTGATAGCGGGAGCGTCACGCCAGTCGTCGGCGAAGTCCGAGCCGCTGCCGGTGGTGGCGATGGGGATGCGTGTCCGGCCGGTGGGGGTGGGGATGGCACCGATCCGGCTCTTGGCCAGATCGAGAGCACGTTCGTATTCGGCACGGACGGTGGTGTCGAAAAGGTGGGCGTATCGGAGGCTCATCTCCGCTGAGACGTGACCGAGCAGGGCCATCAGCGCCTGCAGGGAGACACCGGCGTTGACGAGGGCGGTGGCGTAGGTGTGGCGAAGTTGGTGGGGGGTGACATGACCGATTCCTGCGGTTTCGGCGCTGCGGGCCAGTTCTTTTCGGACGGCGGTCTGGGAGAGCCGTCGCCCGTGGTGGGTGAACAGGAACTGGGTTGGCCGTCCGGTGCGGGGATGGGCCAGCGGCCGGCCGGTCGAGCGGGTGGTCGTGATCCGGTCGATGAGAGCGACGGTCTCGTCGTCGAGGGGAACCATGCGTTCGGTGTCGAGCTTGCCGAGGGGGACTTTCAGCCAGGCACCGTGGCCGGGTATCTCGTGCACGCAGTCCAACTCGAGGTCTAACAGTTCGCCGATACGGAGCCCAACAGCCCGGGCCAACAGCAAGGCGTCGGCGGCGAGACGGTAGGTGGAGGCGTCGAGCGCAGCGATGAGACGCCGGTCGGCGTCGACAGGCACATAGCGGGGCAGCGGCCGAGGTTGGCGGGGATGATCAGACCGAAAGACCAGCCGGCGGGCAGGGGCGTCGTCCCAACCCCACTCGGTGATTTCAGAAAGCATGTGGCCAACCGCTCTGATCCGACGGTCCTGGTCAGCGACGGTGATCACCTTGCCGGTCTTCGATGAGACTGCATTGGCGACCGAGTTCAGATACGGCTCGATGTGTCGCTGGCGACTCAGGCCGGCCAGTGAGCCGACGTCGGGGTGGTGGTCGGCCAGGAACCGGCCGAAATGAGCGAGCCGAGTGGCGAGACTGGACACGGTCTTGGGTCGACACGTGCCCAGCTTTCGTTCCAGGTAGGCGACAAACGCCGGTCGCAGATTGGGATGGCAGTCGACCAGCCGAGCCTCGAAGGTGGAGGGCCCGCGTTGTGGTCCAGGCGGTTCTCTGATGACTCCGAGATGAAACAAGACAGTGTGGGCACATACGAGCGCCGCCCGATAGTGCCGCCAGCCCTGCCCCGTCGCCGTCTCCCGATCCCTGCACGCGTCGGAGAGAGCTTCGATGTCGGCGAGAGTGAGCTGGTCGAGCCGGCGGCCGGTCTGGATCAGGAGCCGTCCGACCGACTGAGACGCCGCCCGCTTCGCCTGGGTCTCGGTGAACCCGACCGTCACGGCAGTAGCACAGAACCTGGCCATCTCCGCCTCGAGGGGCGAGCCGGGGATCTCCCGCCAGAAGCTCGACAGCTTGCGTGCCACCAGCCAATCCCAGCCCGGCCGCAACCACCCCCCGACCATCAGGAACATCAACAGCGGCATCGTCGACGGCGGCATCGAAAGTCGCGCTGCGAGCGACTGGTCGGCCCAAGCCTGGGGATCGGGCCAGCGATCCAGGAACGACCGTGCCGCCCACTCCGACGTCGGATTCCCCCTTCCGGTCTCGGCCTGATGCTCCCGCCACGCCGCCAGCAGTTCCTCCGGCGACAGAACCAGCAGCGGCTCAGCTGTTGGCGCGTTGGCGGCGACGGGCAGCATCGAACTCGGCTTTCACATGGGTCGGTGCGAGATGGACATAACGAGCAGTGGTGTCGATGTGGGAATGACCCAACAAGGCCTGCATCACAGCCAGATCCACCCCGGCTTCGGCCAACGCGGTTCCGAACGTGTGACGCAAAGCGTGGGGATGCGCCGCCGCGATACCGGTGAGCTCCCGGTGATAACGAAAAATCCGCCGCAACCCCGCCGGGGACAGGGGCTGGCCCCGAGTCGGGCCCTTGGCCACGATGAACAACCTCGTGCTCGTCGTGTCGGGTCGCTCCGCCAACAGATACGTCTGGATCACCCCAGCCACGTCCACATCGAGAGGGACCCGGCGTTGTCTGCCGCCCTTGCCCGACACCGACAACCAGCGGGCGCCGATGTCGACATCGGTGACATCGAGAGACAGCACCTCGGTCGAGCGGAGCCCACAGAACACCATCAACCCGGCGATCGCTCGATCCCGCCACGTGCGCAGGCTCTCCAGCAACGCCACCACCTCCCGGTGGTCCAACGTCACAGGCAACCGCTTGGCGTCACGGACCCGTAGCGGCGACCGTCGCTTCGGCGACCGCGACACATGCGCCAGCATTCCTCCCCGCTCACCTACCGACGCCCGCTTGGCCTCCCGGCCCTTCGGCACCGGATTCGGTGTCTCCGGGTCGCGCATCGACTGGAACGAGAACAACCCCGACACCGCCGCCAAACGCAGGTTGACCGTCGCCGGCGACAACGTGTCGGTACGGCGGCCATCGAGACCGACCACGTTGGGGCCTCCCTGCCGGCCCGCCACCACCTCGGTGCGGCACGCAGCCAAAAACCGCAACAACACATCCGTCGTCACGTCCCCCAACTCGACAGCCTCTGCGGCGAGCCAGCGGCAGAACGACAACAGGCCAAAACCGTAGGTGCGGATCGTGCGAGGCGAGTAGTTCCGATCTCCCAAATACGACAGGTATTCGTTCACCAACCCGAAACGACTCGCGTCGTCGCCCGAAAGACGCCAACCATCCTCCGTCTCCTCAAAAACCAACCCGCTCTCCGGCATGGAACATATGTAACGGCTACTGAACCCAAAAAGCAAGGACCAAACCGATTACTCTCGGCTCTA
>Ga0214472_10005548_pt1 | contig 13252 bp, 10 predicted proteins | sample RVTome_6_FD_207662 | JGI IMG/M metagenome (GOLD analysis project Ga0214472, IMG submission 207662) | Soil microbial communities from uranium-contaminated site in the Upper Colorado River Basin, Wyoming, United States - RVT140D175 | ecosystem: Environmental > Terrestrial > Soil > Contaminated >... | reverse complement strand
GCCGCGCCGGCAAAGGCCACGTCATCAACATCTCGTCCATCGGCGGTTATGCCGCTTACGCGGGGTGGGGTGTATACGGCGCCACCAAGTTCGCGGTGGAAGGGCTCACCGAGGCGCTGGCCATGGAACTGGCGCCGCTGGGTATCCATGCCACCGTGGTCGAGCCGGGCTTTTTCCGCACCGACTTCCTGGACGAGTCCTCGCTGGTTCGCACCCGGCAGGAATTGAGCGACTACGCAGCCACCGTGGGCGCCATGCGCGACTTCAGCGCGGCGGCCAACCACCAGCAGCCGGGCGATCCGATGAAGCTCTCCCGCGCCCTGCTCGTTCTGGCCGACAGCCCCAATCCACCGGTGCGCCTTCCGCTGGGCACGGACACGGTAGCCCGGATCGGCGAGAAGAACCGCTCCGTCGAAGCCGAACTGGAGCGGTGGCTCGCCGTGGCGGTGTCGACCGACCACGACGACGCCGCCAGGTGACCCGCCGGGCCAGCCTCCCTCGAACTCTTCGGGGAGGCTGGCGGCCAAGCCGCAAAACCCGCTCGCCGCGGCTCGTCCGCGACATCAACACGGCGGACAACTCCCCCCCGCGAAGACTCAGGCCCGCCCCTCGCCGCACGCGGCGCGGTAGAAATCGATGAAGGCCCGGACCTTGCGCGGGGTGTGGCGTCCGGGTGGATGCACGGCATACACGCCGCCGGTCGCGAGCGACCACTGCGGCAGCAGGCGGACGAGGCTGCCGCTCGCGAGGTCGGCTTCGACGCTGAACTGGTCCAGCACCGAGATCCCCGCGCCGTGCTGAACCAGCGCGCGCAGAGTGGCCGCCGAGTCGGTGCGCAGGCGGGCGTTCATGCGCACCGTGCGCGGCTCGCCGACGGCCGGGATGAACGTCCAGGTGAGCGGTCGCGGCAGCAGCGTGAGCGCCACCCAGGCATGCGTCGCCAGGTCCTCGGGCTCGCGCGGCGCCGCGCTGCGCTGCAGGTAGGCGGGTGAGGTGACCAGATACTGCTCGAACTCGGCTAGCTTGGTCGCGCGCATGGTCGAATCGCGCAGCCAGCCGAGACGGATGCCGAGATCGAGCCCCTCCTCGACCAGATCGAGGACGTGGTCGCTGGTGCGCAGTTCGACCTGCAGGCGCGGGTGTTGCGCAGCGAAGCGGGCGACCACCCCCGCCAGCGACTGCGCGGCGTGATCGACCGAAGCGGTGATGCGCAGCGTGCCACTCAGCTCGGCGGCGCCCGCGCCCTCCCGCCCGCCCTCGCCCACCTCGGCGAGCGCCTCCTGCGCGTTGCGCAGCAGCGGAACGCAGCGTGCATACACGGCCTCGCCCGCTTCGGTGAGCGTCACCCGGCGCGTGGTGCGGCTGAACAACATGCTGCCGAGCTGCGCTTCGAGGCGGCGAATTTCGAGGCTGACGCGCGCCTTGGTGGTGCCGAGGCGCTCGGCGGCCGCGGTGAAGCCGCCGGCCTCGGCCACCGCGGCAAAGGTCAGGAGGCTGTTCAGATCGATCGCGTCCGGATTGGACATGGCGGACTCGCGGCAATACGCAGGGCCCATATTCTGATCGATTGCGCGATTGCGTGCAGTGCGCACGGCCGGGGCTGCGCGCTTTGACGATGCCCGTGCGCCCGGACTCGAAACGCCTGGCGAAATACAGGCCAAGGTGCGCATCCGTTGTCCGTCACGGGGCGACTCGTACCCCCAGGCAATGATGTCGTCGCGATTCCGATGTCGTCGCGATTCCGCCGATTTCGCGGAGGCTCTCGGCACGAAATCCCCGATTGACTGCGGCTGCCAGTGTCAGAGATACAACCGGCGGTACCCTTGAATTTCCCCTCCATCCTTACCGGAGCGCCCTCACCTCGTCCGTCACACGCAGGTACTTGCACTCGGGGTGATCGTAGTACTTCGGCCGCTCGCACGCCTCTTTCATGCAGCGGTAGAGGGAGAACTGGGTGCGCGGCCCGCACAGCACCCGCGGATTGTCCGGCTCCTGCTTGGCGACCTTGGCCGGGGGCGGCGGGCTCGGCGCTTCCTCCGCCACGGCGGGAGCCTCGGGCGGCAACCCCTCGGCCGGCGCTTCCGCCACCGTGGCCTCGTCCTCCGGAGGGGGCTCGCCCGGCGCGGCTTCCGACGGCAGCGGCTCCTCCTCTTGGGGCACCTGTTCGGGCTGCGAGGCGGCAGATCCTGGATCAGCGGCACCGCCGGTGGCTTCTGCCTGCACCTCCGGCGCCGCCGGCGCAGCGGCTCCGGGCGACGGCAACTGCGGCTCGGCCGCCGCGCCGGATGGCACCGGTGCAGGTATTTCCGCCGGCGGCGCGGGCCGTCCCTCCGGTTCCGTGCTGTGCGCCATGGAGCGCAGCACCACCTTCATGTCGCGGTAGTCCGACCACATCATCCAGCCACCCGCCCCCAGGGCGACAAGCGCCACCGCCGCGACACCCATGAACAAGGTCCGGCGCCAGCCGCCCGCCTTCGCGTCGCCCCCCGATCGCGGCGATCCGCCGAAGTCGTTCGGATTCGCGTCGCCCCCCGATTGCGGCGATCCGCCGAAGTCGTCCGGATCCGGGCGCAGGGCGGCCTCCAGGGCGGCCCGCCAGGCAACATCGCGGGCATCGTCGACGCTCCCGCGCGGAGCTTGCCCGGGAGGCGGCATGAACGGGGCCTGGGCTTCCCACGCCGGCGCCGTTTGCCGTTTCGGCCCTGCCTTCGGCGCTGCTTCCGGCGGCCGTGGCTCCGAGCGCTCCCGGGAAGCGTCCCCGACGTTTCCGCCATCCGAGGCACTCAGGAAAGCCCGCAACGGCCCGCTCTCCTCCCGGGAGGACGGGAGCGGGGGCGACGCCCCGTGCGGCTCTGCTTCCTCGACGGCGGGCGGCACCGCGGATTCCGCGGCGCCCCGGCCGCCGAGCAGGGCACGCCTGAATTCGGCCACGCTCTGGGGCCGCTCCTGGGGTCTGACGTTGAGGGCCCGTTCGATCGCCGAGACGAAGGCCACGCTGTAGTTCAGCTCCGGGAAGCTGCGGCCGAGGCGGTCCACCACCTGGAACAGGGGCTCCATCTGGTCGTCCACGGCGCGTACGGTGGAGGCCACCGGCGGGTGGCCGCTGACGCAGTAGTAGGCGACCGCGGCCAGGGCGTAGAGACTGGTCCACGGCCCCTGCCGCAGCTTTGTCGATTCGGCGTACTGCTCGATGGGTGCGAAGGCCGGCTTGAGGATGACCGAGAACGCCTCGTTGCCGTCGCCGATGACGTGGCGCGCGGCGCCGAAATCCAGCAGCACCGGGCGGCCGTCGGGCAGCAGCAGGATGTTCTCCGGCGAGATGTCCCGGTGATAGCAGGAGGCACCGTGCAGCACATCCAGCGCGCCGAGCAGCGGCAACAGCAGGTCGCGCAGCCAGGCTTCGTCCGGCGGGCGCGCCATGGACTGGCGGGCGACGGCGAGGGTGACCCCCTCGTAGTAGGGCATCACCATGTAGGCGGTGCGGTTGGCCTCCCAGAAGCGATGCACGCGCATCAGGGCCGGGTGGTCGAAACGGGCCAGCAGCCTGGCCTCGTCGACGAAGGACTCGAGGCCCAGGGCGAAGGTCTGCGCGTGCCCGTCGGAACGCAGGGTCACCTCCGTTCCCCTGCCCCGGGACGCCAGGGCGGCGGGCAGGTACTCCTTGATGGCGACCTGGCGCTGCAGGCCATGGTCCATGGCCAGATAGACGATTCCGAATCCCCCCTCGCCCAGGACGGACAGGATCTCGTACTCGGCGAGCCGGGTGCCCGGCGGCAAGGCGTCGTGGCTCGGCTCGATCCGTTGCTCCGTCGATTCCGCGCCGAAGCCGGGACCGCTGAAGGGGGGAGATTGGGAAGGAGAGGTTCGGTTCATGGGCAATCGCCGAGACTGAGTCGTCCGCGGGGAAGCGCTTCGACTTCGGATTGTACTTTGTCGCCGGGAACCTATCCGCCGGCGGACGCCTGGAGAACTTGACACACTGCAACAAAGGTACGCGGCTCGCCTGAAATCCGTGTGGTTCCTAATCTTTTCTCACAAATTCCGGCCGAGCTCGGGTGGCTGCCGGCGCGGGGAGAATGTGCCGCTTCCGCTTCCCTGGCCCCATCTGGCGAGCCGTCCCGCGGCGGCGCTACGGCGCAGCCTCCCCGACGGCCCGGCGCAGGTCGGCGACGAACCCGGCGTAGGCGCGGGCGCGCGCGCGCGGATCGGGCAGACGCAGCAGGGACGAGGGATGGACGGTGGCGACGACAAGCTCGGCGAGCGCCGAGGGGATCGGCTCGCCGCGGTGCCGGGTCACGCGGAATCCCGGGCCGAGGACCGATTTGGCGGCGGTCGCGCCGAGCAGGATCAGGACGCGCGGCCTGATCCGCTCGATCTCGGCGCGCAGCCACGGCGCGCAGGCGCGGATCTCGATCACCTTGGGCGTCTGGTGCAGCCGCTTCTGGCCGCGCACGACGGACCACTTGAAGTGCTTCACCGCGTTGGTGACGTAGACCCGGCTGCGGTCGATGCCCGCCTCAGCCAGTGCCTTGTCCAGCAGGCGGCCGGCCGGCCCGACGAAGGGGTGCCCGGCGCGGTCCTCGGCGTCGCCGGGCTGCTCGCCGACCAGCATGACCGCGGCGTCGTCCGGACCTTCGCCGAACACTGTCTGCGTGGCGTTGTGGTACAGGTCGCAGCCGGTACAGTGCTCGGCCGCCGCGCGCAGCCCGGCCAGCGTGGCGTCCGGTTTGACGAAGGGGGTCGCGGTCCTCGCGGGGGCCTTGCGTCGCATGCGCATCTCCGTGGGGCGGAAGGCGCCGTTTTCGGCGTGGCGAGCGGTCCCTGCCCTGCCCGGCTCAGTGCCCGCGCTCGCCGAGGTCGGCGCCCTGGCGCAGCAGCTCGTCCTGCACTGCGCGGGCGGGCAACGCCCGCGGGGCCCGGCCTTGGCGCGCGGCGAGCGCGGCGCACACGCCGGCCGCCTGGCCGGTGGCGACCGAGATCGGCATGACGCGGAAGGACGAGTGGGCCTCGTGGCTGCCGGAGATCCCGCGGCCGGCCACGAGCAGATCGTCCACCCCTTGCGGGATCAGGCAGCGCAGCGGAATGTCGTAGGCCTCGCCGGGCGGGATGCGCTTGAGCACGGTGCCCTTGCCCTCGGGGTTGTGGATGTCCACCGGATAGGTGCCGCGCGCGATGACGTCGTCGAACTTGCGCGCCTGCAGGAGATCGTCCGCGGTGAGCCGGTATTCGCCGAGCACGCGGCGGGTCTCGCGCACGCCGATGGTCACGCCGCTCTGCAGCGCGTAGGCGTTCTCGAAGCCGGGCACGTAGCGCTGCAGGAAGCGCACCAGCTGGCGCATCTGGCGGCGGCTTTCGATCTCGGCGCAGGTGAGGTCCCACACGTCGGTGCCCAGCACGCGGGTGACGCGGGTGCTGTTCACGCTCACTTCGCCCGCATGGGGGGTGGCGAAGAACAGGACGTCCTCGCGCGCGAGGTCGAGCTCTCCCGCCGCGGTGGCCTGGCGCACCAGGTCCCACAGGCCATGGACGCCGCGCCACTGGTCGGGGTGCGCCTCGACGTAGGCGGCGAAGGCGGCACGGGCGAACTCGCCCATGCGGAACATGAGGGTCATCGGCTGCACCAGCCCGTCCGGATCGCGGCCGATCTCGTAGCGCGCGCCGGCGCGGGCCGCGACGTCGGAATCTCCCGAACAGTCCACCACCCCCCGCGCCTTGACCACCACCGGGCCGGACTTCGTCTCGAAGACGACGCCGTCGCGCACGCTCGCCCCCGCGATGCCGCTCGCCATGGCGTGGAACAGCAGCTCGACGCCCGCCTCGTCGAGCAGCTCCATCGCCACCAGCTTGAACACTTCCGGATCGAAGGGCACCACGTAGCCCGTCTCCAGGGTGGGTGCCAGCGCACCGCCGGCCGCCACCAGGCGCCGGGTGAGCTCCTGCAGCGCGCCGGCGATGACCGGGTGGCCGGGGCCGTGGTCGTCCGGCAGCAGATTCGTCACCCCGTGGAGCTCGAAGGTGGGCTGCTGGGTGTGGAAGGACATGAGCGGCATCACCAGCGCCGCGGTGGCGTTGCCGCCGAGAAAGCCGTAGCGCTCGACCAGCACGGTGCGCGCGCCGGCCCGTGCCGCGCCCAGCGCCGCGCCGATGCCGGCCGGGCCGCCGCCGACGACCAGCACGTCGGTCTCGGCGGCGAGCGCGCCCGAACGCGGCGGCAGCGGCAGCGAACGAACGGAGGCGGGTCTGGCGAGCGCAGGCATGGTTCAACCTCCTTTCAGGCTGCGCATGGAGGCGTCGGCATGGAGCAGCGCCACCAGCAGGCGGTTGTTCTCGCGCGCCCGCTCCTGGAGGGCGGGCAGCCGCTGCTGGATGTGTCGCCGCAGCGCCTCGCGCCGGTCCCACGACCGGTCCACGTTGGCGAGCAGGCGGCCAGTATTGACGTCGTTCAGCGGCGGCATCTCGAGCTCCAGGTCCTGCAGCAGCCCGGTCACCTTGGACGCGTAGGGCAGCGCCACGAAGGGCACGCCCTGGATGGCGGCGAAGATCAGGAAATGCAGCCGCATGCCGATCGCCAGCTCGAAGTGGCCCATCAGGGTGAGGAGTTGGCCGGGCGTGTATTCGCCCTTCAGCAGCGTCGCGCGCTGCACCAGTTGCATGCGCGAGAGCACCGCGTAGCTGTGCTGCATGTCCACATGCTGGCGCTCGAGCGGCACGAAGACGATGTCCGCGTCGAGCCGGTCGGCGATGAAGTCGGCCGCGTTGGCGAACAGGCTGTGGCAATGGTCCACGTCGATATCCGGGGCGGCCGGGCCCGGCTCGCGGACCGACGCGCCGATCAGCCGCCGGCCGTGATCGATGCCTTCGCGCCGCAGCGCGTCCTTGGGCAGCGGCTCGGGTTCGAGCAGGAGGGCCGGATCGGCGGTCACCCGCACGTCCCGCTCGACGCCGATCTCTTCCAGCAGGCGCCGTCCCTCGGGGTCGCGAACGGTGATGACGGCGGCGCGGTCGAGCGCCTCGCGCACCAGATCCCGGTTGGCCTTGCGCAGCAGCGGTCCGGCGCTCACCGCATACACCATCACCCGCACCCCGGCTTCGTGCGCCAGCATCACTTCGCGCAGGTAGATCTCGGCCTCGTCGTCGTAGAGGATGCCGCCGCCGCCGAGCACCAACACGTCGAGCCCTTCCACGACTGCCCGGCTTTCGTTGCGGGTGAGCTGACGCACCGCGTGGACGTGGTCGACCTTGTGGCGTCGGCGGGTGTCCTCCACGTCGCGCGAGAACACCGTGATCTCCACCGGCAGCGAGGCGCGCAGCTGGCTGACCATGGAGCCGAGGATGGCCTCGTCGCCGAGGTTCAGCCCGCCGTACGACCCGGAAATGCCCACCCGAAAGATACGCTCGCCGCGCGGCTTCTCGCCCCCGGCCGGCGCGGGTGCCGATTTGCTGCGTGCGCTGCGTGCTCCGGATTCGCGTCCTTCCATGGCTCGATTCGCCGGCGATGTTCCCTGATCGACCGCCAGCGGGGGGGAAGAGTTCGGCCGGGCGCCCGGCGGTGACGGTGGCGCCGTCCGCCTCCGCCACCGCGGCGAACACCGGCGGACGATCGGGATCGACCCGGAGGATGAACCTCAGCATTCCGACTCGAGCGCGGAGGACGCCGTAGCCGCGTAGCCGCGTAGCCCGGATGCAGCGCAGCGGAATCCGGGAACGGCCGCCATCGGCACGCCACGGCCCTCCCCGGATTCCGGCCTGGGGCCTGCATCCGGGCTACCGGGCTGCGGATTCGCGTCCTTCCGTGGGTGGGTTCGCAGGCCATGTTCTCCCATCGACCGCCGGCGCGGCGGACGGGTTCGCCCGGGTACCCGGCGGTGACGGTGGCGCCGTCCGCCTCCGCCACCGCGGCGAACACCAGCAGCGGACGATCGGGATCGACCCGTCCACCACCGCCATGACGCCCTCACTGTCAATTCTTAGAGAACAGTGAATTGCGTCTGTTGCCGTTTATCGGATCAATCGGCACTGGCACGATGGCCCCTCGCAAGCCCTTCACCCCATTCACCAGCAAGAGGTCATGCAATGAACATCGCAATCATCGGCGCCAGTGGTTTCGTCGGCGCCGCCCTCCTCAAGGAAGCGCTGGCGCGCGGCCACCACGTCACCGCGCTCGTCACCCGCCCCGAGCGGCTCGCCGTCCAGCCCGGGCTCGTGGCGGTCAGGACCGACGTGCTCGACACGCCCGCGCTGGCGCGCCAGCTCGCAGGCCATGAGGCCGTGATCAGCGCCTTCAGCGGGCACGCCCAGACCGCGGTGTACGACTACTACGTGAAAGGCATCGGCTCGATCATCGCGGCGGTCAAGGCGTCGGGCGTGCCGCGCCTGCTGGTCGTGGGCGGTGCCGCGAGCCTGGAAGTCGCGCCCGGCGTGCAGCTGCTCGACACCCCCGAGTTCCCGGCGCAGTGGAAGGAAACCGCGGCCGGCGCGCGCGAGGCGCTCAACCTGCTGCGCGGCGAGACGGCGCTCGACTGGACCTTCCTCAGCCCCTCGGCCCATCTGGAGCCGGGTACGCGCACCGGCAAGTTCCGCCTCGGCGGCGATCAGCTGCTGGTCGACGCCCGGGGCGAGAGCCGCATCTCGCTGGAGGATTACGCGGTGGCGATGATCGACGAGCTCGAGCGCCCGGCGTATTCGCGGCGGCGCTTCACCGTCGGCTACTGATTCGCGCAGGGCCCGAGTACGGCGATGCACTGCGGCAACCCGGGCCGGCGACCGTTCCGAAAGTGCCGTTGAAACTCGCGTCCCCGATTCCTATTCTTGCTAGGTGGCCGCCAGGTTTTCGTCGCCGACGCGAGAACCGCCAGCCATTGCGTGCTCGGGACCCGCGGAGCCTCGGCCTTCCGGCGGGATTCGGTGATGACGAACGATGTGGACCGGGGACGGCGGTCAACGCGTCCACATTCGTGTGTTTGAATTTCTGTCTGTGCGAGGAGGCATGCGATGGGCTGGAGAGAACGCAAGCATGAGGAGGTCTATTCGGACGCCGATGTCCAGCAACGCCTGGAGGAAGAATTGCCGCAGTGGTATCTGGAGAACGGCTGGATACGCCGCAAGTACAAGACCAGCGGCTGGAAATCGACACTGATGGTGGTCAACACGGTGGGGCATCTGGCGGAAGCTGCGTTTCACCATCCCGACATGGCCATCTCCTATGCCTTCGTGATCGTGAAGCTGATGAATCATGCTGCGAAAGGCATCACCAACAAGGATTTCGAGCTGGCGAGGAAAATTGAAGAGGTCATCATGTGGCAACCGGGCAAGGAGGAAGGTTCGAGCCTGGAAGGCACCCCGGATGATCCGCGCTTCAAATACCTGAAGTACGACTGAACCAGGCGCCGACCCGGAAATTGCGCCGGAACGGAAATTTCGGCGCAACGCCCTCCTCGCCCTGCGTGTTGCCGCCGCTGGGTTGCGGCGGCGAGCGCGTGTTGCTGCGTCGGCGGGACGACCGCCGGATTTACCGCGCCTGGTCGAACTGCTCGCGCAGGCTCGCCACCATGTCGCGCTCGCCGCGAACGTGGAAGAAGGCGCCCTCGCCGTCCGCGCGCTCCTCCAGCACCTCGCAGTTCGCGTAGATCTCCCGGCGCAGTTGCTGTGCCGACCAGGGCAGGAAGAGCTCGGCGGCGACAAGATGCTGCTGGAAGAACGCGACGATCGTCCGCCGCAGCCTGGCGACGTCGTCCGCGCGGCGGGCGCTCATCACGACGCAATCCGGGTAGCGCGCGCGCAGCGCCGCCTCGTGTTCGGCTTGCGCCGCCGCGTCCCCGACGTGGTCGATCTTGTTGAAGACGCGGATGCGCGGCACGCCATCGGCACCGATCTCCGCGAGCACGTGGTCGGTGACCTCGAGCTGGCGCTCGAACCCGGCGTCGCTCGCATCGATGACGTGGAGCAGCAGGGAGGCATCGAGCGCCTCGTCGAGCGTCGACTTGAACGAGGCGACGAGCCCGTGCGGCAGGTTCTTGATGAATCCGACGGTGTCGCTGACGAGCACGCGCGGCACGCTTTCCGGGTGGAGAGTGCGCACCGTGGTGTCGAGCGTGGCGAAGAGCTTGTTGGCGACCAGCACCTCGCTGCCGGTGAGGGCGCGCATCAGGGTGGATTTGCCGGCGTTGGTGTAGCCGACGAGCGCGACGCCGGCCAGGCCCTGGCGCTCCTGCCGCCGCGCGCGCTGCGTCTTGCGCTCGGCATCCATGGCGACGATCTCGAGCTGCAGCTCGGCGATGCGGTCACGGATCTTGCGGCGGTCCAGCTCGGTGTGCGACTCGCCGGCCCCCCGGCCGCCGGTGCCGCTGCGCTGCCGCCCTTGCGGTCCGGCGAGCTTCGCCGCCTCGCGCAGGCGCGGCGCCATGTAGCCGAGGCGGGCGATCTCCACCTGGGCGCGCGCGGCGCGGGAGCGCGCGTTGCGATGGAAGATTTCGAGGATGACCATGGTGCGGTCCATCACCTCGCAGCCGACCTCCTTTTCGAGGTTGCGCGCCTGCGACGGTGAGATCTCGTGGTCGACGAGGATGACGTCGATGGGGCCGGCATCGGCGGCGGCTCCCTGCGCCGTCCCGTGCAGGCCGGCGGGCTCGGCGCCGTCGTCGACGAAGCGACGGATCTCCTGCCGCTTGCCGACCCCCAGGTAGGCCGTCGTGTCGAAGCCGGAGCGCTTCTGCACGAACGTGCGGACGACCTCGAACCCCAGTGTTTTTGCCAGCTCGCGCAGTTCGGTCAGCGACGCTTCGAACTCGACGTCGCTCACGCTCGGCAGTTGTACCGCGGCCACGACGGCGCACCTGGGCTTCTCTTTGACTTCTGTTGGCATTCGGGGATGGCTTCTCTTGAGTGGGTCAAGGCAGATAGTAACCGCCAATCCGATCGGGACCTGCGGCGCGTATGCGCGGGCCGCCAAACCGGACCTGTCAGAACGGCCACCGGCAATTCTGAAGCCCGGTCTATCCGCTTGTCGCGGTCTCAAGCAGGACTTGATGCAGGAATTGCCAACCGGGCGCACCCGGCTGGTTTGAGCGGAGTGCTCCGGTTTATTCACTTTTATCGCATGGGCGATAAATTATCGTTGCTGCGATAAAGCGACATAAACCCGTGATCTCCTACCCCCGCACCACGCTGGCCGATGAGCTGGTAACCGTGCCAACAGCAGCGTAGCCCGGATGCAGCGCAGCGGAATCCGGGAATGGCCACCATCAGCGCGCCACGGGCCTCCGCGGATTCCGGCCTGCGGCCTTCATCCGGGCTACGGGGCTGGCCGCCGCGCGGTCCCCTAGGCGATCTCGATTTCGCCGATAGCGATTCCGCGGAACCCTGAGGACCGCCGGATAAGCAACCTCAGCAAACCCGAACGCGCCACGCCGCTTGCGGAAACTTGTGCCGACGGCGGGTTGCGTGCGAACACGTGAGCCCGGTACGTGCGGTCGTGGTCGGCTATAACGAAAGCGAGCTCGCTCGGTTGCGCAGAGCCGAACCGGCCGCGCGACGCCGCCCGTCATGGGTCCGCTCACGCGAGCAGCGCGGGGCTTTGCCGTTCGCGACGGAACCGACCAAACGGGCCGAGCCGGCAATCATGTCGCGTGGAATCGTCGATGCCTGCCACGACCGCCGCTACGACGGGGCCGGCGCGTCCGACGAGGATGCCGGACGAGCGCCTGGCGGATCAGCGCTTACCGCTGCACGGGATTGCGAACCTGTTGAGGGAGTAGACGATGCGCCCGATTGCGCCCCCAGTGCCCGGTCCGCAACCGGACCCCGCTCCGGAACCCGATCCCGTCCCCGACCCGAGCAAGGACCCGGACCCGGAAACGGAAGACGACACCCCCGAGGTGAACATCGCTCGCTTGTGACTCGCCGCCGTGCGGCAGGCATTTGCGCGAGCGGCAAGGGCGATCGGGGCACTGCGCAGGGCCGCTTCGCCATGGGCTCCCGGTCGCTCTCGGTGCGGCGCCGACCGGCACGTCACCGACTGTCACAACGTGTCGGCCGCCGAGCGGATAGTCTCGAAGTCCCGCGGGTCAGCAAAGCCGGTCCCACGACATTCCGGCCGGCCCAGCCCCCGCCACGACATCGAGGAGCTTCGCATGCATGCAAGCCAGCTGACAGGCCGGATCCACCGCCTGACCGGGCGCGCCCTCTGCGTCCTCGCCTACCTCACGTTCCGCCCCGCGCTCTACCACCGGGGCATGCTGCTCATCCACTACGGCGAAGGCATCGCGTTGTATGGCGACGCCCTCGCCAAGGTCGCCGCCGCGCGCCGGCAGCAGGCGCGGGCGGCGCTGCCGGCAAGCCGCTACCGCAGGATCGCGGACGCGTAGCGACCCGCCGGCGCCGGCGCGCGCATGCCCGGCGCCGGGCGCGACAGAGGCACGACGAACGGCTGGCACCGGGCGACCGAGGCACGACGAACGCCCGGCACCGGGCGCGATCGAGGCACGGCGAACGCGTGGCGCCGTGCGACAATCTGCGGCCCGCAGCGGTGCGGGTCCGGGCCGCCGGATCGCTCGCCCGAAACAATGGTCGCGCCCCTGACACAGCGGCCCCGAACGCAGCCCCCTGTCCTGCCCCATGAACCATCGCGAGCGTCTTCTCGAACTGCAATCGGCGCTCGACGCGCATCAGGCGCTGTGGCGACCCTCGCCGTTTCACGTTCGCCGCCCCGCCTGGTGCGACCACTGGCCGGCACTGGCCGAAGCCGTGAGCGGCCTCGATCCGTCCGCCCTCGAGCGCCTGTCCGACGATCCCGCGGCATGCCGCGCGTGGCTCGCCCCCCGGCTGCCGGTTGTCGCCGTGCTGGGGACCCTGTGCGACGTGCCGCACCTGGCGGCCCGCGCGCTGCCGCCGTGCGACGCGCATTTCGACTGGTCGATCCCCGGGCGCAAACGCGCGCAGATCGAAGCCTTCGCGGCGCAGGGTCCGGCCGCGTGCGCGCCGCTGCTGGAGTGGTGCGCCGGCAAGGGGCATCTCGGACGGCGGCTGGCGCTCGCCGATCAGGTGCCGGTCAGCTCGCTCGAGCTCGACCCGGCGCTGTGCGCAGCGGCGACGCGACTCGCCGCTCGCGCCGGCATCGGGCAGACGGTGGTGTGTGCCGACGCCCTGGACGGCGCGGCCCACGCCCGGGTGCGGGACCACGCGGTGCTGGCGCTGCACGCGTGTGGCGAGCTGCACCGCTCGCTCGTGCGCACCGCGGCGCACGGCGGCGCACGCA
>Ga0214472_10005547_pt1 | contig 13254 bp, 7 predicted proteins | sample RVTome_6_FD_207662 | JGI IMG/M metagenome (GOLD analysis project Ga0214472, IMG submission 207662) | Soil microbial communities from uranium-contaminated site in the Upper Colorado River Basin, Wyoming, United States - RVT140D175 | ecosystem: Environmental > Terrestrial > Soil > Contaminated >... | reverse complement strand
CTCTTGCATGAACCAGTCGATGTAATGCCGCCGCGACGTGTCGAGAGGCGCCGGCACTTCGACCGACAACACCTGCGGCAGGCGGGACACGCGGGGGTGGATCATGCTGCGGGATTCGGCCAGCAGGATCACCGAGTCTTCGCCGTTCATGAAACCGGGATCGGAGAACCAGTCCTGCACCACGCTGACGCGGTGCCGGTCAGTGGCCGAGAGCCGGGTGATGTCGCCGTCGCCGGCCGGCAGCAGGAAGTCGGCCGCCTCGATGATGATCAACAGGTTCTCGGCCAGATAGGGCCGTCCCTGCGGCGTGCGGGAGCGGGAACAGAGCGTCAATTGTCGGAGGAACTCCAGCGCCACCGTCGGTTTGCCGATCGCCTCGCGCACGTGGCGGTCGAACTCGGCTTCCAGGATTTCGCGCTCCGCCTGTTTTTTGCGATCGACCAGCGCGGCCAGCACCAATTGCTGGCTGTCGTCCCCGGCGCGCCAAGCCACCCAACTGTTTCGCAGCGCGTCGCGGCGCCCGGCGTCGAGAATGCGAATCGGCCCGTTCAACTCGTAGACCAGGCGGATCAGGCCGCTCACCTGGCACTTCTCGGCCAGGAAGTGGACCAACGGCACGTAGTCCCCGCCTTCGGGCGTCTCGACAAAGAACAGGTCGTACACGTTGCCGCACAACAGCACGCTGCGCGACTGCCCGGAATTGATCACGCGGGCCAGTTGCGTAAAGAAGGGATAGCTGAACCCGGCGGCGGCCGATTCGGTCGCGGTCATGGCTGCATCACTCCCGCGCCGCCGCCGGCGGCCAATTCATCCCAGAAGCGCAGGTGCTCGTCGCGCGCCGGCCGGTGCTCAGGGCTGAACACCACGCGCCGCACTTCTTCTTTCTGTTGGATGAAATCGCTGAACTCCTTGGGATCGTCCGGGTGAAACACCGGCGCCGCGGCGTCGTAGATGATCGTGGCGCCCGGGGAATCGGGTAGTCCCGTTTCCTCCCATTTCCAGTATTGGGACAGTCCCAGCACCCGGTCCGAGACGTAAATAGCTTCGTTCAGTTCGTGCGTGACGAGCAGAATCGTATAGGGTGGCTGCCGGCCTTCCTGTTTGGCGGTGAGGTTCTCTTGATACAATCCCAGCAACATCAGTTGCAGCTCTTCCCGTGTGGCTTCGTCCAGCGCTCCGAACGGTTCGTCCAGCAGCAGGATCTCAGGTTTCATGATCAGCGCCTGGCCGATGGCCACCCGTTGCCGCATGCCGCCGGACATCTCCTCAGGGTAATGGTGCAGCGACTCGCCCAGCTTCAGCTTCAGGAGCAACTGAGAGGCCGCGGCTAGATGCTTTCGTCGCAAAGGTCGCCACCGGAAATAATTGAAGCAGCGGAACGGCAGCGACGTTTCGTGCAGCTTCGGGCCGAAGGCCACGTTATGCTCGGCCGTGAGAAAGGGAAACAGCGAATACTTCTGATAGACGATCCCCCGGTCCGCGCCGGGCGAGGTGACCGGCCGGCAGTTCATCAGCACTTGCCCCTGGCGCGGCGGGTGCGTGCCCAAGATGGCCCGCAGCAACGTTGACTTGCCGCAGCCGCTGGGTCCGACCAGCGAAACGATTTCACCGCGGACGATTCTCAGGTTGACGTCGTAGAGCACCTTCTTGGGACCGAACCAGTGGTGGACGCCCTGGCACTCCAGCACGAAATCGTGTTCCTGCGTCATGCGGGGCAACTTTCTAGATTGCATTATTGAGGGGGAAGCACCACAAAGTTACCAAGTACTTCATGAAAAAGGGCCAGTTGCCTCGCGGCGGAGTGGGCAGTAGGAAAGTTCATTTGTTTTTTGACGAACGTTTCCCCACCGATCCCCGCAGGAGCAACTGGCCATGTGTCAGGTTATCATGGTTGGCTGCGATTTGCACGACAGTTCTGTTTCAGTGCCCAACCATGCCGTCGCGCCGCAGACTTGCCACCGCGGTCATCTCCCGGAGGGAAACGGAAAAAGGCAGCGCAATCGGAAAAGGCCCCGGGCGAGCCGAGCCGTCGGAGCCGATTTCGGCACATTATTCGATTCGATGTCGCGCCTCCGGACCGCTTGTATGACTGGCGGCGGTTTTGTGGGTTATCGGCACGAGCGATGCTGACGCGGCTTGCGCCGAAAACGGGGCGATTGCGGCGTACGCGCTCCGTTCAAGGCTCAGCTTCTCCCGAACGTGACGTAGGCTTATCTGAGATGGAGACGCCGTCTTGAGTGGTTCCGGTAACCCGGTGGCAACACCGGGCTTGTATCGTTGTGTCTCGCTCGCGGCGACCATGATTCCATCAGCAAGCCATCCCAAGTCCCGAAGCATTGACGCAATCGATGGGAATCGTAGCGGCGAAACAAAATGAGAAGGTCAGCACCGCCTTCGGTGAGATGCTGCCGATTGCAGTCGCCACTTTGAGGCCGGTGACGAGCCTCGATTTCACCCTTTACTTGATCCCGGCGTTAAACCGTCCGCCCTTGTTGTTTCGCGAGCGAAAATACCCGCTCACGCAAGACGATCTCAACCGCTTGGAAGCGGGCGGCCAGGAAACGCTCTACACGACGTTTCACGAACGCGCGCGGTACGAGGCGTACCTGAAAGAAAACCTCGATGCGTTGCTGGCCGACGAACGGACGGAGCCGCGGATTCGTTACGTCTTGCTGCAGGAATGCGCTCGCGGGCAACTCGGCATGGCGTTCCGCATGGTGGGCGCGGAAGAAACGCTCAAGGCGTGCACTGACGTGGGGCGCCACATGGTGGAGTTGTTGGGCCGGTCGGACGTCAAGCCCCTAGAACTCTTTGAAGTGATGAAACACGACTATTATACGGCGACGCACATGTTCAATGTGTCTACGTATTGCGTCGCACTGGCAAAGCTGTTGGGTGTCGACGACGAAACGGAGCTTGAGAAAATCGCCATCGGCGGATTGCTGCACGACCTGGGCAAGCTGGCGATCCCGCCGCATATTCTCAACAAGACAACTCCCTTGACGCCGGAGGAAAGGGCCGTCATCACCGGCCACCCGCAGGCAGGCTTTGAAAAACTCCGCGGCCAGCCGGGCCTGGAGTGGAGTCAGTTGATGATGGTTTACCAACACCATGAAAAGCTGGACGGCAGCGGATATCCCGTGCAGTGCGTGGGAGACGACATTCATTGGTTCGCGAAACTCTGCGCCGTGGTCGACATTTTCGACGCCATGACGTGCGCCCGGGCGTATCGTAAGCCGGCGAACATGAGCGACGTCGTCGACCACTTGGAACGACTTTCCGATGGGAAACTGGACAAGGAGATGGTCGATTGTTGGATTACGACAATTCGTTCGACGCGGCGTTAAACGTTCTGGTGCGGCAGGAGAATGCCGTAGAAATACCGGTCGAGCAGGACGATTTTTTCAATCGGACGGGCGCGCTGCCACTGACGTTCGATGATCAGCGCCAGTTCCGCAGGAGCTATTTTCGCAAACGCGCCATCTTGCAGCACGGAGGGGAACTGGCGCGGATTTACACACTGGATCTTTCGCGCGGAGGATTGGCGTTCCTGCACGTGAAACAGCTTTTTCCCCTCGATCAGGTAAGCGTCTGGCTGGAATCTCTCCTCTGCTTGCGGGTGGAAGTGGCCCGCTGCCGCCGCATTGAGGACTGCTGCTTTGAGTGTGGCGCGCGATTGCTGTCCAAACGCACCGTCGAGTCCGAAGAACTCGTCAACCTGATGCGCCAGGCCAGCCTGCCCCCGGATTCGACGGTCCGCAAAGCGTGATGCGCGTAAGCGCGTTGCCGGGGAAAACGTCTTACACCGATCCCGGCGAGAGGCTCGGCTCACACAGAGATACGAAGACTTCACGCAGAGGCGCAGAGGACGCAGAGTAAGATTGGAGTCGAGTCGTACGTCAGCATGGGCTGCGTGATAAACACTCCATCCGCGCCGGCGCGTCCCCGTCTACCGTCAATCTCCGCGCGCTCTGCGCCTCTGCGTGAGATTCCTTTTTTCATCCGTTTCCCTGCTGCGCTTGGCTGCCTCTCTGCGAGACTCTTGCCCGGGCCGAATGGTGCGCGCACGATCGCGCCCGGGCGAATCCGTGCCGGGCGCGTCATTCGTCCAGCACGTAGGCAAAGACGAGCGGCGCTACGATCGAAGCGTCGGAATTGATCATGAACTTCGGCGCGTCGCGGTCCAATTTGTGCCAGGTGATCTTCTCATTCGGCACCGCGCCGGAATAGGAACCGTAGGACGTGGTGGAGTCGGATATCTGGGCGAAGTACGCCCAAGGGCGGATTTTTTTCTGCAAATCCTGAATGATCAACGGCACCGCGCAGATGGCGAAATCACCGGCGATCCCGCCGCCGATTTGGAAAAAGCCGATCGGCGACTGTTGCTCTTCCTTCAAGTACCAGCGCACCAGATGTTCCATCTGTTGCGTGCCGCTTTTGACGGCCGAGTGGCTGGCGACCGACCCGTCGATGACGCGCGCCGCGAAGATGTTGCCCATCGTGGAATCCTCAAATCCCGGCGAATAGATGGGGATTCCTTCTTCGTATGCGGCCCAAACCCAGGAATTGTCGCGCGGCAGGTGCCGCACCTTGTCCAGCACGCCGTCATCGATCAGGCGGAACAGGTATTCGTGCGGAAAATAAGACTCACCGGCCGCGGCGGCCGCCGACCAATATTCCAGCAATCGGCCTTCGATGTCGCGGATCACGGTTTCGGGGATGCAGGTGTCCGTGACCCGGTTGAAACCGGTGTCGCGCAGTTTCACCTCATCGTCCGGCGAAAGGTCGCGGTAGTTGGGCAGCACCTTGTAATCGCGATGCGCCACGAGATTGAACACGTCCTCCTCCAGATTGGCGGCCGTCGTGCTGACGGCGTGTACTTTGCCGGCGCGGATCATGCGGGCCAGCAAAATACCCAATTCACCCGTGCTCATGGCCCCGGCCATGGCCAGCAACATTTTTCCGCCGCCGCCCAGATGTGCCTTCCACGCTTCGGCGGCCGCGACGGTTTCCCGTGCATTGAAATGGCGAAAATGCGATTTGAGGAATTCCGATACAGACATCGTTCCCTAGTCTGGATGGTGGTGTGCGCCGGCCGCCGGTTCGCGGTTCACGCGACCCCGCCGGACCAAGAAAGGTTAACCGCGAAGCCCGGAAGTATAACGGGACCACAGGCTGGTATCCACGCCCAACAAGTCGTTTGCGAACCGAATCGTCATCGTAAAGCGGGCCCATCTGGGCCGAGAGCTTGATAGGGCGGTCAAGCTACAAATACAAGGTTTTTTCCTTGACATCCGCGGCGGTACGGGTACTCTACTGTCCAGGCATTCAGCAAGTATAACGACAATTCGGTCGTGCGGCGGGGCGCCGTCCGGGCTTCGCGGCAGCGTGGGTGCGTCCTCGTCGTCTGCGTACCCATCGTTCGTTCTTTTCGAGTCGCCCAGTCGCGGCGGTTGTCGAGGCGCATGGCCGTAGCTCGCAGGGGCGTCGCTTTGTTTGCGTCGCGTCGTGGATGATCGAACCGGTGGATCGCCGTTTTTGCTCCCCCACTCTATTCTAGGAGTTTGTCGCGATGCCAACCATCGTGCAACCGGACCACCCACGCGTTGGTCAGCGCTTGGTGCTCATCGCACTTCTTTTTGGGTGCGGGCTTGCGCTCGACTGTTCGACAGCTTCGGCACAAGTTGTCGGAACTGATGTTTTCTGGGAAGGCGACGTATCCGACGACTGGTTGACGGGGGCCAACTGGAGCATCGACTTCGTGCCGGAATTTAACGAAACGGCCGCGGTCAATACAGCCATCGATCCGGCCGGGTTGGCGCGCATGAACGGAGCGATCCCCAGCTTTGGCAACTTGCGTGTCGAAGGGGGCGGCACGGTGGAGGTTAATCCGGGCGTAACGGCGGATGTCAAAGGCGGATTGTTTTTGGGCGGCGCCGGCGGTGACGGCACAGTCATGCAGTCCGGGGGCGACGTGACGTTTTCGTCCGCTGGAAATGGCCAAGGTCTGTACTTGGGCAACTTAGGAGGTAACGGCGTTTTCAATATGTCGGGAGGTTCACTGGTGCAAACCGGCGGCGCTTCGACAGCGCAGGCCGCCGGTTGGAATTGGTCGTTTATCGGCCTGGGATCCGACAACGGCGCCGCCCGCGGCAGCGGGGAATTCAATCTTTCCGGCACCGCCGACGTGCAGCTCAACGCCCGGTTGAACATCGGCCGCGGGGGCGACGGCACGGTTAATCAGACGGGTGGCGCTCTTCAGGCGCCGACCATCGCCATCGGCGACGACGGATTCAACACTAACTTCGAAGATGGACGCGGCACTTACAACATCAGCGGCGGCGCCATGACCGCCAGCGACGAATTGCTCGTCGGCAATTGGACGAACACCGACGGTAAACTCAACGTCAGCGGCACGGCGAATGTCGTGGCCAGCAACAACATGTACGTGAGCAATTTTGGGCCGGCCCGCCGCGACGAGAGTCCCACCGGCGCTTGGATTGAAGGCGTGGGCGCCCAGGCTCACGGGGAAGTGAATATCTCCGGCGGCAGCGTCCGCGTCGCGCATCAATTCGGTATCGGACGTTCCAGCGGCGGCCAGGGCGTGATGAACCTCAGCGGCGGAATTTTCGAAACCGCAGAAGACCTGGCCAACGGCGAAGAAGGAGAGACCTTCATCGGGCGCGACAGCGGCAACGGCATCGTCAATATCTCCGATACCGGCACGTTTATCGCCAACGACGCCGTGGTGGTGGGGAGCGGATTCGACTTGAACGAGGGCGCCAGCCCGTTGACGGATTTCTCCGAAGGCACGATCTTTCAAACCGGTGGAGAATTTCACATCGTCGACAGCGGCCAGGCGGGTGCCGAACCCCAATTGATCATCGGGCATGCGGCCGGACGCGGCTGGTACAACCTCAGCGGCGGAACGGCAACCGTCGATGGCGACGTCCGCGTCGGCGTGGAAACCACGTTTGTCGGGCTGGTGCGCAGCACGGGCCCGGAAGACATCACCACGGCCAGCAGCAACGGGCAGATCATCCAAACCGGCGGATCATTGACTATCCAAGGCGATTTGTTCATCGGCCAAGATTTCGGATCGACCGGCAGTTACCAACTCAGCGGCGGCGTGCTGGACATGACCGGAGGCCGGATCTTTTTCGACGAGGGCGCCGGCAGTTTCACGTTCGACGGCGGCGTGCTGCGAGACGCGGGGATCGTCGGATTCGACCTGGTCAATTCCGGCGGAACGCTGCAGCCAGGCGCCTCGCCCGGCGTGACCAACATCAGCGGCGACTACACGCAAGGCGCCGCCGGCGCGCTGGACTATGAGATCGCCGGATTGATGGAGGGAGAGACCGACTTGTTGGATATCAACGGGATGGCCAATCTGGACGGCACGCTGAACGTCACGCTGCTGGGCGGTTTTGAGCCGTCGCTGGGCGAGCGGTTTGACGTGCTGACGGCTCTAGGCGGAGTCGTAGGGACTTTCGCCAATGAAATTTTTCCCAGCTTCAATGGATTGACGTTTCAGGCCATGTACTTTCCCAACAACGTCCTGCTCGAAGTCGTCGAGGATATGGGATCGATGTGCCTGGTCGGCGACACGGCCCCCTGCAGCGGCGGCGTCGACATCGACGATTTGAACGCCGTACGCAACAACTTCGGCACCGGCAACGGCACGGACACCTCCGGCATACCGGGGGACACTTTCCCGTTCGACGGGCTGGTCGATATAGACGATCTCAACGCCGTGCGAAACAACTTTGGCGTCCGCGCTGAGGCCGTCCCGGAACCGGCCGGTTTGCCGCTGGCCGCCATCACGCTGCTTTCGATGTTGTTCGCCTTGTGTCCGAGATGTCGTACACGGAGATATCGGGTTGCCTGACGCGCGATCGGCGCGAGGTATTGTTTGTCGAGCAGAGGCGCGAAAGCTTTCTCGCGGCGGCAGTGCACCGCCCGGATCAATGATCCATTTCGCAACTCAATCCGCCGGCGGCCGGCAGATAGGCGTTGCGGACATAGTCAACCACCATGCGGTGCGCGCTGAACCGCCAGGCCAACGAACTGATCGAATTGGTCATCCGCTGGACCCATTTGTGCGGCAGTCCGTCCACGTCGCGGTCGTAATAGAGCGGCACCACTTCTGCTTCCAGCACCCGGTACAGGTCCAGGGCGTCGCGTTGGTCGTTGACTTCGTCGGAGACGTGGCTAGCGCCTTTGCCGATGCCGAACCCGTTGCTGCCGTCGTACGCCTCGGCCCACCAGCCGTCCAGCACGGACAGGTTCAGGCCGCCGTTGAGCACGACCTTCTGGCCGCTGGTGCCGGAGGCTTCCAGCGGTCTGCGGGGATTGTTGAGCCACACGTCGACGCCTTGGATCAAGTGGCGGCAAACGTTGATGTCGTAGTCTTCGACGAAGGTCACGCGCCCGGCGAATTTGTCGTCGCGGCGGAGATTCGCGATTCGCTTGATGAGTTGCTTGCCCGGTTCGTCGGCCGGATGCGCCTTCCCGGCGAAAATGACTTGAATCGGCCGTTCGCTGTCGGTCAAGAGCGCGATGAACCGGTCTGGATCGGTCAGCAGTAAATCGGCCCGCTTGTAGGTGGCAAAACGTCGCGCGAACCCGATTGTGAGCACGTTGGGGTCGAGGATATTGCGCGCCGCTTCGACGATCTCGTCGCGCTCGCCGCGCCGCCGGCATTGCCGGCTCACCCGGCGCCGCACGAAGGACAACAGCAGATTCTTCAAAGCGCAGTGTGTTTCCCACAACTCGCCGGCGTCGACTTCATGAATCGCCTGCCAGGTTTCCGGCTCGCCCATTCTGGTGAACCAATCGGCCGCGAAATTGCGGTCGTACAACTGCCGCATCTGCCAGGCCAGCCAACTGGGCACGTGTACGCCGTTGGTGATGTGGCCGATGGGTATCTCCTCCTCGACCCGCCACGGCCACAGGTTGGCCCACATCCGGCGGCTGATATGCCCGTGCAAATTGCTGACGGCGTTGGCCCGGCGCGAAAGTTTCAGCGCCAGCACGGTCATGCAGAACGACTCGTTTTGATTCGGTGGGTCGACCCTCCCCAACCCCATCAGTTGATCGAATGAGATGCCCAATTGATCACGCAACGGTCCCAAGTGCTCTTCGATCAAGCCGCCATCGAACCGGTCGTGGCCTGCCGGCACCGGCGTATGCGTGGTAAACGCGGTGCGTTGGGCCACCTCGCGCAGCGCCTCGTCGAATAACAATCCGTCGTCGGCCATCCGCTCGCGGATCGCCTCCAACCCGGCGAACGCGCTGTGACCTTCGTTCAAGTGCAGCACTCCCGGCGCGATTCCCAGCGCCTTCAAAGCGCGCACTCCGCCCACGCCCAGCACCAACTCCTGGCGAATGCGCGTGCGCACGTCGCCGCCGTACAACCGGCTAGTCAACGTGCGGTCCTCCGGGCTGTTGCCCTCCACGTCGCAATCCAAAAGATACAGGTGTACGCGGCCGACCCGCATCAGCCAAACCTTGGCCAGCAGGTCGCCAGAGCGAGTCTGCGTGGAGACGGTCAGTGGATTGCCGTCGACGTCCAGCGCCGGTTCCATTGACAGGTCGGCCACGTTCGTGTCCAGGTATTCCTCGGTCTGGTAGCCGTGTTCGTCCAGTTGCTGTTTGAAATACCCTTGGTCGTAAAACAACCCGACGGCCACCAGAGGCACGCCCAAGTCGCTGGCGCTTTTGATATGGTCTCCCGAGAGCACGCCCAAGCCGCCGGAATAGATCGGCACCGATTCGTGGATGCCGAATTCGGCGGAGAAATAGGCCACCGGCTTCGATCCCAACACGCCTGCGTGGGTACCGCCCCAAGTCTTGCGGCCGGACAAATATTCCTTGAGCCGCCGGTGGGCGTGGTTGATCCTGGTATAGAGCACCAATTCGGCGATGCGGGTTTCCAGGCGTTCCGGGCTGAACTCGGCCAACAGTGCGACCGGGTTATGGTCCAGTTGCCGCCAGCGGATGGGATCCAAATCGCGAAACAAATTGACCACGTCCGGGTGCCAGCTCCACCACAAATTGCGGGCCAGCAGCGAACATTTGTCGTATAGCGCTTGAGCGGAGATGCCCGCCACGACGGCCGCATCGGCCGCCGCTTGAGGTTCCGTGCGAGTCTGGCTCATGAAAAATCCCTTTTCTTCAACACCAGTAAGTTAAACCTGTTGAGAATCACAAGGGGCGCGCGTGCTTCGCGGAATTCCCTTCATTAAGGCAATCGTACCATTTCGCCCCCGCCGGTGCTCGTGAAATGAACCTGCCGGCGCATCCCCGGAAAGTCCGGATTTGGCGGGTGCAATTATAGCGATTCGCCACCCCTGGGCGACCCCGGCCGCAGAGCGCGTGGTGTGGGCGTCACATTTGTAGGTAGGGCGAGAACCCGGCATAAATGCCGGGCCTAATACGACGAAAGGGACGTAAACGTCCCTCATGAGGACATCTCGCAGTTTTTCCACCTACAATCGTGACGCCCAAACAGCACTGTGAATTCGGACGAAGTTGCTCAGCCGCCTCTCGATGGGTACGTTTAAGGATTCGAGCGTGGGCAGAAGCCCTATAGGAAATGGCAAGTTCGCAGTTGCCAGCTTCAAGTCGCCGCTGAAAGCACTCGCAGATGCCCAATCGTCCTCACATCACTTCGCCCGACAGCCCGGCGCTGGACGAGTTATGTCGAGAACTCGCCGCACGGGCCGATCAGACGGATCGATCGGGCGACTGGCCTGACCGGCAGTTGGAGTTGTGCGGCGAGTATGGCGTTTTCCAGTGGTTTCTGGATTCCGCCTGGGGCGGCCAAAGCTGGAGCGACATCGATCAGGTGCGCGGCTACTTGCGGCTGGCCAGCGCGTGCCTGACGACCACGTTCATCATCACACAACGAACCGGCGCGTGCGGACGCATCGCGGCTGCCGGCAGCACATGGCTCAAACAGCACCTGTTGCCCCCTTTGGCCAGCGGAGAAACGTTTGCCACCTTGGGGATTTCGCACCTGACCACCAGCCGACGCCATCTGGACCGGCCCGTGATGAGGGCCGAAGAGTTGCCCGACGGGTTTCGGCTTGAAGGCTTCAGTCCCTGGGTCACCGGAGGAGCACAGGCCGAAGTGATCGTCACCGGCGCCACGTTGCCCGATGGCCGACAGGTGCTGTTGGCGTTGCCCACCCAATCGCCCGGCGTCGAGTGCCGGGAGCCGGCCAGTTTGGTTGCGCTCACGGCCAGTTGCACCGGCAGCGTCGAATGCCACGGCGTCGTCGTACCGGGCAAGTGGCTGTTGGCGGGGCCGGTGGAAAACGTCATCTCCAGCGGCGTCGGGGGCAACACCGGCGGCCTGCAAACCTCGACGTTGGCCGTGGGCCTGGCCTCGGCGGCCGTCGATTTTCTCAAGAATGAATCGGTCCAACGCGACGACCTGACCGAGCCGACGGACCAACTGGCCGCGGATTACGACACGCTGGAGACGGACTTGCTGAATCTGGCCGCCGGCCGGCAGGGATGCACGTTGGAAAACATCCGCACGCGGGCCAATAGCCTCGTGCTGCGGTCCACGCAGGCCTCTCTGACGGCGGCCAAGGGCACGGGTTATGTTGTGGGCCATCCGACTGGGCGTTGGTGCCGAGAAGCGCTGTTCTTTTTGGTTTGGAGTTGTCCGCAGCCGGTCATGTCCGCGGCCCTTTGCGAATTGGCAGGCATCTCCGACTTCTGATTGCCGGCCAGCGAGCTGAGTCGGCGACACCCGTCCTTATCACGCCAGCGCCTCGGCGATCACGTCGCCTTCGACCAACGGCAGCGGGCGGCCGAAACGGTCGGGGATGGTCTGGTGGTGGTCGATGCCCAACAGATGGTACATCGTGGCCAGTAGGTCCTTGGGGCTGATCGGCGTGTCGGCCACGTCGCCCCCGTGTCGGTCCGACGCACCGACGACACGGCCCCGCGCCGTGCCGCCGCCGGCCATCAGCGACGAATAGACGCGCGACCAGTGATCGCGTCCGCCGCCGGCGGCGCTATTGATCTTTGGCGTGCGGCCGTGTTCGCTGGTGCAGACGACCAGCGTCTCGTCCAACAGGCCACGTTGGTCCAGATCGGTGATCAGCCCGTACCACGCCCGGTCCAATCCGGGGCAAAGTTCCTGCCTCATCCGCGGATAGTGCTGCCAGTGCGTGTCCCAGCCGCTGCCGGCCAGGCCGAACTCGTCCCAGAAGACCGTCACCACGCGGCTGCCCGCTTCGATCAGCCGCCGGGCGGCCAGGCACGCCTGCCCGAACAACGTCGGTCCATAAAGATCGCGGGTCGCCTGGTCCGCACGACGCACGTCGAGCGCCGCACCCAGTTTTTCGCTCCGCAGCAGTTCAAACGCCATTTGCTGATGCCGGTCCAGTCGATCGCCGGCGGCTTCGGACAAGCTGGCGCGCTGATGGTTGAATTGCTCCAACAACGAACGCCGCGCATCCAACCGGTCGAGTGTCATTCCCGGTTCTAATCCAGTGACCGCCGGGACGGTAAAGTAGCTGTCGGGCGAGATGCCCATGTACGGATCGTGTCCGTCGAAGGTCTTTTCGGCCAGTGTCTTGGTCCGCCCCTTGGTCGCCTGCCCGACGAACTCGGTCCAGACCGGATGATAAGCGCTGCCTAAGAAAGCGGCGTACGGCCCGGCGCGCGGCACTTCGCCGATCCGCCGGCTGCTCATCGGAAACGGCAACGCCATGTTCGCCGGAACTTCAGCCGTATCGCCACGGGCGGTTTCATGCGATTGGCAATAGTCGACGACCGATCCGAAAAACGGCCAATGCCGCGAGTCGCGCGGGCTGAGTTCCATCGCCACGTCGATCGTCGGCACGCCGGTCAACGCATAGGCCACGCCGTGGATCGGGTAAGGGTGCGTCAGCGAACACAGCACGGTCGTCCGGTCCATCACCTTGGCGAAATCCGGCAGCAGTTCGCACACCCGCAGTCCGGGCAGGCTGGATTGGATCGAATCTAGCTCACCGCGGATTTCGACCGGCGCGTCGGGCTTCGGATCGACAAACTCCAACTGGCTGGGCGAGCCGTACAGGTGCAGCAGTATAATTGACTTGGCCCGGCCGAACGAGCGCGGCCTGGCGCGCTGGGTCGCGGCGGCCGCCTCGCGCCAGCGGAACAAGTCGGCCGCGGTCATGCCGGCCAGACCCAAGCCCCCGGCGCGCAACAAATCGCGTCGCGAAAGGCCGCCGCACAGCGTGCGCTTCG
>Ga0214472_10005546_pt1 | contig 13256 bp, 12 predicted proteins | sample RVTome_6_FD_207662 | JGI IMG/M metagenome (GOLD analysis project Ga0214472, IMG submission 207662) | Soil microbial communities from uranium-contaminated site in the Upper Colorado River Basin, Wyoming, United States - RVT140D175 | ecosystem: Environmental > Terrestrial > Soil > Contaminated >... | reverse complement strand
TACCAAATAACGGTTGACAAAGAAGGCTTTAGTAGCGACCAAACCTACTCCACCGCCGAGATTGCAAACCCCAACAAACCCCACGCCTCGGTAATCGAGGGGCAGCTTACTGAGGTTTCGTTTGCAATCGACAGGGTCAGTACCATAAATTTCACCTCACGCTCGTCCCGGGCGAACGGCTTTGCTCCTCTTCCCAATCTCACATTTAGACTCAAAGGAGAAAAAAATCTGGGGACTGATGCATCTGATGAGCTTGTTTACAAATACGACGAGACCCATACAACTGATGCCGGAGGAACCCTAAGCCTAACAACCCTCGAGTGGGACAATTACAATATCATAATGCCAACGGGTTCTGCCTATGATATCTCTGGAACCAATCCCCTGACTCCACTGTCCCTTCTTGCCAACACCACGGTTGATTTAAGCTTTGCCCTGGAAGATTACTCTTCTGATTCACTTTTGGCGGTATTTTCTGACCCAGCGTCTGCCCTTATTGCCTCTGTGGCCGCAAGGCTCTCGGACACCGGAGGCTTCGAGGCAACCGCAAGCTCCGGAGTCTCGGGCGATCCGGATTTCGGGCAAGCCTTTTTCTCTGGGCTTAATACCCAAACCTATACACTTGAGGCAACCGCTTCGGGATTTCAAGATTTTACCGGCTCGATAATAATCCAGGGCACTACCAAGGAAAAAATAATACTGAGCCCTTAGCATATGAGGAAAAATATCAACTTTGGATTTACCCTTATCGAGCTTCTGGTCTCCATGGCTATCATCTCGATTTTGGGACTGGGGCTTATTTCTCTTCAGTACATCCTGGGCCAGAATCAGGTTTTGGTCTGGAATAACTATATCTCCATTGACGACACCAACGAAGCCATATCGCAAATGGTAAGAGAGATTAGAACTTCAAGATACGGCGACAACGGAGCCTTCCCAATCATAGGCGCTTTTGATACAGAACTTATCTTTTATTCGAATGTCGACGACGACGCGGGCACCGAGAGAGTAAGATATTTTCTTACAGACACTACCCTTTATAAAGGGGTTATAGACCCTGAAGGCTACCCGGTTACCTACCCTTCGGCCAACGAAAAGCTTTTTTCCTTATCCCAAATCGTCAGAAACGGCGTTACTCCTGTTTTTTATTATTACAACGGAGACTGGCCGGACGACACTGTCAATAATCCCCTGCCTGCACCCATCAGGCTCTCGGAATCAAAGACCATAAAGATTTACCTAAGACTCAATGCAAATGCGGACGAGCCCAGCAGCGACTATGTACTTGAGCCATACGTGCAGATTAGAATGGTAAAAGACAACCTATGAGAAAAAACCTAATAGGCTCTATTACTCCCGCGCTTTTGGTTATTACCGGGGCATTTGTTGTAATTATCTTTGCCCTTCTTCTTGCCGTCTCCCTCCAGCTTGATTTTTCCCACAGGGAAGTCGCCTCGGAGCGCTCAATTAACATAGCCGAGGCCGGGGTTAATTACTACCGTTGGCATCTGGCTCATTCTCCCGACGACTTTGTCTCGGATGTCGGAATCCATGACTATTTGGACCCGCAAGGCTCATCAATTGGAAAATATGACATAGAAGTCACCGCACCTTCCCAGGGTTCCTCCATCGTTACAATCCGAGCAATCGGTTGGGCAAATGATTTTCCCAATGTGAAGCGAACAATCGCCGCCCGCTACGGAAGGCCGTCACTAGCACAATATTCCTTTTTGCAAAATGCGTCGAGCTGGTACGGGTCGGGGATTACCGTAAACGGAAGGGTCCATTCCAATAACGGCATAAGAATGGACGGGGCCAACCTTTCCTTGGTAACCAGCGCTAAAGAAACTTATACTTGCGGTTCGGAGACAGGGTGTAATCCAGCCCAAGAAAAACCCGGAGTCTGGGGAACCGGGGGAGACCAGGGCCTGTGGCAGTTTCCCGTTCCGGCTATCGATTTTAATGCCATCTCTTTTGATTTTTCCGTAATGAAAACCTCGGCTCAGAGCGACGGACTATATCTGCCCGCTTCCGGCTATTCAGGATACCACTTTATTTTTGTCAACGACGGGACTGTTAGGGTCAATAGAGTTACGGGAACTAACTATTACTACGGCTATACCCCCGAAGACGGATGCCAGAGAAGGTATCAGAGAATCACCAACGAAACTTTAATGGGAACCTACAGCCTGGCAAATATTCCCATTATCTTTGCCGAAGACAACCTTTGGGTAGAAGGAACCGTTAAGGGCAAAACCACGGTTGTTGCCGCCCGATTCCCAATCGAAAGCTCAAACACAGATGTTTGGATTCCCAATAACATACTTTATGCGGCCTACGACCACTCCAATACGCTTGGACTTATTGCCCAAAGAGACGTCTACTTTGCCAGAGACATTCCTACCGACTTTAGAGTAGACGCGGCCTTAATGGCCCAAAAAGGCAAAATAATCCGCCACGGGTACTTTTCATCCTGCCAAGGAACGTCAACCGGGGCCGTCAAAAATAGTCTTACTATAAACGGTTCCATAATCTCCTTTAACAAGTCTTATTGGAACTATGGTTCGGGACCTTCTTCGGGATTTATTACAAGAACCATCGCTTATGATACAGACCTTATTTACCAACCGCCTCCCTATTTCCCAACCTCGGGAGAATACGAATTTATTTCCTGGATAGAAGAATAAAACTTACTGCTGAAAGCAAACGGTGTTTGATATGATGTTTCTTCCTGTAACCTGTCCGCTCCAATCGAAACAATCGGCGTCCGATGTGGTTCCTCCCGGGGGCAGATAATAAATGGGCGTAGGAGTCGGTCCACCCGAGCCTCCCGTGGGTGTCGGAGTAGGAGAGGCTCCGCCGGCAGCAGGAGTGGGGGTGGGGGTAGCACCACCTGGGTCCTCCGTATCGTCAAAATAATCGCCTATTGTCTCGTCGCCCGGCAACCCGTCGTCAACGTCTCCCAAAATATCCTGAAGCTCTTGGTCGTTGATATCAATTAAGATTGTTGTTTGCTCTCCGCCGATGGTTACGGTAACCGTAAACACGTTGGGGTCGCCGGCGTTTAAGCCCTTGTCGGGATTTTTAACTTTCTTTCGAATGTAGTCAAAAAGTGCAGAGATTCTGTCCGAAGAAAGAGTCCGGTAGTAAACGTCGTCTCCGGAACGAAACTCTACAATTCCATTTTCATTAACTACCAAGGCTTTATCTTGCCCAGAAATTTCAACCCTTTCAATCCTGCCCTCGCCGCGGCCCGACCTTGTTAGCACCACCGCCCCGCCGACAATTACGATAGCCAAGAGAATAAGTGCAATAATCGCATTTTTCGTTTTTAAAAAGGGTTTTAAAAAATTTGGCAATTGCTCCTGCATAGCTTTCCCCCTAAAGAGCGCTGTCGAGCCCTCCTACAATACTATATATAGGAGTAACCATAAGAATAACCATGACTCCCACGGCCACGCCTATTAGAAGCATGAGTACGGGCTCAATAAGAGAGGTAATCCTTTTAAGGGAAAAGTCCACTTCCTTTTCGTAAAAGTCCGCCAACTCCTCTAAAACTACGTCCATACTTCCGGTTTCTTCCCCGGTTCTTATTGCTTGGGCCAGTACAACCGGAAACTTGCTCTTCTCGTCCAAAAGTACATCCGCCAACGATTCTCCCTTGGCCACCCTTGCACTAAAGGTTTTGGCAGACTCCTTCCATTTTGGCTGGGCTAGGGAATTTGCGGATACGTCCAAGGACTGGACTATCGGCACTCCGCTTTTAAGAAGAATCGCCAAAGTTCTGGAAAAGCGGGCAATGTCTATTTCGCCCATCATTTTATTAACAGCGGGGAGCCTTCCGAGCGACTGAATTATGACCCGCCTGGTTTTGGCATATATAAATAAGAAGGCTATGAGTATAAATAGAAATATGGAGGCCCCCAAAACCAAAAGCGTGTTTTGGCCGATAAAGTTTCCTGCGTCCAAGATAAGCTTGGTCGCTAAAGGAAGGTCAATATTAAGACTCAAAAAAACGCTCGAGAGCCTGGGCAGAATAAAAAACATCATCAAAAACCCTTCGCCTATCATTGCGGCGATAATCACGGCCGGGTACATCAAAGAACCTTTCACTTTCTGGCTGAATTCGTAAGAGGCGAGTAGCTGCTTGGCCAGGTAGTCAAAGGATTTTTCCAAAGTTCCGGATTGTTCTCCGGCTGTAACTATTGTTAAAAATACCGGGTCGAAGTCGTTTTTGTACTGGGCAAGTACGGAGGATAAGCTTTTTCCTTTCCTGGTCTGGAAAGATACGTCCGCAAGAATTTTTTGCATGTGGCGATTTTTAGATTCCCTTCGAATTATCTCCAGGGCCTCGGGAAGAGGAAGGCCGCTACGAAGCATCATGCCCATGAATCTGCAGAAATTCGCCTTCTCGGATACCGAAATTCCACTACCTAGAGTGATGCCGCTTTCCAGGTTTTTGAGGGTTAATACTTTAAGGTCGTTTCCCAAAAGTATTGTTGCCGCGTCTTTTCTATTTGTTGCCTGGACCGTATCCTCAATAACCTTTCCTTTGGCGTTTAGGGCTTTATAGGAAAAAAGTGGCATCTTATATTTACTCTTCTTTGACGACTCTTAATACCTCGTCGATTGTGGTTAGCCCCGCCGCTATTTTATTGACCCCATCCTGCGACATGGTAATCATTCCGTCTTCAATTGCGGTTTTTTTGATTTCGTCTGCAGATGTTTTTCCCGAGGTAAGCTCCCTGATTCGCTCGGTAACCTCCAAAACTTCGTAAAGCCCGGTTCGTCCTGCATAGCCTCCCATGTGACACTCGGCACATCCGGCCCCTTTGTAAAACTTCTGGGTTTTAATATCGGTACCCAGTACTTTGGACGCGGTGGTTAATACATCTTTTTCGGGCGTGTACTCGGTAATGCAGCTGCTGCAAATTCGCCTTACCAACCTTTGGGCAACAATTACATTGGCCGTTGAGGCAACCAGGTATCCTTCCACCCCCATGTCGAGTAGCCTTGGGATGGCCCCCGGGGCGTCGTTGGTGTGAAGCGTGGATAGAACAAGGTGACCGGTTAACGCCGAGTGGACCGCAATTTGGGCCGTTTCCTTATCGCGAATCTCTCCTACCATGATAATGTTGGGATCGTGCCTAAGTAGAGCCCGAAGGCCCGCCGCAAAGTCCATTCCAGCTTTGGGGTTTACCTGAATCTGGGTGAGTCTTTTTAATCCATACTCAATAGGGTCCTCGATTGTGCAGATCTTTACTTTTATGGTATTTAAAATGTTCAAAACAGAATACAAGGTTGTGGTTTTGCCCGAACCCGTCGGACCCGTAACCAAAACCATTCCGTGGGGCTTTTTAATGTTTTGGGCTATTACTTCAAAGTTTCTGCCGGTAAGTCCCAACTCCTCCAAAGACTGGGGCCTGGTCGACTCGGGAAGAAGCCTCATGACAACGTTTTCCCCATAAAATCCGGGAATAATTGAAATGCGAAGGGCAATTACCTCCTCGTCTATGTTAAATTTATGTCTTCCGTCTTGGGGAATCCTGTGCTCGTCTATTTTAAGATTTGAAAGAATTTTGATTCTTGCAACCAAGGCGTCTTCTATGCCTCTGGGTAGCTTAAGAATGTCCCGTAGCACTCCGTCAATTCTTAAGCGTACAACAACCTCGTCTTCTTGGGTTTCAACGTGGATGTCAGAGGCGCGCTCGGCCACCGCATACATAAAGATAGTATCCAGGACCTTGATAATGGGAAGCTCTTCTGCCGCCCTGGCTGGGTTTTCCCCTGTGCCTGCCTTTTTAATATTTTCGGCAATTATCTTGTCAAAGTCCTGCCTGATGTTTCTTTTGTACTGTCCCAAGGACCTTCTTACATCTGCACTCGATGCGTAGTGGGGAACTATTTTTAGCCTTGAATGCCTTTTGGCAAACTCCAGGGCCTCAAAATCATCCGGATTCTCCATTGCCAAAAGAAGCTTCCCCCCATCTTTGGCAAATGGGACCATTTTATAGCTTCTGGCCATTTTTTCTGGGATCACGGTCAAAACCTCGTCGGGAATCACCTGTCTGCCTATATTTACATACGGAACCTTGGTGGATTCGGAAACGAGCTTTGCCAAGGCGTCCTCGGAGATTAGCCCCCTGAAAATAAGAATGTCCTCGATAGACTTGCCAACGTCTGCGGCAGAGGTTGCCGCGTCGTCGTATTCCTTCTCCTCTATGAATTTGGAGCCGACAAGGATTTCTTTTAACTTTTCGTTGGGCAGTTTCATAACAGAGCTAGGTTACCTTCGATTATGACCAATCTGGTTTATTTTCGCAATAACCCACAAAACCATACCAATATATAAGAAGCCTACCTTTGGATAGGTTTAAAGAGATTAAGAAATGGACTTATCTTTTAATCTTGTCGTACCAGTCGTTAAGAATCTTTGCAATCAAGTCCTTTGCCCCCAACCCGACCGAAAGACCAATAACCAAAACCACCGTATAGGTAAGTCCCTGGAAAAAGGTCTGAATAAGTCCCCTGGCAATCTGCAGCTGGTCAACGGCGGCAAAAAATGCAACCACCATGATGACCCAGCGAGAAAGCCTTCCAACCGGCCTTGCCAAATCATGGTCAACCGATACCAAAGCTCCCCTTACCAACCCGTCCGTAAGCCCGGCCACAATATAGCCAGCTGCAAAAATTAATGCAGCAGCCAAAACGTTGGGCAAATACCCCAAGACGTTTGCCAAAACCATCGAAACGGCGGAAAGACCCAACACGTCAACCACCGCCAAAAAGAAGACCAGGATAATAATCCACTCCGCAACCGTACCGATAAGCTCAATAAAGCTGAACTTGATCTCCGCCTTGGAAAGATACTGGTCGATTCCCAGTTTGGAAGCCACAGCCTCTAGCCTGACAAGTTTAAGCGCATGAATCAAAAGCCTTTTGACCCAGTAGGCAAGGATAAGTCCAATTGCAAAAACCACAATTGCCCCGACGATAGTGGGAAGGATCCTTATAAAAGACGACCAGACCTCGGCCCAAGACGTCAAAAGCGCAGCCTGCCAAGAAGATATAGTATACAAATTACTCACCCCCCTTCGAACACCGGCTATTTTTAGCCTATATTTCATTGTTGGGGATTTTTCACGCAAAATCAAGTTTTAGCCACCAAAAAACCCGCTTTAACGCGGGCCCTTTGTGCTCCGGAGGCTAGTAAGCCAGGTTCTGTTTTTAGACGATAATCTATCTAACGCCCTCAAACTTCGGGACTCGGGAAAGGCTCCCTTTTAGCGTCCCATTCGGAGGTTGCAGCGGGGAGGATTGCCCCTTTTCACTCGTATCCTTCTTACCTTTAGGGTAGAAGGGTCGACATAGTCTCTGTGGCTCTAACTAGCCGAACTGGTGTAACCCAATTCGTTGTTGCCTTGCGGCAACCACCCTGCCTTTATGCTGCCTGGACTTTCCTCCCAGGGTTGCTGGGTAATCGTCCTTCCTCCAGAGCATGGGAAGTATATCAAATTCGGGGCTATTTTTCAATCTTTTCGAGAGGCTAGATATTGGCCAATGAATGTCTGGAGCGTAATAAAAACAGGTACCGCTATTAATATTCCCACAAGTCCCGCGAGCCTTGCCCCTATTGCAAGCGAAAGAAGTGTTACGATCGGTGAAACCCCCACTGATTTTTCCATTACTTTAGGCACTATCACATAATTTTCAACTTGCTGGATGAGAAAATACAATGCAGCCGTGGCAAGTCCCATAAGCGGACTTATCCCAAGCCCGATTATTACCGCCGGGATTCCCGAAAGAATTGGGCCCAGATAGGGAACAACTTCCAAAAGTCCGGCCAGAATCGCCAGGGGTAAGGCAAAAGGAATCCCCAAAATAACAAGTCCCAAATAGGTCGCAGCCCCCACCAAAACCATTAGGGTTATCTGTCCCCTTGCCCATCCTCCGAGCTTGGTCTCCAGGAGGTCTAAAAATCTTCCTATCTGCTTTATCCTGTCCTCGCCAAAAAGGGTTCCGAGTTGCTCGTCCAGTTTATTCCTGACTAAAAGAAGATAAAAAGCCAAAATCAAGACGATCAAAACCGCGAGCAGATTGGAAAAGAAAGATAATGAAATTTTAACAAGTTGCGTCGGAAGCTCTCCCAAAACCGAAATCAGTTCCCTAAGGACCTGCTCGCCAAATTGCCAATTACCCAAACTGGCCAAATATTTAGGAAGTCCCGTCCCAAACTCGGGAGCTTGTGCAACCAAAGCCGGGATAATAGCCCCAACCGCACCCCCTATTATTGCTAAGGCCAAAAGATAAACTACAAAAACTGACACCGCCCTGGGAATCTTAAAGCGGGAGAATTTGGAAACGGTCGGATTTAGAATGGCCATAATAAGAAGGGCCACGAAAAATTCCAAAATTATGTCGCGAATAAAATATATAAGCCATAAAAATGCCAGGAACAGGACGGTGAAAATTATTGTTCTGTGGGATATTTCAATCTTTCTAAGCATCGCCGTTAGAATACCATTTTTGAACTGAATTTTCTATGTTTTTTTCGAAATTGGGTAAGCTTGCGTCGAACCATTTTATCCTTTTGTCCTTTTTGAACCAGGTAACCTGGCGCTTGGCATAGCCATGCTCTTCGACCTTCCACTTTTTGATAGCCTCCTGATAAGCGGCCCTATCGGGTTTTTTAAAATACCCTTCCCACTGCCTGTATCCCAAAGAGTCCATCGCTTGGCTGCCCCATCTGACTCCTTGGGAAAGAAGATCTTTTATCTCCTTTTTTATTCCAGAGCGAATCCTATCCTCTACCCTTAAATCGATTCTTTTTTCCAAAACCGCCTTGGCAGCGTAAAGACCGATAAATAGGGTCTCGGCCTTTAGTTCGTTTCCTCGATCTTTGACTTTGGATTTGTTTAAGACTACCTCTATGGCCCTTATTAGTCTTCTTGGATTTTTCCGATCTGAAGTATTTAGAGAACCCGCCTTGGCCGCGTCAAGCTGGGCAAGTATCTCAAAAAGCTCTTCGGGTCTTTTTTCAATCAGGGATTTTCTTAATTTGATATTTGGCCGAACTTCAGCCGTTGCGATTCCGTCAACCACGCCTTTAATGTAAAGTCCTGTACCCCCAACCAAAAAAGGAAGCTTACCTTCTGCCCAAATGTTGCCAATTTTTGTTCGAGCAAATTTTATATAGTGGGCAACACTAAATCCCTTCTTGGGATCTGCTATATCGTATCCCCAAATCTTTACCCCGCCAATTTCATAGCAGCCTTCCCTCTTGGGTCGAGAGTTTGCGGGAAGCCCCTTGCCAGTTCCTATGTCCATCCTTTTGTAAACCTGTCTTGAGTCGGAAGATACAATTTCACCCCCAAATTTCTTGGCGAGTTCCAAGCCCAAAGCAGTCTTGCCCGTCCCGGTCGGGCCGCATATAACCAGAAGTTTTTTCATTTTTTTAACTTGAGGCAGAGGTATACTTTGTCAAAGCAAACTTCCAAAAGCGAAGTGACATAACCAGTGCCACAGCTCCCAAGGCAAAAGAAATTAAAACCCCTTGGGGACTCACAAGGCCCATCAAAGCTTTTGCCGGAAGTGTAACCATAATTCCTACCGGGACGAGGTAGGTAAGGATTCCCTGAAGCGGCTGCTTATAGATATCCACCGGAAACCTTCCTAAATTCATAAGGTCTCTGTAAATCATCATTGTATGGTCAATCTCAAGTGTAATTATCGCAAGTGAAATTACCGCAATATGAAATGCGGCGGCAACAATAAGGCCATTTAAGATAAGGGCCATATAAAAAATAATTTGCGGGGTTGTCGGATTAAGATATGAACCTACCAGATAAACCGCAACCAGAAGAGGTGGGATTGTAACAAGGTCAACAACGTCTGCCCCTCCCAGAAGGGCTCTGAATAAAGCGCTCATGGGTTTAACCAGCACCAAATCAAATTCTCCCGAAACGATTTGCGGCCTAAACCTGTAGACCTCCCTAAACAAAAATTGCGACACAACATCAACAACATTAAAAGTCATGAAGAAAAATATAGCCTGCTGGGAAGAATATCCCGCGAGGGTTTGGGTTCCCTTAACAAGAAAGAACAAGAATGCCAGGAAAAAACCGAATCTTAAGAGCTTTGAAAAGGTAAACATAAAAAGAATGAGTTTATGAGTCAATACCGTCTGAAACGCGTTTTTATTCATTAAAAACCAAATCTTTAAGTAATAAATGGCTCTTTTCATCTTCCCTGCGACTGATATACCCTAAGACCCCTTTGCCATAGGTTTCTCATAAGAAGGTATAAGAAGGTTGCCCAAAAAAGGGCAACAACCATACCCCTTAGAATTTCCGGACTAGAAAGCTTGCCGAGGTACACCTGGATGGGAAAGAAAATAAGATAGGGAAAAGGGGTATAAAAAAGGACTCTTTGAATGCTTTCGGGCAGAATATCCAGGGGGAAAAGTCCTCCTGCCAAAAACTCTGTAGCAACAAAAATTACCATAAACTGAAGTCCCCAGGCTCCCTCTGGCACCCAAAATGGCACCAGCCCAGTAGTAAAAAGAAGTGTAAAGAAAATTAAAAGAGCAAGCAGAATGGAAATGATAAATGCCACAATTAAAATCGGGTTAGTTTGAACAAAAATTGGGGGCCTAAGTAGAATATAAAGCAACAAAAATTCAAATACTGCAAAGGATAAGTTTAAGGCCTTGCTTGATAAGTCCCTGGTTAGCCAATATTTAAAATAGCCTATCGGTTTTAGAAGATAGTTAGAGACTTCCCCCCTTGAGATTTCCCCTGGAACGTCAACCGCCCTTGCTGAAAGGACCAAAGCCTTAACAACCAAAATTGCAAATACGTAGGTCAGTATCTTGGCCCTGTCGTATCCGAATACTACCCTTTCCGGGTCCTGAAAAACCGTGTCCCAAAGGTAAAAAACCAAAAATATCTGAAGAACATTTCTGACCCTCCAGAGAATGAAGTTAATCTTATAAGCAAATTCCTGGGCAAAGGAAATTCTAAAAACGCTGAGGTATTTCCTCATCTAGTTTTGGACTTAGAGACGGTTTCTCCTTTAAATACCTTGCCAATAATCTCCTCTATTGATTCTTCTTCTATTGTTAAATCTCCGACCGGAAAATTTTGCAAAATCTCGGCTGCGGCCACGGCGGCGGTTGTTCTGGGAACGGATAAGACAACCTGGGGAAATTGGACTTTCCTGACCTTTCCTATGCTTTCCATTTCCTTAAGGTCAATCTCTTTGTTTAGATAAACCGTAATTGTCTTTCTTTTGGCAAAGCGGGAAACCAGCTCGTCCAGCGCCCCGTCGAAAATTATTCTTCCTTCGGTAATGACAATTACCCTTCTTGAAAGGTTAATAAGGTCATCCATATTGTGGGAGGTCAGAAGAATCGTGGCGCCGTATTTGCGGTTATAGTCGTATACAAAGTCTCTTACTTTTTCCTGACCCAGGATATCAAGCCCGATTGTCGGCTCGTCCAAAAACAAAATTTCGGGTTTATGGAGAAGGGCAGCAATAAACTCAAGGCGCATCCTTTGGCCAAGCGAGAGCCTTCTTACTTGGGTTTTAAGCAGTTTCTCTACTTCCAATAAAGAGGCTAATTCGTCCAGTGTTTCTTTATACTGCTTTTTGGGAATTTCGTAGATGGCGCGATTTAGCTCAAAAGTCTCAATTGCCGGAAGGTCCCACCAGAGCTGATTCTTCTGCCCCATGACAAGGGCAATCTTTTTAAGATAATCCGGTTTTCTCTCCCACGGTTCATAACCCAATACCTGGGAAAGGCCGCTTGTAGGATATAGTAGTCCCGAAAGAATCTTAAGAGTTGTGGTTTTGCCCGCCCCGTTTGGCCCGATAAATCCCACAAGTTCGCCCGGCATAACCGAAAAAGAAATTCCGCGAAGGGCGTGGACCTGTTTTTTCTTTGGAGAAAATAGGGACTTTACGGATCCTGCCAGTCCCGGTTCTTTTTGAGTAACCTCGAAGTCTTTAAGCAAATGGTCGACAAGTACAGCACGCTGCATAACACCAAAAGTATAACAGAAAGCCCAGCTTACCTGACCACTTGCCTTTTTAGTTTTTTGCCGGGGGTAAAACGCGGGGAACGGTGGGGCTTAATTGAAACCATTTTGTCGGTCTTGGGGATTTTGACGGTTTTTCCCTTCATGGAGATTACCCTGAAGGTTCCGAAACCTGAAAGGACTACTTTTTCTCCTTTAGATAAAACGCGTCCAATCTCCTCTAAAAATACTTCAACCGATTCTGTTGCCGCCCTTTTGGTGAGGTGTGCCTTCCTGGAAACAAGCTCTATTATCTCCCTTTTCGTCATGTCCCGCTGATATTAGGACAAGGGCCAAAAATTGTCAAGTCTTTGGGATTTTCTGGGAAGTTATTTGGCTTTTGTGGTATCTATAACCCTAACTTCGCGTATTGCGGTTACTTTTATTTGTCCCGCATATTCCGCTTCTTTTTCGAGCCTTTGGGCAATTTCGTGGGCCAAAACCGTGAGCTTGTCGTCATCGACCTCCTCCGGTTTTACGATTACCCTTACGTCGCGGCCCGCCTGAAATGCCATGACGCTCTCGACACCGGGAAAGCCTTTTGCAATCTCTTCGATTTTTCCCATCCTTTTGACATACTCTTCGTGGGGCTCGTATCTTGCTCCGGGGCGGGAACCCGAGATTGCATCCGCCGTCCAAACAATAACCGACTCTACTGAGCTAAAGGGTTTGTCCTCGTGGTGCTCGGCAACTGTTGCAACCACTTCCTTGGGAAGACCCAATCTTTTAAGGGTAGAAACTCCTACCTCAACATGGGTTCCTTCTTCGTCGGTTACCACTTTGCCTATGTCATGAAGTAGGCATCCCAGTCTTACAACGTCAAGGTTTGCTCCAAGCTCATTGGCAATGGCAACTCCTATTTTTGTCTCTTCAAGGGTGTGAATTCCCAGGTTTTGTCCGTAAGAGGTCCTGAATTTATAGCGGCCAATAAGCTTTATTAGCTCCAAAGGAAGGTTGAATACTCCACACTCGTGGGCAATCTTTTTGCCTTCTTCCAGAAGTACGTTTTCCATTTCGGCCTTTTCCTGAGCCACAACCTCTTCGATTCTTGAAGGCTGAATTCTCGCGTCTTTGATGAGTTTCTCAAGTGCCCTTTTGGCAATTTCTCGTCTCACCGCGTCAAAGGAGGAAAGCCTTATCTCGTTGGATTCGTCTATCTCAATCTCAACCCCCGCTGCT
>Ga0214472_10005544_pt1 | contig 13259 bp, 12 predicted proteins | sample RVTome_6_FD_207662 | JGI IMG/M metagenome (GOLD analysis project Ga0214472, IMG submission 207662) | Soil microbial communities from uranium-contaminated site in the Upper Colorado River Basin, Wyoming, United States - RVT140D175 | ecosystem: Environmental > Terrestrial > Soil > Contaminated >... | reverse complement strand
CCCTCCGCCGACCAAGGTGCTGCACTTTGGTGCTGCACTTGGGGGCATAATGGCGAGGGTATTCCTTCAGAAATCACGGCACAAGACAGTCTTCTACTTCAGGCGCAAGGTGCCGCACGATCTACGCGCGCGGCTGAAGGCTTCTCAGATTTACCGTTCCCTTGGTACCAGCGATCGCAAGCAGGCCGTCGTCATGGCACGGCGACTTGCGGCCTGGAGTGATCAACTTTTTGCACTGACCCGCTCCATGTCCGACGACAAAGACTTCAAAGACACCCCCAGCCGATCAGCGCAAAAGGGCTGAAGCCGAGGCGCATGAAGCCTGCTTATCTCGATCGTGGCGCCTTCTCTTCAAGCGTTGAGAACTCTTGGCCGGTAGCCCTCATTCTGGTTACACCTGGCAGCCCCCAATTTCACGGGAGGCAGGATGGCAGTCGCTAATCGACCGTGGTAATGCCGTGGCGGATAGCGAATTTGACCAGTGTGGGCACATCGGAAATGCCGAGCTTCGCTGTCACCCGGCCGCGGTAGGTTTCAACGCTCTTTGGAGAAACCCCGAGCCGCTGTGCGGATTCGGCGAGGGAGCGACCCTCGACAGTCAGTTGAAGAACTTCCCGTTCACGCGGGGTAAGCCAGTCGAGCGGATCGCTTGTACGGTGCTTCTGAAAACAGCAATCAAGCACGTCGCGGTCGATCACATCGCTCAGGTAGCGTTGGCGCCCGTGCACCGCGCGCACCGCATCAAAGAGCGCGGTGCCTACTGTGCCTTTCACGACGTATCCCTGCGCGCCCGCCTGGAGCGAGCGATAGACGTGCTCCGGATGCGCGTGCATCGACAGCATCAGGATCTGCGTGCCCGTCGAGACGTCCTGCAGCCGACGCACGATTTCGACGCCGTTCATTTCCGGCATTGCCATATCCACGATCGCAACGTCAACCTGCTCGCGCGCCACGAACTCGACGGCCGCACGGCCGCTCGCGAAACTGCCGACCACCCGCATGTCGGCCTGAGTATCGAGCAGGCGAGCCACGCCCTCACGAAGGATGGCGTGGTCGTCAATCAGAATGATGCGAATTTCCAAGCGGGATCTCCACGATCACCCGCGTTCCAACCCCGGAGGACTCGATGTGCAGCCTACCCTCCAGAGCTTCCGCGCGTTCACTCATAAAATCAATGCCCCATCCGCCGGCCTGCCGCGAACTGCGCGGAGCGCGATCAATGCCCTTCCCGTCATCCTCTATGAGGAGACGCAGAACGTCCTCCACCTGGGAAAGCTCCACCGTTACACGCGACGCGGAGGCGTGCTTTGCCACGTTTATCAAGGCCTCCTGGGCGATGCGGAACAACGCAAGTTCCGTCTTGCGCGGCGGCCGGGGTTCGGGTGTCTGCCCCCGAACCGATACGCGCAAACCCGTCAGGCGCTCGATACGGCTGGCGTAGCTCTCGATAGCCACGAAAACGCCGTAATCGTCGAGCAGCGCGGGCCTCAGTTCGGCTATGGCCTCGCGCACCGAGCTCGTCGCAATCTGAATGATCTGCGCCATATTATCCAGGGCAGCCGCGGCTTCCCGCCCGTTCCCGGATGACACCGCACCGCACGTCCTCTCGAGCTCGATCCCCAGGGCGCTCAGGTTCTGCCCGACCACATCGTGCAGGTCCGCGGCAATTCGCCCCCGCTCCGCTTCCTGAATCTCGTCCAGGCGCCGGAGCAGCTCACGGACCCGGATCTCGCTCGCACGGTGCCACTCTTCCGCGCGCTTGCGCTCAGTGATGTCCCGGTAATTGGCGGCGATCGCCGTGATGTTCCCGGCGCTATCCCGGATCGCCGAAAGGCTGACCAGAAGGTGTACTTTGCGCCCATCCTTGGTCGAGCGCACGGATTCGAACGGCGCCAGCGTGCCGCCCGACTGCAGCATCGCAGTATTGCGCTCGAGCACATCCTTGGGGATGAGGACGGCAAGGTTTTGCCCCATCATTTCCGCCGCGGTGTAGCCGAGCATGCGATCCGCACCGGCGTTCCACGATAGCACCGTGCCGTCGAGCGCGCGGCTGATGATAGCGTCGTTGGACTGCTCGACGATCGCCGCGAGGCGGGCGCGGACCGCCTCCGCCCGCTCGCGCTCGACCAGGCGCGCGAGCTGCGCACCGACGCTGATGATGTTCTCCAGCAGCAGCGTGTCGGGCGCCCGCTCTTCCTCCGCGAAAAATTCGAGCAACGCAACCACCTTGTCGAGCACCACCACCGGAAAGCCGAACGCACAATGCAGGCCCTGTTCGATGGCGATCGCCATGCGTCCAGAGCCGCTCCGCGAAGAAATGGGGGAAAACCACACCGGCCGTTTCTCGCGCAAAACGACGCTGATGAACCGACCGTCTGGCGCGTAGAAGCTCGAGTCCACCGACGCGCGCATGAACTCCTCATAGCGGGAGGCGTTCGTCATATGCCAGAAGGAGCGCTCGGGAAACACGCTTTGGTCGCCCTGCTCGCCGTAAATTCCCAGCCGGCCGATCGCCCAGCGCCCGTGGTCGTATATGAGTGCGAGACAGTTGCGCATCGCTTCCTCGGCCGTCCCCGATTCGTTCGCGGCACGGGCCAGCGCTACCAGCAGTTGCGCGAGCGCAACCTGGGCTTGAAGGCTGATTTCGGTGCGCTTGCGACGGGTGATGTCGCCAAGAATGGGCGATGCGCCGCCCATCACACTGTCATTCAATATCCCCCCCCCACACGTCTGTCGCAGAGTACGCGCGTGCGCTCAATTTATGCGTTGCGCACACGTTCTATCTTGATGTGGATCAACGTTCGGGGCGAAAAGCGCGCCGCGCGATTGCAGTATAGCCGCCTTCCGCCTGCCTGTGCGCTGCAATGCACAACGCACTGTCCCGATCCTACAGAAAGAGAGCAAGAAAAACTGTCAGGAAAACCTGACAAAGGGTGTCAGGGCTTTCCCGACAAATGACTGAAAGGCTGTAAGGAAAACCTTACAAAAGCGGTCAGGGTTCCTGAGGAGGCCTCCACACCCTGGCGGCTTACGCGAGCGCTTCGCTACCCACGAGAATGATCTGTTCTATGTCGTGAAGCACGTCCCCCTCGATGGAGGAAGCATATACGGTGTCAAACCCATCCCCGCCGTCGATGACGTTTTCATAGTCATTCAGATAGAACACATCGTCCCCTGAGCCGCCCTTGGCGTTTTCGATGATGACCCCGTCCGCAATCCACAGGTTTTCGTTGGTGAACCTCTGACCGTCGAATCGCATCGGTCCGACGTGGGACGAATACCCTTCCCTCAAATCCAGTATCGCAGGAGTGGATTGATTCGACCAATCCAGGGTGTCCATGCCGCCAGCATCCCAGATCGTCAGATAGAACTTCTGCCCTACGGCCGCCTGGTAGACCGTATCGCCCGCGTTCGTAGTGAGGTTCGCGCCATACATGCTTTGAACATTGGCGATGTCCTCCAGCATGGGGGTCATCGGTAACATACTCGACCAGTACGAAGACTGGACAGTATCGCCTACGTAATCTGCGTAGGACATGACCGAGGTATAAACGGACGTGTCGGTATGAATCAATCCCAGTGCGTGGCCGATTTCATGGAGGGCGAGAAAATACGCCAGAGACCCGGGAACAGCCTTGGGCGCATCGGGTAAATAAACGTCCCCGCCGTTCTCGGTATCCAGCGGAAGATAGGTTTCCGCCTTCTCGGACGATCGGACCCAGATCACCGGATCATCCGACGGCGTAAACGTGATATTCGCCACCCTCATCCACGCCTCACCGGCGGCGTAGATGGCTTGCAACATGACCTCCGAAAAATCACCGACCTTGTAGGTCAGGTTAGTCTCAGTCCAACGATAGGGGGCTACGCCGTCTCCATCCTGCGGAATGACAGATACAATCATTCCAACAGTAATATCGCCGTCCGATTACCTGCTTTAGCTGTTCTCCGGTCGGTGCCATAGGCCGAAAGGAGCGCACTTGCTACGCAAGCAGCATGCATCGTTCCCGTGAAAACGGGAACCCAATTTCCTCTTCCGCAGGACGCTTCGCGAAATTGGATTCCCTTTTTCAAGGGAATGACAAGTGCGCGCGCTCAAGCGAATGACTACCGCGTGCGTTCGGGGATTACCACGGCGCGAATCTCCTCCAGCCGTTGGCGGTAGCGTGCGCCGACCACCGATGCACTAAACGCAGGCCAGCCGTCGGAGTGCGGGCGGTGCAGCGGGAAGCGACCTGAGCCAGGCGGAAAGCGCCGCACCAGCGCCTGCATGCATTGCGCGGCGTGGCGCAGGTCGGGATTGGCCCACACCTGCCCCTCGCCATACGGATACTGCCCGCGCCGCAGCTTGATCATGCGATAACGGACGAGGTCCACGCGGTCAGCGAGGGCGGGATCGGCGCAGAAGTCCACGTTGCCGCCATAGCCGGTGGCAATCACATGCAGGCCCAGTTGCAGCGCCTCGGCGATGCCGCGCCCAAAGCCCTCCGCACGGTGCAGCGACACGAAACAATCGCACGCCTTGTACAGCGCCAACAGCTGCGGGCGCGGCAGCGTCTCCTCGATGATATGCAGCCGGCGATTCCTTGCGGCCAACGCCTTCAGATTGTCCCACGCGCGGTTGCGCCGCTGGGGCGGATGCACCTTGATCACGAGTCCCACTTCGTCCTGCCCCCACCTCTTCGCGGGGAAAGCGCGCACAAACGCATCCACCGCCGCCTGCGGGTTTTTGCGATGGATGGAGGAATTCAAATCGAAAGTGAATACGAACAGCCGCGCCTCGGCCGGCAAGTCAAAACGCGAGCGCATGCGCGCCCGCGTGCGCCGTCCGAGCGCCTCGAGCTCCACCGCCATCGGCATCAAACGCACCGGGATGGTTCCCCTCCCCCCATGAGGAGGGGTGGCGCCGAAGGCGACGGCGTGGTGCGCTGCGCACACCGGCGCCACCGCGTTGTAAGTGTGTCGGCTCGACACCCATACTTCGTCCACCAGCTCCACCATTTGGCGCCACGCCCGCGGCCATTTCGCGAGTTCCCACGGCCAGTAGCCTATGTTGTAGCGGCCGGTGAACTGGCCCCTTCCACGCTCGGCAAAAAAACGCCCGGTCTCGAGCGCGGTCATGCAGAACAGATTGATCGCAAACGGGCCGATGTCGGATACGCGCGCCGCCATGCTGCGGTCGTTCTGCGGCACGTCCTTGCCGGCGGGAAAGTCGAGCATCGTCACAGGTACGCCGGCAGCGAGCAGCGCGCGCGCTGCCATCCGCGTGTCTTCACCGATGCCGAACTGGCCGTAGGCATAACCGATAACATTCACGCCGAAGGCGCGCTCGGCCGCAGTGTGCCCATTGCCGTATCGGTCCTGAAACGCCGCGATCAACGGCGCAAGGCGGCTGCGCCAGGGCTCGCCCAACGCTCGCAGCCAACGCCGTTCGAGCTGCGTGAGGAGCGGCCACAAGCCGTGCTCCTCGACGCCATGCGTGTAGAACCAGGTACGGAAGTCCCGGCGGCGCTCGGGGAGCGGAAACGCCTTGCGCACGTTGGGCCGGAGCGCGAGGACCATGCCCTGCAGCACGGTAATGCCGTCGCGCGCAGGGTACTGCAACATCCTGACAAACGACGGATCGCGAGCGAGCGCGGCATACTCGTTCAACCCGTTACACACCAGCCAGGCAAGATAGGCGCCGCGCCTCTCCGGCTTGTGAAAGCCGAAACGGCGCCGCAGATCCGGGCGCAATTCCAGGATCAGCGCCGGGACGCCTTCCAGCGGATTACGCGCGCGCCGGGGACTCATGCCAGCCATCACGCCAATCGTCATCCATCCAGTGCGCGGTCAGGCTCCCACATACTCAACAGCGCCTTTCTCGGCGCCGGCAATGCAGGCGAGCAGTTGAGGCACGAGAGGCTTAAGATCGGCGAGGCGGTTGGTCGACGCCCGTAGAACGATGACTGCGATAGAAAAGGTGGGAAGATTCTGTTGAAAGGAAAGATTCCGATCAACAGTGACAAATACATCAAATTCCTTGGCGGCAAGCGCAAGCAGCTCCCCGTTTTTTACCGTAGACCACCCCATCTGGCGTGCGGTCTTGACCTCGTGACCCTCGATGTCGCGCGCAAGTCGCCAATCAACACACTCGTCGACGAATACCTTCACGAAGCAGCCGCAACCAGACGGTCTTTTGCCTGTTCGAGAAAACTGATGACCTGCTCTCGACTGACAGATGGAAAACCGGCGAGAAAGTCGTCGATGGACTCCCCCGCTTCAAGGTAGTCCAGGAGCGTCTGAACGGGCACCCGGGTGCCTGCAAAAACAGGCGTGCCCCCCATTACGTCGGGACTGCAGGAGATCACGGATGTCTTCATGGAATCAGATTACTCCCAATTCTCAGAGCGGTGCAACCGTCGGGGGCACAAGCACAGGGCTCAGGGCGTTTCGCGAGCGGTGGTCTTTTGCAGCAGCACGGTGTTGGAGATCATGGTGGCGGATATCCCCGCGGAATCGTCCTCCCTGATCTCAAGGATCCGGCATTTCTCGTCCGCGATCAGATCGAGGAGCGCGACCTGGGGAAAGACATGCATCTCCAGCGCGCTCGCCGTGTCCTGGGCGAGATAGTCGTCAACCGCAAAGCGATAGCCTGCACGGTACGTGGGAAGCTGCACAAAGGCGATACCGCCGATCGAAAGCTGCGATAACAGCGCGCGCAGCAGCCAGCCGATGACCGGCGGCGGGTTGTGCTGCAGCACTATGCGGGAATAGAGCAGGTCGAAACCGCCGAAAGCGGAAAACTCGTCCAGCGAGTGCAGGTGGCGCAGCACGACATTGGTGCAGCCCACCGCTCTGAGGTAATCCTCCGCGACGCGCAGATGACTGGCCGAGATGTCGGCGCCGATCACTTCCGGAAAGCGGCGGGCGAGGGCGGCCGTCACCCGCCCCACCCCGGAGCCGAGTTCGAGGCAGCGCTTGAGGCCCTCCCGTTTGACGCCGGCGCGATGCAGCGTGGCATCGAAAGCCTTTATTTCGGCCTCGCCCCCCGAGTAGAACGCCTCGCGGCTCAAGTGAAAGTTCTTCAGCGCGTAGCCCTCATGGGTGAGCACCGACCAGTACGGCTCCGTAATGCCGATGTCGTGCCACCGGGCGCTCACCTTCTCGAAGAGCGCGGAGAGCTTTTCGTTCGACACGTCGAGTTCGACCTGCATCGCAGGACCGCTGAACGACAGACGCGGCGGCCGGGGCGGCAAAACGCCCGAAATCTTTTCCTGGAACTCCGGTGCGCTGAGAAACATCTCACGCAACGCGCGGGTATCCTTGAGCTCCGTCGCGTAGCGGTTGACCACTTCATCGCTTTCCGGCTCTCGACCGAACAGCAACCGGTAAGCGTAGATCACTTCCTCGCGCGAAATCACTTGACGAGCTCTCCAACAGGCTATGCCGTTGCCGGCTCAATGTGCCGGTAGCGCTATAAGGTGATACTTACAAAAAGGTTTCGCACTTCGAGAGCGGCATACCCGCCGCGTCCTTCGCGGAAAGTTTCGGCTCGCCAGTCAGCGGCCACACTATCCCCAATGCCGGGTCATTCCACAACAGACTCCGCTCGTGCTCCGGGTGCCAGTACTCGGTGGCCTTGTAGAGAACCTCGGCGACGTCGGAGATCACGCAGAAACCGTGCGCAAAACCCGGCGGGATCCACGCCATGCACTTGCTCTCGGCAGAGAGGCTAGACCCGACCCATTGCCCGAAACTTGGCGACGACTTGCGCAGATCGACTGCGACGTCGAATACCTCTCCGATCACCACCCGCACCATCTTGCCCTGCGGATGTTGGATTTGATAGTGCAACCCACGCAGCACGCCACGCTGCGAGCGGGAGTGGTTATCCTGCACGAATTCGAAATCCAGCCCCAATTGTTTCAGAGTTTTGCGATTCCAGCTTTCGTAAAAGAAGCCGCGCTCATCACCGAACACCTTGGGCTCGATGAGGAGCACATCAGGAATCCTAGTTGGAATCAGTTTCATAAGAACGATGCGTGTAGCCGCGTGCCGGCGCCACCGGCGAGGACGATGCCGTTTCGATTCATGAGAGATCTTTCAAAATGCTGGAAAGAACGGGATCCAGAGCAGATTTCCAATCCGGCAGGACGATACCGAACGTCGTGCGCAGCTTTTCCGTATTCAGGCGTGAATTGGCTGGACGACGGGCTGGCAATGGATAACCTGCCGTCGGAATCGGATGCAGAGCGTCGGGCCGCAGCTTGAGGGCAATGCCGTGTGCAAGCGCGGTATAAACGACGTGCTGGGCGTACTGATGCCAATTGGTTTCGCCCCTGGCTGCAAGATGGTAGAGGCCGAGCGCTGGGGAATCTTTGCCGTCGAAGTACCGGCGGATAGCAGTAGCCGTGACCTCCGCGATCAAGTCCGCGGTGGTCGGCGCCCCCCATTGGTCGGCAACGACGTTCAGGGCCTCCTTCTCTTTGGCAAGCCGAAGGATGGTCTTGGCAAAGTTGCCGCCGTGGGCGCCAACTACCCAGCTGGTGCGGAAAATCCAGTGCCGGACGCCGGATGCCCGCAGCGCAATTTCCCCGGCGAGCTTGCTCCGGCCGTAAACGCTTTGCGGGTTGGGAGTATCGCTCTCTGCATAAGGGCGATCCAGCGCGCCGTCGAACACATAGTCCGTGGAATAGTGGATCACGAGAGCCCCCAACTGTGCCGCCTCTTCACCCAGCACTGCTGGCGCCTGGCCGTTTATGCTATGGGCCAAGTCGGCTTCGGCTTCCGCCTTATCCACCGCCGTATAGGCCACCGCATTGACAATCACCTGCGGCGCCGCATTTCGCACCGCCTTGCGAAGCGATGCCTCGTCCGCTAGATCGCAGCCCTGACGGTCCAGCGCGATCACCTCGCCTAGTGTAGCGAGCGCTGATTGCAGCGCATGCCCCACTTGGCCGTTCCCGCCCAACAACAAAATATTCAACACGCTGTGTGCCCCGTAAGCTCCCCTGTCTAGTAGACAGTGCTAAGTTTCCGCGGCGAAAACTCGCTGCGGTAATGCGCTGGCGACGGGCTAGGAGCGCTCTCACCCGCCAAGGTTCTCGATGACTCTATCATCCACCACAAAATGAGTAATCAAAATGGAGCTTCCGGCATCGCCCAACCGCTGTCCATCTTTCGGGTTTATGAAATTAGCCGACACTGTGACACGATTGATGCCACCCGGCAGGAAAATCGGTCGAACGATGCCGATGTTGAAATTGGGTTCCCGACCAAGCACGCAGGTTTTTTCCTGAATGTCATTTACTGAAATCGTCAACGCAATAGTCCGGCTTCCCACGCTACCCACCTTGCGGCCGCAAACAAAACAACTCCGCACGCTGCTGACTCCCGCTACAGAAAGTTCTGCGGTGCCGTTGATGAGATAGCCGCTTTCCTCTTCACAGAAGTGAACTCCCCACGCCCGGCAGCACGCCGCCAGATTGGCATTCCGGTCGGTACCATCGAGCTCGTGTTCCCAATAGCTTTCCTCCTGTTGTATAACGCTTTCAGCAATGACTCGCGCAATCGCATGGGGAGTAGCCAGTAGAGCTGGATTCACTTCACCATCGAAATAATCGCGATATCTTTCTATCTCTTTCTCTTGCAACAATAGTGCCCACTGTCGAGTAAGCTCATCCTTTATTTCTCGTCGCCACTTCATGTAGATGCGACGACTGTTGCGTTCGTTCTGCACATCGTGGCGATCGCGGCTTAGGCTCACATGGTGTCGAATCGTGCTGCCCCTCGCAACATACGTCTGTTTGCCGCTTTCTCGTAATCGGAGGCAAAGATCAACATCCTCTCCGCCATTGACATAAGCTTCGTCAAAGCCGCCGAGGCGCTCAAAGTCAGCCTTGGTTATCAAACAACAGGCACCTGTAACCGCAAACACCTTTGCGTGATCGCGCTGATTATCCGGCAACGAGTGGAGGTGCTCGATCTTCCCCAAAGGCGTAACACAAATGCCCGCATGATCCAGACTGTTATCACGCATTCTGAATTGCACGTTGCCTACCAACCCCGCGTTCAGGGCCTGATCTTCCAACACACCCAGCATCGGCTCCAGCCACCCCGGCGCGAACACTAAATCATTGTTCACAAGCGCCAATATTTCGCCAATTGCAACTCCTGCGGCGGCATTGTTGCTCCTGGCGTAACCGAGGTTGGTGGAATTGAACAGTGTTTTGATAGAAGGATCCCCCAAGGTCGCCATCCATGGCCGCGTGCCGTCCGAGGATAGATCATCGATCAGAATAATCTCGCATGTCAGGTTTTCCGGGATCGTTTCTCGCAACGATTCCAACATCGCGTGCGTCTCGGCGAGATGATTGAAAAGCGGAACGATAAAGCTGATTTTGGGCCGAGGCGCCATTGATCCCGATACAGCATCCGCTCAGACCGATTCGCTCAAGCAAACAATTCGGCTTTCGCCAACGGCACACCGGCCGCATCCTTGGCGGCTAGCTTCGGAGCTTCGCCGTTCAATGGCCAGTCGATCCGCAGCGCCGTATCGTTCCACAACAGCCTCCGCTCGTGTTTCGGGTACCCTCCCCAATGTTCAAAATTGTTATCCGTAACGAGGGGATGCAGCTGCTGAGGCGGCTGAAGCCGATTGTCCATTTTCATAGGATTGGCTCTGGGCGTAGGTGAAAATACTTGCGTTCATAGAAGGAACCTCGTTGAAATACCGAATCGAACTCGGCCCCGACCTGAAAGAGACCGCGGATTTGTTCCAAGAACATTGCTCGGTTCGGAAACGCACAAGGGGATGCGTCCACACCTCTAGACCTTTTGATCACCTCCGGATTTGTTCCAGTGTCCGCGAGTTCCACCTCTAAGACTAGCGTTCCATGCCGTGACAAAGCGCCGCGCACGGCTTTCAAGAAATCGACCTGCCGCTCACGAAAATAATGATAAGTTGATGAACAATGGACAACTTCATACGAATCGGTTTTTTCCATTAGGAAGTCGATAGCATCCGCTTCAAAAAACACAACGTTTCGGAACCGGAAAATGGAATTATTTATGTGACTGGCGACTTCAAGCCAACTGCGAACCATATCCACGCCGTTAACCCAACCACTGGTCTTTTCGGCGACGCGGAAACAGAAGAATCCTGCATTACAACCAATATCGGCGAATCGGTCTTCCGCATGTACGATATTGTCCAGGCGAGACGCAGCGTACTTCGACGGCGTATCGCTATCGCTTGACGCCAAGTTGTCGCCTTGTTCACGCAAGCCCAGTGCGTCAAGGTTCTGATAGCGGGATTTTGGAACAGTGGTTTCCAGGCACTTTGTGCGAAAGATTTGTCTGATATGTTCCAGCACCTCATCATAGCGACAGCCGGTGACGTCGAATTCCCCTGCGAAGTAGCGCCCCTTCTCGCTTGATACGCCCAACGCAAGTGTCCGCTCTGGCGGAAGACCCAAATCGGCGAATATTCTTGCATGGTGCTTGAACACGTACCCGTCCAGCAAGACTAGCTGAACGTCTTGTTGATCTTGCAGCGCCCGTCTTATCTCCTCCTTTAAATAACGTATGAATAACTCTTGATTGTAACTAGCACTATCAACATATTTCTTAATGTCGAAATGTCCTTCAGGTCTGGACTGGTATGTCCAGAACTCCGTTTTGTCATCAAGATTCGGGGCAATGTTACCGTAAAAAATAGCATCACTATGAAGCCAAAGAATTTCATCTAAAGTTGACAGCGTCTGACAAAGCCAAGTCTTACCATTGCTCGGCATCCCGTAGACGGCCACAAAATTTACTGCGCTAACCCGTCGGGCATCAGGCGCGACGCTGACCGGTATTGGCAATGGCGCACTATTATTCTTACCTACCGATTCGTCAACACGACCCAGTCGCCATCGAGGTACAGCTCCTCGAACCCGCCATACATGCTCCCAGTTAATCTTAGCTCCAGGACCTGCCGACAAAATCTTGCCAACTCCGGCTCGCGACTCGCGAGCAATAACATTCAGCAGCCCCGCTGACTTTGGTAAAACAATCAACGAAACCAGCAAGTCGAATCCACAGAAGGGCGACGCGTAGGGAAGGACTTTTGGGACGTCGTCGCGAACACATCGCCTCAATTCCCACAGCGGAAGTTCGCAGCCGTCTAGCACCACCGCCAAGTCAACGACAGGCTCGCCGCGCGCGTTGATTGCCCATCCGTGAAGGCGCAAAACAGACTGTTCCACCTCAACACGGTCAACATTCCCCTTAAAACCTCGATCTTGTGCATCGACTGATGTGATTTGTGTCGGCTCATTCACAAGCCAATCCTTCACACTTGCTTACCCGCTGCAAAAGTGTCACGCCCTACCGGAAATCGAAAAATCTTCTCGGTCTCGCGTCAAATTCGGACTGTAATAGGGGTCATGCTCGAGCGCCCTTTTCCACTTCGTTTTCATAATTTCTACTTCCCTTCGAAAGCGTTCCTGTTTTTGCGGTGCATCTTCGGCACCGCGGCTGATCGATTCATAGTGGTAGAGTTCGGCATACGGTGTCCAGAGATTACGATACCCGGCCTCACGTACCTTGAGGCAAAAATCGACGTCATTGAAGGCAATTGGCAGGTTTTCTTCATCCAAGCCCCCCACTTCGTCATAAACATTTCGGCGAACCAGCAAGCAAGCGGCAGTTACCGCCGAAAGTGCCTGGGTGAGTATGAGTCGATGAAAGTAGCCTGGTGCATCGCGCGCGAAGTACTTGTGACTGTGTCCGGCAACCCCGCCTAGACCACAGATCACCCCAGCGTGCTGGATGGTGTCGTTCCCATAATATAGTTTTGCACCTACGCAGCCGATTTCCGGACGGAGAGCATGGCTGATCATTTCCTCCAACCAACCGGAAGTAATTACTTCGATGTCATTGTTGATCAGGCCAATGATTGTGCCGTGGGAATGTCTAACACCAAAATTGTTAATAGCGGAGAAATTAAAAGGGAGATCGTAGCGTAGCACCGTAACCCGTGTATCTTCTTTCTGGATACTCTCGAAAAACTCGAGCGCCTCCTGGTCGACGCTACCGTTATCTAGAAGAATGATTTCGTAGTTTTGGTAGCTTGATCGATCGATGATGCTGCGCACACAGGATTCAATAAGATTCTTCCTGTCGCGGGTGGGAATTAGCAGGCTGACAAGCGGCGAGTCGACCGGCAGGGGCCAGCGCGTGCGGTAGGTGTTAGGCACGAGGCCGGCTTCTACACGTACGCCTGTATTTTG
>Ga0214472_10005543_pt1 | contig 13259 bp, 15 predicted proteins | sample RVTome_6_FD_207662 | JGI IMG/M metagenome (GOLD analysis project Ga0214472, IMG submission 207662) | Soil microbial communities from uranium-contaminated site in the Upper Colorado River Basin, Wyoming, United States - RVT140D175 | ecosystem: Environmental > Terrestrial > Soil > Contaminated >... | reverse complement strand
GCTGGAATTTCCTCTTCATCGGCGGCACCATGCTGCTCACGCAAACCTACCGGCCCGAAGAGATGGCGAAGGCGCAGGGCGCGAACGATCAGGTAATCTTCATCATGATGGCGATCTCGTCGTTCACGTCCGGCCTGACGGTGACCGCCGCGGGCTGGGAGCGCGTCAATCTGTTCGCGCTGCCGATGGTGGCCGTGGTCGCCGTGGCCATCGTCTGGTACGGCATGACGCACCATCGAAGCAAGCGCGTCGCATGAGGCAGCCCGCCGCTCCCGGCCAGCATCTCGAGGAGGTCGATACCCCGGCGCTGATCCTCGATCTCGATGCCTTCGAGGCGAACCTGCGCACCCTCGCCGACGCGGTGCGCGGCACGGGCGTTCGCGTGCGCACGCACGCCAAGACGCACAAGTGCCCCGAGGTGGCCAAGCGCCAGATGGCGCTCGGCGCGGTGGGCGCCTGCTGCCAGAAGGTGTCGGAGGCCGAAGCGATGGTCGCGGGCAGCATCACCGACGTGCTGGTGACGAATGAAATCGTCGGCGCGCCCAAGCTCGAGCGCCTGGCGCGACTCGCGGGTCGCGCGCGGATCGGCGTCTGCGTGGACGATGCCGCGAACGTGCGCGAGCTCGAGGCGGCCGCCGCCCGCGCGGGCGCTACGCTCGACGTCTACGTGGAGCTGGAAGTGGGCATGGGACGCTGCGGCGTGGCGCCGGGCGAGCCGGCGCTCGCGCTGGCGCGCGCAGTGGCCGCCTGCCCGCACCTGCGCTTCCAGGGGCTGCAGGCCTACAATGGGCGCGCGCAGCACGTGCGCACGATCGCCGAGCGGCGCGCGCTCATCGAGCGCGCGGCGGGCCACGTGCGCGCGACGCGCAAGCTCCTGGAGGACGCCGGCATCGCCTGCCCGACGGTCACCGGCGCCGGCAGTGGCACCTTCATGCTGGAGCTGGAAATGGGCGCCTGGAACGAGATCCAGCCGGGCTCGTACGCCTTCATGGACGCGGACTACGCGCGCAACGAGCAGGCGGCGCCGCTGCCGCGCTTCGCGCACGCGCTGTTCGTGCTCGCCACGGTCATGAGCCGCGGCGGCGGCGCGCGCGCCATCGTCGATGCGGGGTTGAAGGCCTCGAGCGTCGATTCCGGCATGCCCGCCGTGTGGCGGCGCCCCGGCCTGAGCTACGTGCAGGCCTCCGACGAGCACGGCTTCATCGAGATCGCGCCCGGCGCCACGGCGCCGGCGCTCGGCGAGAAGCTGCTGCTCGTGCCCGGGCACTGCGACCCCACGATCAACCTCTACGACTGGTACGTTTGCGTGCGCCGCGGAGTGGTGGAATCCTTGTGGCCGATCACCGCGCGGGGGGCGCTGACATGAAGCCGCCGCTCACGGTGAGCGAGGAGCGCGGCGTGCGGACGCTGCACGTCGGCGGTGAAGCCATCCAGAGCTCGATGCGCCTGTCGGACCCGTTCGCGCTCGAGCTCGACTACACGCGCTGCATGATGAGCTTTCTCCTCTTTCACCCGCGTCCCGCGCGCGCGTTGAAGATCGGCTTGGGCGGCGGCTCGCTGGTGAAATTCTTCTGGCGCCGCCTGCCGCGGATGAAAACGCGCGTGGTGGAGCTCGACCCCCGCGTGGTGCAGGTGGCGCGCGAGCAGTTCCGGCTGCCCCCGGACGACGCGCGCCTCGCAGTGGAGATCGGCGACGGCGCCGAGGCGCTCGCGCCCGAGTGCTGCGACCTGCTGGTGGTGGATGCGTTCGCCGACGAGCATCCGCCGGCCGCGCTCGTCAGCCAGGCGTTCTTCGACGCCGCCTGGCTCGCGCTCGAGGCGCCGGGCGTGCTGGTGCTCAACCTGATGAACGACGACCCGAAGCTCGATGAGCGCATCGCACGCCTCGAGCGCGCTTTCGGCGGCGCGGTGCTGGCGCTGCCCGCGCTCTACGACCCGAACGTCATCGTCATCGCGCTGAAGGGCGCGCGGCGCGCAATCGGGTGGGACGCGCTCGCGCGCCGCGCGCACGCGCTCGAGCGGCGCTTCGGCCTGCCGTTTCCGCGCTACGTGCCGCGCCTGAAACGCATGAACCGGTTCGACGCCGGGGCTCTTATAATCGTCCCGGAAGGAGGCGGCGCATGATTCTCTCGAGCGACAGCTTCAACGACAAGGGCGCGATTCCGGGCCGGTTCGCGTTCGGCGTGGCCGACCCGAAGACCCACGTCAAGCTGTCCGACAACCGCAATCCCCACTTCGCCTGGAAGGATCTGCCGGCGGGAACGAAGTCGCTCGCGCTGGTGTGCCACGACGGCGACGTGCCCTCCAAGCCCGACGACGTCAACAAGGAGGGCCGCCAGATCCCGGCGACGCTGCCGCGCACCGACTTCTATCACTGGCTGCTCGTCGACCTGAAGCCGGACGCTGGCCCGGTTCGCGAGGGCGAGTTCTCGAGCGGCGTCACCGCCGGCGGCAAGTCGGGCCCCGCGGGGCCGCGCGGCACGCGCCAGGGCGTGAACGATTACACCAGCTGGTTCGCGAGCGACAAGGACATGGCGGGGGAGTACTTCGGCTACGATGGGCCGTGCCCGCCGTGGAACGACTCCATCGTGCACCGCTACGTGTTTACGCTGTACGCGCTCGGCGTCGAGCAATGCCCGGTCGAGGGCGCGTTTCGCGGCGCGGACCTGCTCGGGGCGATCCAGCCGCACGTGCTGGGCAGCGCGAAGCTGACGGGCACCTACTCGCTCAACCCGGCGGTGAAGGCCTGAGCGAACTGCTGGGCGGGCAGTGGGAGCTGCTCGCGCTTATTCCGATCGCGTTCGCCGGGGCTCTCGTCTTCGGACTCACCGGGTTCGGCTCGGCGTTAGTCACCATTCCGCTCGCGACCCATTTCGTGCCGCTGCAGTTCGCGCTCGCGCTGTACGCATTATCGGACCTGAGCGCCGCGCTGCGCGTGGGCTTCGAGAACCCGAAGAACGCGGTGAAGACGGAGTGGACGCGGCTCGTGCCGATGATTCTGGTCGGCACGGCGCTGGGGGTCACGGCGCTGGTCAACCTGCCGCGCGCAGGCGGCATGCTCGCGCTCGGCGTGTTCGTCTTCGGCTATGCGCTCTACAGCCTGTCTCGCCACGAATCCCGGAGGGTGATCGCCTCGGGCTGGGCCTGGGCCGCGGGCCTCGCGGGCGGCATTACCAGCACGATGTTCGGCGCCGGCGGGCCGCCATACGCGATTTACCTGTCGCAGCGGGGATTGAGCAAGGAGCAGTTCCGCGCGACGATGGGGTTCGCGACGCTGACCAGCATTTCGCTGCGCGTCGTCGCGTTCCTGCTGACGGGATTGCTGCTCGAGCCGAAGGTGTGGCTGATGGCGCTCGGGGTGGTGCCGGCGGCGCTGCTCGGGATCGCGGTGGCGCGCCGCATGTTCCTCAGGATTTCGAGGAAGCAGTTGCTGAGGGCGGTGGCGGTGGTGCTGCTGGTGACCGGGGGAACCCTGGTGCTGCGGTCGCTTGCCGGAACGTAAAACATCGTTTAACATGCGGGCCATGCTCAAGTCGATCGCCAAAGTCGGCAACTCCTTCGGTCTGATCTTCGATGCCGCGCTGCGCGAGTTGAGCGGGCTGCAGCCCGGGGATCCGGTCAACGTCACCGTGCACGAAGGCGGTTCGATCGTCATCACGCCGCTCAGCGCCGCCGTTCCTGCGGCGGAGGCACGCACCGTCGCTCGCGCCCTGATCCGCCGCAACTCGCGCCTGTTCAAGCGCCTTGCCTAAGCGGGCGCTGCGGCATCTCAGCGTCGCGGCGGTGCTCGCGATCCACGCCGAGGTGCTGAGGGCGAACGGCGGCGGTGCGGGGCTGCGCGAGCGCAGCCTTCTCGAGTCGGCCGTCGCAGCCCCGCAGGCGTCGTTCGGCGGCGAGCCGCTGATTCGCGACACCGTCGAGATCGCGGCCGCCTACCTGTATTACCTGTGTCGGAACCATCCGTTCGTGGACGGCAACAAGCGCACGGCGCTTGCCGCGGCGCTCGTCTTCCTGCAGGCGAACGGCCGGCTGCGGGACCCGGGGCGGCCCCGGAAAAGTATCGATGACTGGGAAGCGCTGGTCCTGGAGGTGGCGGCCTCGAAGCTGGACAGGCTGGAAACCACGCGGCGACTGCGCGTCCTGCTCCGGCGCCGGCCCTAGCTTCGCTAGCGGTACATGTAATCCCGCGTCCACGGCAGCGGGTTCCTGCGCGGATCCCCCGCCTTCACCGCCAGCACCTGCTGGATCGACACCCAGCCCTGCGCGAACGCATGCGCGCAGCCGGCGAGGTACATCCGCCAGATGCGCAGCCGCTTCTCCCCGGCGAACGCCTTCGCCTTCTCCAGACTGCCTTCCAGCCGCTCGCTCCACTGCTGCAGGGTCCTCGCGTAGTGCAGCCGCAGGGTTTCCGAGTCCATGACTTCGAGCCCCGCGGCGCCCATCTCCCGGATGACCAGCGAAAGGTGCGGCAGCTCGCCGTGCGGGAAGACGTACTTGCCGATGAAATCGCCCGCGCCCAGGCCCACGGAGCGGCTGTCGGGATCGATGGAGGTAATGCCGTGGTTGAGGACGATGCCGCCGTCGGCCAGCAGACGCCGGATGATGCCGAAGTACAGCGGCAGGTTCTTCAGGCCCACGTGCTCGAACATGCCGATGGAGGCGACCTTGTCGTAGACGTCCTCGCCGGGCACATCGCGATAGTCCCGCAGCAGCACTTGCACCCGGTCCTGCAGGCCTGCGGCGCGGATGCGCTCGTTGGCGAGCGCATGCTGGTTTTCCGAGAGCGTAATGCCGGTCGCCTGCACGCCGTAGCGCTCGGCCGCGTGCAGCACGAGCGCGCCCCAGCCGCAGCCGATGTCCAGGAACCGCTCGCCGGGCTTGAGCATCAGCTTGCGGCAGATGTGGTCGAGCTTCTGCTCCTGCGCGAGCTCGATCGATTCCTCGCCGGTCTTGAAGTAGGCGCAGGAGTAAACCATGCGCGCGTCGAGCCACAGCGCGTAGAAGTCGTTCGAGAGGTCGTAGTGGTAGCGGATCGCCGCCGAATCGGTCTTCTTGGTGTGCAGGTTGCGCAGCAGCGCGGGCACGCGCCCCTTCTTGTCGCCGTTGAAGCGCCGCACCAGGCTTTCCGCCGCTCGGATGGCGTCGCCGATCGGCCCGTCCACCTCGATGTGACCCTCGACGTAGGCCTCGCCGAGCGCCGCCAGATCGGCCTTCGCCAGGTACTTCACCGCCGAAGCCGCAGGCACCCGAAGCGTGACCGTCGGGCGCTCGCCCAGCGTATAGCGCTTGCCGTTCCATAGCTCGATGGCGAGCGGCAGGCCAGAGCCCGCTTTCAGCTCGCCGATCATCTTCTCGATGCGCGATTCGAGCATCATGGTGACTGGAATCTCTCGCGCATGGTAACGAATTCCTCCGCCGCGGTGGGGTGGATGCCGATAGTGGCATCGAACTGCGCCTTGGTGGCGCCCAATTTCACCGCGATGGCAACCCCCTGAATTATCTCGCCTGCGTCCGGGCCGATCATATGCGCGCCGACCACGCGCTGCGATGCGGCATCGACCACCAGCTTCATGAACGTGCGCTCCTCATGCCCGCCCAGCGTGAGCTTCAGGGCGCGGAACGCCGTCTTGTACACGTCGATCTGGCCATAGTGCCGGCGCGCGGCCTGCTCCGACATTCCCACCGTGGCGAGATTGGGATCGGCGAACACCGCGGTGGGCACGTTCACGTGGTCGACGGGCGTCGGCTCGGCGTGAAACAGCGTCTTGGCGAGCGCCATGCCCTCGGCGGTGGCTACCGGCGTCAGATTGATGCGGTTGGTGACGTCGCCGATGGCGTGAATGGAATCGACCGAGCTGCGCGAATACTCGTCCACCGCCACGGCGCCGTCGCCGGCGAGGCGCACGCCCGCCCCCTCCAGGCCGAGACCGGCGGTGTTGGGTTTCCTGCCCGTGGCGAACATGACGAGGTCCGCTTCCTGCGTCGCGCCGTCCTCGTAGGTGACGCGGATGCCGGGCTCCAGCTTCGCGGGATTCGTTTGCAGCTTTATGTCGACGCCCTTTTTCCGCATCTCCTCGGCGATGCGCTCGCCCAGGTCCGCGTCGAAGCCGCGCAGCAGCCGCGGCCCGCGGTAGGCGAGCGTGGTTTGGACGCCGAGGCCGTTGAAGATGGAGGCGAACTCGACCGCGATGTAGCCGCCGCCCACCACCAGCGCGCGGCGCGGCAGCTTGTCGAGGAAAAAAGCTTCGTTCGAGGTGACGGCGAGCTCGCGCCCGGGGATGTCCGGAACCTGCGGCCAGGAGCCGGTGGCGACGAGGATGTGCCTAGCGCTGTAGCGCTCGCCGGCCGCCTCTACGGTGTGCGCATCGACCACGGTGGCGCGCTGGCGCAGGATCTTCGCCCCGGCTTTCGTGAGCACGCCCTCGTACACGCCGTTCAGCCTTGCGATCTCGCGGTCCTTGTTGGCGACGAGCGTGCGCCAGTCGAACCGCGGCTCGCCGAGCGTCCAGCCGAAGCTCTTCGCCACCGCGAAGTCCTCGCGGTAGTGCGCGGCGTAGGCAAAGAGCTTCTTCGGGATGCAGCCGACGTTGACGCAGGTGCCGCCGAAGCGGCCCGGCTCGGCCACCGCGACGCGCGCGCCGTAGGACGCGGCGACGCGGCTCGCGCGCACGCCGCCCGAGCCACCGCCGATGGTGAAGAGGTCGAAGTCGGTCTTCAGGCTGCCGGCGTGCCGCTACTTCAGGTTCGGGAGGTTGATCTCCACCAGCTCGAGCTGCGCGACGAGCGCCTTGTGCTCGGGCTTGCCGGCGAGGAGCTTGAGCGCGCCGCGGATCTTGTGCTCGAGCGCGGCGCGCGGCGCGCCGGGCGCGTCGGCGAGCAGCTGCGCCAGCTCGGCGAGGCCGGCGGCCTGCGCGGCGCCGCGGATGTCGGCCAGGCGTGATTCGATTCCGGCGCGATCGAGGTTGGTGACCAGCTTAAGCGTCTGTTCGTGGCTGCTCATGGCGCGTTCCTCGGGCGGTCACTCGACCGTCGACGATTGTACCAGCGCCCAGCGCCCGTCCGCGGCGCGCGCGCGGCCCTCGGCGGCGAGCTTTTCCAGGTGCGCCGAGAGCGAGCGCAGCGCCACGCCGTGCAGGCGCGGCGCGACGTCGTCGTACACCTCGCGCACCAGCTCCTCCGCGCTGGGCGCGGCGAGGCGCTGCAGCGCCCACACCACTTTCTGCTCGCGCGCCAGGCGATGCCGGATCAGGCGCCGCGCCTCGCGATGCGGCTCGCCGATGAGATAGCCGTGGCCCGGCGCGAGGATCAGGATGTCCTCGCCGAGCAGGAGCTCGAGCGAAGCGAGGTACTCACGCATGTCGCCGTCGGGCGGGTTGATCACCACCGTCGAGCCCTGCATGACGTGATCTCCCGTGAACAGCATCCTCGTGTTCTCGAGGAGATAGCACAGGTGGTTCGACGCGTGCCCGGGTGTGTGCAGCGCGCGCAGCGAGAGACCGCCGAACATGAAGCGGTCGCCGTGCCCCATCACGCGGTCGGGAGCGAAAGCGTGGTCCTGGCCCGGATGCTCGGGCGCCGGACGCCCGATCACCACGGCGCCGGTCGCGGCCTTGAGGGCGCCGGCGGCGGGCGAGTGGTCCATGTGCGTGTGCGTGCACAGGATCCAGCGGATGCGGCCCGCGCCCGCGGCGAGCACCGCGGCGATGTGCTCGTCGATCGCCGGGCCGGGATCGATGACGGCGAGCTCCGCCTCGCCCACCAGGTAGGTGTTGGTGCCGGGCCCGGTCATCATGCCGGGATTGGGCGCGATGACGCGCGTCACGAACGGATCGAGCCGCTTGGCGACGCCGGGCACGAGCGCCACGTTCGTCTGCCCGGTTTCCTCCGGATCGCTCCAGTGGATCTCGAAGTACTGCGGGTCGCGCCGGCGAAACAGCGCCGCCGCGCCGTCGGGCCCCAGCGCCCAGCAGGCGCGGTTGGTCTCGACTTCGGCCTCGCGCGCGTGCTCGAGCGCGTCCTTGGCGCGCGCGAAGCGCACCAGGTCGGCGAGCGTGTTCTTGGTGGCGAAGACGAGCTGGATCTCGCCGCGCGCCTCGCGCTCGATGGCGTCGAGCGGGCGCAGCCATTCGCTTGCCACGAGCTCGGTGCCGTCGTGCGCCCCGGCCTGCGCCTCGGGGGCGAGGGCAAGGAAGAAGCGCGTGTCGAAGCGCCGCGCGCGTCCCGGCGCGGTGACCCAGTGGCCGCAGTAGGCGAGCTCGCGGCCGCGCAGCAGCAGCCGCTCCTTCTCCAGGAATTCGTGGAAGCCGAGCTTGCCGGCGTGCAGCAGCCCGCGGCAAGGCGCGAGCGCGGCGACGCGCGCCGCATCGAGCACGCGGCCGTCCTCGCTCTCGGCGAGCAGGATGCCCGCCTCCTCGAAGCATTCGCGCATTGCCGCCACCCAGAAGGCGAGGCCGCCCGCGTCCACGCCGAGGCGCGCGCTCGCCTCGGCGTCGGTGAGCCCGGCGACGCGGCGCAGCAGCCGCGGGTCGCGGTCGGCCCTGTCGAGCGCGCCGCCCGGAAACACGTGCGCGCCGCCGAGAAACGCTGCGTCGTGCGTGCGTTGCAGGAGGAACGCCTCGGGCCCGAGGCTGCCGTCGCGCAGCAGGAGCAGCGTCGCGGCCGGCCGGGGGACGAGCTTGTCCGCCATGCGCGCGCTCATGCGCTCCGGCCGGCGCGATCCTTGTCGTTCTGCGCCTTGATCAGCTCGCGCGCCTTCTGCCAGTCGGCGTCGCTCATCTTGTCGAGCTCGGTGAAGTAGGCGCCGGTGGCGAGATAGCCCGCGCCGTCGAGGGCGATGGTCTCGCCCGTGAGCCACTCGCAGCCGTCGGCCATCAGGAACGTGGCAAGGTTCTGCAGCTCCGACATCTCGCCAACGCGGCGCATGGGGTTCACCTGGGTCGACTCGCCGAAGCTCGACCCGGGGCGCAGGCGCTTGGTGGCGCCCTCGGTGGGAAAGGGCCCCGGCGCGATGGCGTTCAGACGGATGCCGTGCTTGCCCCACTCGACGGCGAGCGATTTCGTCATGATGTGCAGCCCCGCCTTCGACATCGCCGAGGGCACGACGTAGGGCGAGCCGGTCCATACCCAGGTGACGAGGATCGAGACCACCGAGCCCTTGTGAGCGCCTGCGATCCAGCGCTTGCCCACCGCGTGCGTGACGTAGAAGCTGCCGTGGAACACCGTGTTGGCGATGGCGTTGAAGCCGTTCGGCGTCAGGTCCTTGGTCGGGCTGATGAAGTTGCCGGCGGCGTTGTTGACCAGGCCGGTGAGCGGGCCGGAATCGTCCCAGATGCGCTGGATCATGGCGTCGACCGCGGCGTAGTCGCGGATGTCCACGGCGTGCGTGCGCACGGCTCCGCCGTGCTTCGCGGTGAGCGCCCTCGCGGTTTCTTCGAGCACGCCCGCGCGCCGGCCCGCGATCCACAGGCCGGCGCCGAGGGCGAGGTACTGGGCGGCGATCTCTCTTCCGAGGCCGGTGCCGCCGCCCGTGATGAGGATGTTCTTGCCCTTCAGTAGCCCGTCCCTAAACATTCGCGCTCCTTGGCCCGCGGAGCGCGTATTGTAGGCGCGCTTCGCAGCCAGGCCGCGAACCGCGCGAGCAGGGCGTGTACGACTTCAGCGCGCTCGCGGCTGGCGGCGGCGCGCATCGCGGCGATATCCCAGTGATCCATGTCAGTCTCCTTTCAGGGTTCAGGCGAGCGCCACCGCGGCGTCGCCGAAGGCGTGTACGAGCGCGAGCCCCTTGCGGCTCAGCCGGTAGCAGTGGCCGGCCTCGAGGACCACGTCCTTCGGGACGTTCTCCTCGGTGATCCAGACGGCGCCCTCGCTGCAGCAGATCGTGCTGCCCAGGCCGTCCATCACCTTCAGCGTCTGCCCGCGGGCGAGCCGCAGGGCGCCGGGTTCGAGTTCGAGCTTCATGTGGCACCTCCTTGTGTTTGGCATGCGCATGGTGCATCCTGGCGCTCGCGTGCTCAAACGTTAAAAAGTCAGGATATGCATGAGTAACGGGAATGTGAGACTGCCGTCCCTGGACCTGTTGCGCGGCTTCGAGGCGGCGGCGCGGCTGCTGTCGTTCACGCGCGCCGGCGAGGAGCTGCACCTGACGCAGTCGGCGGTCAGCCGGCAGATGCAGGAGCTCGAGACGCAGCTCGGCGCGCAACTGTTCGTGCGGCGGCATCGCGCGCTCGCCCTCACCGAGGCGGGCCAGCAGTTCTACGCGGCGGCGGCGCAGGTGCTGGCGACGATGCGCGCCGCCACCGACCGGCTGCGCGCGCAGGCCGGGCGCCGCGCGCTTGCGGTCACCACCACGCACTCGTTTGCCGCGCTCTGGCTGATCCCGCGGCTGGCCGGTTTCACGCGCACGCATCCCGAGATCGATGTGCGCATCTCCGCCGACACGCGCGTGCAGGACCTGGCGCGCGACGGCCTCGATGTCGCCATTCGCCACGGGCCCGCCAGCCTCGCCGGGCCGAACGCCGCGCGGCTCTTCGGCGAGCGCGTATTTCCGGTCTGCAGCCCGAGGCTGTTGCGCGACCCGCGCCGGCCGCTCGTCGAGCCCGCCGACCTGCGCCACCACGTGCTCCTGCAGTACGACGACCCCGATGCGCGCCATCCCTGGCTGCACTGGCGCACGTGGCTCGAGGTGGAGCGCCTGGCGGAGTTGAAGCCCGCAGGGCGGCTCACGTTCTCGGGCTACGAGCAGATCATCGCCGCGGCGATCGCCGGGCACGGCGTCGCGCTGGGGCGCAGCCCGCTGCTGACGGACGTGCTCGATGCGGGCGAGCTGGTCGCGCCGTTCAAGCGCGCGACCGACCCTGCGCGCGCCTACTACGCCGTGGTATCGCCGAACGCGCAAGGGCGCCCGGAAGTCGCCGAGTTCGTGGCGTGGCTGAAAGCCGAGGCGGCCGGCAAGGAGCCGGCGGACCAGCCTAGAGGACGCTCGCGGAAGAAAGCCGCCTGACGCGCGCTTTCTTCATCGCCGAGCGCGCGCCGCACGTCAGAGCGTGAGGACCAGCTTGCCGATGTGCGCGCTCGACTCCATCAGGCGGTGCGCTTCGGCCGCGTCCTCGAGCTTGAAGGTCTTGTAGAGCACGGGCTTGATCCTGCCGGCCTCGACCAGGGGCCAGATGCGCTCGCGCAGGCGCGCGGCGATCGCACCCTTGAACGCCACCGGCCGCGGGCGCAGCGTCGAGCCCGTCAGCGTGAGGCGCCGGCGCATCAGCTCGTTCACGTCGAGCTCGGTCTTCGGGCCGCGCAGGAAAGCGATGAACACGAGCCGCCCCTCGTCGGCCAGGGCCTTGAGCTCCTTCGGCACGAAATCGCCTGCCGCCATGTCGAGGATCACGTCCACGCCCTTGCCGCCGGTCGCGGCGCGCACGCCCGCGCCGAAGTCCTGCGTCTTGTAGTTGAAGGCCTGCGCGGCGCCGAGCTTCACGCAGGCGGCGCATTTCTCGTCCGAACCGGCGGTGGCGAACACGCGGTTGCCGGTCGCCGCGGCCAACTGGATCGCGGTGACGCCGATGCCCGAGGTGCCCCCCTGCACGAGGAGCGATTCGCCGGGCGCGAGCCGGCCGCGGTCGTAGACGTTCGACCAGACGGTGAAGAAGGTTTCGGGCAACGAGGCGGCTTCGGTCATCGACAGGCCCTTGGGCACGGGCAGCGCCTGCGCTTCGGGAGTGACGCAGTACTCGGCATAGCCGCCGCCGTGCGTCAGCGCACAAATCCGGTCGCCGGGCTTCCACATCGTCACGGCGGCGCCGCAGGCGGCGACCTCGCCGGCGATCTCGAGCCCGAGCAGGTCGGACGCGTCGGGCGGCACCGGATACAGTCCCTGGCGCTGCAGCACGTCGGGGCGATTCACGCCCGCAGCGGCGACCTTGACCAGGATCTCGTGCGGTTTCGGCTCGGGGCGCGCACGCTCCGCCGGGCGCAATACTTCAGGGCCGCCGGGCTTCTCGATCTCGATGACGCGCATGCAAGCGCGCATCTTAACGCACGCGCGCTGCTGCACTATGATTCAGCATTACCCCATGACGCGCGTACTCGGCCTGCTGGCAGTCCTTATCTTCGCGTCCGCGCAGGCCGCGGACAAGCCGGCGCCGCAGCCCGGCGTCGACGGGCGCGTGGCGCTCGGCATGCACGTGGCTGTGCTCGAAGATGCCGGCGGCGGCCTCGAGCTCGACGACGTGCGCAAGCCGGAACATGCCGCGCGCTTCGCGCCGGCCGCGTCCGAGCCGCTCAATTTCGGTTATACGCGCTCGGCGTGGTGGCTGCGCTTCGCGCTGGCCGGCGGCGCAGCCCCGGGCGAGGAACTGCTGCTCGAGATCGCGTTTCCGAGCATCGACCGCGTGGAGTTCTACGTTCCCGAAACGCAGCCCGGGGGCGAGCCCCGCTACTGGGGGCGCATCGCGGGCGACACCTTGCCCTGGGACGCGCGCGAAGTGCGCCACCGCAACCACGTATTCCGCTTCCCGGCGCCGGCGGCGGCGGGCGAGCACACCTACTACCTGCGCGCCGAGTCGCGCGGCGTGTTGACCATGCCGCTGACGCTCTGGCGCCCGGCGAGCTTCGCCGAGCACGACCGCAACGCGCAGCTGGTTCTCGGCCTGTTCTACGGTCTGGCGCTGGCGCTCGTGCTGTACAACCTGATGCTGCTGCTCGCGGTGCGGGACCGCGTCTACCTGTACTACGTGCTGTACGCCGCCGCCTTCTGCACGTACCTGCTGAGCTTCGACGGCCTCGGCTTCCAGTACCTGTGGCCGCAGAGCGTGTGGGCCGCGAACCACGTGCTGGCGCTGGCGTTGTCTCTGACGCTCATGTTCGGCGCGCAGTTCTCGCGCACGTTCCTCGACATGCGGCGCATCGCGCCGCGCGCCGACGCGGCGATGCTCGCGATCGTTGCCACGGGCGGAGCGCTCGCCGTGTTCTCGGGCACCGGCTGGGTGCTCGACTACGGCGGCGTGCTGCGCGTCATCTCGGTGCTCGGCTTCGCCGCCGCCGCGGTCGCCACCTACGCGGCGCTGCGCGCGCTGATCCTCGGCTACCGCCCGGCGCGCTACTTCCTGCTCGCCTGGACGGCGCTGCTGGCCTTCATCGCCCTGGGCGCGCTGCGCAACTTCGCGCTGGTGCCGACCAACTTCGTCACCCTCTACGGCCTGCACATCGGCTTCGCGCTGGACGTGCTGCTGCTCTCGTTCGCGCTCGGCGACCGCATCAACCTG
>Ga0214472_10005542_pt1 | contig 13264 bp, 9 predicted proteins | sample RVTome_6_FD_207662 | JGI IMG/M metagenome (GOLD analysis project Ga0214472, IMG submission 207662) | Soil microbial communities from uranium-contaminated site in the Upper Colorado River Basin, Wyoming, United States - RVT140D175 | ecosystem: Environmental > Terrestrial > Soil > Contaminated >... | reverse complement strand
ATGATCTCAGCCAGCGCATCGGGCTTCGGATCTGCGACGCACCTTTCCCGCAGATCGCTCAGGCAGCCAGCACTCAGGTCTGGACCCGAGATCCGTTTGACCGTGTCATTGTGGGCCAGGCGACCGTCAGAGATAAGCCCCTACTGACCAAAGATCAGACCATCCGCGACCACTTCCAAGCGGCCGTCTGGTAACCGGCTCAAATCTTCAGAATTCTCCCCGCCGAGGTGGATTCCAAGGTCTATCCCTAATGCAGCTTGCTCGTGTGTGCCGCGACGACCTGCCAGCCACCGGGCCGCTTCATCCACACGTTGGTCGTTCGAAAGCGGTTGGTCATGGCCTCCCTATCCGGAATCCGGAAATTCACCGTGAACCGGTAGCTCGTTACGGCGGTGTCGCCGTGGGTGACGACCCGCAGGTCTTCTTTCTCATACGTTACGGCTGTTCCCGCTTGTCCTCTCTCTGCAAGTCCGCGGCGCGCCTCATCCATCACGCTGGATTTGTCGCAGACTGCACCGGTTACGCCGGTAAACAGAATGTCGTTCGCATAGAAGCGGTCGAGCGCGTCGATATCCAGTCTTTGACTCGCTTTTGTGAGATTTTGTTCCTGGGTTAGTATTTCTTGCTCTGTATTGTTCGACATTGAATCGGCCTCCTTTATTCGATCGGTCCCTCAAGGATGGCCGTATGTGACTCCCGAAGTCTATGCGTATGATCGGAAAGATTTCGGAAAAAGTTCGGTAAGTCTAGAAGAACGAAAATGGTTCCGACAGGAATCTCCTACGAGTTCGGACCTTTCCGAGCCGATCCACGCGAGCGGCGGTTGTGGCGTGGCGATCGGATCGTGCCGGTTACATCAAAGGTCTTCGACATCTTGCTGTTCCTCATTCAAAACAGCGGACGCTTGCTTACAAAAGACAAGATGATGGAGCAGCTCTGGCCCGATACCACGGTCGAGGAATCGAACCTGGCTCGCAATGTCTCCTCGCTAAGAAAGGCCTTGGGGGAGAATCCCGACGAGCCGCAGTATATCGAGACCGTTCCCAAGCAGGGCTACCGGTTCATTGCCAGCGTTCGGGAGGTGCCCGGGGCGCCCGTCGAGCAAGATTCGCTGGCCGTCCTACCTTTTGTCGGCGAAGGGCTGGACGCTGAAAGCGAGTACTTGCCGAGCGGTCTGACATCGATCCTCATCGACAAACTCTCCCTGCTCGAAGGTCTGAAAGTCTTGTCGAGTAGTGCGGTCTTCCGCTATCGGGAAAGGTGCTCCGGCAGCGGGTTTCCGGATCTCATGGTCATCGGTCGAGAACTGGGTATTCGTGCCGTTGTCACCGGCCGGGTCGTCAAGATCGCGGATTCCTTGACCGTGGACGTTGAGCTCGTTGACGCGCGCGATAACAGCCACGTGTGGGGTGGGCGGTACCATCGAAGTGTGGGCGACATTGTGACAATGGAGGAAACGATTGCGCAGGACATTGCCGGCAGACTGCGACTTCGTTTGACCACCCGTGAGAAGGAAGGGATGCGCCGCGATACCGAGGATGCCGAGGCCCACGTGTTGTATCTCAAGGGGCGTTTTTTCTGGCAGAAGATGACCCCGGACGGTGTTCAGAAGGGACTCGAGTTCTTCCAAAAGGCGATCGAGAAGGATCCCGACTACGCCTTGGCCTACGTGGGCCTGATGAACTGTCATACCTATCTGGGTAGCCCCGCAGAAGCCAGACGAGCAGCGAACATGGCTCTCGAGCTGGATCCACTGCTCGGTGAAGCCCATGCTTCGCGGGCGTTCGCCGCCTTCCTCTACGACTGGGATTGGGAGACCGCGGAGTGGGGATTCAGGCGAGCGATCGAATTGAATCCGAATCATGCCGAAGCCCACCATTGGTATGCGATCTACCTCGCACATTTGGGAAGACACGAGGAAGCCCTTCGGGAGGCCAGGCTGGCCCAGGATCTCGATCCGCTCTCGCTGTTGATGAGCCAGACCGCAGGCATGGTTCTGTGTCTTGCACGTCTTTATGATCAAGCGATCGACGCGCTACTGAAGACACTCGAGATGGATGAGAACTATGCGGCGGCACATTCCACTCTCGGACTCGTCTATGCCGAGAAAGGAATGTGCGACAAGGCCGTCGCGGAGTTTGAGAAAGTCCTGGCCCTGGCGGGCAAGGCTCCACCGGTCGAGGTCAGTGTCAAAGCACTGATGGGATACGCGTACGCGGCGTCGGGAAACCGAGACGAGGCTCTGAAGCTCGCGAAAGAAGTGTCCGCGCTGACCGCGGCGCCGCCATACCAAATCGCAGCAATCTATGCGACGGTGGGTGAGACGAAGCTGGCATTTGAGTGGCTGGAGCGAGCGTACTCGGCGCGGAGCTTTGAGCTGGTGGGGTTGAAGGTTAATCCCGGTGTTGACAAGCTGCGTTCGGATCCACGATTCGACGACCTTCTGAAGAGAGTCGGACTTGTTGGTTGATTCTTGGGGGTGCAGCCGTCTTGTCGGGGGTGTGATTAGGGGGAAAGGGTTCGGGTCGTTAGCCCCCGATCCGAAACTCCTCGGTCTCGCCCCATCTCGTGTGAGGCGCCCTCACCTCTCCCCGTCTGGTGGTGCAATGCGGCGCAGGTAGTCGAAGAAATTGACGATGAACACGACCTTGTTCTGTTCGAGATCAACCTGCCGTTGCGGGCCGCTGACTGCCGCGAAACGCTGGCCGTCCGGGTGCAGGTCGAAAGTCCGGACGTCCGGCCGGGCCGCGAATCGGCTCTCGGACCAGAGCCGCGGCCTGTCGGGTCGGAACGAGTCCCCGTCAACCGTGTAGGGGACGACCATGATGACCATGATCCTCTGGTTTTCCGAGCGGTAGAAAAGCTCGGGACGCGCTCGAGACCATACCGGGAACCTTCCCCCCTCGGTGGAGACCTGCCATTTCCCGCCTGGTCCCGGGAAAGGACGCACGTACACCTCAGATCTCCCCGATTCGTCCGACTGGTACGCCAGCCATCGTCCATCGGGAGAAAACGCCGGGTCGGTTTCGGAGAAGGGTGTACCGAGGGAAAGCGTAGGCGTCCCCGGCTTCCATCCCGAGGTCTCACTCCCCTCCATCGGCAGGATCATGAGATCCCAGCCGGTCTGGGTGAGCTCCTGAAACGCTAGGAACTTCCCGCTCGGGTGCCACGACGCTGGGAACTGCGTGTTCTTGCTCTCGGTCAGACGCTCCGCGTCCCCTGTTCCATCCGTACGCTGCCAGTAGAGGTTCGGCGACCCCGCACGCGCCGAGCCGAAGGCGATGCGGAGCCCGTCCGGGGTCCAGACCGGTCGCGAGTCCTCGCCGGGCTCGAACGTCAGCCGGGAGAGCGTGTCGCGACCCCAGTCGTACACCCAAACGTCCGGGTTGTTGCGATCGATGTCCATGGCAAGCCGGCGGCCCTCGGGTGAGAAGCGGGGGTTGGCGTAGTCGCCGGGCACGGCCCCGAGGGGTTGGGTGTTTCCCGAACTGTCGACCCAGTTGATCGTGAACTCGGCTGCGACGTTTCCTCCCGGCACGTAAACCAAATCTCCTCGGTCGGAAAAGGCGAACTGGGCTCCGGCACTCAACGAGCTACTCGTCACGCCCTGCACTGCGGGTACGGGCTCGCCGGTCACCTCTAGGCGGTCGAGGTCGAAGGCGGCCGCGAAGAGCGTTCCTTCGTGGATGTAGACGAGGTGACCGCTCGGAAGATACCGGCCATGGTATCCGCCTCGTAGAAGGATCTTCTTCGGACCGCTCGGAAGAGGCTGCGCCACGATCGTTGCGCCTTCGTAGCTACCGGTGATGGCGGAGGCGGTGTAGAGAACGCCCCTCCCTCCAGGTAGCGACTGGGGCCAACGGTGTGTCACTTCTCCTGCGGCCGGGTCGGGTTCCGTCAGGACTTCCGGTGTTCCTCCCGCCGACGACACCCGCGACAGACCCACGCCCGCCGCCGGGGCGGGCGTGAAGACAATCGTTCCGTCCTCGCTCCAGGTCCCACCACGGTCGTCCGGCGCCTCGGAGAGTGTGACGGTGGCGCCGCCGGCAACGGCGATCTTCCTGAGCTCTCCTTCGGCGAAGAAGGCGATCCACTGGCCGTCGGGCGAGAAGAACGGATTGCGGGCACCTTCCGTCCCGGGGAGAGGCGTGGCCTGGAGCTCCTCGAGACGCCGCACATAAAGCTGTGGCGGAGCATTTGGGCTGCTCTGCCCAGCGAACGCAAGCGACGTGCCGTCGGGCGAGAGTGCAACTGCCGTCCGCAGAGCGTTTACAAATGAGGCGCTCGCACCAAGCTCGGCTGTCAGACGAAGCGGGGGCGCCGGAGGTGCCGGCCGCGGCCACAGCGCACCGAGCGTCACTCCCAGCGCCAGCACCGTCGTGCCGGCGAGCGCGAGTTGCCAGAAAGCGGTGCGCACCCCGGCCTCGGCGATCTCCGGTACTCCTTCCATCACTTCCTCGATGGCGATGCGCGCTTCCCCGATCGCTTGTAGCCGTTTCTTCGGATCCTTCGTCAGGCAGCGTGTGAGCAGCCACTTTACCCGCGCCGGGAGTCCCGCTGGAAGAGCACTCCAATCCGGCTCCTTGGTCAAGATGTGAGCGAGGGTCTCGGAGACGTCCTCACCCAGAAACGCACGCATCCCCGTCAGCATCTCGTACAACACGACACCGAAACCCCACACGTCCACCCTTCGATCCGCAGGCTTTCCCTTCGCCTGCTCCGGGCTCATGTAGGCCGCCGTCCCCAGAAGAACCCCCGCCTGGGTCGCTCGGGTCAACGTGGGTGAGTTGCTCTCGACGACGGGAGTCGATTCAGCCTCCAATGCCTTGGCCAGACCGAAGTCGAGGATCTTCACATCCCCGTCCACGGTGAGCTTGATGTTCGCCGGCTTGAGGTCGCGATGGATGATCGACTTCTCGTGAGCGGCCTCCAGTCCGTGCGCGATCTGCGAGGCGATGCGGTACGCCTCTTCCTGCGGAATCGGACCGCCTGCGATCTGCTCGGCGAGGGTCGGGCCTTCGACCAGCTCGAGAACGAGAGCGCGAATCCCGTCAGCGTCCTCCAGGCCATAGATCGCAGCGATGTTCGAGTGATTGAGCGAGGCGAGAAGCTGGGCTTCCCGCTCGAAGCGCTTCATGCGCGCCTCGTCTTGCGCGAACGCCTCGGGAAGAACTTTGATCGCGACCTCACGCCCGAGCTTGGTATCTCGCGCGCGATAGACCTCGCCCATGCCGCCCGCACCGAGGGGCGAGACGATCTCGTAGGGTCCTAGCTTGGTGCCGGCTCCTAGTGCCATCGGTTAGTTCGCTCCCGCGATCTCTTCTGGCGTCATTGGGGGCGTGGGTGCGGCAGTCAGCCTAGTCAGACGCGCTTGTAAAAACCCTGTCTGGCGTCAATCGAGTTCGTTGCCGCTATCCAGCTAGTCAGACGCCGGAACGAGGCGTTTCAGCTCTTCGAACCAATTGAGGACCACGTTGATCTGCGTGGGCCCCGAGCCCTCTTCGGCCCGAATCATTACGAACCGGCCATCTGCAGCCACGTCGTAATTGGAGCCGGTGTCGCCACCCACAAGGCCGGTCTGATACCGACCCTCGAAGAGCAAGGTTGGCTTCCCTGGAGTGAGCTCCTGCCCCGATGAGATGGGGACGGCCATCATCTTCTCGCCACTCCGGTAGAAGAGCTCCCGGCCGTCTCGCGACCACAGGGGCTCCGTGCCCCCCTCGGCCGATACCTGCCACTTGCCACCGGGACCGGGGAAGGGCGTCACGTAGATCTCTTCCCGACCGGACTCGTTGGAGACATAGGCCAGCCAGCGGTCGTCCGGCGAGAGCATCCCGCTGTGCTCATTGAACGGCGTCTGAAGGAGCATCTCCGGCTCGGCCTCACTCTCCAGACGCACCATCCCGATGTCTCGGCCCGTGGTGTCACTATTCTGTCTGAAGACGATCGTCTTCCCATCCGATGAGACCGAGGTGGGTATGCGGTAGGCCCCCGTCGTCAGCTGCTCGGGGGTGCCGCTTCCGTCTGCGGGCTGGGAGAAAATGTTGTAAACCCCGGCTCGATTCGATCCGAAGAGAACTCGCTCACCGCCTGGAGACCAGAGGGGCCTTACATTGCTACCCTCGAAAGTGAGACGGGTCAAGGTGTCGCGCCCCAGCTCGAGCAGCCAGACATTGGTGCCGGCGTCCGTAGTATCGACGGCCAGGCGCTGGCCATCCGGTGAGAGGCGGGTGTGTCCATACACCCGCAAAGTTTCCGTCACAGGTCGCTCCACTCCCTGACGATCGACCCAGACCAGCTTGCGGCTGGACGCGGTGCCGGAAACGTAGAGCAGAGACCCCTCCCTGGAAAGGCTGAATTGTCCAACACCCTCAAGGACGGGAACCGGGGAACCGGTGACCTCGAGGCGCTCCAGATCGAACGGCACCGCTAGCAGCCATCCTGTTCGTGCAAAGACGATGTGACCGGTGGGCACGTAGCGAGGGTTGGTGCCACCCTCCACCAAAATCCGCCGCTCACCGGTCTCGAGCGACTGCACCGCAATGCTCGCGTCAGCCACCACACCGGGCCAGGTCGTGTAAAGCACCGCCTGGCCTCCCGGAAGGATCTCGGGCCAGCGTTGCCCTTGTCCTTCTTCTCCCGGGTCGAGTCTCGTGACCGGCTCCGGTGTGCCCCCCGAGGCGGAAACACGTAAGAGCTGTGATGCAGTCGAAAGCAAGATGGTGTCATCGGGCCCCCAGCTTGCGCCTTGAAGGCCACCCACATCGCAGAGGGTCAAAGGTGGCCCGCCGCTTAGGGAAACCTTCTTGAGCTTGCGCTCGACGACCTCAAGGAAACCGATCCACTGGCCATCGGGTGAGAAGAACGGGAACTGCGCCCCCTCGGTGCCCGGGAGGGGCGTAGCCCCGAGCTCGTCGATCGGACGTACATAAAGCTGAGAGGCGCCGCTGCCGCGGCGGGCTACGTACACGAGGTTCTGGCCGTCGGGTGAGATCGCCAACCCTCCTCGGGGCACAAACTCATCGCCTGGCGGCAGGTGGATGGCAAAGCGCGTGACGGGAAGCGGCGCGGGACGCGTCAGGCTCCGGACGGCCACGCCCGCCAAGATGGCCCCGAGGAGCGATAGGATTTCGAAAGGGCCGAGCTTGGTGTGGGGGGTAAGTGGCATCGCCGGCCCTTTGGGTGAAAATATCCGCGCACCAGTTGAAAAGTCAAGGGGCCCCTACGGTTACGGTGCAAGCCCGCAGTTTTCTGGGCGCCGTTACCTTCGCTACGACACAATCTCGAAGGGATAGTGGCGGGTCCGCGTTTGACCCGGTACGCCTCGAAATCACTGCGATCGAAGGTGAAAACTTTTCGGGTGCTCAGCTCTTCCGCTGCCACCACCAGGGAGGAGTCGGCCAAGTCCATCGGCTGGTCGGTGTATCGCTCCATCAGCTCAGAACTAAGCCGTGGCAGTCAACCAGGCCAAGCACGCATGGATCGAAGAACGAGTTCCTAAGTCTCCCTGTACGGAGTGCTAGAATGCCCCGAGCTTCTCCTATGAAACGAAGAGTCCTCATCATGGGTGCCGCCGGACGGGACTTCCACAACTTCAACGTCTTGTATCGTGACAAGCCCGCGTACCAAGTCGTTGCCTTCACCGCCACCCAGATCCCGAACATCGAAGGACGGCACTATCCGCCGGAGCTTGCGGGACATCTTTATCCGGAAGGTATCCCGATCGAGCCGGAATCGGAGTTGGTGGAGCTCATCCGGGAGCATCGGGTCGATGACGTCGACTTCGCTTACAGTGATGTTTCCCACGACTACGTGATGCATCGTGCCTCGATGGCGATCGCGGCCGGGGCAAACTTCATCTTGCACGGACACCGAGAGACGATGATTCGAAGCTCGCGTCCGGTCATCACCGTGTGCGCCGTCCGAACCGGGGCGGGGAAGAGCCAGGTGACGCGGAAAGTCGCGGCAATCCTGAGGGACAAAGGCAAGCGGGTCGTGGTGATTAGGCACCCGATGCCCTACGGTAATCTCGTCGCGCAACGAGTGCAACGTTTCGCGTCCTATGAGGATTTGGACCGGCACCGATGCTCGATCGAAGAGAGAGAGGAGTACGAGCCGCACCTGAAGCTAGGCACCATCGTCTTCGCCGGCGTGGACTACGAGGCCATCCTACGAGAGGCCGAGAAGGAAGCGGACGTCATCGTCTGGGACGGCGGCAACAACGATCTTCCCTTCTACGTGCCGCGCCTTCATCTGGTGGTCGCGGATCCGCACCGTGCCGGACACGAGCTCAGGTACCATCCCGGCGAAGCCAACCTACGAATGGCCGACGTCGTGATCATCAACAAGTGCAGCACCGCCCTTCGGGAAGACATCGCGAAGCTGCGCAAGAACGTGCACGACACCGTTCCGAACGCCCAGATTATCGAAGCGGCTTCTCCCATCACCGTGGACGATCCATCGCTCATCGCGGGCAAGCGCGTGCTCGTCGTCGAGGACGGGCCCACCCTCACCCACGGTGGGATGCGGTACGGAGCGGGCGTCCTGGCGGCGCAGATGCTCGGGGCCCGGGAGTTGGTAGACCCCCGAAAGTTCGCAGTGGGTTCCATTGCCGATGTGTTTGCGAAGTATCCTGGTATCGGACCCCTCCTCCCCGCCATGGGCTATGGGGAGGAACAAGTACGGGATCTCGCGCGCACGATCAACGCCGTCGATTGCGACACCGTGGTCGTCGGAACGCCGATCGATCTGGCGCGGATCATCGAGATCAGGAAGCCCTCGGTGCGAGTTCGATACGAGCTTCAGGAGATGGGTAGGCCGACATTGGAAGACGTACTCGAGCCGGTCATCTGATCTCGTCTATCGAGTCGGCCCCTCGGCCGTGATCCAAGTTCCGGTCTTCCCGTCCAAGGCTTCCCGCAAGAGGTGTGCTTCGGTGATCAAGACGGAGTCACCGCCTCCTTCGAGAAACGTGATGGCGGCCTCCACCTTCGGTCCCATGCTGCCGGGAGGAAACTGACCCTCGCTCAAATAGCGCCGCGCGTCGCGAAGAGAAAGCGCTCGGAGCGCTCGCTCGTTCCTGTCCCCGAAGTCGAGGTAGACGGCGTCGACCGCGGTCAGGATGTGGAGCGTGGCGGCACCGATTTCGCGGCCAAGGATGGCGCTCGCCCGGTCTTTGTCCACTACCGCATCCACACCCTCGAGGGATCCGTCTGGCTGCCGGTAAACCGGGATCCCGCCGCCCCCGACACAAACGACGAGGCACCCGCTGTCCAGCAGGTTTCGAATCGCGTTCTTCTCGATAATCTCGAGGGGCTCGGGTGACGGCACGACCCTCCGCCAGCCGCGCTCGACGTCTTCTTTCATCATCCATCCGTGCTCGCGCGCCAGCGTAAGGGCGGCTTCTTTCTCGAATGCGGGCCCAACGAACTTGGTAGGAGCCATGGCGGAGGCGTCGCGGCCCACCAGTACCTGGGTGAGAACCGTGGCGACTTCCTTGTCGATATGGCGGGCGGTGAGCTGATTCTTGAGGATCTGGGCGATCATGTATCCCATGCTGCCCTGCGTATCGGCGACCAGGATACCGAGCGGGATAGGGGGAACCAGATGACGGGAGGCTTCCACACGGATGAGTTTGTCTCCGATTTGGGGACCGTTGCCATGGGTCACGACGACGCTTCGTCCGGACTCGACGAGATCGATGACGTCGGCGAGGCACCGACGCGTGTTGGCGAACTGCATGTAGACATCCGTCGATTGGCGGCCGGAAGCGATAGCGTTGCCTCCGATCGCGACGATCACGATCTCTCCTGGTTTGGATCGCTTGCGCGTCATGATGGGAAGGGTGGCGCGGGTAGGCCGCTAGGGCTTCTGAGTAACGACGTCCATCGGTTAACCCAGCCCGGCGCCAATGCGGACCCGACGAATCTCCTCCTGAATTCTCTCTTCACTCGCTCCGACCTCTCTTAACAGGAGCGTGGCCAGGCCGGCAGCGACTTCGGACTCCTCGTCACAGATCGCAGACGCGCCGATCTCCTCCAACCATTCCTTCTCCAGGAGATATCGGCTACGTACAAGTATTCTCAGATCTCGCTCGAGATTCCGCGCCGTCATGATGATGGCGGTCTTGGTTGGAAGGTCGGGAATAGTAACCAGGAGGTATTTCGCTCTGGCGATGCCTGCTCGTTCCAGGATCTCTCGTTGTGTGGCGTCTCCATATACGGCCGGGCTGCCGGACGCGGTCAGGGTCTTCACGGTATCGATGTTCAGATCAAGAACGATGGGCACGATGCCAAACTCCCGCAGGATGCGCGACGCCGTCTGTCCCACGGGTCCGAAGCCGACAACGATAGCGGTCGTCTCTTTCGATTCTTGCGAGGCCGATGGAAGCACTTCCCCTTCGGTCCGAAGACTCAACGCGTGCGATCGAGCCTGCACCCTGCGATGGAGCACACCCCAGAGCCAAGGGTGCCGACGGAGCCAGCGCTCCAATGGGTCAATCGCCCGAAAAAGAAGAGGATTCAACGCGATCGAGATCAGCGCGCAAGTGACGAGAAGGCTCTGTCCTTCCGAGTTCAGTATTTTCAGCTGGCGGCCCAAGTCGGCGAGAATGAATGAAAACTCCCCGATCTGCGCGAGGCCGACCGCCACGGTCAGGGCGGTCCGTACCGAGTAACCCATGAGCCAGATGATGCCGAGGGCGACCAGTGGCTTGGCGAGCAGGATGATACCCAGCAGGCTCAGGAGGTAGGTTGGCCGTTCCAGAACGACCCTTGGATCGAACAGCATTCCAACCGCAACAAAGAACAACACGGCGAAGGCGTCTCTCATGGGAAGTGCATGGGCAGCCGCTTGGTGGCTGACTTCCGATTGACCCACCACCATCCCGGCAAGAAAGGCTCCGAGCGCCATGGATACGCCGAAAGCCAGGCCAGCTCCCGTGGCAATGCCCAGCGCCAGAGCGAGGACGGCCAAGGTGAATAGCTCCTGGGAGCGCGACCTGGCCACCTGCCTCAGGAGCCAAGGAACCGCCTTGGTGCCGACCACGAAGACCAAACCACCCAGTGCGACGATCTTCACGACGGCGATTCCCAGCGAAGTGAGCGGATCGGTTTCGCCCGATGATACGCCGCCCAGCATGCCAGCGACACCGGGCAGGAGTACCAAGACCAGAACCGTGAAGATGTCCTCTACGATCAGCCAACCTACCGCGATGTGTCCCTGGCTGCTCTGAAGAACGTTGTTGTCCATGAGCACTCGGATCAGCACCACCGTACTGGCCACCGAGATGGCGACCCCGACCACGAACCCGCTTGCCGCGCCTCCTTCGAATATCAGCGCGGCCAGAATCCCGAGACTTGTCGCGACGAGGATCTGCCCCATAGCGCCGGGTATCGCGATTCTCCGAACCGCAAGAAGGTCCCTTATCTGAAAATGGAGGCCGACACCGAACATCAGCAGGATCACGCCGATCTCCGCGAATTGGGCAGCCATTGTCGGATCGGCCACGAAGCCGGGGGTCTGGGGACCGAGAACAATGCCGGCGAGGAGGTACCCGAGGATGGGAGAGAGGCCCAGCCGCTGCGTCAGCAGCCCCAGCGCCAGCGCGGCAACCAGGCTGACGGAGAGGCTGATCAACATTCCGAAGTCGTGCATGGCCGGAAGATACCCCGAGGGCTCGCTTTGGCAAAGCGGTTCTGGCGCCCGCTGAAGTGGCATTAGTTAGGCTTCTATCGCTTCTGGGTGATCCCATTCACGCAGGTCCGGTCGATCCGACTTGACCCGGTTAGCGGACAAAATGCGTACGTTCCAGGTCGGCCCGCTGCGCTTCCAGCTCGCCGCGGAGAACAGCCTCGTGACTGGCGACACGGATGCACGTCGTCGCGCAGGCGTTCGGCGGACCCCGGACCACAAGGTCCTCTTCGAGCTCCGGAGCGGCGCCGCCGAGGCGCTCCGGTCGATGGCGAACCCGTGGAGGCAAGCGGTATGGTGCTCGACCACATCAAGCTCGACGACCTGGTGGGAGGAACCTACGAGCTCTCGGGGCGGCTCGTTCACTCGATGGACATCGACACCATCGCCCCATGGGCTCCCCACCCTTCTGGCTCTTGATCCTCCAAGCCGATCTAGAACGGATTTCGAAATCATCCTCAGACAGAGAAGCAGGGATCAGGGTGCTACAATGCGCACCGAGCTTCTCCTTGGAAACGAAAAGCCCCTTGAGGAAACGCTTGGCGAGCTTGAAGATCCAATACTTCTCGGGCGAGCCAGGGCGGCGCACGAGCGCCAGACAGACGGTGGCAACCCGCCGTTCACGAGACCTGTTACTTTTCGACTCGGCGTCTGACGAACTTGATGAGCGAGATCTCGTATATTGACGCCAGATTCACTTTGGCAAACGTTTTCCAATTTCGGACGGCTTCTCGATCTTGGCTTCGATTGCCTTGCTTCCGCGGAAAAACAACGCCCTAGGCGGCAAAGTGAGGGGCGAAGGGAACAAAGAGGCGAGACAGAAGGGGGAAATTCGGGTTCACAGGGCTCCGGAGACACACCTCTCCGGCGACAGGACCGGCCTTGCTCTCGGAGGAGTGAACGCTAGTGCGCGAGCACGAGCTCCACGACGGTGTACGTGGGAACTGGCTCCCGAACCACCTGGTCGCTGAGCTGGGGAATCCCGATGCGACACCGTCCCAAGAGACTCTCCATGAGCGCCGGGCGCCGCCACGTGAGCTCCGAAGGCGCCTGGCCTTTCACACCGATCGTTCCCGCGTGGATCATGCGGTGGTGGAAAACGCAGACGGTCAATAGGTTTTGAGGCGAGTTGCTTCGGGCCCGACCCTTCTTTCCGCTGCGGCTCCGGAACCGGATGTGATGGACGTGGAGCTCACTACGCGCGCCGCAATCGGGGTACTGACAGCGGTAGGCATCTCGCTCCAGCACGTATTGCCACGTCTTGCCGTACTCGGCGATCGCCGTGGGAGAGGGAAGGTCGTCATTGTCGGGACAGACGCGGAGCTCGACGGCCGCGGCCTCCTCATCGGAGGGTGCGTCTTCTACTTGCTGCTGTTCCTTGACGGTCGTGTCTTCACAGCACTCGTTTTCTTCTTTCCGGTAAGCAAGGTAGGCGTACGTGGCCAAGAACTCGCCGGCGATTAGCTCCAGGCAACGCCCGACATCGAGATCCTCTCCGGTCATGCGGCGGCAGACCTCCAGAGCGTTTTCCCAGACGGCCGCCTGATCCTTGGTGAGCCAGGCGCGGATTTTC
>Ga0214472_10005540_pt1 | contig 13265 bp, 6 predicted proteins | sample RVTome_6_FD_207662 | JGI IMG/M metagenome (GOLD analysis project Ga0214472, IMG submission 207662) | Soil microbial communities from uranium-contaminated site in the Upper Colorado River Basin, Wyoming, United States - RVT140D175 | ecosystem: Environmental > Terrestrial > Soil > Contaminated >... | reverse complement strand
CTTCGACTGGAACCACCCCCGAAAGATCAACCGCAAGCTCTACGAACAGCTCCTCGCCTTCGACTTCCTCGACACCGCCCACAACGTCCTGTTGCGAGGAGCCTCCGGCCTCGGCAAGACCACCCCCCGGCGCGCCCCGCTCATCCTCGTGCCCGTGGCGCTCGAGCGTGAGGGAGTTGGAAAGGCGTTCAAGCTCTCGTGGAATAGCGAAGACGTTATGGAGAACATCTCCTTGCGGGCCAAGCTCGGCGAAATCGGCATCGGCTTCCCCGAGTTTGTGGTCCCCGAAAACAAGGACGGAGTGGTCGCGTACTTCGACCAGGTATCCCGAGCCGTCGAGCAGAATGAGCGCTGGAAGGTCACAACGGAGATCGCCCTCGATTTCTTCAGCTTTACCAAGTTTGTCATGTACAAGGATCTGGATCCCAGCGTGTGGCCGGAGGACGACCCCCTGATTTCCCGGGGCGTTCTGGAGATGGTCTTGGATCCCAAGGAAACGGCCTCAAGTGGCGTACCTTTCGACCCGGACAAGATCGACGAAACCCTGGATCCCACGCAGATGTATCATGTGATGGATGCCGATCCTTCACAGATGGCCGCCATCGAAGATGTCAAGGCCGGCCACAGTCTGGTCATCGAGGGCCCACCGGGAACAGGAAAATCGCAGACCATCACGAATATGATCGCCGAACTCATGGCTGCAGGGAAGTCGGTTCTGTTCGTATCCGAAAAGATGGCCGCTTTGGAGGTGGTCAAGGACCGTTTGGACCGGGTCGGGCTTGGGTCCTTCTGCATAGAGATACACAGCCGAAAGGCCAATAAGCGGCGGTTTCTGGACCAGATCGGTCATTCGGCAAGCCTGCCCTTTCCCCCTGTTCAAGGTACTGAGGAGGAGTTCCGCGAGTTGGTTTCTCTGCGCGACCAACTGAACCACTATGCTGCTGCTCTTGCCCGGCCGTTGGGAAGATTGGGCGTCACTCCCGGACAGGCGTTCCAGGATCGCGAGAAGGCTGCAAAGCACTTTGCGACCGTCGACCGCCCCCTGCCTGCTTTGTCGATGGAAGATCCAACGGAGTGGTCCGGGGAAGAGGTGGAGCTTGCGCGCCGGGCTCTTCACGATCTTGTCAGCGCCCATCGGGCCGTTGCTCCCGCCGCCGAGCACCCCTGGCGCTGGTGTATGGCCACGGTTCTTCTTCCCCCCGATGTCGACCAAGTCAGGGCCCACCTGGTGAGTATCCGTCGGTCCGCTGAGAGGAGCCTGCAGGGGATCACGCAAATCACGGAGACGCTTGGGGCCGCTCCCGCGACAACAAGCTCCGGGCTCCCCGACATGGTGGCCACTGCACGGTTCCTCATGGCGGCACCGGCCGTCGAGTCGCAGTTCCTGAAGGAGGCCGAGGAGCCCTATAGCACAGATCGATCCGCCCTCATTGCAGCCATCCGGGAATTTAATGAAATCCGTGCCAAGGCAAAGTCCCGTTTCACGGAAGAGGCTTTCGACGAAGACCCTGCCATCCTTCTGACAGACTTCCGTCCCCGGGCCCACCGGTTCCTGCGCATCTTTGACGGAATGTACCGGAACCTACGACGTAGGATCGGCTTCCTGTACCCTTCGGGGAAAGCACCCAAGAATGACGTCGTCATTCAGGATCTCGAATTGCTTCAGCAGGTGAATGCACAAGGGGCAGCAATCGGGGACCGGAACCAAGAAGGACTCAAGGCATTCGGTTCTGCATGGAGGGGTGTGCAATCCGACGTGGATGCACTCAGGGAATTGGATGCGTGGATAACCCAGCTCCAGGAGGGCCTCCAAAAGGGACAGATTCTCAGTGCTTCACTTAGCGCCCTTCCGTGCAAGCAGCCGACTGCCGTGCATGAGGAAGTGGATGCACTAACCGAAGTTGGGAAGCGCCTGGAGACTGAGTTGGCCGCGGTTACCGAACTATTGCGGTTGGACGTAAGCGTGCTCCCTGGAGGGGGCTGGGGCACGACCCCATTCGAGACAATCCTTTCGCAAGTGATTCGCTGGGAGGCCGAGCTTCCGTCACTGCTCCGCTGGACCACGTACGTCGCACGATGCAAGGACGCAGAGATGACGCGTGCCGCTCCAGTGGTCCAGGCTCTGGCCAATGCTTCATGGCCCTCCGAAGACATTCTCCCCGTCTTTGAGGGGAATGTGGCGGATGCGTTTCTCCGAAAGGCGTTTCGAGAGCGTGCGGAGTTGGCCTCGTTCTCCCCGGATATTCATGAGGATCGTGTAAAGCGATTCTCGCAACTTGATCGGCGCCTCATAAGCAAGAACCGGCAACGACTTGCGGCGAAGCTGTCCCAGTCGCGGCCTGTCCTATCGGGTGGCGCCTCCCCGTCCTCGGAAACCGGCATTCTGATCGGTCAGATCAACAGGAAGCGGGGGCATATGCCCATTCGACAATTACTGAATCGATGCGGGAACGCGATTCGAAGCATCACGCCTTGCTTCATGATGAGTCCTCTGTCCGTGGCCCAGTTTTTGGACCCGCAAGGAGCTGGCTTCGATGTTGTGATCTTCGACGAAGCAAGCCAGGTCCGGCCAGAGGAAGCTCTGGGTGCTCTGATTCGTGCGAGGCAGGCCATTGTTATAGGGGATACGCAGCAACTGCCACCGACCAGTTTCTTTGATCACTTCGTGGAAGGGGATGAGGAACTCTCGGACGAGAGTGTAACCGGGATTGGTGAAGTAGAGAGTATTCTCCATCAATGTCGCCGGGTGTTCGGGGTGAGAAGGTTGACCTGGCACTACCGTAGCCGACATGAGTCGCTCGTAGCGGTCTCTAACCGAGAGTTTTACAATAACGAGCTCAGGATCTTTCCTGCATCCAGCGACCGCAGCCAATCTCTTGGGCTGACCCTGTCATTGCTCCGGGATTCGATTTATGATCGGGGCCGGAGCGCCACCAACCGCCAGGAGGCCCGCGCCGTTGCGGAGGCGGTTATCCGTCACTACCAAGACTCCCCGGAGGTTACTCTCGGTGTTGGGACCTTCAGTTCGGCCCAACAGCGAGCCATCCAGCAAGAAGTCGAGGCCCTCCGTCAGGACCGCCCAGAATTGGATGAGTTCTTTGGGCACGGAAGCAACGAGCCATTCTTCGTGAAGAATCTGGAGACCATCCAGGGAGACGAGCGGGATGTTATTCTTGTCAGCGTCGGTTATGGACGCGACGAAAACGGGAGGCTAAATCGGACTTTTGGCCCCGTCAACCTGGACGGCGGGGAGCGCCGTCTCAACGTGCTCTTTACCAGAGCGCGCAGCAGGTGTGAGATCTTCTCCAACTTCACAGCAGATGATTTGGTAGCCGAGCCCACCTCTTCCCGCGGAATCCACGTGTTGAAGATGTTCCTCGAATACGCAGATACCGGGATCCTGCCAGAGGACAGGACGATGCGGGCCGACTCCGAATCCCCCTTTGAGGACTCGGTTGCAGACGTGTTGCGGAGCAATGGGTATGAAGTCGTACACCAAGTGGGGTGTGCAGGATTCCGGATCGATCTCGGGGTCCGGGATCCGGCTGCCAGGGGGAGGTTCGTAATCGGAATCGAATGTGACGGACGCAAGTATCACAGTTCTCCCGTGGCGCGAGACAGAGACCGGCTTCGCCAACAGGTCTTGGAGAGTCGGGGATGGCGGATCTACCGTGTGTGGTCAACTGACTGGTATCGCAGCCGTGAAGATGCCACCGATCGTTTGTTGCGGGCGATGGCAAACGCGAGAAGTAGCCCTGTGATTGCATCGCCCGCAACCGAAGTAAGGGAAGAGCGCAACGTATCATCGCCAGAAGTTGCGAGGCAACGTGCTGAGGCAACGGCCATACCTATATACGAACGAGCTTCACTACAACAAGTTCCGCGGGGTGAGCTTCACCTGCAATCCGTGGCCACGCTGAAACCGCTCATTGAGAACGTCGTGCAGGTGGAATCTCCTGTTCACTTTGACGAGGTCGTCCGACGCATCCGAGAGCACTGGGGGGTTGGAAGGGCCGGTTCTCGCATTCGGAAGGCCATCGAGCTCGCTGTTAGAGGAGCGTCTCGAGACAAGAGGGTCGTTCAGAGGGGTGACTTCCTGTGGTCCCAGGGGGCGCCAGTGAAGCTCAGACGGCGGGTGCAGGACCCTCCGCCGGACATCCGGCTCATCTGTGATGAGGAGATCGCTGAGGGTATTCACCAAGTGCTCCGGGAGCAATTCGCAACACCACGGGAAGAGCTCATATCTGCCACAGCGCGGCTATTTGGCATCCAACGGGCAAAGCGCAATGTGTCTAGCCGCATTGGAGAGGTCATAGACTCCTTGGTTGCGCAGGGCGGTCTTACTGCACGTGGCGGTAGGCTTGAGGCAGGGAGGCAGTAGCTGGATGTGTGGGAAGAGAATCGAAACAAGCACCCATAGCCCGACCGGGTCAGGGGACGAAGTCCTAGCCGCATAGGTTTGGGAGGCACGCATGGCGCTCACAAATCAGGATGGACAACCTCTTCAGCCGGCATTCAACCGCGCAAGGCGTATCGAGCGCGACATTTCCGAGATGCTGGGGCTTGTAAAGGGCGTCTTGGGGGATGGTGCCGTTACCACGTCTGAAGCGGAGCTCCTGCGGGATTGGATTGAGTCCCACCCAGATGCCAGAAGCACATGGCCGATAAACAGGATTCACGAGAGATTGGAGCTGATCTTCGAGGATGGCCGCGTCGACGAGGGGGAGCGAATCGAACTCGCAGATCTGCTACAGTCCATTGTCGGAGGACAGGCGGGGATTATAGTCGGTTCCGACGCCGCCAGTGAACTTCCCGTCGATAAACCGACTCCTGCTATGCGATGGAATGGGTCAATCTTCGTGTTCACCGGGAAGTTTGCATACGGTCCACGGAAAGCGTGCGAGGGTGAAGTCGTCCGGCTCGGGGGTCGGTGTTCCAGCACCATCACAAAGTCAACCGGGTACGTGATCATCGGGACCTTCGGAAGTCGCGACTGGATTCATACCTCCTTCGGGAGGAAGATCGAGAAGGCAGTCAAGTACAGAGATTCAGGTTGCGACCTATCGATTGTATCCGAAGATCAATGGGCCGCTGCTCTTCCACCATTGTAATTGAGCCGATGAAACACCACTCCGCGCCATTCCAAACCGTATACTGAGGGAACATGCCAGCAAAGCGGATAAATTCACAAGACGTTGCCGAGTTCTATGAGAGGCTCAAGAAGAACCAGCCGAACAAGCTTGCCGTGACGGCCCGTCGATTCGAAATCTCTGAGAGTTCTGTTGTTAGGCACATTCGATTCTGGTGGCCGGGCGTGAAGTACCAAGCCGAGTTCGGCGACGATGTTGGCGGCGGCAGGCCAAGGTGGGACATTCCAGACACCGAGCTTCTGAATGCTCTGAACGAGAACGGAACCATCGCCAAAACTGCTAAGGTGCTTCAGACCACACCGGTCACCCTGAGCAAGGCCGTAGAGCGAAAGGGGATACAGCAAATGTGGGTAAGGCGATCTGGCCGGCGCTAGGAAGCGGTTTTCCTCTCAGGCAGGGAGAAAGTTGGGATGCCCCAAGGAAAGCGCTTGGTTGCGACGTTGCGCCGCGACGGCCGTATCAGCTATGACGGAGAGATCTATGATAGCCCTCACTTGGCAGCCCGGGCTGCCGTGGGGCGCAGGTGCAACGGCTGGAGCTTCTGGAGATACAAGAACCGGCGTGGGGAATGGGTCCCCCTTAAGCAGCTGAAGACTTAGCGTGACTGCGGAACTGAATCCAGGGTCGATCGAATGGCAGAGGCAACGATACGGAATCATGCTGGGCCAGCGTGAGGACTACCCGCTCCCCAGGACCCGACCGGAGAAGAGATGGTCAGGTTCAGCCGTTTGGTTGGAGATGAGGTTGATGTGATGCCTTACGGGCCCTGGAACGATTCATCTACCAGGCCGTCGCTGGGATCGGGATCACCACACCATCCTGCACAGGAAGCTGGTGCTTGAGTGACGACTGGAGGCTGGACCCCAGGCTTGCAAAGCAAGCTAGGAAGGGTCATTATTCGGGCTAACCCTCTTCGCTAGGTTATCCGGACGATGGCCGATTTTTTTGATCAACCCATCCTCAACTCCCCCTATGAGTATCCCGGGCGTCACTGGGAGCTGGACGAGTCCGGCCAGCCTACGGGGGAGATAGCCGACGAACGGCGATCCGTCACGTTCATCACTCCGATCCCAAAGCCCAAGAAGCAGCGAAGGACAGCAGAGCAAGAGAAGCTGGTCCTCGGCGAGGGACGAGGGCTCTCCAGTAAAGCGCAGCTGTATCAGGAAAGGCCGCTTATCAACAGCCTGCGGCGGCATATTGATCTCTGGCGCCAGATCCCCGACCCCAGCAAGTGGGGAGTTACGCCGGAGACGGAACGAATTCTCAAGCATTGGCGTGACCATAGATTTGCCGCCATTCAGCCCTTCTTTTGCCAGGTCGAGGCAGCTGAAACGCTGATTTGGCTCACCGAGGTCGCTCCATCCCTTGGCAAGCAGGGCCGGGCCTTTCTCGATCACCTGGAAGATGCCAATGAGCAGGCCAATGCCGGACTCTCCCGGATAGCCCTCAAGATGGCCACGGGTGCGGGCAAGACCACGGTCATGGCCATGATCATCGCCTGGCAGACCGTGAACGCCATTCGCCGCCCGGGGAGCAAGAGATTCACCCGCGGGTTCCTGGTCGTCACGCCGGGGATCACGATCCGAGACCGGCTCCGAGTGCTTCAGCCTAACGACCTGGACAACTACTACAAGAGCCGGGAGCTGGTCCCTAGCGACATGCTTCGCGACCTGGAGCGGGCCAAGATCGTTATCACGAACTACCACGCATTCAAGCTTCGGGAGACTCTGGACCTCTCCAAGGGCGGCCGCTCCCTTCTCCAGGGTCGAGGGCCCGCACTGTCTACGCTCGAAACCGAAGGCCAGATGCTTCAGCGGGTTATGCCGGAGTTGATGGGGATGAAGAACATCCTGGCCATCAGCGATGAGGCCCATCACTGCTATCGGGAGAAGGCCGAGGATGGTGAAGGCACCCTTAAGGGGGATGACCGGAAGGAAGCCGAGAAGAACAGGGAGGCGGCTCGGCTCTGGATCTCGGGACTTGAGATGGTCAATCGGAAGCTGGGTCTCCAGCGTGTCGTTGATCTCTCTGCCACACCGTTCTTCCTAAGGGGCTCCGGATACGCCGAGGGGACACTCTTTCCCTGGACGATGAGCGACTTCTCCCTGATGGATGCCATCGAAAGTGGGATCGTCAAGCTCCCGCGAGTCCCGGTGGCCGACAACATCCCCGGCGCCGATATGCCCAAGTTCCGCAACCTCTGGGAGTACATCGGGAAGAAGATGCCCAAGAAGGGTCGGGGTAAGGGAAAGCAGCTCGACCCGCTCAGCATCCCGGTGGAACTGCAGACGGCTCTCGAAGCTTTGTACGGCCACTACGAGAAGACGTTTGCTCTCTGGGATGAGGCGGGGATTGAGGTACCGCCCTGCTTCATCGTGGTTTGCAACAACACCGCAACCTCAAAGCTCGTCTACGACTACATTTCAGGTTTTGTTCGGGAGAGCGAGGATGGTTCAGAGCATGTCGAGAATGGCCGACTAGCCCTCTTCCGCAACTTCGACGGGAACAACAACCCACTGGCCCGTCCGAGGACTCTGCTGATTGATAGCGAGCAGCTGGAATCCGGCGATGCCCTCGACGCCAACTTCCGAAAGATGGCCGGTGACGAGATCGAGCAATTTCGGCGGGAGATCATCGCCCGCACCGGAGACCGACAGGCCGCCGAGCACATCTCCGACCAGGATCTGCTCCGGGAGGTCATGAACACTGTCGGCAAGAAGGACCGCCTAGGGGAGTCCATCCGCTGCGTCGTCTCGGTTTCGATGCTGACCGAGGGCTGGGATGCCAACTCCGTGACTCACGTCCTCGGCGTTCGTGCGTTCGGGACCCAGTTGCTCTGTGAGCAGGTCGTGGGCCGGGCCTTACGCCGCCAGTCCTATGAGCTTAACGAAGAGGGACTCTTCAACGTCGAGTATGCCGACGTACTGGGCATCCCCTTCGACTTCACGGCCAAACCGGTGGTGGCCCCGCCTCAAAAGCCCAGGGAAACGGTGGCAGTCTACGCTGTCACCCCCCAACGGGACGCCTGCGAGATCAAATTCCCGCGAGTGGCAGGCTACCGAGTGGAGTTGCCCCAGGAGCGGCTCACCGCCGAGTACGACGACGAGGCCATTCTCACCCTCACTCCGGACAATGTGGGGCCGTCCATCACCAGGAACGAGGGCATCATCGGGGAAGGTGTAGACCTAAATCTCATACACACCAACACCTTGCGGACCTCGACACTCGTCTATCACCTCACTCAGCGCCTGCTCTACACGAAGTGGCGGGACCCCGGCGAGGAGCCGAAGCTGTATCTGTTCGGCCAGCTCAAACGCATCACCCAGCAGTGGCTTGAGACCCATCTGGTCTGTAAGGGGGGCACCTACCCCGCCCAGCTGATGTACCAGGAACTGGCGGACATGGCCTGCGAGAAGATCACGCGGGGGATCGTGTCCAGTCTCATGGGCGAGCGCCCCATCAAGGCCGTTCTGGACCCGTACAACCCCGTGGGCTCGACCCTGTACGTCAACTTCAACACCTCGAAAGAGACCCGCTGGAAGACCGACCCCCGTAAGTGCCACATCAACTGGGTGGTCTCCGACAGCACGTGGGAAGAAGAGTTCGCTCGAGTGGTCGAGGCTCATCCCAAGGTTCGGGCCTACGTGAAGAACCACGGCCTCGGGTTCGAGGTGCCCTACCGGTACGGGTCCATCGCCCGGCGCTACCTCCCCGACTTCATTGTCCTCGTGGACGACGGCCGGGGCGAAGACGATCCCCTGCACCTGGTGGTCGAGATCAAGGGCTACCGGGGCGAGGACGCCAAGGAGAAGAAGGCCACGATGGATACCTACTGGGTGCCGGGGGTCAACCACCTCAAGACCTACGGCCGGTGGGCGTTCGCTGAGTTCACCGACGTGTATGAGATCGATGCCGAGTTCAACAAGCTGATCGCCGACGCCATCGAGGCCGGCGGTCAGACCGAGCCCACTGCGTAAGGACTCTCACCGCATGGCCAAAAAGACACGCAAAAAAAAGACCAAGAAGCAGGTTAAGACCCTGACCCACACCGAGGCGTCCCGGCGGAATATCCCCACAGCCGAGTATCAATCGGTGATGCAGAAGGATGACCAGAGTCCGCTCCAGGTAGCCTACGAGCGCCGGAACCTGGACCTGGACCCCCAGCTTGTTTGGCGCGGAAAGGATTTGCAGGATTGGTCGGATCTAGTAGTGCCCGCCCCCCCGCTTTTCATTCAGGAGAAGGTTCACCCCAAAGTCCTCATCGATGACCTGCTTCGACAGAGTGAGAAACAGCGGGCCAAAAAAGAGTCCGAGGAAGAGGGGTTCCAGGGCGACCTATTCGACAACTTCAATGGGCTTCCCAACACCGACGCCAAGACCGAGTTTTATCAGCACGACGCGAACTGGTCGAACAGGATGATTCTGGGAGACAGTCTTCAGGTCATGGCGTCATTGGCCGAACGCGAGGGCCTGCGCGGGAAGGTCCAGTGCATTTACATCGACCCCCCGTACGGGATCAAGTTCAATTCAAACTTCCAGTGGTCTACGACCTCGCGAACGGTCAAGGACGGAAGGTTTGAGCACATCACTCGCGAGCCGGAGCAGGTGAGAGCTTTCAGAGACACCTGGAGAGATGGAGTTCATAGCTATCTTACATATTTGCGAGACCGAATCGGCGTGGCAAGAGAATTGCTGCACGATTCCGGGTCGATCTTCGTGCAGATTGGGGACGATAATATTCACTTCGTCCGGAGTCTCCTGGACGAGATTTTTGGACCGGAAAACATTGTTGCTATTATTCCGTTCACAAAATCCAGCGGCACCAACAGCCCAATCGGGAAGACACTTGTACTGTCTTCAACGTCGGATTTCATACTCTGGTTCGCAAAGGACATTGACCGCATCAAATACAGGCAACTTTACGTGCACAAGTCAGAGGGGAGTTCATTTGACGCGGTATACACAAGAGGAAGCGCAGGAAACCCCTTTGCGCTTTCTGACATTACCTCCCAGACCCCTGGCAGAGAGCTTGACTTCCTGTTCCGCGGTAAAATCTACAACCCCCTGCCGCGTGGATGGCGTACAACGATTGACGGGTTGATCCGCCTTGCTCACGCAGACCGCATCGAACCAGTCAAGAACTCCATCCGCTACAAACAATTCCTTCTTGACTATCCGGTGATACCTCGAAACAACTTCTGGTCCGATACTGGCACGGGCAGCTTTACAGAGCCAAAGACGTACGTTGTGCAAACGGCTTTCAAGATCATTGAGCGTTGCCTCCTCATGGCATCGGACCCAGGTGATCTAGTGCTTGATCCGACCTGCGGGTCCGGAACAACAGCAACTGTCGCCGAGCACTGGGGTCGCCGGTGGATCACCATCGACACCTCCCGTGTGGCGCTTGCACTCGCACGCGCCCGCGTCATGGGTGCACGATACCCCTACTACCTTCTCGCCGACAGTCGCGACGGTCAGATCAAGGAAGCTGAGCTAAGCCGTACCGAACCCGCCGAAGTGCCTGCCCGCGGAAACATCCGACAGGGATTCGTTTATGAGCGGGTACCCCACATCACCCTCAAGGCGATCGCCAACAACGCTGAGATCGACGTGGTTTGGGAGAAATACCACGGGACCATGGAACCACTCCTCGAGAAGCTCAACGCTGTTCTGGGTGAGGCATGGGACGAGTGGGAGATCCCCCGCGAGGCCGCCCCCAAGTGGTCCGCCAACGCCAAGGATCTCCACGCCAAGTGGTGGAAGCAGCGGATCGCTCGGCAGCAGGAGATCGACGCCTCCATCGCGACCAACGCCGACTACGAGTACCGCCACGACAAGCCCTACGAGGACAAGCGCAAGGTCCGGGTGGCTGGGCCGTTCACTGTTGAGAGCCTTTCCCCCCATCGGACCCTTGCCATGGACGAGAACGACGAGCTGGTCGATCATGCCGCCGATGCCCAGGCTGAGTACGAAGGCTCCCAAGGCTTTGCGGCGATGGTCTTGGATAATCTCCGAACGGCCGGAGTTCAGCAGGCCCACAAGGAGGACAAGATCACCTTCTCCTCTATTAGCCCATGGCCGGGTGACTTCGTTTGCGCCGAGAGTCGGTACGTCGAGGGCAATCCCGACACCGGCAAGGAGAAGCGGGCTGCCATCTTCATCGGACCCGAGTTCGGCACCGTCTCCCGGCCAGACCTGGTCGCGGCCGCCCGTGAAGCTGGGGACGCCGACTTTGATGTCCTGGTGGTCTGTGCTTTCAACTATGAAGCCCACGCCACCGAATTTACCAAGTTGGGGCGTCTTCCGGTGCTGAAAGCTCGAATGAACGCCGACCTCCACATGGCTGACGATCTCAAGAACACCGGCAAGGGTAACCTGTTCGTGATCTTCGGCGAGCCGGACATTGAGATCCAAGATGTCAACGGCGATCGACTTCAAGTCAAAGTAAAGGGCGTCGATGTATTTCACCCCAACACCGGTGAAGTCCGTAGCGACGGTCCTGATGGCATCGCTTGCTGGTTCATTGACACGGACTACAACGAGGAGAGCTTCTTTGTCCGACATGCCTATTTCCTAGGTGCCAACGATCCTTACAAGGCGCTGAAAACAACCCTCAAGGCCGAGATTGACAAGGACGCGTGGGAGACGCTGCACAGCGACACGTCTAGGCCGTTCGAGAAACCAAGGTCTGGAAGGATAGCGGTCAAGGTGATCAATCATCTGGGGGACGAGGTCATGAAGGTGTTTCCAGTTAGTTAGGTAGTTAAAGTTGGTCGCTTCAAAAGCAAGAAAGTGCTGACCGAGGTGGGAACAGATGCATGAGGCGCGACGATTCTTGCGGTACGTCATTCCTGGGTTGGTCGCTAGCCTTGAGTTCTGGGTCTTACTGTGGCTAGCTGCTCCAACCCTTGCGAATACTCTTGTCTCAACTCTCACAAGTGAAGATGCGATCGGCGTGGCGCTGGGCAGCCTGCTAGTTTCTGGCGCGATTGGATTCGTTCTCGGAAACGTCCACCACACAGTTCTATCGCGTTGGACTTGGTACGGATTCGACTTTCGTGAGCTGGTGCAGGATTGCGTCTCGTCCGGAAGGTTGAGGGTCTTGGACGCAAGTAATAATCCAGTTGCCCCACCATTCTCGCAAGCTGAGGCTTGGATTATTCTGAATGCCGTATGGCATGGCGGAATGGACAGGCCACCCTTTTCGACTGGTGAAGGGAGGGCTGAGTCTCTTTCGGACTTTGTTCACTCTGCGGGTTCGCTAGCTGTTGGAGCCTTGCTAGTACCCATTCTCGTCTGGCTTGTTGTTCTTCTCAATGGAACCTACGAGATGTGCCCTCCGTTCGATTGGCTTCGATCCATTCTTGTGATCTTGGTAGCCTTGGGCTCATTGGTGTTGGTTTGGTTTGGCTACTTCGGGTTGAGAGATACGTGCCAAGGTTTCATTGCAGGTGTATTCATCGCCGGCCTTCAAGCCCAGTGGCGTGTAACGGGCTTGGCGCGGTAAATCTTGCCTGGTCCTGCTTCTTAGGACACCGCTGTACCCGTTTTCTTCCCCTGTAGGCCATCCTCCGCCGTCCTGTGGGACGCCGTAGATTGCACTAAGCCGGGGGCCTCGTATAAGCCTTTGCTGGCAAGCGGTTAGCGGGGTTGCTCAGTTGTTGGCGTGGGATGGATTCGGCGTTGCGAGGCCGAAATGGGACCAAACTTCACAGGCTGAACTTTGGCGTCCCAGGGGACACACGAGTAGGGACGACGATGTTCCCAGTTGGGGATTCGCATCCAGTGAAGCCTTGATCTTCTTGCCCCTCCGAGGCCCAATGTCCCCATGCCCTACCTCAGCCCACCGACGCTTACCCAGGACGAGCAGGAGACCCTCTTGGCAGCCTCCAGCGCCCATCCCAGGGACCACCTGATTCTCTCCCTGGCCCTGGGCACGGCCCTTCGGCTTGCCGAGCTGGTGGGGCTCAACGTGGGGGATCTGTACTTCCCCGGCGGCAAGCCCAGGTCCCGCATGCGCCTACGGAGGGAGATCGCCAAGTGCGGTCGCGGGGGAGACGTCTTCCTGCCGGACGCCCTGAGGCCCAAGCTGGTGGCATTTCGGAGCTACAAAGT
>Ga0214472_10005539_pt1 | contig 13265 bp, 5 predicted proteins | sample RVTome_6_FD_207662 | JGI IMG/M metagenome (GOLD analysis project Ga0214472, IMG submission 207662) | Soil microbial communities from uranium-contaminated site in the Upper Colorado River Basin, Wyoming, United States - RVT140D175 | ecosystem: Environmental > Terrestrial > Soil > Contaminated >... | reverse complement strand
TTGCAGGAACCTCTAATACTTCAAAGGCTTCAACCACAGAATGACTTTGACTTGACCCTTGCCCTGTATGGACCTTAAACACTTTTTAACAATTTTTACCCACTCGATTACACGAAGACCCAAAATATTTTTTGTTTTTCTTCTTAGAAGTTTGGAAATTATTTCCAGTAATAACTGGTTTAAGTTTAATTTTTTCTTATTTTTTACTTCACTTAAACCCCTCCCAAATGACTAATCCAGAATTAATTTTTAAACCCCCTTATTTTAGGTTGGAACCGGGCAATGTTGCTCCGGCTTAATCACTTCTTCCATTAGACTCTCCCCTAAAAAGAATTTGAATCCCCCCAAAGAAAAAACCATTTTTTGGTCCTTAAATCCGTCTTCAATATTAACTATTTTTGACCTCAGGTAAGAGGATGACAGGAAAGGTAAATCTACAACATGAGAATTCTGTTTGAGACATTCCTATTTTATTGAAAACAAAAAGGGAAAGGTAGATTTTGATTATAAAACACGTTCCAAGGAATTTCAAAAAAATTTTAGGCCGTTTAAGTCAAAGGAGGGCCGGAAAATGGCAATTAAAAAATTCTTTCTCCTTAAAACTGAAAATTGTTTCCGGGTGGTTTTTGGAATAGGTGTAGGGTTTTTCTTTTTTAATTTTTTATCGATGCCGGTTTATTCTTTGGTTTTGGATGAAGAGAAGAAAGGGGAGAATTTTCAGCCAAATAAAACACTTTATTTGGAAAAAGGTCACAAAAAACTTCGAGAGGGAAAGGGTAAACGTCATGTGCCCGGTGAGGTTCTAGTAAAATTCAAGAAAAATGTAATAAAAAAAAGAAAAATGAATGCCCATGTTCAAGCCGATACAGAAGTGATCAGAGAAATTCCTCAATTAAGGGTTCATCGCGTAAAATCCAGAAAAGGGGAGTCCACCGAGGTGTTGCTTAAACGATACCTCAGAAACCCCAATGTGGAGTATGCGGAACCTAATGTCCTTTTTCAAATTCAACTTTTTCCCAACGACCCTTTCTTTTCGGATTTATATGGGTTGCATAATACGGGTCAAACCGGAGGGACGGTAAATTCAGATATTAAAGCTGTGGAGGTTTGGGATTTCCAAGTAGGAGATAGTGCCGTTATCATTGCAGATATTGATACGGGTGTGGATTATACACACCCTGATCTTTTAGGGAACATGTGGGCCAACCCGGGGGAAATCCCAGGAAATGGGATCGATGATGACGGAAATGGCTTTATAGATGACTTCCGAGGTTGGGATTTTTACAACATGGACAATGATCCGATGGATGATCATGGACATGGTACCCATACTGCAGGGACCATTGCTGCCGAAGGGAATAATGGATTGGGTGTTGTGGGAGTTACATGGAAGGCGAAAATCATGCCTTTAAAATTTTTGAACTCAGGAGGATCAGGGAGCTCAGAGGATGCAGCCTTAGCAATTATCTATGCCGCTGACATGGGGGCAAAAGTGGCAAGCAACAGTTGGGGGTGTGGTCCTTCCTTTGATTGTTTCTCTCAAACCCTAGAGGATGCCATTGAATATGCGCAAAACAAGGGCATGCTTTTTGTGGCGGCTGCGGGGAATGCGGGCAATGATAATGATATGATAATGACCTATCCTTGTACTTCAATCCAATCTAATGTGGTCTGTGTTGCAGCAACTGATGATAGTGACAAAATGGCTTTCTTTTCCAGTTTTGGGGCAAATACAGTGGACCTGGGTGCCCCCGGGGTAAATATCCTTTCCACGGTTCCAACAGGTTCTTGTGTTCTTTGCGATCCCTCAGGGTATATATCGTTGAGCGGAACGTCTATGGCAACTCCTCATGTTTCAGGTGTTGCCGCTCTAATTTTTTCGGCCTTTCCCTCTTTTCAGTTGGAAGAAATTAAGGAAAACTTGCTCGGGGGTGTAGATTCCAATTCAACTCTTGCAGGAAAAACTGTAACAGGGGGGCGGTTAAATGCAGAAAAAGCGCTTAATATTAACTTTCTTATTAGCAGCTCTTCTGGTGACCAAATGGTTTTAAGTGGTGAATCCATAACTTTTACGATTACGGTCGCTTCCCTCAATGGGTTTAGTTCCCCGGTTACCCTAAACCTGCTTTCACCCGACCCAACCATTACGGGAACTTTTGACATTAATCCCATTATTCCTCCCGCAAACGGTTCTGCTGACATTACTTTAACCGTATCCACCTCCCTTGGGACCGCGAGAGGAAATTATTCCCTGGGTGTGCAGGGGAGGAATCCTCAGGGAGAGGTCCATACCTTTATGGTACATTTAAATGTTTTTGGGCCTGATTTTACAATTTCAGTAAACCCTTACTCGCAAACAATGGGGCCTAATGGTTTGTTGAACTATACCATTTCGGTGACTTCCCATGAGGGATACAGTGCCCCTGTAGCGTTAAGCCAAACAGCTCCGGACCCTGCCCTTTCGGGAAATTTTAGCCCCAGTATGGTGACACCCCCACCTGATGGGACGGTTACAGCTAATTTTACGTTAGGCGCTACTCCCCCTTTAGGTGCTGGGAATCAGGTTTTTACGATTCGGGGGGACGACGGAATTCGAACACGGAGCCAAACCGCTGAGGTATTCATTTCGTCGGATTTAACGGTTTTATCCCTTGGTGGGCCCTCCAGTGCCGCAATTGGAGATACAATCAATATCATAGATTTGGTCATGAATCAGGGCATTGGGACACCGAAGGGATTTTATGTGACGTATTATCTTTCCATGGATACGATTATTGACACCTCCGATATTCGAATTGGTAGTCGTTGGGCGGAAAACCTTTCCGGAGGGGCTACCCAAAGTGGTATGAGCAACTTGATTATTCCGGAGCGGGTACCTGTGGGTTCCTACCATTTAGGGGCTATCGTAGATAGTTCGGATATCATTTTTGAAGATAACGAAAATAACAATGCCATTCTTGGGAATACAGTCAACATTTTGCCTGGAAGTCTGCTTCCTTTTCAGAACTGGCATGTGCAGCATAGTGGACCTAAAAATGCAGGAACTTGGCCCAAGGTGGTTACAGACCCCTTTGGAAATATCGTTGTAAGTGGGGAAATATGCAAAAGTACGGATTCCCATGGGAATTGTACCAATTTGGATATCATCACCTTGAAATATAATTCGGGGGGTGGGCTCATCTGGGAGAAGGAATATGATAATGGGGGTTGGGATTATTCTGGTGTGCCTGCAGTGGATGGTGTTGGGAATGTTTATGTTGCGGGAAGTAGTTGCCAGAATGTCTCCAGTTCCGTTTCATGTGGGAATAGCGATATTCTTGTACTTAAATATGATCCGAATGGAACATTGCTCTGGCTTGAAAGGTTCGATGCTGGTTTAGAGGAAGGATCAATGGATTTAATTGTTGATTCAGGAGGAAATCTATTTCTGGCCGGTAACAGTGATAGCGATTATATCACCCTAAAATATAATTCCAACGGTCAGCAGATTTGGGTTTCTCGGTATGATCATGGTGGGATTGATTTTGCCACCTCACTTTGGGTAGATCCCATGGGGAATGTATTGGTCACGGGAATCAGCTCCAGCTCTGGTAGCTCCTACGATTATGCCACCATAAAATATGACAATAGCGGTAATCAAGTCTGGGTTTCACGTTATGACAATGGAAGTTGGGATGAAGCTTGGGACATTTGGGGGGATGCCAATGGGAATGTTTATGTAACCGGTCAAAGCTGCAGAGACATGACCTGTCCTGCCTTAAACGCAAATTTAGATATGACCACCATTAAGTATAATTCTAATGGAAACCCAATTTGGGTCTCACGGTATGATCATGGGGGGCACGATTGGGGGTTTTTGATTTCAGGAGATAATGCCGAGGGTGTATATGTTACAGGGCCCAGCGAGAATGGAGTCGATACCGATTACACAACATTAAAATATGACTTCAATGGAAATCAAATATGGGTAGCGAGATTAGATAACGATATGGATGTGCCAATGGATCTTAAAATCGATTCCATTGGAAACGTTTATGTCACCGGTAAAAGTTGTAAAGTTTCTTGTTGGAGCAGTTCTGATTTCTTTACCGTGAAATATGACAAAAATGCAAATCAAATTTGGGTGGCAAAGCTTGATAAAGAAGCGGTAGAGGGGGGTACTAGTCTTGGGGTGGATGATTCCGGAGATGTGTATGTTGCTGGTTTAAGCGAGGGAGATGTTTCCCTGTTGAAATATACCGAAACGTTAAACCCGATGTTAACTAATATTTCAACCCGAGGATATGTGGGAAGCGGAGCCAGTGTGATGATCGGAGGATTTATCATTGATGGAGATATTCCAAAAACCGTATTGGTCCGGGCCATGGGGCCAACCCTGGCGGATTTTGGAATCTCCGGGTTATTGAACAACCCAAACCTACAGCTTTTTTCAGGATCATCCATGATTGCTCAAAATAATGATTGGCAGAATACGGATCCTATGTGTGGGGTTCCAGCCGTGTGGTGTGGGAATGCCCAGGATATCATGGCTACGGGATTGGATCCGTGTACCGCGGCGACTACGGGATGTAAGCGGGATTCGGCCATATATATCACCTTACCCCCTGGAGCCTATACGGCAATCGTGAGTGGTGTAGGAGGAGGAACCGGAGTGGGTTTAATGGGGGTTTTTGATATTGATGAAAACAGGGAACCCAGGTTAGGAAACATATCCACACGAGGATTTGTCGGTAGTGGAGGAAAGGTGATGATCGGAGGATTTATTATTGGGGGAAATATTCCAAAAACCGTATTGGTCAGAGCCATGGGGCCAACCCTGGCGGAATTTGGAATTTCGGGGTCATTGAACAATCCAAATCTTCATCTCTTTTCAGGATCATCCCTGATTGCACAGAATAATAATTGGCAGACGACGGACCCATTATGTTCGGCTCCAGCGGTATCGTGTGGCGATGACCAAGATATCATCGCCACAGGTTTAGACCCGTGTAGTGCAGCGATTACAGGATGTGGGTTGGATTCAGCTATATACATAACCCTTCCACCGGGAGCCTATACAGCAATTGTGAGTGGAGTAAATAATGCGACGGGGGTGGGATTGGTGGGGGTGTTTGATGTGAATTAGCTTTTAAAAAAGTATAAAAAGGTGTTTTGAGAAGAGCCGTGTCCGATTTGGGCACGGCTCTTTTTTTGCCTATTACCACCAAAGGACAGGAAAAGCCTCAAAGTGTAAAAATTTATCACAAGATTTCAGTTCTAGATAACCCTAATTGTTTGAATTTAAAAGGCAAAAAGAGCAAATTGCAAATCAGCGTACTTTCAAAAAATTAATTAAAAAACTATTTTTATAAAATCCAAATAGGTTCTTTAAGTCCGAGTGAATTCATTTTTTTTCATATCACAAGGGGATAAGGGAAGGAAACATGGGTTTTTAAAAGGAGGGAAAAATGAAAACAGCACATTTAAAAATAAGGAAAAGCATGGGTTTTTTTCAGGTGGTTTTGTTTTTAGTGTTTATCCTGCCGTTTGTCGGATTTGCTCAGACGGTTTCTTTTGCTCCTCCGGTGCATTTTTCTGTCGGAAATAGTCCAAGGTCTGTAACTACAGGGGATTTCAATGGGGATGGGAATTTGGATTTGGCGGTTCCCAGCGTTTATAGCAACGATGTTTCTATTCTTTTGGGAAATGGTGCAGGCTCCTTTGGTAACCCAACGAGTTTTGGGGTCGGTTTAAGTCCGGTTGAAGCCGTTATAGGGGATTTTAATAAAGATGGAAGTCCGGACCTGGTGGCGGTCAATCTTTTTAGTAGCAATTTCTCCATTCTTTTGGGAGATGGAATGGGGTTCTTTGGGGTAACAGATTTTCCATTAAACGAAGGACCCTCTTCCGTCGCTGTGGGTGACTTCAATGAGGATGGAGATTTGGATTTGGCCTTCTCACATATTGTGGTGATGAACCAACAAGATATCTCGATCCTGTTTGGAGATGGTTCCGGTTCATTCTCCAACCCTACGTATTTTACCGCCGGCGGAGGATCAAACTCCATTGCAACCTGGGATTTTAATGGGGACTCCTATCTGGATTTAGCGGTAGCGAATGCTTCGGGAACGGTTTCCATTCTGCTTGGGACCGGAACCGGAACCTTTGGCCCGGTCACAAGCTATCCGGCAGGGGTAGGTTCCGATAGTTTAACCATCGGGGATTTCAATATGGATGGAAGAAAAGATTTGGCAAAATCCAATTCTTCCAGCAGTAATGTCTCCGTATTTCTTGGCAATGGGAATGGAACCTTTTCCACCGCATTAAACATTGCTGTCGGGGTTTTCCCCCGGTCTGTGGATGTTGGAGATCTGAATGGAGATGGAAAACAAGATCTGTTGGTGGTAAACCAAATAAGTGGTACTGTTTCTATCCTTTTGGGAAATGGTTCTGGGTCATTCGCTTCGCCATTAGACTTTGCCGTGGGAGCGGATACGGTTGGAGCTGCACTTGGAGATTTTAGTAAGGATGGAAGACCGGATATTTCAGTGGTACAACTGATGGATCATCGGGTTTCGATTTTTTTAAATACGACCCCTTTTGCGGGGAGTGGTTCCAATATCACCAACATTTCAACACGAGGATTTGTGGGGACTGGGGCAAACGTTCAGATTGGCGGGTTTATCATTGAGGGGACTGAACCAAAAACAGTATTAGTCCGTGCCCAAGGACCCAGCCTGGTGGATTTTGGGGTGTCAGGGGTTTTGGCAAATCCGACAATGCAATTATTCTCTGGGTCCACAATGATCGCCCAGAATAACAATTGGCAAAATACGGATCCATTATGTTTAGCCCCCGCGGTATCCTGTGGAAATAGCCAAGATATTATTGCCACCGGACTGGACCCGTGTTCAGCGGGTACCACGGGATGTACTTTGGATTCTGCGATTTATATCTCACTGCCTCCTGGGGCTTATACCGCCATCGTGAGCGGAGTGGGGGCTGGCACTGGGGTGGGACTCATTGGGGTTTTTGATGTGGATTCAACAACAGGAAATTCCAAATTGGGCAATATATCCACCCGCAGTTTTGTGGGGACCGGGGCCAATGTCCAAATTGGTGGTTTTATAGTTGAAGGAACCAACCCAAAAACCGTGTTGGTCAGGGCCCAAGGTCCAAGTTTGGTTGATTTCGGTGTCACGGGAGTTTTGGCTAATCCCACCATGCAAATTTTCTCAGGGTCTACGGTGATAGCCCAGAATAATAATTGGCAAACAACCGATCCATTGTGTGCAGCTCCGGCGATATCGTGCGGAAACGATCAAGATATCATTGCTACCGGATTAGATCCCTGTACAGCAGCGACAACCGGTTGCACCCTAGATTCTGCCGTCCATATCACTCTCCCTCCAGGGGCCTATACGGCTATTGTGAGTGGAGTCAATAATGCGACGGGAGTGGGTTTAGTGGGGGTGTTTGATGTAGATTGAGCGAAGGTAAGAAGAGAAAAGAATTGGATTAAAACTTTTGTTGAAAAAATATATAAAAGGCCGTGTTTATTTCTAAAGACGGCCTTTTTTTATTTCATTTTGTTTTTCTTGACCCAATTTTAAAAAAAGGGCAACATGGTTTTAAAAATAGTCTAGAGAATCATAAGGATTCTTTAAGAAAAGTGATCCTTTAAAATGAATAAGAATTTTTGGCCTATGTTTGGTTTTTTTTTCTGTGTCATTTTAGGAAACCCTCAATGGGTAGCAGGGGTGGAGGGTATTTATGTCCATGATATTGAAATTGATCCCACAAATCGAAAGGTCATATACATTGCAACGGACAATCAGGGAGTCCTGAAAAGTATAGATGGAGGGAAAAATTGGAATTTAGTCAATAAAGGCATTCAATCCTATCTTCTTTACGATTTAAAAATTCATCCGAAAAAACCTGACACGGTGTATGTGGCCAGCTGGGGAGGGGGACTTTATCAAAGCAAAAATGAGGGGCAAATTTGGGAAGAACAAAATAATGGCTTAGGGGATACCGCCATTTGGAGGATTTTTCTTTCTCCGGAACGAAGGGATCAAATTTATATACTAACCTCTAGCGGCGTATATACTCGAAAAGGGAAAATAAATTCCTGGGAATTACTGGATGGGGGGTTGAGTTTGGGTGACGAGGAGATCCCTCAATCATTCTTTGTACTTCCCGGGGCATCACCCATCCTTTTTTTGGGAACCGATCAAGGAATTTACCGGTGGGAAAGTTCCAATCAAAAATGGGAAAAAATCAGTCTGGCTGTCCCACTCAATGTGACCGAAATTGCCTATCGATTAAAAGACAGTGAACTTTTTTTCGGAACGATGAATGAAGGACTTTTTAGAAGTCCTGATCTTGGTAAAACATTTCAATTGGTAAAAGGGACCAAAGGAATCTGGATCAATCGGGTTATTTTTCACCCCGATGATCCAAATACTTTTTTTATTTTAACCCGATCAAAAGGGATTTTGAAAACCACTGACGAAGGAAGTTCTTGGGCTACTTTGAATGAAGGGATTTCCGATTCCTGGGTGACCGCTTTAGCGTTTGATCCCAAGAATTCAAATATTTTTTATGCGGGGACCCATGAGCATGGCATTTTTAAATCGGTTGATGGCGGGAAAAAATGGAAATCTATTTTGGAAAAGGCCATTCAGGCCCCTGAGAAAAGAAATACCGATTTATTGCCCAAAGACCCAGTTGGCCAAAAAAAGAAAATCCTCCCTCCTCCTGAATCCTTCAAAAAGTGTAACGAATGCCATGGGTGGACAGACCCGAAATTGGATTTTCATTCCCCTACCTATTACCGCATGGTCGCTAATCCCCGGGATTGGAGTGCAACGGTGAAGAGAATGAGCAAAAGGGCGCAACTTTCACTGGAAGAGGAAAAGGAAATTATTTTGTATCTGAATTCTTACTATGGAATTAAAAAATGAAATGAAAATTTTGGACATGATGTTCATTTAACTGGCAATTCCCCGCGGCTTGCGGCGTGGGATGCAGTAGATCTGTTGTAGCGGGCCCTTCGACTGATCTCAGGATGGGCTTCCCAAAACCATCTCCACCCCCCATTGGGGGGAAGGGCCTTTTTGATACCCCGCGGTCTTGCCGCGGAGAGCTTCATTTTAAAAAAATAGATCGTGAGGTCAATGGATCCAATGCTGTTGAATCGAAAAGCAGAGGTCAGCGGGTTTTTAATTTTATTTACTTTTTGTCTGTCGGTAGGGTTTTCCGGTTGTATAGAAAAAAGCTCTTTAACCCCTTCCCCGGACCAAACGATAGAGACGAACGTCCAATCGGACGTGAAAAGAGGAGAGGTTCTCCTTGGAGAGAAAGAATTTCCGATAACGACCCGGGATGTTGAAGAGGAAGAACCTTCTATGGCCTGGGATGGAACCCATTACCTTGTGGTGTGGCAGGACAAGCGCAGTGGGTCTTTTGATATTTATGGATCCCGGATAACGCCTTCGGGGAAGAATCTGGATCCCCAGGGTTTTCCAATATCGAGGGCCCCTTCTGATCAAATTAAGCCCAAAGTGATCTGGAACGGGAATAATTATTTTATCGTTTGGCAGGACAAACGAAATGGCCAGGTTTGGGAAATCTTTGGTGCTCGCGTGAATCCTACTGGAAAAGTTTTAGATGAAAATGGGATTCCTATTTCTGTGGGAAATGATTTCCGGGCGACTCCATCCCTTTCCTGGGATGGCAGAAATGTTTTGGTGGTTTGGGAGGAAAAAGGGGATCCATCCCGGGGATGGGATATTTTAGGGGCTAGGGTTGACTCTTTTGGAAAGGTGTTGGATCCTGCAGGTATTCCCATCGCCCGGGAGTCTGGGGACCAATACTATTCCGGGATTTCGTGGAATGGAGAAAATTATTGGGTGGTGTGGAGTGACCAAAGAAATGGGAGCGATTTTGACATTTTTGGCGCAAGAGTCAACCCAGATGGGGAGGTTTTGGATCCGGGGGGAATTCAAATTTCTAAAGCCGCAAATAACCAATACTATCCAAGCATCGGCTGGAATGGCCAATTTCATCTGGTGGCCTGGATGGATAAACGGAAGGGGGAGTCCGGAATTTATGGGGCCCGATTGACCTCGGGAGGGAAGGTCATGGATCCCGATGGAATTCCAATCGACGAATCCCCCAACTTTCACGCCCTTCCATTTGTGACATCACGAGGGAGTGAATTCATGGTGATTTGGGATGAAGAAGGGAAGGTGACGTTTAAGGATATCTACGGGACCCGAATGGATTCCAATGGCAATATTTTAGACCCTGGGTTCATTGAAATATATAAGGGGTTTGAGCGGCAAAGCCATTCGGTTTCTGCAACGGATGGAAAACGGTATTTGGTGGTTTGGAAAGATTATCGGGCGGGGATTCCTTTTCAAGGTGATATTTATGGCCGTTTTATTGATTTTTCCACCGATGGCATAAAACATAGCGAATTAAAGCCTTTACCCAGTGAGCCCAGACTGGGGCCCTATCTGATTCACCAAATCAGTATTGACAGCAGAAACCCAGAAATTCTTTATGCTGCAACCAGTCATTATGGAATTTTAAAAAGCGAAGATGCGGGAATGAATTGGAAATTAATGAATCAAGGCCTCAAAAGCTATACACATCACCAGATCATTATCCACCCCCATCATCCGAATATTTTATACGCCGGGGCCTGGGGAGGAGGGGTTTCAAAAAGCTGGGATGGGGGAGCGTCATGGCAGGAGATGAATACCGGGTTGGGAAACACGGCGGTTAACCAACTGGTTTTTCATCCAAATAATCCTGAGGAAATCTATGCGGTTTCTGAATCTGGAATTTTTAGAAGCTACAACGGAGGGGAGCACTGGGAGGGATTCAACAACGGATTAACCCTTGAGTACTCAGAAAGCCTTCAGACCCTGTTCTTCTTACCTTCTCAACCTGTTTCTCTCTTTATGGGCAGCACCAAGGCATTGTATTTTTGGGGTCAAAAGCTGAAAGGATGGGCCGTTCTGAGAAAACGGAAGGGTGAAGAATATACCGTCTTAGCAGGTTCCGTGGATGGGAAAGTTCTTTTGGTTGGCACTCGGGGGAGCGGATTACTCAAAAGCAAGGATGAGGGAAAAAATTGGGTTTCCTTAGATGAATTAAATTCATCATGGATTACCGATATGGTTTTTGATCCAACCGATGTAAAAATCTTTTACGTTGCAACCACAGATCAGGGAGTCATCAAAACCACTGACGGGGGCCGTTCCTGGAAAAAGCACAACCAAGGCCTTCCCGATCAAAATATCCGAACCATAGAAATTCATCCTTACCATCCCGAAATTCTTTATGCCGGAACCTATGAAGATGGTATTTACATCTCCAAAAATGGGGGGAAAAATTGGGAACCTGCCCATTCTATTCCCGAGCTTACAATGACTGAAATTTTAGGATCCCTTTCTCTCGATGAAGATGTTCGTTCTCCAGGTGATATTCAAAGGCTCATTGATAAAGGAGTGGCCGTGGGGAATGTTTTTGGTTTAGGAAGTGCGGGGGAGGTACCACAAGAATTTGTAAAATGTAATGGCTGCCATGGTTGGACTGAGCCCTTGTTGAATTTAAGAAAAACCTATTGGCGTGTCCCACCCAATACGCGTGATTGGAGATTTACCGTTAAGGATCGAATGAGTAAACGCGCCAATTTGACCCCAAATGAAGAAGAAACCATTATTCAGTTTCTTGAAGGGTTCAGCGGTGGAGCCTTTCAATCTCCCTCTCTTTCTCCAAAAACCACACCGGAGGGGACTTTTTTTTTACCCAAGCGTTCCCAGGAGGTCCCAGAAAAGGTGGTTCAGCGTGTTTGCAGTCAGTGTCATGCCCTTGAGATTAGCGGCCGTTGTGTTGCGGGAGATTGTCAGGGGAAAAAAGTACATCAAACCGGGGGACGGCAATGGGACTTTGTAGTGGATTGGATGAAAGCAATGGGGGCCCCGATGAACGATCATGAGCAACAGGTGGTCACCGAATATTTGATGGATCAATTCCCAGGAAAGCTGTATCGCCTGAATTGGGAAAAGGTAACAACGTTGCCTGGCCATGGGTGGAACATTACCATGCTGGGTTCTTTAGGTGAATATATTTTTGCGGGAACCGAGGGAAACGGGAAAATTTTTGGTTCTGTGGATGGGAAAGATTGGCATGAGGTTCATGATTCGGGGGAGTATCGAATCTACGGGATGATTCCGTTCCAGGGTGCATTTTATACAGGTTCTGATGAACCCAGAGCCGAAATTTGGAAAAGCCAAGATGGAAACCATTGGGAAAAAAGTGCTGTTTTGCCAAAGGATCAAACAGGGATTATCAGCCTGGGCGTTTTTAAGGATCATCTTTTTGCAGGCACCAGTCATGGTAAATTATTCCGTTCTGTTGATGGTGAACAGTGGGAAGAAGCGGCTGTCTTCAAGCAATTGGATGGACCTCATTGGGTGCGTTTTATCATTGAGTTTAAAGGAATGCTTTATGCTGGAGCCGAGCATGGATATCTTTATCGCTCAGCGGATGGACTTCAATGGACAGAAATCGGCAAAGTGCTTCGAGGTGAAAGGGAGTTTTTTGGAATTAGAGCGGCCCAGGTTTTTAATGATGGTTTATATGTGGGGAGTATAACCCATGGTGAAATTTGGAAAACCCAAGATGGTGAAAATTGGACAGTTTCATTTGACGCCACACCGGGCAAAGATGGGGGATACGTTGGTTCAATGGTTATTTATAATGATAGCCTTTATGCGGGAATCAGAACCTATTCCGGATTTATTTTTGGAAGCTCAGATGGGGTCCATTGGGAAGAAGTTGGAAATATCAGCCCTCACACCATTGAAGCCATGACAGTTTATAAGGGTCACCTCTATGCAGGGACACTCATTCCTCCTAAAGCGATGATTTACCGTGGAACAGAAAAGACTTTATAAAATTTTTGGGCTCATCGTGGAAGTGAGTGGGTAAATTTCGTCATTACCCGTCTGTCCGGCGGGCACTTGCAGGCAGGGGAAAGCGGAAATCCAGGCCCTTCCCGTCATTCCCGCGAAGCCTGTCCTCGAATGACTTTATCGGGGAGCGGGAATCCAGAAGATATTGATTTTTTGAATCCTGGATTTCCGATAAAACCATTCGGGAATGACGAACTGGATTTTGCAGGAACCTCTAATACTTCAAAGGCTTCAACCACAGAATGACTTTGCCTTGACCCTTGCCCTGTATGGACCTTAAACACTTTTTAACAA